>VFQM010000189.1_pt1 | contig 76458 bp, 55 predicted proteins | sample 3512391 | NCBI WGS metagenome assembly VFQM01 (sample SAMN10412369, study PRJNA504923) | tailings metagenome | isolation source: Replicate 1 from Balatoc abandoned mine | place: Philippines | reverse complement strand
TGGCGCCGTCGGCCAGCCGGTCGGCTGCGGCCAGGGTCAGCGTGCCGGTGTCCACCGACACGGTGGTGGCGGCGCTGCTGCCTTCGAGCCGGCTCGCGCCGGTGCTGTGCAGCGTGCCGGTGCCGAGGTCGGCGCGCACGGTGCCGCCGTCGAGTGCGACGGTGGGCGCGGTGAGCGTGCCGCTGCCCGAGAGCAGGCCGGCCAGCGTGAGCCCGGCGACGTTCTGGTCGCCGGCCAGGGTCAGCGTGGCCGGGCTGGCGACGCTGACGACGGTGGCGGCATCCAGCCGGTCTGCGCCGTCGAGCACCAGCGTGCCGTCCAGCACCGTGGTGGCGCCGGTGTAGGTGCTGGCGCCGCCGAGCGTGAAGCTGCCGCTGCCGTCCTTCAGCAGGCCGCCAGTGCCGGACAGCACGCCGTCGAAGCGTGTGCTGCCGCCGCTGCCGGTGGCGAGCGTGGCCGCGCCCAGCGCGACGCTGCCGTTGCCGGCCAGCGTGCCCAGGGTTTCGTTGCCGCCCAGCGCCAGCGTGGCGCCGGCGGCGACCGTGGCTGCAGGCAGGGCCGTCAGCCGCGCGGCGCTGCCCAGCGTGAGCGTGCCGCCGGTCACCTGCACGGTGCTGGCGGCGCTGCTGCCGTCGAGCCGGCTGGTGCCGGTGCTCGTGAGTGTGCCGGTGCCGAGGTCGGCCGTGGCCGTGCCGCCGTCGAGCGCATAGCTGGCCGCCGTCAGCGTGCCGCTGCCACCCAGCGTGCCCGCCAGCGCCAGGCTGGCGACCGTGTCGTCGCCGGCCAGCGTGGCCGTGGCGCCGGCCAGCACCGCCAGCGTGGCCGCATCGGCCAGTCGGTCGGCGGCCTGCAGCGCCAGCGTGCCGCCGCTGACCAGCACATCACCCGAGGCCAGCGTGCCGGCCACCGCCAGCGTGCCGCCGGTCACCGTGGTGCGGCCGGTGTAGGCCTGGTCGGCGGCCAGCGTGAACGTGCCGCTGCCTTGCTTGACGAGTTCGCCGCTGCCGCCGAGCACGCCGCCGAAGCTGGTGCTGGTCGCGTTGCCGGTGGTGAGCACGGCACTGCCGAGCGCGACGCTGCCGCTGCCGGCGAGGCTGCCGAAGGTCTCGTTGCCACCGAGCACGAGTGCTGCGCCGCTGGCGACGCTGACGGCCGGGGCAGCGCTCAGGCGCGCCGCGGCGCCGAGGCTGAGCGTGCCGTCGTCGACAGTCACGGTGCTGGAAGCCGCCGTGCCGGCCAGCGTGCTGGCCCCACGCGAGACCAGCGCGCCGCCGCCCAGGTCGGCCAGCACGGTGCCGCTGTCCAGCGTGGTGGTGCTGGCGGTCAGCGTGCCGCTGCCGGCCAGCGTGCCGGCGAGATCGAGTGTGCCGACGGTGTCGTTGCCGGTCAGGGCCAGCGTGGCGCCGTCGGCCACGCTGACGCTGGCGCCGTCGGCCAGCCGGTCGGCTGCGGCCAGGGTCAGCGTGCCGGTGTCCACGGTCACGGTGGTGGCGGCCGAGCGGCCGGCCAGCGTGCTGCTGGCGGCCACCACGAGGCTGCCGCCCCCGAGGTCGGCGTTGACCGTGGCGCCCAGCAAGGTGGTGGTGGCGGCCGACAGCGTGCCGCTGCCGTCCACCGTGCCGGCGAGCGTGGCGCTGCCGATCGTCTCGGTGCCTGCCAGCTGCAGCGTGGCGCCAGACGCCAGGTCCAGCGTGCTGGTGTCGTGCAGGCGTTCCGGCGCGGACAGCGCCAGCGTGCCGGCGGCCACGGTGGTGCTGCCGGTGAAGCTGTTGCTGCCGCCCAGCGTGAACGTGCCCGTGCCCTGCTTGACGAGGCTGCCGCTGCCGCTGAGCACGCCGTCGAACACGGTGCTGCTGGCGTTGCCGGTGGTCAGCGTGGCCGCGCCCAGCGCCAGCGCGCCGGCGCCGGCCAGGCTGCCGAAGGTCTCGTTGCCGCCGAGCTGCAGCGCAGCACCCGCGGTCACGTCGACCTGCGGCGCCGCGCGCAGCAGGGCGGGGCCGCCGAGCAGCAGCGTGCCGTCCAGCACCGCGACGCTCGCGACATCGGCCGTGCCGTCGAGCTGGCTGCTGCCGCGGCTGCTGAGCGCGCCGCTGCCCAGCGCGGCCTGCACGCGGGCGCTGTCCAGATCGATGGTGGTGGCCGACAGCGTGCCGCTGCCCGAGAGCAGGCCGGCCAGCGACAGGCTGGCCACGGTGTCGGTGCCGCCCAGTTGCAGCGTGCCGTCGCTGGCGACGACGACATCGGCGGCGTCGCCGAGGCGGTCGTCGCCCAGTGTGGACAGTGAACCGCCGGCGATCTCGATGCGCGTGGCCTCGATGCGTGCCGTGGTGCTGTTGCTGCCGCTGGCCGTGATGGTGTTGTCGGCCGCCAGGTCGGTGGCGACGGTGGCGCCCGTGAGCGTGGCCGAGGTGCTGCCGAGACGGCCGCTGCCGTTCAGCGTGCCAGACAGTTGCAGCGTGTCGATGCGGTCGTCGCCGGTCAATGTCAGCGTGGCGAGGCTCGCGACCGTGACGGCGGCGCCGTTGGCCAGGCGGTCGGCGGCCGTCAACAGCAGCGTGCCGTCATCGACGGTGATGGTGGCGAAGTCGGCACTGCCGGCCAGCGTGCTGCTGCCGCGGCTGGTGAGTGTGCTGCCGACGAGATCGGCGTTCGCCGTGCCGTTGTCGAGCACGGTGGCGGTGGTGGTGAGCGTGCCGGGGCCTTGCAGCGTGCCGGCCAGCAGCAGGCTGCCGACGCTGTCGCTGGCGGTCATCGCCAGCGTGGCGCCGCTGGCGACCTCGACGCTGCTGCCGTCGGCCAGCGTGTCGGTGCCGGCCAGCGCCAGCGTGCCGGCCAGCACGCGCGTGCCGCCGCTGTAGAGGTTGTCGCCCGCCAGCGTGAAGGTGCCAGTGCCGACCTTGTCGAGCGCGCCGGTGCCCGTGAGCACGCCGCCGAAGCTGCTGTCGCCGCCGCTGCCGGTGGTGAGCGTGGCCGCGCCCAGCGCGACGCTGCCGTTGCCGGCCAGCGTGCCGAAGCTTTCGCTGCCGCCCAGCGCCAGCGTGGCGCCGGCAGCGACCGTGACCGCGGGCAGGTCGGTCAGCCGCGCCGCGCTGCCCAGCGTGAGCGTGCCGGCATCGACGTTCAGTGTGCCGGCGGCCACCGTGCCGGTCAGCACGCTGCTGCCGGTGCTCTCCAGCACCCCGGCGCCCAACTGCAGGTTGGCCGTGCCGTCGGCCAGCACGTAGCGCGCGGCCGTGAGCGTGCCGCTGCCGTCCAGCGTGCCGCGGCTGGCGGGGCCGTCGCCCAGCTCCAGCCGGCCCACGGTTTCGGCGTGGTCCAGCACCAGCGTCGAATTGCCGCGCACCACGAGCACCGCGCTGTCGGACAGCGTGGCTGCGGAGCTCAGCGTCAGCGTGCCGCCTTCGACGGTGACGCTGCTGGCGCCCACGGCGGTGGAGATGCTGCTGGCCCCTTGCGACGTGAGCGCACCGCTGCCGAGCGCCGCGTCCACCGTGCCGCCGTTCAGCGCGTAGGTGGCGGCGCTGAGCGTGCCGCTGCCGAGCACGCTGCCTTGCAGCAGCAGTGCCGCGATGCTGTTGTTGCCGTTCAGCACCAGGCTGCCGAGCGCGTCGACCTGCACCGTGGCGTCGGTGGCCAGGCGCTGTACGCCTTGCAGCGTGAGGCTGCCGCCGAGCACGGTGACGTCGGTGGCGGCGACGGTGCCGAACAGGCGGCTGGCGCCGGTGGACGTGAAGACGCCACCGCCGAGCGCCGCGTTCACGCCCAGCGTGCCGCCGTCGAGGCTGTAGGTGGCGGCCGAGAGCAGGCCGCTGCCGCCCAGCGTGCCGGCCAGCGAGAGGCTGGCCGCGGTCTCGTTGCCGTTCAGGTCGAAGCCGGCATCGGCCAGCACCGTGATGGCCGGCGTGGCCGTGAACCCGCCCGCCGCGCCCAGCGTCAGCGTGCCCGACTCCACGCGCACCACGGTGGCGGCCGAGGTGCTGTTGATGGTGGTGTTGCCGGTGACGATGAACTCGCCGCCGCCGAGCGGGCTGTCGAAGGTGCCGCCGTCGCTTTCGGTGACGGCTGCCGTCACGGTGCCGGTGCCGCTGCGCTGGCCGCCGGTGAGGATCAGCCGGCCCACGGTCTCGGTGAAGTTGGTGGTCAGCGTGGCGCCGCCGAACACGCGCAGCCGCGTGTCGTCGGCCAGGCGTTCGGCTGCGCCGAGCGTCAGCGTGCCGGCGCGCACGTTGACGAACTCGGCCGTGGACTGGCCGTCGAGCCGGCTCAGGCCGCGCGACTCCAGCGTGCCGTCGCCCAGCGTGACGCCGCTGCCGACGACGCCGCCGTCGAGCGCGTAGCCGACGTCGCTGTTGGTGGCGGTCAGCGTGCCGGTGCCGAGGATGCGGCCCGACAGCTCCAGCGTGTCCACCGTCTCGTTGCCGTTCAGCACCAGCGTGGCGCCCGTGCCGTCGCTGGGGCCGTCGATCGTGAGGATGGCGTTGTCGGCCAGGCGCTCAGCGCCGCCGAGCGTGAGCGTGCCGCCTTCGACCTGCACCGTGGTCGCGGCCGCCGTGCCGTCGAGCCGGCTGCTGCCGGTGCTTGTAAGCGTGCCGGCCCCGAGGTTCGCGACGGCGGTGCCGCCGCCCAGCGTGTAGGTGCTGGCCGTCAGCAGGTGGCCGCTGCCATCCAGCGTGCCCGACAGGTTCAGCGCCGACACCGTTTCGTTGCCGCCCAGCACCAGCGTTGCGCCGGCGTCGATGCCCACCGTGGCGCCGCCGGCGAGAAGGCCCGCGCCCACCAACGTCAGCGTGCCGGTGTCGACGTCCACCGTGGTGGCGCCCACGCTGTTCTCGATGCGCGTGCTGCCGTCGCTGCGCAGCGTGCCGGCGCCCAGCGCCGCAGTGGCGACGCCGCCGTCCTGCAGCGCGTAGGTGGTGGCGGTGAGCGTGCCGCTGCCGGCGAGCGTGCCGGCCAGGTTCAGCTGCGTGATGTTCTCGTTGCCGCCCAGCACCAGCGTGGCGCCGCTGCCGACGCTGACGGTCGCGCCAGCGGCGAGCCGGCTGGCGCCGACCAGCGTGAGCGTGTCGGCCACCGTGACGCCGTTGGCCGCCGCCGTGCCAGCCAGCGTGCTGCTGCCGCTGCTGTTCAGCGTGCCGGCGCCGAGGTTCGCGCCTGCTGCGACCGTGCCGCTGCTCAGCGTGTAGGTGGCGGCGCCGAGCGTGCCGCTGCCGTCCAGCGTGCCGGCCAGCTGCAGGCTGCCCACCGTGTCGTTGCCGCCCAGGGTCAGCGTCGCGCCTGTGTCCACGCTGACGGCGGTGCCGTCGGCCAGGCGGTTGCTGCCCGACAGCACCAGCGCGCCGTCCAGCACCTGCGTGGCGCCGCTGAAGGTGTTGCTGCCCGACAGCGTGAAGCTGCCGCTGCCGTCCTTGGACAAGCCCCCGCTGCCGGCGATGGCGCCACTGAACAGCGTGCTCTCGCCGTTGCCGCCCGTGGTCAGCGTGAAGCTGGACAGCGCCACGCCGCCCGCGCCCGCCAGCGCGCCGATGGTCTCGTTGCTGCCCAGCTGCAGCGTCGCGCCGGCCGCCACGTCCACGCGTGCGCTGTCGCCGATGGCGGCACCGCCGGCCGTGGCCAGCGTGCCGGCGCTCACCAGCGTGAGGCCGTCGTAGCTGTTGGCTGCCGAGAGCGTGGCGCTGCCGGTGCCGGTCTTGGTGAGCCCGAAGCTGCCGACGCCGTCGCTGACGCTGCCCGACAGCACGAGGCCGCTGCCGATGCCGCTGCTGGTGCTGGACAGCGTGCTCGCCGCGCCCAGCGTCAGCGTGCCGCTGAGCGTGCCCGCGCCGCTGCTGTTGGCCAGCGTGCCGCCCGCGCTGTCGACTGCGTTGCCGATGCTGGCGCCGCCGGCCAGGTCGAGCGTGGCGCCGCTGGCCAGCTGCACGCTGCCGCTGCCGATCTGCACTGCAGCACCCGACAGGCGCAGCGTGCCGGCGTCGATGCGCGTGCCGCCCGTGTAGCCGCTGGCGGCGGTGAGCGTGGTGGTGCCGCTGCCGGCCTGTTCCAGCGCGCCGCTGCCGCCAACGGCCGCCGTGATCGCCACCGCATCGCTGCGTGTGATGCGCAGCGTGCCGTCGTTCGTGACCGCGCCGCTGCCCAGCGTGCCGGCGCTGCCGCCGTTGCCGACCTGCAGCGTGCCGGCGCTGATGGCCGTGGTGCCGGTGTAGCTGTTGTCGGCGGCGAACACCGTGGTGCCGCTGCCGGACTGTTCGATGCCGCCGGTGCCGCCCAGCGCGCTGGCAACGATCAGCGTGTCGTTACGCACGAAGCGCAGCGTGGCGTTGTTCGTGATCGCGCCGCTGCCCAGCGTGCCAGTGCTGCCGGCGTTGCCCACCTGCAGCGTGCCGGCGCTGACCAGCGTGGTGCCGGCGTAGCTGTTGTCGGCCGTGAGCACCGTGGTGCCGGTGCCGATCTGGGCCAGGTTGCCGCTGCCGCTGATGGTGTTGCCCAGCAGCAGCGTGTCGCCGCGGTCGATGCGCAGCGTGCCGCTGTTGGCGATGCCGCCGCTGCCAGCGCTGCCGCTGGCGCCGCCGCTGCCCAGTGTCAACGTGCTGCCGGCGGCGATGGTGGTATCGCCGTGGCTGTTGTCGGCGCCCAGGACGACAGTGCCCGCGCCGATGGCGACCGACGCCGTGGCGCCGTCGATGCTGCGCTCGATGGTCAGGGTGCTGCCGCTGCCGTCGAGCGTCAGCGTGCTGGCGCCGGCCAGCGCCAGGGTCGTGCCGGCTGCCAGCGTGCCGCCGCCGGCAGCGCTGCTGCGCAGTGTGGCGTCGCCCACGGCGACGAGCGTGTTGGCCACGCTGGCGCCGCTGGTGATGTCGAGCGTGGTGGCGTCGGCCAGCGTGATGCTGCCGCTGCCGGCCCGGCCCGCGCCGGTCAGGCGCAGCGTGCCGGCACTCACCGTGGTGCCACCGCTGTAGCCGTTGTTGGCCGTGAGCGCGGTGGTGCCGCTGCCGGCCTGCTGCAACGCGCCGGTGCCGCTGATCGTGTTGGCGATCACCAGCGTGTCGTTGTGGTTCACGCGCAGCGTGGCGTCGTTCGTGACCGCGCCGCTGCCCAGCGTGCCGGTGCCGCCGCCGTTGCCGAGCTGCAGCACGCCGGCCGAGACGGTGGTGGTGCCGCTGTAGCCGTTGTCGGCCGTCAGCACCGTGGTGCCGCTGCCGGCCTGCACCACGCTGCCGCTGCCGCCGATGGTGTTGCCCACCACCAGCGTGCTGCTGTTGTCGCGGTCGAAGCGCAGCGTGGCGTTGTTGGTGATGGCGCTGGTGCTGGCGATCGCGCCCGTGGCGCCGCCGTTGCCGATGGCCAGCGTGCCGGCGCTGATCAGCGTGGCGCCGGTGTAGGTGTTGGTGCCGGTGAGCGCGGTGCTGCCGCTGCCGAGCTGCGTGACGCCGCCCGCGCCGCCGATGGTGTTGGCCACGGCCACCGCGTCATTGCGGTCGAAGCGCAGGCTGGTGCCGCTGGCGACCGTGACCGCGCCGCTGCCCAGCGTGCCGGCGCTGCCGCCGCTGCCCACGGTCAACGTGCCGGCGCCGATGCTGGTGCCGCCGCCGTAGGTGTTGTCGGCGGCGAAAGTGACATTGCCGCTGCCGGTCTTGGTCAGCGCCACGCTGCCGCCGCCGTCGCCGATGGCGCCGGTGAACGTCAGGCCGTCGGCCGTGCTGCCCACGCTGCTGGCGGACAGCAGCGTCAGGCTGCCCGACAGCGTGCCGCTGCCGCTGGTGTTGGTGACGAGCGCGCCGTCGCTGCTGACGGCGTTGGCCACCGTGGTGCCGTCGGAGATGTCGAGCGTGCTGCCCGCGGCCAGCTGCAGCGTGCCGCTGCCGGTGCTGCCGCTGCCGGTCAGGCGCAGCGTGGCGCCGCTGGCCACCGCGATGCCGCCGTCCAGGCTGCCGCCCGTGCCGAGCAGCACGTCGCCGCCGCCGAAGGTGACGCTGGCCGTGCCGGCGCCGACCTCGAAGGCGCGTGCGATGCGCAGTTCGTCGCCGCTGCTCGACAGCGTCACGTTGCCGCTGGCCGGCAGCGCGATGGCCGGCCCGGCCGCCAGCGTGCCGGTGCCGCTGCTGTTGGTGATGGTGGCGCCGCTGTCCAGCGTGATGGCGTTGGCGACGCTGGCGCCGCCTTGGATGTCCAGCGTGTTGGCGCCCAGCGCGATGCTGCCGCTGCCGGCGGTGCCGCTGCCGCTGAGTGCCAGCGTGCCGGCGCTGACCGTGGTGCCTCCGCTGTAGCTGTTGGCCGCGGTGAGCGTGGTGCCGCCGCTGCCGGCCTGCACCAGCGCGCCGGTGCCGCTGATCGTGTTGGCCAGCACCTGGGTGTCGGTGTGCGCCACGCGCAGCGTGCCTGTCAGCGCCACGGCGCCGCTGCCCAATGTGCCGGTGGCGCCGTTGTCGCCGAGCTGCAGCGTGCCAGCGCTGATGGTGGTGCCGCCGCTGTAGCTGTTGTCGGCCGTGAGCACGGTGGTGCCGCTGCCGGCCTGCACCACGCTGCCGGTTCCGCTGAGGGTGTTGCCCACCGTCAGCGCGGTGGTGGTGTCGCGGTCGAAGCGCAGCGTGCCGGTGACGGCCACGGCGCCATCGCCCAGGGTGCCGGTGGTGCCGCCGCTGCCCACATTCAGCGTGGCGCCGCTGGCGATGCTGGTGCTGCCGTCGTAGGTGTTGGTGGCGGCCAGCGTCACGGTGCCAGCGCTGATGGCCAGCGCGCCGGTGGCCGGGCCGGCGACGACGCCGTTCAGCGACAGGCTGGCGCCGCCGCCGCCGCTGGACAGCGCGGTGGTGCTGGCGCTGCCGAGCGTGAGCGTGGCGGTGCTGGTCAGCGTCGCCGTGCCGCTGCTGCTGATGGTGCCGCCGTTACTGGTGATGGCGTTGGCCACGGTGGCGCCGGCCACGTTCAGCGTGCCGGCGTTCAGCGTGATGGCGCCGGTGCCCGCGACACCGCTGCCCGAGACCCGCAGCGTCGCGCCGCTGGCGACCGCGGTGCCGCCGGCGTAGTCGCTGCCGGCGGTGGTCAGCACCACGGTGCCGGCGCTGACGGCCACCGCGGCGTTGCCGCCGTTCTGGTCGACGTCGCGGTTCAGCGTCAGCGTGCCGCCGCTGCCGGCGAGCGTGAGCGTGCGCGTGGCGTCCACGCTGAGCGTGCCGCTGCTGCCCAGCGTGCCGCCGCCGCTGCCGGCGGTGATGCTGGCGTTGCCGGTGACGGCGATGTCGTTGTCGATCGAAACGCCCACCAGGTTCAGCGTGGTGCTCGCGCCGAGCGTGATGCCGCCGGCTCCGGCCGCGTTGGCGCTGCCCAGGCGCAGCGTGCCGCCGCTGACCGTGGTGCCGCCGGCGTAGGTGCCGGCGCCCGACAGCGTCAGCACGCCGCTGCCTGCCTTCGTCACGGCGCCGTCGCCGCTGATGAGATTGGCCGCTGCCTGGTCGCTTGTGCTGGAGAAGGCGAGCGTGGTGCCGGTGTCCAGCGTCACGGCTCCCGTGCCCAGCGAACCGGCGCTGGCGCCGCTGCCCACCTGCAGCGTGCCGCCGCTGACCAGCGTGGTGCCGCTGTAGGTGTTGCTGCCGGTCAGCACCGCGGTGCCGGGGCCGGCCTGCTCGAGGCTGCCGCTTCCGCCGAGCGTGTTGGCCAGGGTCAGCGTGCCGGTGCGCGCGAGCACCAGGGCACCGTTGTTCGTGATGGCGCTGCTGCCCAGCGTGCCGGTCGTGCCGCCCACCGTGAGCGTGGCGCCGCTGGCGATGGTGGTGGCGCCGCTGTGGCTGTTGGCCGCGGTGAACGTGACGTCGCCGCTGCCGATGGTCAGCAGCCCGCTGCCGCTGAGCGCGCCGCCCAGCGCAAGCGCGTTGCCCGACAGCGTGGTCGTGCCGCTGGTCAGCGCCAGGGTGGCCGCACTGGTGAGCGTGCCGGTGCCGCTGCTGTTGCCGATGGCGCCGCCGGTGCTGGTGATGGCGTTGGCCACCGTGGCGTTGACGAGGTCGAGCGTGCCGCCCGACAGCGCGATGCCGCCGCTGCCCAACGTGGCCGCGCCGCCCGACAGGCGCAGCGTGCCGCCGTCGAGCGTGGTGCCGCCGCTGTGCGCGTTGGCCAGCGTCACCAGCACCGTGCCGCCGGTCACGGCCACGTCGCCGGTGGTGGCGGACAGCGCGCGCTCCAGCGCCAGCGTGCTGGTGCTGCCGCCGGCCAGCGTGAGCGTGGCACCGTTGTCCAGGTCGAGCGCAAACGGCCCGCTGCCGAGGGCGAGCGTGCCTGTGCCGGTGCCCGTGCTGCTGCTGATGGTGGCGTCGCCGGCCAGCACGAGGTCGTTGGCGACGCTGGCGCCGGCCGTGATGTCCAGTGTGGCGCCGTCCTGCAGCGTGATCGCCGCCGTGCCCGCCGTGCCGGTGCCGCTGACGCGCAGCGTGCTGCCGGTGGCGACGCTGGTGGCGCCGGTGTAGGTGCCGGCCGCTGCGAGGTCGACCGTGCCGCTGGTGACCGAGACGGTCGGCGCGACGGTCACCGCCCCGGGGTCGGCGATGACGCGCTCGATGCGCAGCACGCTGCTGGCGCCTCCGGCGAGCGTCAGCGCGGTGTTGTCTACCAGGTCCAGCGTGCCGCTGCCCAGCGCCAGCGTGCCGTTGCCCACACTGCTGCGCAGCGTGGCGGCGCCGGCCAGCACGATGTCGTTGGCGACACTGGCGTTGTTGCGGATGTCCAGCGCTGCGCCATCGGCCAGCCGGATCACGCCGCCCGCCACGCCGGTGCCGCTGATGCCGAGCGTCGCGCCGGCCGCGACGTTGGTGTCCGACGTGGTGGTGTTGGTGCCCGACAGCACGACGGTGCCGCTGCTGACGTTCACCACCGGCGCCGTGGTGATGGCGGACGGATCGGCGATGACGCGGGCCACCGTCAGCGTACTGCTGGCGCCGCCTGCCAGCGTGAGCGTCTCGGCGTCCACCAGCGTCAGCGGGCCGCCGGCCAGGGCCAGCGTGCCGTTGCCGGCGCTGCTGCGCAGCGTGGCACTGCCGACCAGGTTCAGCGCGTTGCTGACGGTGGCGTTGGTCGTGATGTCGAGCGTGGCGCCGTCGGCCAGCGTGATGGCGCCGGAGCCGACGTCGCTGCCGCTCTGGTCGATGCGCAGCGTGGCGCCGGCATCGACGGCCGTGCTGCCGGCGCGCGTGCCGTTGGCGCTGACGATCACGGTGCCGGCCGTCACCTGCAGCGCCCCGGTGGCGCCGCTCATGGCGCCATCCAGCGTGAGCCCGGTGCCGGCGCTGGACACTTGCGTGGTGGTGGCGTCGGTCAGCGCGAGCGAACCGCTGATCGTGCCGGTGCCGGCGCTGTTGGTGATGCTGCCACCGCTGCTGGTGACGGCGTTGGCGATGCTGGCGCCCGCGAGGTCGAGCGTCGCCCCCGAGGCGATCGCCACCGCACCGCTGCTGTTGCCGGCCTTGGCGGTGCCGGAGGACAGGCGCAGCGTGCCGTCGCTGATGGTGGTCCCGCCGCTGTAGGTGTTGGCGGCGGTGAGGATGGTGGTGTCCGTGCCCGCCTGCGTGACGCTGCCGGTGCCACTGATGACGACGCCGACCGTCAGGTCGCTGCCGCCGCTGCGGTCGAACTTCAGCGCCGCGTTGTTGGTCACGGCGCCCGCGCCCAGCGTGCCGGCCGTGCCGCCCAGCGTGAGCGTGCCGCCGCTGATGGTGGTGGTGCCGGCGTAGGTGTTGGCTGCCGTGAGGATCAGCTCGGCGCTGCCGGCCTTGACCAGGCCGCCGCTGCCGGTCAAGGTGCTGCTGATTGTGGTGGCAGCGGGTCCGTTCAGCGTCCAGGTGCCGGTGCCGGTGAGCGCGGCATTGCCGGTCAGCGTGAGCGTGTTGGCGACGATGTTGCCGGCCAGCTCGTGCAGGCCGCCATCGCCGGCGTTGGTGATGACGACGCTGGCGCCAGTCAGCGTGGCGCCGGCCGCGAGTTGGACCCTGCCGGTGTTGTTGTCGTCGCCACCCACGTCGTTGGCACTCAACGTCAGCGTGCCGCCCGCCGTGATGCTGCTGCCGACGATGATGTCGCGGCCGGCTTGCAGCGTCAGCGCCCCGCTGCGGGTGAGTGTGTCGCTGCCGACGATCTCGATGTTGCGGTCGGCCTGCAGCGTCAGGGCGCCGCCGCTGCCTGTCAGCGTTGCGATCCGCGCCTTCGAGATGATGCTCGGGTCGGCGGTGTTCTCCTCGTTGAACCCGAATATCCCGTCGCTGCCGACGATGGCGTTGCTGATGTCGTCGCCCTTGGTGCCGTTGCCGTCGACGTCGGAGTCCGCGGTGTCGTCGACGATGCGCAGGCTCTCGGGGTCCAGCAGCAAGCTGCCGCCACGGCCTAACGGCGCTGCCAGCCGCGCAGTGCCGCGGAAGTCGAGGTACTCCTTGCCCGAGACTTCGACGAAGCCGCCGTCGCCACCGTGCTGGCCGCCCGTGGCCGCCACCTCGCCGAGGAAGCGCGTGGCGCCGTCGGCCCACACGATCAGCTTGCCCCCGTCGCCCTGCTGCGTGGCGCTGACGTCCAGCCGCGCGCCTTGCAGCACCGACACCATCTCGGCGTTCGGCAGGGCGGCGTTCCTGCCCTGGAAGTCGCCGCCCACCAGCAGCGTGCCGCCGCCGGCGCTGCCGGTGGCGTCGAGCACGGCCGTGCCTGCGAGGCCGATCTTCTGGCCCAGCAGCGTGATCTCGCCGCCCTGCGTGCCCGCTTCGGTGCCGCTGGCGTCGATGCGCCCGGCCACGGTGGTGATGCCGTCGCGGCCGCCGTCGATGACGATGCGCCCGCCGCGCTGGCCGATGCTGCGCGCCTGCACGACGCCGTCCATGTTCAGCACGGTGTCGGCAAAGCCTGCGCGTGCCGCGGCGCGCACGTCGGCCACGCCGCCATCGGCCAGCACGTTGCCCAGCAGCGACAGCCGGGTGTCCAGGCTGCCGTCGTTGCGCACGTTGAAGAAGATCAGGCCGTCGCCTTCGACGTCCACCGTCACCTCGGTGGCGGCAGCCAGGCCGATGCGGCGGGCGTCGATGGTTCCGCGCTGCGTGAGCTGCGGCGCTACCAGGATGACGTTGCCGCCCGGCGCGGTGATCTGCCCGTCCTGCACCAGTTCACCGGCCGTGCCTGCGCCGCGGCCGAGCACGATGCGGCCCGCGGCCACGTCTTCGCTGCTGATGCCGAGCGTGCTGGCCAGCAGCCCGCCCACGTCGACACGTGCGCTGGCGCCGAAAACGATGCCACGCGGGTTCACCAGCCAGACGCTGCCATTGGACTGCAGGCTGCCGAAGATCTGCGACGGGTCGTTGCCGAGCACGCGGTTCAGCAGCACCGAGCTGCTGCCCGGCTGCGTGACGACCACGCGCTCGTTCGCGCCGATGGAAAAGCTGGTCCAGTCGATGCCGGCGCGCTGCGTCGTCTGCGTGATGTCGAGCTGGTTCGGCGCCGTCTGCCGCACCGTGGTCTGGCCGAAGGTCGGCACGGCGTCCTGCGGCAGCGCCAGGCCGCCTTGCGCCGCACCCAGCAGGCACACCGCGATGCTGATCGGTCGCAGCGGCACGCTGTGGTTGCGGCGGGCGGGGCGGTTCGGCAGCATGGGGCGCATGGTGGGTCTCGGGCTGGCGGCCGTGAGGTCCGGAATCAGTTGAACGGGTGCGTGAGCTGCAGGTACAGCCGCGGGTCGCGCACGACCGCGTCGCTGCGCTGCACGCCCTTCCAGGGCTTGGACACGCTCAGGCGCAGGGCGAAGCTGTCGGGCCGCACCCAGGCCAGGCCGAGGCCGTAGCCGGCGTACTTCGCCTGGTTGATCTCGGGGCGCGGCGGGTTCTCGGGCGGGTCCACGCGCAGCCGCACGATGCCGGCGTCGGCGAACAGGCTGAACACCATCTCGCGCGCGCTGCGGCCGAACCAGTCTTCGGGCGGCAGGAAACGCAGCTCGGTCGTGAGCACGCTGCCGCTGTCGCCCGTGCCTTCGCCGCTGGGGTAGGCGCGCACGCCTTCGGGCCCGCCGACACGGAACTGTTCGGTGGTGTCCAGGTTGCGCAGCGCGTGCTGGCCACGCAGCGCCACGTAGGCGAGCACGCGGTTGGTCAGCACGTCCTGCAGCCGCGTGTAGCCGTAGGTGAACTTGCCGAACTTGGCGGCGTCGGTCAGGCCCGGCGTGCGCCCGGCTGGATAGCTGACGCGACCGACGATGCTGCTGAAGTCGAAGGTGTTGACGCCGCCGCCGAACAGGCTGTCGCGGAAGTCGCCGGTGGCGCCCACCGCGATGGTGTCGACCGACTTCTTCGTCGAGACGCTCGCGATGGCGTCGGCGTAGCGCTTGTTCTCGTACGAGCCCAGCGTGAACAGGTTCAGGTTGCGCGAACGCACCAGCGGGTACAGGCCGTAGGCGTTGAAGGTGGTGGCCGTGCCGTCCAGTCCGAGCGGGAACTCGTCTTCGTCCAGTTCGTACTGCACCGCAGAGATCGAGGTGCCGACCTTGAAGCCGTCGTTGCCCACGGGCGTGGTGTAGCCGGCCAGCACGAAGGCCATGCCGCCGGTGTCCGAGACCAGCGCCGTGGCCGTGACGCCATCGCCGCGGCCCAGCGGGCTGTTGTGCTGCACCAGGCCGCCGAAGCGGTACAGGCCCAGCACGCGCGAGCCGTTGGCGTCGACGTCCACGCGGCCGGTCCAGCGGCTTTCGGCACGCGGCGTCACCACCAGCGCCGCCGTGCCCGGCGTGTTGCCCGAGCGCACCTCGAAGCGCGCGGTGATGCCGCGCAGGTCGTTGAGCAGGAACACCACGCGTTCGACGTCGCGCACGCGCAGCACCGTGCCGGGCACCAGGCGCGACAGGTAGGACTCGACGATGGCGCGGTCGACCGGCAGGTCAGGCGACCAGTTCAGCACCACGCGGTCGAGCCTGCCTTCGAGCACGGCGATGCGCACGACGCCGCCCTCGGGCGCTTGTTCGGGCAGGTAGGCATACCCGAGGTAGTAACCCAGGTCACGCTGCAGGAAACGCGTGACCTCGGCGACGGCGTTCACCAGGTCCTCGAAGCTGCGGTTCTTGCCGACGAACGCGGCCGTGAGCCGTGGCAGCGCTGCGCGCAATTCGGCCGGCGCGCTGTCGTCGACGGCAAACGACACGACGTCGAGCCGCAGGTCGTCTTCGGGCTTGCCCAGCTCGCGCGGCGGCGCCGGCCGGGCGAGCGCCGGAGGCTCCTTCTTCGGCACCACGTCGATCGGCGCCAGCTCCGAACTGCGGGGAACCACCGGGGGTGTCGACGGTGCTGCCGGCGTTGTCTGCGCCAGTGCGCTGGCTGCCGCGATACAGCCCGAGAACAGCACGATGAGCGCGGCCGTGACGCGCGGTGGATGGCCCATCCCGACCTCGAATTTCAGTGGCAGTGTGTCAGGGCATGTTATCGAAGCGGTTGCGTCGCCGCCACCTGCGCATCGGGCATGGAAGGGACTGCGTCTGCTGCGCGCGACGTGTGAAAAGTACCGCGCGGCGCCTTGGAATCTGGGGGTTCTCAATGCCTGGCAAGCCTGCGACACTCCCGCCCCATTGCCGGTGCCCGCGTGTTGGCAAACCCGCCCGCACACACTGCGGCGGCCCTTGCAAACTGAAAACATCTCGATGAGCGAACTCGCATCCGTGGAGAAGAAGGTCGCCGACTGGCTGCAGCCGCTCGCCGACGACGCCGCACCATGCGGCCCCGACCTCGAGTACGACAACGACTTCCTCGCCATCACGCAGGCCGCCGCCGGCAAACCCGAGTCGCAGTTCGGTGCCGCCGAACCCCCAGATTGGCGAGGGGTTGTCGATCTCGCTGACACCTTGTTCGAACGCACGCGTGACCTGCGCGTGGCGATCTTCTGGGTCCGCGCGGTGCTGCACATCGTGGGTTACGGCGCGCTGGCGCCGGGCTTGAAGCTGTTGATCGGCCTCGTCGAGCAGCACTGGGAGCACCTGCATCCGCTGCCCGACCCCGACGACGGCGACCCCTATGCGCGCGTCAACGCGCTCACGCTGCTGCGCGAAAACGACGGCCTCATCGGCGACCTGCGCACGGCGCGCATCGTGGCCGATCGCGCCATCGGCGAGGTCACCGTGCGTGCCGTCGAGGTGGCGCTCGGCCTGTCGCCGGCGCGTGCCGGCGAATCCGACATCGGCACCGGGCCGATCACGCAGATGCTGGTCGCCGCCCTCGGCAAGTCGCCCGAGCTGCGTGCGCAGTGCACCGAGCCGCTGGTGCTGACCAAGCAGCTGATCGCGCTGCTGAATGACAAGCTCGGCATCGGCACTGCGCCTGACCTGAAGCCGCTGTATGCGCTGGTGAACGGTGTCGTGTCGCTGCTGCCGCCCGAGGCCGACGCGGCGGCCGACGACGCCGGTGCCGAAGCGGGCGAAGGCGCAGGCAGCGAGGGCGTTGCGGCGGCCGGCAGTGCGCGGCGCGGGCTGTCGGGCTCGGTCAACTCGCGCGACGAAGCCATCCGCGCCATCGACATGGTCTGCGAATACCTCCAGCGCGCCGAACCCACCAACCCGGCACCGCTGTTCCTGCGCCGCGGCCGCCAGCTGATCAGCCACGACTTCCTGCAGCTGATGAAGGTGCTGGCGCCCGATGCGCTGTCGGAGGTGGCGCGTGTCGTTGGTGTGGACCCCGACACGGTCGAGACACCTGACGGCTCTTGACGCGGCAACGCAGTTCGCAGAAAACCACCGTCTTCCCCCATCGCCCTTCAACGCCGCACAGGAGTTTGGAATGAGCAGCAGCAGCCAGAAATTCATCGCCCGCAACCGGGCACCGCGCGTCCAGATCGAATACGACGTCGAACTCTACGGCGCCGAGAAGAAGGTGCAGCTGCCGTTCGTGATGGGTGTGCTTGCCGATCTCTCGGGTAAACCCGCAGAGCCGCTGGCTCCGGTGGCCGACCGCAAGTTCCTGGAGATCGACGTCGACAACTTCGACTCGCGCATGAAGGCCATGAAGCCGCGTGTGGCCTTCCAGGTGCCGAACGCGCTCACGGGCGAGGGCAACCTCAGCGTCGACATCACCTTCGACAGCATGGACGACTTCAGCCCCGACGCCGTGGCACGCAAGGTCGATTCGCTGAACAAGCTGCTCGAAGCGCGGCAGCAGCTGCAGAACCTCGTGACCTACATGGACGGCAAGGGCGGTGCCGAAGAACTGATCGGCAAGCTGATGAACGACCCCGCGCTGCTCGGTGCGTTGGCTTCGTCGGCCAAGCCCGCCGAAGGCTGACCTGCACACCGCCCCCACAAACCGAACAACAGGAGCACTCCATGGCAGAAGCACAAGCCGCAGGCGCATTGGCCAGCGTCACGATGGAAGGCAGCGATCTCGCGTCGCTGCTGCAGAAGGAGTTCAAGCCCAAGTCCGATGACGCCAAGAGCGCCGTCGAGCAGGCCGTGCAGACGCTGGCGCAGCAGGCGCTGGCGCAGACGCAGTTGATCGGCAGCGACGTCGTCGCCTCCATCGAGGCCATGATCGCCGCCATCGACAAGAAGCTGTCCGACCAGATCAACCAGATCCTGCACCACGAAGACTTCCAGAAGCTCGAAGGTGCCTGGCGCGGCCTGCACTACATGGTGAACAACACCGAGACCGACGAGCAACTGAAGATCCGCGTGATGAACGTGTCCAAGCAGGAGCTCGGCAAGACGCTCAAGCGCTACAAGGGCACGGCCTGGGACCAGAGCCCCATCTTCAAGAAGGTCTACTCGGAAGAGTTCAGCCAGTTCGGCGGCGAGCCCTTCGGTGCCATCGTCGGCGACTACCATTTCGACCAGAGCGCGCCCGACGTCGAATTGCTGGCCGAGATGTCGAAGATCGCTGCGGCCGCGCACGCGCCCTTCATCACGGGCGCCTCGCCGACGCTGATGCAGATGGACTCGTGGCAGGAGCTGGCCAACCCGCGCGACCTGACCAAGATCTTCACCACGCCCGAGTACGCCGCATGGCGCTCGCTGCGCGAGTCGGAAGACTCCAAGTACCTCGGCCTGGCGATGCCGCGTTTCCTGTCGCGCCTGCCCTACGGCAGCAAGACGAACCCGGTGGAGGCCTTCAACTTCGAGGAAGACACCGGTTCGGCCGACCACAGCAAGTACACCTGGGCCAACGCCGCCTACGCGATGGCGACGAACATCAACCGGTCGTTCAAGGAATACGGCTGGTGCACGCGCATTCGCGGCATCGAGAGCGGCGGCGCGGTGATGAACCTGCCCACGCACACGTTCCCGACCGACGACGGCGGCGTGGACATGAAGTGCCCGACCGAGATCGCCATCGAGGACCGGCGCGAGGCCGAGCTCGCCAAGAACGGCTTCATGCCGCTGGTGCACCGCAAGAACAGCGACTTCGCTGCCTTCATCGGTGCGCAGTCGCTGCACAAGCCGGCCGAGTACGACGACCCCGATGCCACCGCCAACGCCAACCTGGCGGCCCGCCTGCCCTACCTGTTCGCCACCTGCCGATTCGCGCACTACCTGAAGTGCATCGTGCGCGACAAGATCGGATCGTTCAAGGAGCGCGACGAAGTGCAGCGCTGGCTGTCGACCTGGGTCATGCAGTACGTCGACGGCGACCCGGCGCACTCGTCGGAAACCACCAAGGCGCGCAAGCCCCTGGCGGCCGCCGAGGTGGTGGTCGAGGAAGACCCCGCCAACCCGGGCTACTACAGCTCGAAGTTCTTCCTGCGGCCGCACTACCAGCTCGAAGGGCTGACGGTGTCGCTGCGATTGGTCTCCAAGCTGCCGTCGGCCAAGGGAGGCTGAGTTCAGGCTGGCAGTTCTTTCCCCACCTTCACTGGCTGCGCAGCGGAGGGCGCCCGACAACGGGGCGCGATATCGCAGCGTCAATCGCCCGGCTGACGGGCAACTTAGGAGAGCATCATGGCTGTAGACATGTTCATGAAGATCGGCGACATCGCCGGTGAGTCCACCGACAAGAAGCACCCCGGCGAGATCGACGTGCTCGCCTGGAGCTGGGGCATCAGCAACTCCGGCACCACCCACCAGGGTGGCGGCGGTGGCGCTGGCAAGGCCCACGTGCAGGACCTGTCCTTCACGAAGTACACCGACGTGTCGTCGCACGCGCTGCTGCTGGCGGCCAGCAACGGCCAGCACTACCCGAAGGCCAACCTCGTCGTGCGCAAGGCCGGCGGCAAGGGCGCGCCGATCGAGTACATCAAGATCGAGATGGAAGAAGTCCTGATCACCAGCGTGAGCTGCGGCGGTTCGGGTGGCGAAGACCGCCTGACCGAGAACGTGACGCTGAACTTCGCGAAGGTGAAGTACGAGTACACGCCGCAGAAGCCGGACGGCTCGCCCGACTCCACGAAGGAAATGATCTACAACATCGCCGAGAACGACAACGCCTGAGCGTTGCCCTCTCGAGTCGTGATGCCGCACCTGGCAGGCGGGCCGCTCGGCCCCTCCTGCCGGGTTGCGCTCTTTCTTGATCGCCAGAGACCTGAAGCATGGCCCGTTCCGACATGTTCCTCAAGGCCACCGGCCAGCGCACCGGGGAGATCGTCGGCGAGTCGTCGGACAAGATCTTTCCGAACCTGATCGACGTCATCGACTGGAACTGGGGCATGTCCGCCCCCACGGCCGTGGGTGGCCAGCGCACCGGGCGTGTGCAGATGAACGAGTTCAAGTTCATCAAGCGTGTCGACAAGGCTTCGACCGCGCTGATGGCCGTGATGAACACCAACGAAGTGCTGAGCACCGTCGTGCTCACGGTGCGCAAGTCGGGCGGGTCCGCCGCGGCGCTACCGTACTTCATCCTCAAGCTCACGAACGCACGCATCAACGCGTACGACGTGCAGTCCGATGTCGACGGCACGGGCTCGCCGACGCTCACCGAACACCTGTCGCTCAGCTTCAAGAGCGTCACCATCGACTACGCGCCGCAGGCTGCCGCTGGTACCGGCCTGGGCGCATCCAGCTTCAGCGCCGAGGCCGGACCGGCCTGACGCAAGCGCCCGCAACCGGAGACTCCATGTCGAACCCCGCTGCCGCCGAGCAGGCCCTGAAGGAAGGCGACGTCCAGCGTGCGCTGAAGCTGCTGACCGAGCAGGTGCGGGCCCATCCGCAAGACGCGAAGCTGCGGGTCTTCCTGTTCCAGCTGCTGTGTGTGCTCGGCCAGTGGGACCGTGCGCTGAACCAGCTGAACGTGTCGCTCGAACTCGATCCCGCGACGCTGCCGATGGTGCAGACCTACCGCGAGGCCATCGCCTGCGAGGCACTGCGCGCGAAGGTGTTTGCGGGCGAGAAGGTGCCGATGCTCTTCGGCGAGCCCGAACCCTGGATCGCCCTGCTGATCGAGGCGCTGCTGCGCGAAGGTCGCGGCGAGCCCGACGCTGCGCGGCAGCTGCGCACGCAGGCGCTCGATCAGGCCCCCGCCACCGCAGGCACCGCCGACGGCCAGGCCTTTGGCTGGATCGCCGACGCCGACACGCGGCTGGGCCCCACGATCGAGGCCATCATCAACGGCCGCTACTACTGGCTGCCGTGGAACCGCCTGTCCAAGGTTGAGATCGACCCGCCGCAGGACCTGCGCGACGCCGTCTGGATGCCGGCCCACTTCGAGTTCACGAACGGCGGCGAAGTCGTGGGCCTGATCCCCACACGCTACCCCGACACCGACCTCGCGGCCGGCGACGCGCTGGCGCTGGCGCGGCGCACCGACTGGCGCGAGACCGCGCCGGGTGTGTTCGTGGGCCTGGGCCAGCGCCTCGTGGCCACCGACACCACCGAGTTCGGCCTGATGGACCTGCGCACCGTGGCGTTGGCCGAAGCGCCTGCGTCCGCCGCCACCGCCACCGCCGACGCTGACTGAAGCGCGGCGCGGTCGACCGATGGCCAACCTGCGTGCCCAAGACCGACTGCAGCCGGCATTGCTCGACCGGCTCACCGACGACGACCCCGAGTCGCTGCAGGAAAGCGGTGAGCAGCGTGTCATCAACCGCACGCGGCTGCGTGACCTGGTGCTGCGCGACCTGGCCTGGCTGTTCAACGCCACGGCCCCTGGCACGATCGACTTCACGCGTGCTGCGCAGGCGCGCAAGTCGGTGCTGAACTACGGCCTGCCGGCGCTGTCGGGCCAGACCGCTTCCACCATCGACCCGTTGATGCTGGCTGCGCGCGTGCGCCAGGCCATCCTCGACCACGAGCCGCGCATCCTGCCGGCCACGCTGCAGGTCGACGCCGTCATCTCCGAGCAGCAGCTCGACCACCACAACCAGATCGGTTTCCGCATCACCGGGCAGCTCTGGGCGCAGCCGGTGCCGCTGGAACTGCTGCTGCACACCGATATCGACCTCGAGACCGGCCGCGTTGCGGTGCGCGAGCTCGACCGCTAGAGAACCCGAGCCGCCTCAGCATGGACCCGCGCCTGCTCCGCTACTACAACGAGGAATTGCGCCATCTGCGCGAGATGGGCGCCGAGTTCGCGCAGCAGTTCCCGAAGATCGCCGCCCGGCTGGGCATCGAGGGCCTGGAGGTCACCGACCCCTACGTCGAGCGCCTGCTCGAAGGTTTTGCCTTCCTGGCCGGCCGCATCCAGCTGAAGCTGGATGCCGAGTTTCCGCGCTTCACGCAGCGGCTGCTGGAGATCGTCTACCCGCAGTTCCTGGCGCCGACGCCAGCCATGCTGATGGCGCAGATGCAGCCCGACCTGGGCGACCCGTCGCTGGCCACCGGGCCGCGCCTGCCGCGCGGCACCACGATGCTGGGCCATGCCGGCAAGGCTGGCGCCACCGTCTGCGAGTTCCGCACCGCGCACGACGTGGCGCTGTGGCCGCTGGAGCTGACGCAGGTGGAGTACTTCACGCACGCCGCCGACCTGCCCATGGCCGCGCTGCCCGAGTGGCGCAAGTACCGCGCCGGCCTGCGCCTGCGCTTGCGCACCACGGCCGGCCTCGACTTCTCGCAGATCGCGCTGCAAGACCTGCGGCTGCACTGCACCGGCATCGACGATGTCGCCTACCGCCTGCACGAGCTGGTCTGCGGCCACACGCTGGGCGTGCTGGTGCTGCCGGCCAGGCGCCCCGCCGCGTGGCACGAGGCGCTGGACGGCGAGTGCATCGAACCCGCCGGCTTCGAAGACGACGAAGCCCTGCTGCCGCAGACCCTGCACGGCTTCGCCGGCTACCGGCTGCTGCAGGAGTACTTCGCGTTTCCGCAACGTTTCCTGTTCTTCGACGCGAAGGGCATCGGCGAGACGTTGCGCGCGCGCGGCGGCACTGAAGTCGACATCGTCATCCTGTTCTCGCGCGCAGACAACGCGCTGCTGCAGGCCGTGGACGCCGCCAGCGTGGCGCTGCACTGCGTGCCCGCGATCAATCTGCTCGACAAGCGCTGCGACCGCATCCACGTCAGCCCCGACAGCGCCGAGTTCCACGTCGTGCCCGACCGCACGCGCCCGATGGACTACGAGGTCCACTCGATCACCGAGGTGCTGGGCTACGGCGCCGGTGCCGGCAACGAGTGGCGCTTCCTGCCGTTCTACAACGCGTTCCACACCGAAGACCGCGGCCACAACGCGTACTACACCGTGCAGCGCGAGCCGCGCCTGCTGTCGCAGGTGCAGCAGCGCGAAGGGCCGCGCACGTCCTACATCGGCACCGAGGTCTATGTCTCAGTGGTCGACGCGCAGGAGGCGCCGTTCCCTGCCGAACTGCGCCAGATCGGCGTGCGCGCCCTCGTCACCAACCGCGACCTGCCGGTGCTGATGCCGCTGGGCGGCGCCAAGGGCGACCTGACACTGACGCAGACCGCGCCCGTGAAGAGCATCACCGTGGTCAAGGGGCCGTCGCGGCCGCTGTCGGCGCTGCGCGAGGGCAACGTTGCCTGGAAGCTGATCAACCAGCTGTCGTTGAACCAGCTGTCGCTGACCGATACCGACGCCGAACAAGGCGCCGCGGCGCTGCGCGAGATCCTGCGCCTGTACGCGTCCACCGGCGACGCCGGCGCGCAGCGCCAGGTGGACGGCCTGCGTTCGGTGAAGCTCAAGCCGGTGGTGCGCCGTCTGCCGATGGCCGGGCCCATCACCTTCGGGCGCGGCGTCGAGGTGGTGGTCGAGGTGGACGACCACGCCTTCGAGGGCGCCAGCGCCTTCCTGCTCGGCTGCGTGCTCGAACGCTTCGTCGCGCGCCATGTCTCGATCAACGGCTTCACGCAGCTGCGCCTGCACTCCACCGCGCGTGGCGACATCCTCAACGGGAGGCCGCGGTGCGGGAACCGGCCGATCCTGTGAACGGCGACGCTGCCGCGGCGTTGCAGGCTTTTCAGGCGCTGCTGCGCGCGATGGAGGCCGCGCCGCACCGGCACGACTTCTTCGGCGCGCTGCGGCACATCGACGCACTGCACCCGGCGCTGCCGCGGCTGGGCCTGGCCCGGCGCCCGGTCGACGAACCGGTGCGGCTGGGGCAAGCGGCCGATCTGTCGTTTGCTGCGTCCAGCATCGCGCGCGTGCAGCCGCTCGACCCACGCAGTGGCCGGCCGCGCGTGGAAGTGCGCTTCTTCGGCCTGTTCGGCCCCAATGGCCCGCTGCCGCTGCACCTGACGTCGTACGCCCGCGAACGCCAGCTGCACCACAAGGACGAGACCTTCGCGCGTTTTGCCGACTGGTTCCACCACCGGCTGCTGCTGCTGTTCTACCGTGCCTGGGCCCAGGCACAGCCCACGGCCAGCATGGACCGGCCGAGCGAAGACCGCTTCGCCGACTACGTGGGCGCGTTCATCGGCACCGGCGGGCCGAACTGGCGCGGCCGCGACGCCGCGCCCGACCACGCGCGGCTGGCGTTCGCCGGCGTGCTGTCGCGCCAGATGCGCAACGCCGACGGCCTGGCGCACCTGCTGTCGGGCTTCCTCGGCAAGACCGTGCGCGTCGAGCAGTTCGTCGGCCGCTGGATGCCGCTGCCGGCGGCCGAGCGCTCGCGCATCGGCCGCCGCGCGGCGTCGCGCCGGCTGTCCACGTCGCAGCTGGGCGCGAGCGCGGTGCTCGGCCAGGCCGTGTTCGACCGCCAGCACCACGTGCGCATCCACATCGGCCCGCTCGATCTGAAGGCTTTCGAATCGCTGCTGCCCACGGGCAGTGCCCTGCCGGCGCTGCAGGCGCTGGTGCAGCAGTACCTGGGCCTGGAATTCGGCTGGGACCTGCGGCTCGAACTCGACAAACCCCAGGTGCCGCCGGCGCGCCTGGGCCGGCAGGCCCGGCTGGGTTGGACCAGTTGGCTCGGCCGCCCGCCGGGCACCAGGCCGGCGGCCCTGCATCTCGTTCCGAATCTTTCGTCCCACTGACGTCTCCAGAAAGGACCCCGCCATGGCGGAAATCAACCGCGTCACGCTGTTCGGCAAGCTGAACCAGCCCACGTACAAGGCCGTCGAGGGCGCCACGGTGTTCTGCAAGCTGCGTGGCAATCCTTACGTGGAGCTGGAGCACTTCCTGGCGCAGCTGCTGCAGGCGCCCGACAGCGACTGGCACCGCGTGATCCAGCACGCGCAGCTCGACATGTCGGCGCTGGCCAAGGACCTGACGGCAGCACTCGACCGCCTGCCGCGCGGCGCCACCAGCATCAGCGGCATCGCCGAGAACATCGCAGACGCCATCGAGCGCGGCTGGGTCTACGGCACGCTGCTGTATGGCGACAACGTCGTGCGCAGCGGCTACATGCTCATCGGCATGCTGAAGACCAAGAACCTGCGCAACGCGCTGGTGGCCATCAGCCGCCAGTTCGAGAAGCTCAAGGTCGACGACCTGTCGGACGCGCTGCCGAAGGTCATCTCGGGCTCGCCGGAAGAAGGCCAGGGCGCCAGCGATGGCAGCAGCGGCGCGGCCGGCGGCGCTGCCCCTGGCGAGGCCAGCGGCGCCATCGCGCCGGCGGCCATGGGCAAGCAGGAGGCGCTGAAGAAGTTCACGGTCGACCTCACCGCACAGGCGCGCGACGGCAAGATGGACCCCATCGTCGGTCGCGACGACGAGATCCGCCAGGTGGTCGACATCCTGATGCGGCGGCGCCAGAACAACCCCATCCTGGTCGGCGAGGCCGGTGTCGGCAAGACCGCAGTGGTCGAGGGCTTCGCGCAGCGCATCGCGCGCGGCGACGTGCCGCCGAGCCTGAAAGAGGTGGAACTGCGCGCGCTCGATGTCGGCCTGCTGCAGGCCGGCGCCAGCATGAAGGGCGAGTTCGAGCAGCGGCTGCGCAGCGTCATCGACGAAGTGCAGGGCAGCCCCAAGCCCATCATCCTGTTCATCGACGAGACCCACACGCTGGTGGGCGCAGGCGGTGCGGCCGGCACCGGCGACGCGGCCAACCTGCTGAAGCCGGCGCTCGCACGCGGCACGCTGCGCACCATCGGCGCGACGACGTTTGCCGAATACAAGAAGCACATCGAGAAGGACCCGGCGCTGACCCGCCGCTTCCAGACCGTGCAGGTCGACGAACCCGACGAGCCCAAGGCCATCCTGATGATGCGCGGCGTGGCCAGCACGATGGAGAAGCACCACCAGGTGCAGATCCTCGACGAGGCGCTGGAAGCGGCTGTGAAGCTGAGCCACCGCTACATCCCGGCGCGCCAGCTGCCTGACAAGAGCGTGAGCCTGCTCGACACCGCCTGCGCGCGCGTGGCGGTCAGCCTGCACGCGACGCCGGCCGAGGTGGACGACTCGCGCAAGCGCATCGAGGCGCTGGAAACCGAGCTGCAGATCATTGGCCGCGAGAAGGCGATCGGCGTCGACATTGGCAAGCGCGAAACCGAGGCCACCGAGCTGCTCACCGCCGAACGCGCGCGCCTGGCCGCGCTCGACGCGCGCTGGGCCGAAGAGAAGACGCTGGTCGACGAACTGCTGGCGCTGCGCGCCAAGCTGCGCGCCGGCATCCAGCCGGTCGAAGGCACGGGCAGCAACCTCGAAGCCGAGGCCAACGCTGCCGTCGTGCCGGCGATGACCGACGACGAGCGTGGCGCGCTGCAGGCCCAGCTGCGTGCGGTGCAGGAGAAGCTGGCCGCGCTGCAGGGCGAAAGCCCGCTGATCCTGCCGACCGTGGACTACCAGGCCGTGGCCGCGGTGGTGGGCGACTGGACGGGCATCCCGGTGGGCCGCATGGCGCGCAACGAGATCGAGACCATCCTGAAGGTCGCCGACCACCTGGGGCAGCGTGTCATCGGGCAAGACCACGCGATGGAGATGATCGCCAAGCGCATCCAGACCAGCCGTGCCGGCCTGGACAACCCGAGCAAGCCCATCGGCGTGTTCATGCTGGCCGGCACCAGCGGCGTCGGCAAGACCGAGACGGCACTCGCGCTGGCCGAAGCCATGTACGGCGGCGAGCAGAACGTCATCACCATCAACATGAGCGAGTACCAGGAGGCGCACACCGTCAGCACGCTGAAGGGCGCGCCCCCGGGCTACGTGGGCTACGGCGAAGGCGGTGTGCTGACCGAGGCCGTGCGCCGCAAGCCCTACAGCGTGGTGCTGCTCGACGAGGTGGAGAAGGCGCACCCCGACGTGCACGAGATGTTCTTCCAGGTCTTCGACAAGGGCTTCATGGAAGACGGCGAGGGCCGCTTCATCGACTTCAAGAACACGCTGATCCTGCTGACCACCAACGCCGGCACCGACCTGATCGCCAGCCTGTGCAAGGACCCCGACCTGATGCCCGACCCCGAGGGCATGGCCAAGGCGCTGCGCGAGCCGCTGCTGAAGATCTTCCCGCCGGCGCTGCTGGGCCGTCTGGTGACGATCCCGTACTACCCGCTCTCCGACGAGATGCTGGGCAAGATCGTGAAGCTGCAGCTCAACCGCATCAAGAAGCGCGTGGAGGCGCGCTACAAGATCCCGTTCGAGTACGGCGACGATGTGGTCAAGCTGGTGGTCAGCCGCTGCACCGAGAGCGAATCGGGCGGCCGCATGATCGACGCCATCCTCACCAACACGATGCTGCCCGACATCAGCCGCGAGTTCCTGACCCGCATGATGGAAGGCAAGGCGATCGAAGGCGTGTCGGTCGGCGTCGCAGACGGCGGCTTCAGCTACACGTTCGCCTGAGCTGGCTGACGCCGTGCAACCCGCTCCCACCACGCTGCAGCAACGTCTATGAGCTTCTTCAAATCCAAGCCCAAGCCCGCACCCTATGTCGCGCCGACCGGCGCCGTCACGCTGACACGCGCGCAGTTCGCCACCACGATGCGTGTGCGGCCGGCCTTCCGCGCCTACGCGCAGGCCGTCGGGCTGGCGCGTGCCACGCAGGCGCTCGACGACGCCTTCACCGAGAACCTGCGCGGCATGGCCGCCAGCGGCTTCTGGCAGTTCGGCACCTCGGGCAACGTGGGCAACCCGACGCAGCTGCGCTTCCAGGGGGACACCGAACTCGGTGTGTTCTTTGGCGCCATCGACATGCTGTTCGGCTTCGACAAGGCCAAGATCGACGGCCGCGCCGCCTACCTCAACGGCCTGCTGGGCAAGGCCGATGCCGGCCTGCTGCGCGTGGACCTGCAGGCCAACAGCGAGACAGAGGCCAACTACTACGTGGCGCCGGTGCCGGTGCAGCAGCGGCCCGGCACGCCCGTGGTCCCGCCGAAGCCGGCGGGCCTGGTGAACCGTGCCAAGGCCCTGGCCTGGCTGACCTGGGGCGTGCAGGGCAGCACGGCGGCATTCACGCAGGCACTGGCCAACAACACCCGCGACGACGGCAGCTTCCCGCTGGGCCCCAACCACACGCAGCTGCTGGCCGCCTGGCAGACGATGGTGCCCATCGCACCGACTTACCGCGGCTGGAACAACGCAGCCAGCCAGCAGAAGTACCCGTCGAACCTGGGCGGGCTGCAGGTGCTGGATGCCGTCTTCGCCGACCTAGCCACGCGGCCGATGCCGGCCCGCGGCGACAACGCGTGGTACGACCTGGCCCTGTACGTGTATGGCGCGGTCGTCACGTCGCAGGGCTTCACCGATGGCAACAAGCGTGCTGCGCGGCTGGCCTATGTGTCCATGTTGCAGAGCGGCGGCGTGCCGATGGTGGCGCCCAACGGAACGCTCGGCTCGCGCCTGGGCGACATGTTGTGAAGCTGTTCCAGCGTCGTGCACTGCTGCTGCTGGCGCTGGGCTCGGCCCTGTGGATCGCGCAAGGATTGGCAATGGCAAAGATGGTGATCTTTTCTGCGGTGCAAGGCCGCGTGCTCGACAACGGCAAGCCGGTGGCCGGCGCGCAGATCGAGCGCGAGTTCAAGTGGGCCTGGAAGGACGAGACCGGCACCGACAAGACTGCCACCGGTGCGGGCGGCGAGTTCTCGCTGCCGGCCATCGAGCGCAGCTCGTTCCTGGGCTCGCTGCTGCCGCACGAGCCCGTCATCCGGCAGAGCATCACCATCCGCCACGGCGGCAAGTCCTACGAGGCGTGGCTGCACAACAAGCACAGCTACGCCAACAACGCCGAACTCGGTGGCAAGCCGATCCGCCTGGTGTGCCGGCTCGAGAACCCGCCGCAGCGCCGCAACGACGGCATCTACGGCATCTGTGAATTCGAATGACGGCCTGAAGGCCGCGACAGGGAGTCCCGTCCATGCCCATCCTGAGCCCCCTCCAGGCCGCCGAGATCGCGCGCGGCGTCTACGACCTGCGCCTGAATTCGGTCAGCGATGCGCTGAAGACCGGCATCGGCACCGACGGCATGTTCGTCGTCGATGACAGCAGCACCTTCACCGGCAAGACCGGTGCGCTGATGTTCAAGAAGCTCAGCACCTTCGGCTACGTGGCGCGCGGCACCGGCGCCTTTGCCGGCGAGGTGCTGATCGCCACGCGGGGGACCGACATGTTGCCCGACTGGATCACCGACGCCAACATCGGCATGCAGCTCGGCCCCAGCAACCACATCGTACATGCCGGCTTCAACACCACCTGGAAGGGCTTCGTCGACGACCTGCGCACCTTCTTCCGCCACAACAACCCGAGCCGCATCCACTGCGTCGGCCACAGCCTGGGCGGCGCGCTGGCGACGCTGAACGCCGACTTCTGCACCGACCAGCGCATCGCGCCGGTGGAGCTCTACACCTTCGGCTGCCCGCGCGTGGGCGACGGCCTGTTCGCGCGCTCGCTGACCCAGCGTGTGGGGGCGGCCAGCATCCGCCGCGTGTCACACCCGGCCGACCCGGTGCCGATGATCCCGCTGTTCCCGTTCTGGCACCTGCCGTTCGGCGAGCCGGGCATGTCCATCGCCAACGTGCAGGGCGCGCTGGTCAGCGGCGATGCGCACAAGATGCGCGTCAGCTACCTGCCCGGCGTGCGCGAGCACAGCTGGTCGACGCTGGCGCCGGCCACCGTGGCCGCCGACGAAGAGCGCCAGGTCAAGAGCTGGCTCGAGCGCGCAGCCGAAGGCCACGGCGGCTTCGTGATGGGCTCGGCGCGGCTGCTGAACATGATCGGCCGCGCGCTGGCCTGGATGATGAAGGCCGCGGGCAAGGCGCTGCTCGGCGGCCTGGGCGTCACGCTGGCGGTCGGCTGCACCGTGCTCGACCAGATCGCGTGGCTGCTGACACGCGCGGCGCAGCTGGGCAAGGAGATGGGGCTGGCGCTGAAGTCGCTGATCAACGCCATCTTCTCGTTCCTCGGGCGCAAGACCGTGGCCACCGTCGACGTCAGCACGGCCTTCCTGCGCTGGGTGCTCGAACTGCTGTTCGGCGCCCTGCGCGCGGTGGCGCAGCGGGCGCTGGAACTGGTGTCCTGAGCGCACGGCCATGCACGACCTGGCCGCGGATGTCACCGACGACGGCGCGATGGCGCAGGCGCGCCTGCAGGCGCTGGCGCTCGGCGACGGCACCGACTGGTCGCGCTGCGGCGACCACCAGGTGCTGCACGCGCTGGCCGTGGCGCCACCCGCCCAGGGGTCCGCAACCCCGGTCGCGCTGATGCGGCTGGTGGCGCCGCCAGCACCGGCGCCTGCCCCCGCACCACCCGCGCCGAGCCCCGCGCCGCGTGCGGCGGCGCCGGCTCCAGCGCCGGCTGCGGCCGAGGGCACCTTCGGCACGGCTCTGGACGTCGCCGCGATGGTGGCGGTGTTGCAGCAGGCGGCGCGCGACGGCGTGCCGTTCTGCGAAGAGTGCGCGCGGGCGGCGGCCGCAGCAGCATGAGCCAGGACGCGGTGGCGCTGTCTCCGGCACTGCGTGCAGCAGTGCTGCAACTGCTGTGGCCCAACGGCGCCCAGCGCACGGGCAGCGTGTGGGCGGTGCTCGACTGCGCGCGCGACCCGGCCATCTACCGCGCGCTGCTGGAGTCGCGCCTGGAGTTCCGCTGCCTGTACAGCGGCAGGCTGCCACGGGCGCTGGAGATGAACGCGCCGCATCTGGTGGAACTGTTCCCCGAGCACCGGCTCACCGCGCGCCTGCTCGACGCCTGGGGGCAATCGTGGGGCGTGTTTCTGCAGGTCCACGACGCTGCAAACCTGCGCCACCACCTGCGCAAGTTCCTGAAGGTCCAAGACGAAGCAGGCCGCAGCCTGCTCTTCCGCTACTACGACCCGCGTGTGCTGCCGACCTTCCTGCGCAGTTGCGACGCCGAGCAACTGCGGCTGCTGTTCGGTGACGTGGTGCAGACCTGGCTGGCCGAGACCGTTGACGGCCTGCTCGCGCTGTCGCTGCAGGGCGGCCGGCTGCGCGAGCGCAGCGCCCTGGTACCGGCCTGATGCGTCGGGCCGCAGTGCGCCGCGCCTGCCGTCAGTTCGGCAGTTGCACGGCCACCGGCTCCCCCAGTCCGTAGCGCAGCTGCAGCGTGCTGCCCGGCGGCAGGCGGTGCATGCGCAGCAGCGGATCCAGATCGACCCAGAAGGCGCCGCGGTACATCAGCCCCGGCGGCGGCACCAGGTTGGCCGGCGGCGTGGGGTGCTCGCCGACGTTGCCGTCTTCCGGCGAATTGCGCAGCAGCACACGCCGCGGCTGCGGTCGGCCTTCGGCGTCGGGCTCCTCGAAGGCCAGCGACCAGTCGGTCGAGCCGCCCGCGTCGGCGGCCAGCCGGAACACCACCACCAGCAGCGTGCGCGCCGCAGCGGCAGCTTCCGGCAGCCGGGGTTCTTCGCCGCCGCGCAGCACGCGGTGCAGCATGCCGCGCTGGCGCGGAGCCAGGCGCAGATCCGGCAGCAGGTCGCTGTCGAACTCGTTGCGGTACAGCGTGACGTTCATCGCAGATCCCTGCAGGGGGTGGGCAGTGGCCGCTGCGGCCAGCGCCAGGTGCACGAAGAGCCGTCGACGGACCATGATGCGGAGGGCGGGTGCACGACGAGGTTCAGAAACCGGACGACAGGTCGACCTTGCGCAACGAGGTCTGGCATTCGCTGCAGAAGACCTTGATGCCCTTCAGAGCGCCCCACATCGTACAGCTGGACGCGGTGTGGGCGGCCCGGTCCCAGAGGTCCACGCCCGCGGCAACGCCGGTGGAGCAGTGCGGTCCCTGGTGCTTCACGCCCTGCGTGTCGAAGCTGGGATAGTGGTGCGCCTGCTTGTCGGGCTGGCCGCTGTCGCCCGCGGCCGCCAGGTGCAGCTTGTGCCCCAGTTCGTGGATCATCAGCGCGGTGGCCTTGCCGGCCGAGAGGATGCCGCCGGTGTTCGGGTCGCGCATGTTCAGGTAGATCACCGGGTGCGCGGTGTAGGCCCAGCCGACGGCCCAGCCGGACAAGGCCTTGAGTTTGAGCGTGATGGTCAGCGTGTCCTCGTCCGCCAGTTCCACCTTGGCACGGCGCAGGTCGACGGTGATGCTGGTCGAGAACTGGTCGATGCCACCCAGCTCGCTTTCCACGAGGTCGACGCTGTCGAGCCACCCGGCGCTGACCTCCGCCTTCACGATGTGCGACTTGTCGTGCATCGGCACGCTGACGTAGGTGCGCGAGTCGCGTGTCAGCGGGATCTGCACGCTGTCGGGCAGCGCCACGCCGAGCGTCTTGACCAGTTCCAGTTCGAACTCGACCGCGGCCGGCGAACTGACGAACTCGCCGACGATGACGGCCACGCAGTGCGGCTGCAGCGCACTGATCGACGCCGTGCTGGCCATCGAGTCCTTGCCCACGTCGATCAGCGACTTCGGCAGGCTCGACTGCTCGCAGACGTGGAACTCGTCGCCGCTGTCCGACAAGGTCTGCTTGACGTCGATGCCGTACTTGCCGAGCTCGCCTTTGACCGCGGTGATGGCGTCGAAGGCCGCCTGGCGGCCTGCGGCGTAGTGCACCACCGGGCGGATGTAGACGCGCCGGCGCACTTCGGCGGTGTTGGCACTGCGCACCCAGGCCGAACCGTCGAGCGAGGCTTCGACCTGGTAGTCGTAGCCCGCCAGCGCCGAGAGGTCCAGGCCAGGGGCGATCAGCAGTTCGCCGTCCCCGCCCGTGGTGTGGGCCACGGCCGTGTCGTCCCAGTCGAGGTGGCCCAGGCCGGTTTCGCGGGCACTGAGCGTCTCGCTGCCGGCACTGAAACCGTGGCTGGATTCGGCGCGCACCAGCCGCACCTGTACGGCGTGGGCGCCGGCGGGCGTGACCTTGACGTGGATGGGCGGCGTCCGCCCGAGCTGGTTGGCCGAGGCAATGTCGGTGTCGTGCTGTGCGACGGCGGCCTTGGAGAGGTTCACGTACTGGTGCCGTTTGCCGCCGAACAGCGGCTTGGCGCCGGGCTTGTCGGTGAAGCCGACGTGCACGATCTTCGGCGGGATCGGGCACACCTGCACCGCACTTTGCGTGTTCGGTCGTGCCGGCGTCCAGGCCGGTGGCGGCGGCGGCGGTGGTGTGGCCGGTGTGGCGGCGGGTGCGGGAGGTGCTGGTGCAGGCGGCGGTGGCGGGGGTGGCGGCGTGCTGGTGCCGAAGACCCGGCGCGCGTCAGAGATCAGCGTCTTGAACCAACCCATTGCAGGCCTCGGTGACTTCGTTCAGCGGCGCGCGGCCGGCGAGCTGTGCCTGGTGGGCGATGCGCACGCAGCGGCCGTGGCCGAAGGCCATGTCGGCCGCGATGCACAGGGCGCGCAGGGGGGCTCCATCGAGGCCGGCGGCATCGAGCAGGGCCGTCTCGGCAGCGATGAAGGCGTCGGCACGCGCCGCGTCGCGCCCGAACACCGCGCGGCGCAGGCCACGCTCGGCGCGTGGTGCGTCTGGTGCGGCCTGCCACGCCTTCCAGGCCGCCACGCCGGGCCCGTGCAGCGCCTGCGCGGCCAGCATCGCGGCGTCGAGCCGGAGCTGCAGCCCGCCGCCCGGCTGCAGCGACAGTGCCAGCAGCGACGCCGCCGGAGGCCGGGCGTTGCTGCACAGGCGCCAATCGGCGGTCCAGCCAGCCCCCATCGCCACGGCCGCGGACAGCAGCGTGGCCGCCAGCGCCTCGTCGCAGGGCAGGCCCGCAGCCAGGTCGTCGCCGAGCGCGGCAGCGGCGGCATCGAGGTCCACCGCCAGCCAGCGCCCGGCGTGCGGGAAGTCGGCGCAGCGTACGCGCACCAGCGCCGCGATGGCGTCGACCCGCACGGGTTGGTGCGCCGCGCCTGACGTGCCGGCCGTGCTGCGTGCCGCAGCGTCGATGCTGTCGCGCAGCGCCTGGCGGCGCTGTTCCAGCACGGCGTGCGACAGCAGCTGCAGCTGCTGCTGCGTGATGGTCAGGGCAGGCGACGGAATGGCAGGAGGTCCTTCACGCGACGTTGGCCAGCGGCCGGGCCGGGTCGGCCACCGACTGCAGGCGCATCACGGTGACGGCATTGCGGTGGCGGTGGCTGGCCAGAGGCATCAGGCCGGCGGCGATCATCCCATGGCCGGCCTGCTCGCCCAGCAGGTGTTCGGCACAGGGCTGCAGCGCACGTTCGCCATCGGCCGTGTAGGTGTAGGCGGGCAGGTCGTCGATCTGGTGGCTGCCTGCACCGCGTGCGGCCAGCAGGGTCACGGCCAGCGACGCGTTGCCCCACAGCAGCTGGTCGTGGGGCGGCGTGCCGGCCGGCAGTTCTTCGAAGGCGAAGGCCGAGACCGGATCGGTCTTGGTGCCGTAGGGCAGGCGCAGCAGCAGCCGCGGCGCGGCCAGGCCGATCCACGGCGCGGCCTCGCTGGCCCGCAGCGCCTGCCACGCGGCGCCGGGGGCTTCGACCAGATCGGCGCCGGCCTGGGCGACGAAGGCACCGCCGGCCTGCTGGGCGATCAGGCCCAGCGCCGCCAGCAGGCCGATGTCGGTGTCGCCGTTGCCGAAGGCGTACAGGCCGGCGAGCAGGTGCCAGGGTTCGCCGCCGGGCACGTTGCGCCAGCGGTCGGCCAGCGCCCGGTGCAGGCCGGTCTGCGCGAGCCGGCCCTGCGAAGCCACCACGTCGGCCAGCAGTTCGTCGCGTGTCACGTCTAACAGGTGCAGTTGCAGGCGTTCGTCGAGTTCCAGCTGCTGCAGCAGCCACTGCACGCCGCGCCAGGCCGACTCCAGCGCCTGGAAAGCGGGCGCGTGCAGCACGGCACGCATCTGCTCGGCCGTGGCTGCGTCGACGGCGTTGCGGTAGGCGGTGTCCTGGGCGCGCGTGTCGGGCAGGATGTGCGGCGCGACGAGGCTGCGCACGAAGGCGTCGATGCCGGTGCCGGGCGTGGCGGGCGCGGATGCCGTGGCGCTGGCGGCGGTTGCTGCGGTGCCGCCGAGCAAGGCCCCCAGCAGGTCGCTGCCGCTGGCCGGCGGCTTGGCGCGCGCCTCGCGCAGGGCCTGGAACAGCGGCAGCTGCGCATGCAGTGCGTCGGGATGGAAGTCGTCGAGCTGCACGAAGCGCGCCGTGCCGCCGGGCAGCTCGACGCGCGGGGCCAGGCGCGCCATCACGGCGTCGAGCGTGTCGATGTCCACGCGCAGCGTCGGCCGGTCGGCCAACGGCTTGCGTTCGGCGGCCGGCGCGCCGCTGAAGTCGCCCAGCACCAGCAGGCGCCGGCTGTCGCCGCGGCGGGCCTGGGCATCGCCGTCTGGCTTGCTGCTGGCGAGGTCGAGCTTGAACTCCATGCGTCCGGGCATCGGCGGGCTCCTGCGGGTGTCGGCAGCGGCTGTGGATCGAGGCCGGAACGGTAGCGCATGGTGGCCCTGCCGGCCACAGGTCTTGCCACCGGCTCTAGGGGGCGGCGTGGCTTGCCGCCCCGGGGAGTTTGCTTCAGAGTCCGGGACCGGAACCCTGCCGTCCCCATGCCCTTGCACGCCGACTCCGAGACCGCCTCCGACGCCCCTGTCGCTTCGCCTGCCGATGCCGCCGAACACGCGTTGCGGCAGGCGATGCAGGCGCACGGCAAGGGCCAGCTCGACGCCGCGCGCGCCCTGTACCAGCAGTTGCTGGCAGCAGACCCGCTGCACCCCGATGCGCTGCACCTGCTGGGCGTACTGGAAGCGCAGCAGGGGCACCACGAACGCGCGGCCGCGCTGATCGGCCAGGCCATCGCGTCGCGGCCGGGCGAGGCGATGTTCCACAACAACATGGGCAACGTGCACATCGAGCGCGGCCAGGCTGCCGAGGCCGAAGCGAGCTATGTGCGCGCCATCGAACTCGACCCGGCGCGCCTGGACGCACTGAACAACCTGGCCGTGCTGCTGGGCCGGCGCGGCGACATGACCGGTGCCGAGCGGCTGCTGCAGCGTGTGCTGGAGCTGGCGCCTGACTTCGTCGACGCCCGCCAGAACCTGGCCAACCACCTGCTGCGCGCGGGCCGCCCGCTCGACGCCGTGCGCCAGTGCGTCGACGGCCTCGTCACCTCGCCACGCAGCACGACGCTGCGGCGCATGCTGGGTGCGGCCTACACCACGCTGGGCATGTCGGAGGCCGCGGCCGATGTCTACCGCCAGTGGCTGGCGCACGAGCCCGAGGACCCGGTGGCCCGGCACCACCTGCAGGCCATCGTGGGCGAGCAGGTGCCCGAGCGCGCCTCGGACGCCTACGTCAGCCGTGTCTTTGACGCCTTTGCCGGCAGCTTCGACGCCAAGCTCAGCGACCTGTCGTACCGTGCGCCGCAGCTGGTGGCCGAGGCAGTGGCCCGGCACGTGGGCGCGCCCGGGCGCCGCCTGACGGTGCTGGACGCAGGCTGCGGCACCGGCCTGTGCGGCCCGCTGCTGCAGCCCTGGGCGGCGCAGCTGGCCGGTGTGGATCTGTCCGAAGGCATGCTGCGCAAGGCCGTGGTGCGCGCCGTGTACGACGAGCTGCTGCACGGGGAGCTCGTGGCATGCCTGCGCATGCGGCCCGCCGCCTGGGACCTGGTCGCGTCGGCCGACACGCTGTGCTACTTCGGCGCGCTCGAAGACTTCGCTGCTGCCGCACACGCCGCTTTGCGCGGCCCGGGCCTGCTGGTCTTCACGGTGGAGGCCCATGCCGACACCGACGACGAGCCCGCCTACCGGCTGCAGCAGCACGGTCGGTATAGTCATCGTCGCAGCTATGTCGAGGCCGCCCTGCGCGGCGCCGGCCTGCAGCCGCTGGAGTTGCAGGCCGTGCAGTTGCGCATGGAAGCCGGCGCGCCGGTGCAGGGCTGGCTCGTGAGCGCGCGGCGCGCAGGCTGAGCGCCGCAGCGCCAACAAGAGAAACCGAGGACGCATGCCAGAAGCGACGCCCCTGCAGATGGAGCTGGTCACCAGCCCCGACGTCGGCCTGAAGTTCAAGTCGATGTCGGGCCGCGAGGAGATGTCGCGCCTGTTCGAGTACGAGGTCGTGGCGCTGTCGGACGACCCGGCGATCGCGGCCGACGACCTGCTCGGTACCAGCGCCGCCGTGTCCATCGAGGTCGCCGACGACTCGAAGCGCTGGTTCCACGGCGTCGTCGCGGCTTTCGGGATCGACGGCGTCGATGGCCGCTACTTCCGCTACCGCCTGCAGCTGCGGCCCTGGGCCTGGCTGATGACGCGCAGCGCCGACATCCGCATCTTCCAGGAGATGACGGCGCTGGACATCGTCAAGGAGATCTTCGGCAAGTACACCAGCACCTTCGTCGACGAGACCTCGGGCAGCTACGGCACGCGCACGTACTGCGTGCAGTATCGCGAGACCGACTTCAACTTCGTCAGCCGGCTGATGGAGGAAGAGGGCATCTTCTACTACTGGCGCCACGCCGAGGACAAGCACGAGCTGGTGCTGGCCGACGCTGCCAGCACGCACGTGGCAGCTCCTGGCTTCAAGGATGTGACGTACCTCGAGAAGGAAGGCCGCCTCGGCCCCTCGAGCGACATCCAGGCCGTCAGCGACTGGCAGATGCGCCACGAGATCCAGACTGGCAAGTTCACGCTGTCGGACTACAACTTCGAGACGCCCAGCACCAGCCTGAAGTCCAACACCGTGGCCGGCACGCGCGGCCATGCCGAGAACGGCTACGAGGTCTACGACTACCCGGGCCTGTACGCCGTCAAGGCCGACGGCGATGCGCGGGCGCAGATCCGGCTCGACGAACACAGCGCGCGCTTCGGCCGCTTCGTCGGCCAGGGCAACGTGCCGGGCATGGCCACCGGCGCGCTGTTCACGCTGACCAACCACCCGCGCGACGACCAGAACGCCGACTACGTGCTCATCGGCACGCAGATCGACATGCAGCAGGCAGGCTACGAAGCCGGCTCCAGCGACGCCGACACGCTGTTCCTGTGCCGCTTCACGGCCAAGTCGGCATCCGAACCGTTCCGACCGGCGCGCATCACGCGCAAGCCCAGCGTCGCTGGACCGCAGACGGCGCTGGTGGTCGGCGGCGGCGATGCCGGCGACATCGAGACCGACGAATTCGGCCGCATCAAGGTGCAGTTCCACTGGGACCGCCTGGGCGAGAAGAACGCCGAGAGCTCGTGCTGGCTGCGTGTGGTCGCCCCGTTCGCAGGCAACGGCTGGGGCATGATTTCGCTGCCGCGCATCGGCCAGGAAGTGGTGGTGTCGTTCCTGGAGGGCGACCCCGACCAGCCGCTGGTCACCGGCAGCGTCTACAACGCCGAGCAGAAGGTGCCCTACGAACTGCCGGCCAACGCCACCGTCAGCACGGTGAAGAGCCGCAGCAAGCTCGGCGAGGCCGCCGACTTCAACGAACTGCGCTTCGAGGACAAGGCCGGCGAGGAGTACGTGCTGCTGCACGCGCAGAAGGACCGGCTGGAGTTCGTCGAGAACAACCTGCTGTCGCAGGTCGGCATCGGCGACGGCGTCGGCGACGAGCACCGCACCGTCAAGAAGGACCGCAAGGAACTGATCGAGGGCGAGCACCACCTGCACGTCAAGAAAGACGTGAAGCAGCTCTTCGAAGCCAGCTTCAGCGTCAAGGTCACCGACCACATGAGTCACGAGACCGCCGACGGCTGGAGCCTGAAGACCACCAACGACGTGGCCATCGAGTCCGGCGCCACGGTGTCCATGAAGACGTCGAGCGACCTGCACCTGAAGATCGGCGCCAACATCGGCGCCGAGGCTGCGCAGAACGTGCACATCAAGGGCGGCACCAACATCGTCATCGACGCCGGTGCCGAGATCACGCTGAAGGCCGGGGGCTCGTTCATCACCATCGGCCCCTCGGGCGTGTCGATCAAGGGCGCGATGGTGATGATCAACTCCGGCGGCGCGGCGGGCTCGGGCAGCGGTGCCAGCCCGGTGGCACCCACGGCACCGCAGGAGCCCACCGATCCCGACCTGCCCGAAGACCCGTTGACGCACCGCTAGGACCTGCTCCGATGCCGATGCAGCCGGTCGACGAGAAGGCGCTCGAGGACGCCGCCTGGAGCAGCTTCGTGCAGCGCCTGGGCGACCACCTCGCCGGGCAGTGGCCGGCCATGCCCGAGCGCCTGGGTGACCGCTATGGTGCCTTCATCGACCTCGCGGTGCAGCAGGCCGTGCAGCGCGGCCTCACGCATGCCGCGGCGGTGGCGCGCTTCGTCAACCTGTGGTTCGTCTGGGGGCCCGCCTTCCACGACAAGCCCGGCTTCGAATGGGCGCAGGGCCTGCTGGCGGCACCCGCAGCGCGCGAATGGGTCACGGCGCACCAGCTGGTGCAGCGCTCGCTGATCGAACTGCAGCGCCTGCCCGGCGCCCGCATTGAGCCGCAGACGCTGGTCGACGCCGATGCCCGCGTGCTGGACACTTTCGGCCCGCTGGGCCGGCACGGTGCGATGTCGCTGCCGTTGCGCGCGCGCGAGCCCGAGCCGCTGCCGCGCCAGGCCTGCGACCTGGAAGCGGCCGACGTGCGCGTGCTCGATGACGGCTGGCACCACGAATACCGGCTGCAGGGCGGTGACTGGCAGCGTGTGCCGGTGCCGATGCCCGCGCCGCTGCGCATCGATGCCGCGCGGGCATGCCCGCCGCTGGTGGCGGTGCTGTCGCAGCAGCGCGAGCATGGGCCGCAGGCCCGCCTGCAACTGCGCGTGCGCGGCCATGCCGCATGCAACGGCGACCTGCACCCCGCGCTCGACTTCAGCGGCCCGCACGGGCTGTGGCGCTGGATGGGGCACGAGACCCGCGCGGTCAGCTGGCCCGTGGCCACGCGCGAGCAGCCGCTGCCCGCGGCGGGCCCGGGCAGCAGCATTGGCGAAGAGACGGCGCCTGAGCTGCACAAGCTGGTCATCGAGACCTGCGGTCTGCGCGACGAAGGCGACCCGCTGGGCCTGCAGAAGACCGTGGTCTCGGCCTGGCCGGCAGCGCAGTGGTGGCTGGAATTGCAGCGCGCGATGCCGGCCCAGCAGGCGCTGCTGCCCGCCCCGCGTGCCTGGGCGCGGGGCGCCACGCGCTGCCGCGTCGAACGCGATGGCCAGGCGCAGGACGGCGCGGCGCTGAAGGTCGCTTTCGAGGACGGCCTCGACGCGGCCCTGGCCACCGCGCTGCAGCAGCTGGCGGCCGACTGGGAGCAGGTGCCGGGCCTGACGGCGCCACGCTTCGATGCCACGTTCGGCCTGCTCACGGGCCGTGCCAGCGCCACCTGGGGCTGGCGCTACGGCCCGCAGGGCCTGGACGGCAAGCCGCTGCTGCGGGTGGTGGCCGCGTTGGAGATGGACGCCGCACGGGCCGAGCTGGAACTGGCCGGCGAGCTGGCCTTGGGCAGCACGCACACGCGGCTGGTGCTGCGCCTGGCCGGCCAGGCACCGCTGCGGCAGACGCTGCAGCGCGAGACCGCCGTGCCCACGCTGACGGCGGTGCTGCTGCCTGCGGTGGCCAGCTGGCGCTGGCCCTTCACGCTGATGCTCGAACCGCTGGCTGACGACAGCGCCGCGCTGCTGCAGGCCACGGCGCCGGTCACCGGTGCGCTCGTCGGCGAAGCCGGGCTGCGACCGGGCACGCACGGCAGCAGCGGCTGGGAGTGGTACGTGCTGCTGCGCCTGGAGGCCGTGTCCGCCCGCCTGTGCGTGGCCGACCCGCTGCTGGGCCAGACGCAGTTGCAGCAGCCGCTGCTGCCCGCGCGCACGCTGATCGACTGGAGCCTGGGCTGATGGAACGCCTGCTGGTGCTGCGCCTGGAGGTCGCCGGCTGTAAGGCCGAGGCGCTGTTCAACGGTGTTCCGCTGATCCGCGCCAGCGCCACCGCGCCGGTGGCCACGGTGCCCGTGCACGAGTTCGCCTTCGCCGGCGGCAACCGCATCGAGCTCGTCGTGCATCCGGCGGCGCCCGGCGCGCCCGACACGCCCGAGCCGATGCTGTCCGACGGCCAGTCCTGGGCTTCGTTGCGGCTGCTGCTGCCACGCACCGGCGGCGTCGCGCACCCGGGCAGCGCGCGCACATTGGCGCAGCTGGACTGGGCGCCGCCCGCCGACGAGGTGTTCGAGGCGCCGGTGCGCCAGCAGGGCAGCGTCGAGCTGCCGATCAACTTCCCGCGCTGGCGCTGGATCGACGCGCCCGTGGTGCCCGAGTCGCCGACGCTGAAGGCCGACGTCGCGCGCTACCTGCTCGACATCGCCGTCGGCCTGCGCCGCGGCAACCCCGAGCCGCTGATCCAGGCCTCGCGGCTGCGGCTGGAAGACCTGGCCCAGGCCTACCAGCGCAACCTGGCCGACGACGTCGGCCGGCTGCGTGTGCACATCCAGCAGCTGCACGCGGCCGAGCCGCTGCAGCCGGCACTGCCGGCGGCGGGCAAGCTGCTGCTGCGCGCGGTGGCCGGCGGCCGCCTGCTGGAATGCCTGCGGCCCGACGGCAGCCCGCTGCTGCAGAGCCCCACGGCCGGCGGCGGCAGCATCGCGTGGCCGTTGCGGCTGGCCGCCATCGAAGGGCGCTTCTATGTCTTGCGCTGACGTGGCCGCCACCGCTGCAGGGGGGCGCGGCGCAGGCGCGGGCGGCTATGCTGCGAAGCTGTCTCGTTGCGGAGCTCCTGCATGATCGCGCTGACCGTGCTCAGCTACAACGGCGCGCCCGCCGACGGGCCGTCGGCCAGTTTCGACGAACTCGGCGGCACCATCGGCCGCGCCGACAACAACCAGCTGGTGCTGCCCGATCCCGAGCGCACGATCTCGCGCGTGCACGCCCGTGTGGTGTTCCGCACCAGCGGCTACACCATCGTCGACAACGGCAGCAACCCGATCAGCGTGAACGGCATGACGCTGGGCAGCGGGCGCGAGCACCCGCTGATGCCGGGCGACCAGGTCCAGATCGGTGGCTACCTGCTGCAAGCCAGCGAGAGCGCCTCGGCCGGCGTTTCCGACGACCCGTTTGCCGATCTCTTCGGTGACGCGCCGGTGGGCCTGGCCGTGCCGCCGCCGGCCCCGGCGCCGATGCGCTCGGTCACGCAGACCTGGCAGCCGGCACCGCCATCACCGGCCCAGGCGGCATGGCCGGCCCCCGCGGCACTGGCGCCGGGCCAGATCCCCGACGACTGGGACCCGTTTGCGCCCGATGCGCCGGGCCCGTCGGCGCCGCCGCCGCGGCCCCCGGCGCCCAGTGCTGCACTCTCGGACGACCTGCTGATCGACCTGCCGCTGAACCCGACCGGCGGCGACACGCTCGACGACCTGTTCGGCCTCGCCGGTACGCCCAGCAGCGGCGATCCGCTGGGCGCTGCGCCGCAGCAGGCGTTGCTGATGCAGCCCAACACCGCCGGGCACGCCGACCCGCTGCAGGCGCTGTCGCGCCCCGTGTCCGTCAGTGCCCCGAGCCTGGGCGACTTCGGCTCCGAGCTGAACACGCCGATGCCGCTGCAGCGTGCCGTGCCGGCCGTGGCGCCGCCGCCGTCGCCCGCCCCTGCGCCGCCCTCAGGCGCCGTGTTCTCGTGGGACACCCCGCCGCGCGACGGCAAGTTCGTGACGCTGCCGAATGCCCGTCGCGACGACGCCGCGCGGCAGCCGGCGCCGCAGGCGCCGCGCGCCAGTGCGCCGCCGCCGGTGCTGACCCACGCCATCGACAGCGCGGCCAACGAAGAGCTGCTCGCCGCGCTGATGCAGGGGCTGGCCGCGCCCGGCGTGCGCATCGAGCGCCTGACGCCGGCCATGATGCTGCTGATCGGCCAGGTGCTGCGCGAGTCGATGCGTGGCACCGTGGAACTGCTGGTTGCGCGTGCCGCGCTCAAGCGCGAGATGCGCGCCGAGATGACGATGATTGTTGCGCGCGAGAACAACCCGCTGAAGTTCTCGCCGTCGGTCGAAGTGGCGCTGCAGCACCTGCTGGGCCCGCCGTCGCCGGGCTTCATGCCGGCCGCTCCTGCGGTGAAGGACGCCTTCGACGACCTGCGCGCGCACCAGCTCGGCGTGATGGCCGGCATGAAGGCCGCGTTCGAAGGCGTGCTGCAGCGTTTCGACCCGGCGCAGCTGGAAGCCAAGCTCACGCGCAAGTCGGCGATCTCCAGTCTCATCCCCGCCACGCGCAAGGCGCGGCTGTGGGAGCTGTTCCAGGAACTGTTCAGCCAGATCTCGGCCGAGGCGCAGGACGACTTCGACGAGCTCTTCGGCAAGGCCTTCCTGAAGGCCTACGAGGCGCAGCTGGACCGGCTGCACGACGAACCCGGACCCAGGTGACACGATGCTGGCACTCGAAGTCGCGTTGCTGTCGGACAAGGGCGGTCGCAAGTACAACGAAGACGCCTGCGGCCACTGGCATTCGGACGACCAGCTGTGCTGCGTGCTCGCCGACGGCGCCGGCGGTCACGGCGGCGGCGACATCGCCTCGCGGCTGGCGGTGCAGGAGCTGATCCAGCGCTTCTCGAACGCGCCCTCGCGCGACGGCTCCACGCTCGGCGCGCTGCTGCGCGAGACGAACGAGGCGCTGATCGAGCAGCGTGTGCCGGGCACGGCGCGGCAGGACATGCACAGCACCGTGGTCTGCCTGGTGGTGGACTTCATGGCGCAGCGCGCGCACTGGGCGCATGCCGGCGACTCGCGCATGTACTGGTTCCGCGACGGCCGCGTCTTCGACCGCACGCGCGACCACAGCCTCGTGCAGTCGCTGGTCGACGCCGGCATGCTGGCCGAGAACGACGTGCGCAGCCACCCCAAGCGCAGCGAGCTGCGCTCGGCGCTCGGCATCGACGGCAGCATCCTCGAAGTCAGCAGCGGCGACGGTGCCGGCCCGGTGGCCGCGGGCGACGTGTTCCTGCTGTGCACCGACGGGCTGTGGGAGTACATCGACGACAGCACGCTGGAGCGGCTGCTCACGGCCGCCGACACGCCGCGCGCCTGGCTCGATGCCTTGTCGGCCGAGGTGATGACCGCCGCCGCGCACAAGACCAGTCACGACAACTTCACCGCATTGGCCGTCTGGGCCAGCGCGGCCTGAACCGCCCGCACGGCCCGAAAGGAAGAACCCGCCATGGCGATGCACGTCTGCACCGGCGCGATGATGCAATGCACGATGGGCATGGCCCCGTCGACCTTCGTCGCCACGCCCAAGATGGTCATGACCGGAAACATGCCGGCCGGCAACATCATGGACCACGTGCCGATCATGAACATCCCGCCGTTCGGCATGTGCCAGAGCCCGTCGAACCCGGTGGTGGCGGCCGCCACCGCGGCGGCGCTGGGCGTGCTGACGCCGATGCCGTGCATCCCGGCCACACCGGCCCCGTGGACGCCCGGCGCGGCCACGGTGCTGGTGGCGAACATGCCGGCGCTGAACGACAGCTCGAAGCTGATGTGCATCTGGGGCGGCAGCATCAGCATCAACAACCCGGGCCAGACGACGGAGCAGATCCCCTGAGGTCCGGAACGGCGGTCACCATGAAGAAGGCCCGCATGCTGCGGGCCTCGTCTCGGGTGCGTGCCGTGCTTCAGGACGGCGGCGTGGCGCGGCCGATCTCGACGCGGCGGTTCTCCGGCGCAAACGGGTCGCGCTGGTTCTTCAGCGCGTTGGCGCCCACGCCCACGGGCGCCAGCATCGCCGGGTCGGCACCCAGCGACACCAGGTAGTCCTTCACCGCCTCGGCGCGGCGCTGCGACAGCACCACGTTGGCTTCCGCCGTGCCGGAGGCATCGGCGTGGCCTTCGATGCGCACCGTCTTGCTGGTGCCGCGGCGGGTCTTGAGCACCTCGGCGAAGACTTCGAGCTGCTTCTTCAGCGTGTCGGGCAGTTCGGCCGAGCCGAGCCGGAAGGCGGTGGCCGGCAGCGAGTAGCGCACCGCGGGCTTGAAGCCCATGCACTTGAAGCCTGCCGCCTTCAGTTGTTCGCAGGCATCTTCGGGAAACAGGCCCTCGGCGACAGCCTTGGCATCGGGCACGGTCTGGCCCATGTCGACGGCATCGGACTGGGCCCGGGCTGCACCTGTGGCCAGCAGGGCCAGCAAGGCGGCGACTCCAACGATGTGACGAGCTTGATTCATGTGACCACCCCTTGAACGGTTGCATCCATCGCTGCCGGGCACCCGGGCCTTGCGGCCGCAGCGCATGCTGCTATCGCAGCGCCGGGGCCATGCGTGCAAAGGGCCTGCGCGGCCACTGCCGACTGCCACTGCAGCAATGGAAAACGATGATACCGCCCCGTCTCTTCTGGGGGCATCCCCTGGCTGGTGGTCGCGGCACTCCTTCACGCGCGAGCGGCCACGCGGCTCGGCTTTGCGGAGTGACGCGCGCAGCGCGCCCGTGTATCGTTCGCCGCTGTCCTTGCCGGGCCACAGCGGCCTGTGCGTCGGCCCAGTGCTTGTTGCCGGGCCTGCCGTGGAACACCGAGAACCAGGAATCGAGCCGCACTGATGACTTGGCACAACAAGGTCCTGTGGACGGAGGGCATGTTCCTCCAACCGCAGCATTTCCAGCAGCAGGACAGATACGTCGCGCGCCAGCTCGAAGGCCGCCTCAGTGCCGCAGGCCCGTGGCCCTGGGGCCTGGTGTCGCTGCAGGTGGACGAACCGGCGCTGCTGCAGGGCCGCGTGGCCATCAGCGGCGCGCGCGGCGTGCTGCCCGATGGTGTCGCGTTTTCGGTGCCGGGCGACGACCCCGCGCCGCTCGCCTTCGAGGTTCCCGCCGACGTGCGCGACCAGGTCGTCGTGCTGGCGGTGCCGCTGGCGCGCCCGGGCGTGCCCGAGAGCGACATCGAGACCGCCGACGGCGCGATGCCGCCGCGCTTCCGTGCCAGCGACATCGACGTCGCCGACAGCCACGCCGCCAGCCTGCGCGAAGCGCCGCTGCAGATCGGCCGTCTCAACCTGCGCCTGATGCTGGCGCGCGACGCCAACGAGGGCTACACGACGATCGGTGTGGCGCGCATCGTCGAGCGCCGCGCCGACGGCCGCGTAACGCTGGACCCCAACTACGTGCCGCCGATGCTGCACGCGCCCGGCCACCTGGTGCTCGACGGCTACCTGCGCGAAGTGCACGGCATGCTCTTCCAGCGCGGCGAGGCGCTGGCAGGCCGGCTGGTGCAGCCCGGGCGGGCCGGCATGGGCGAGATCCAGGACTTCCTGCTGCTGCAGGTGGTCAACCGCTTCCAGCCGCAGTTCGCGCACCTGCAGCGCCTGCCGGTGCTGCACCCCGAGCGGCTCTATGACCTGTGCCTGGGTCTGGCCGGCGAGCTGGCCACGTTCCGCGATCCCCGGCGCCCGGTGGCCTACCCGGAGTACCGGCACGACGACCTGGCCACCTGCTTCCGCGCGGTGATGACCGACCTGCGCCAGTCACTGAGCATGGTGCTGGAACAGACGGCGCTGCCGATCGACCTGCAAGACCGCAAGCACGGCGTGCGCGTGGCCATCATCGCCGACGTCGAACTGCAGCGCACCGCCAGCTTCGTGCTGGCCGTGAATGCGCACATGCCGGGCGACGCGCTGCGGGCCCGCTTCCCGACACAGGTGAAGATCGGCCCGGCCGAGCGCATCCGCGACCTCGTCAACCTGCAATTGCCGGGTGTGACGCTGCGGGCCCTGCCGGTGGCGCCGCGGCAGATCCCGTACCACGCTGGCTTCACCTACTTCGAACTGGAAACGCGCGGCAACGAGCTGTGGAAGCAGCTCGAGACCTCGGGTGGCCTGGCGATGCACATCGCCGGCGACTTCCCCGGCCTGGCGCTGGAGTTCTGGGCCATCCGCGGTTGACGACGCCGCAGCAACGGGCATAGCACCATGAGTGAGCAGGATCCCAAGGACCCGTTTGCCGCCTTCGAGTCCGACCGCACCGTCATCAAGCCCAGCGCGGGCCGCGGGCCGCGGGCTGCGGCTGCACCGGCCCCCGCTGCCGCTGCAGCAGCGCCGGCCACCGGCTGGGCGCCCGTGCCGCCGAGCGAGGCGCTGAGCGAACTGCCCGCCTACGCCAGCCTGAACCCGCTGGTGCAGGCCGCAGCGCCGCTGCTGACGGCCGCACCGCGGCTGCGCGCGATGGCGCGCCACCCGAACCCGGCGGCGCTGCGCGCGTCGCTGGCTGAATCCGTCAAGCGCTTCGAGGCCGCGGCACGCGCGCAGAACCTGCCGAACGAGCAGATCGTCGCCGCCCGCTACGTGCTGTGCACGCTGCTCGACGAGTCCGCCAGCAGCACGCCCTGGGGCAGCAGCGGCGCCTGGTCGTCGCAGAGCCTGCTGGTGCAGTTCCACAACGAAGGCTGGGGCGGCGAAAAGGTGTTCCAGCTGCTCACCCGGCTCGCGCAGCAGCCCGAGCAGCACCGCAACCTGCTCGAGCTGGTGTGGGTGGCGCTGTCTCTCGGGTTCGAGGGCCGCTACAAGGTGCTCGACAACGGCCGCGCGCAACTCGACAGCGTGCGCGAGCGCCTCGCCCAGATGCTGCGCCAGCAGCAGGGCGCGCCCGAGAAGGCGCTGTCCACACAGTGGCAGGGCGTGGCCGCGGCGCCGCCCCGGCTGCGCGACGGTGTGCCGATGTGGGTGGTGGCCGCGGGCGCGGCGCTGCTGCTGATGCTGGTCTTCGTGGTGCTGCGTTTCTCGCTGAACGCGCAAACCGACACCACGTTCAACGCACTGCAGGCGCTGGGTGCGAAGATCGCCGCGCCACCGCCCGCACCGCCGCCGGCCGTGCCGCCGCCCCCGCCGCCGCCGCGCCTGGCGCAACTGTTGAAGAGCGACATCGACGCCGGCGCCGTGCAGGTGCAGGACCTGGCCGACCGCAGCATGGTCACGCTGCGCGGCGACACGCTGTTCGCGCCCGGCAGTGCCGACGTCGCGACCAAGGCGCTGCCGCTGTTCGAGCGCATCGCCGCCGCGCTGAACCAGGTGCCGGGCCACGTGCTCGTCAGCGGCCACAGCGACAACCAGCCGATCCGCTCGCTGCGCTACCCGTCGAACTGGCACCTGTCGAAGGACCGCGCCGCCAGCGTGCGCGGCCTGCTGGCGACCACCGTCAAGCCCGAGCGGCTGAGCGCCGAAGGCCGCGCCGACACCGAACCGGTGGCCGACAACGGCAGCGCCGAAGGCCGCGCCCGCAACCGCCGCGTGGAGATCACGCTGTCGGTGGCCGCGCCGAACTGAACGCCGGAGCCCCGCGCGATGAAACGTTTTCTGCAGTGGTTGCTGAGCCCGGTGGTGGTCGGCACGATCGGCCTGCTGGCCTTGTCGGCCATCGTCTGGTGGGTCGGCCCCATCGTCGCCATCGGCAGCGCGCGTCCGCTGGACCCGCTGGCCGTGCGCATCACCGTGCTCGTGCTGCTGTGGGCGCTGTGGATCGGCTGGCAGGGCTGGAAGGCCTGGAAGCGCCGCAAGACCAACGCCGCGCTGCTGGCCGGGCTGGCCGCCGGGCCGTCTGCTGCCACCAAGGAAGCGCAGGTGCTGGCGCAGCGCTTCAACGACGCCGTGGCGCGCCTGAAGGCCAGCGGCGGCAAGGGCTCGCTGCTCGGCGGCGGGCAGTTCCTGTACGAACTGCCCTGGTACATCTTCATCGGCGCGCCAGGCTCGGGCAAGACCACGGCGCTGATGAACGCCGGCCTGCAGTTTCTGCTGGGCGATGCCGCCAAGGGCGCGGTGCAGGGCGTGGGCGGCACGCGCAACTGCGAGTGGTGGTTCACGCAGGACGCTGTGCTGATCGACACCGCCGGCCGCTATGCCACGCAGGAGAGCGACCGCGACGTCGATGCCAGCGCCTGGGACAACTTCCTCGCGCTGCTGAAGAAGACGCGCCCGCGCCAGCCGATCAACGGCGTGCTGCTCACTGTCAACATCCAGGATCTGCTGCAGCAGGGCGCCACCGAACGCCAGGAGCACGCGGCCAAGCTGCGCGCGCGGCTGCAGGAACTGCAGGGCAAGCTGGGCGTGCGCGCGCCGGTCTACGTGCTCGTCACCAAGGCCGACCTGATCGGCGGCTTCAACGAGAGTTTCGAGGCGCTGGCCAAGGAAGAGCGCGACCAGGTCTGGGGCTTCACCTTCGCGCCCGACACGCCGCCGGACGACCCGCTGCGCGATTTCGCCGGCCTTTACCAGCAACTGCAGAAGCGGCTGGTCGAGCAGCTCGTGGCCCGCATGGAGGCCGAGCGCGACGTGCTCAAGCGCAGCGCGATGTTCGCGTTCCCGCAGGAGTTCGCGGCGCTTCAGGCGGTGCTGAGCGACTTCCTGCGCCAGGTGTTCTCGGGTGGCGGCACGCTGGAGACGGCTCCGCGCGTGCGCGGCGTGTACTTCACCAGCGGCACGCAGGAAGGCTCGCCCATCGACCGCGTGATGGGCGCGCTGGGCCGCTCGTTCGGCATCGACGCGCGCTCGGGCGCGGTGGCCGGCGGCAAGGGCAAGAGCTTCTTCCTGCACCGGCTGCTGAAGGACGTGGTGTTTGCCGAGCGCGGGCTGGGGGTGGTCGACCCCGCGGCGGTGCGGCGGCGTCGCATCGTGCGTGCGGCGGTGGCGGCGGTGATCGCGCTCTTCAGCACCGCGGTGCTGGTGGGTTGGGCCGTCAGCCGCGCACGCAACCTCGACCACGCGGCGATCGTGGCCGAACGCGTGCCGCCGCTGCAGCAGGCGGTGGATGCACTGCCGCCGGCGGCCACGGCCGACGTCACGCCGCTGCCGCTGGTGCTGGCGCAGGTGCGCGACGCCGCGCAGAGCGAGGCGTTCGACATCGCAGAGCCGCCGCTGCTGAACGGCCTGGGCCTGTACCAGGGCGAGAAGCTCGACGCCGCAGCACAGCTGGCCTACGGCCGGCTGCTCGAGAAGACGCTGATGCCGCGCGTGGCGCGCCGGCTCGAAGAACGCCTGCGCGCAGCCAACCGCGACAACCTCGAAAACGCGTACGAGGCGCTCAAGACCTACCTGATGCTGCACGTGCCCGAGCAGTTCGACGCGCCGACGCTGCGCGCCTGGGTGGCGCAGGACTGGGACGAGAACCTGTCGCGCATGGCGCCCGAGACGCGTGCGCAGCTCGACGCTCACCTCGACGCGATGCTGGCGCTGGGCCCGCTGCGCACCCAGCAGCCGCGTGACGACACGCTGGTGGCGGGCGTGCGCGAGATGCTGGCGGCCTACCCGCTGGAATACCGCGTCTACAGCCGCATCCGGCGCCAATACCGGCCGGGCGAGATCCCGGACTTCACGGCCGCCGGCGCGGCAGGCCCCAACGCGGCCCAGGTCTTCCAGCGCGCCAGCGGCGAGCCGCTGACCAAGGGCCTGCCGGGCCTGTACACCAAGGCCGGCTACGAGAAGTTCGTGAAGCCGCTGGTCGGCAAGGCCGCCGGCCAGCTGGCGAAGGAAGAGTCCTGGGTGCTGGGCTTCAAGGCAGACCCGGCGCGGCTGCAGGACGCCCTGGGCGGCAGCGCGCTCACCGACAAGGTCAAGCGCCTGTACTTCGAGGAGTACATCAAGACCTGGGACAAGTACATCGCCGACGTGCAGCTGGTGAAGCTCACCGGCCTGGATCGCAGCATGGCCGTTGCGCGCGCGCTGGGCGCGGTCGACTCGCCGCTGGCAGCCTGGTTGCGCGGCATCACCGAGCAGACGCGGCTGCTGCCGCCGCCGAAGGCGCCGGGCGCGCTGGACAAGCTGGCCGACAAGGCCGAGGCCCGCGTGGCCAAGATCGTCGGCGGCAGTGCCGACAGCGGTGAGCCCGTGGAGCGCATGGTCGACGATCACTTCGCGGCCATCCACCGCCAGGTCACCGGCACGCCGGCGCCGATCGACGACACGCTGAAGATGTTCAACGAGATCTACACGCAGCTGGCCGCGGTGGATGCGGCGCAGAAGAGCAAGACGCCGCCGCCGCCAGGCGGTGGCGGCGCTGCGATCAAGGCCGCCGCGGCGCAGCTGCCCGACGCCGTGCGTGCCGTGGTCGAGCAGCTGGCCGACGCCGGCGCCAGCCAGAGCCGCGGTGCCGAGATCCAGGGGCTGTCGGCCGAGATGAAGCCGATCACCGAGTTCTGCGCCCGCGTCGTCAACAACCGCTACCCGTTCGCCAGCGGCTCGCGCGCCGACACGCCGCTGGAAGACTTCGGCCAGCTCTTCGGCGGCGGCGGCCTGCTCGACGACTTCTTCGCGCGCCGCCTGCAGCCGCTGGTGGACACCAGCACGCCGACCTGGAGCTACCGACCTCTGGGCGACGGCAGCAAGCCGGTGGCGGCCGCGGCGCTGGCCGAGTTCCAACGCGGCCAGCGCATTCGCGACGTCTTCTTCCGCAGCGGCGGCAAGGTGCCGTCGATGAAGGTCGAGATGCGCATCGCCGACATGGACCCGGCGCTGAAGGAACTGGTGCTCGACATCGATGGCCAGGTGCAGAAGCTCAGCTCCGGTGGCCCGCCGATCAGCATCAGCTGGCCGAGCCAGCGGCTGGCTTCGCAGATCAAGCTCACCACCGGCCTGGGCAACGCCGGCCCGCTGGTGATGTTCGAGGGGCCTTGGGCGCTGTTCCGGCTGATCGACCGCTTCGAGGTGCAGCCCTCGGCCGTGCCCGAGCGCTTCATGCTGGTGATGAACCTGGACGGCCGGCGCGCGCGGGTGGACGTGATCACGTCCAGCGTGTTCAACCCGTTCCAGATGCGGGAAGTCAAGCAGTTCCGCTGTCCCACGGCACTGTGAGCGAGGCAGTCCATCCCCCCGGCTGGCACGGCAAGCTGCCGTCGTTGGGGGACTTCGCCTCGCGGCGGCTGGAGGCGCCGTTCCTCGAGGCCTGGGACGGCTGGCTGGCCGCGGGGCTGCTGGCACTGCGCGAGCGTGACCCGGGGGGCTGGCTCGACGCCTACCTGGCCAGCCCGAGCTGGCGCTTCCTGCTGATGCCCGGCGTGCTGCCGGGGGCCGCGGGCGAGCAAGGGTATGCCGGTGTGCTGATGCCTTCGGTCGACCGGGTGGGCCGCTACTTTCCGTTCACCATCGTGCAGCCGCTGGGCGATGCGCCGGTGTCGACGCAGCAGATGCGCAACCTCTGGTATTGGCTGGGGCGGCTCGACGAACTGGCGGCCGACGCGCTGCACGAGGACTGGGACGTCGAGCGCCTGGAGGCCGAACTCGCGCGCATGGCGGCGCCCGACCTAGCGCCGCTGGTGGCCGCCGCTGGTCCCGGCCCGCTGGCGCTGGGTGCGCTGGCGGCGGTGCAACTGCCCCCCGGCTGCGATGCGGCGCAGATGATCGGCATCGAGGCCCAGGCGCTGTGGCGCGACAAGGCGCGGGGGCTGGCCTATTGGTTCGCGAGCACCGACCTCGTGGCGGGCTCCATGCGCGTGTCGCGCGGGCTGCCGGCCCCGGCCGCGATGGCGGCGCTGCTTGGGGTGACAATCTAGGCCAGCATGACGCCGCCCAACGACTCCGACGACGACGACCGCACCGTCATCCGGCCCGCCACGTCCATCGGCCGGCCACCAGCCCCCGCCGGTCCGCCCGACATGGGCCGCACGATGGCCATCGGCGCGCCGGCCCCGTCGCCGGCCGAGGCCGACAACGGCAACGGCCTGCCCATCGGCACCTACCTCGGCGAGTTCGAGCTGACGAAGATGGTGGGCGAGGGCGGCTTCGGCATCGTCTACCTCGCCACCGACCATTCGCTGCAGCGCCGCGTCGCGCTGAAGGAATACATGCCGTCGTCGCTGGCCTCGCGCACCACCGCCAGCAACGTGCAGGTCAAGAGCGAGCGCTACCGCGAGACCTTCGACGCCGGCATGAAGAGCTTCATCAACGAAGCCCGGCTGCTGGCCAGTTTCGACCACCCGTCGCTGGTGAAGGTCTACCGCTTCTGGGAAGCCAACGGCACCGCCTACATGGTGATGCCGTTCTACGAAGGCCAGACGCTCAAGGACATGCTGCGCGAGATGCCCGGCCCGCCCGACGAGGCCTGGCTGCGCACGTTGCTGGCGCCGCTGACCGAGGCGCTGGCGGTGATCCACGCCGAGCAGTGCTACCACCGCGACATCGCGCCGGACAACGTCATCCTGCTCGGCGGCAGCCATCAGCGGCCGCTGCTGCTGGACTTCGGCGCAGCGCGCCGCGTCATCGGCGACATGACGCAGGCGCTGACGGTGATCCTCAAGCCCGGCTACGCGCCGGTCGAGCAGTACGCCGAGATCCCCGGCATGAAGCAAGGGCCGTGGACCGATGTCTACGCGCTGGCAGCCGTCGTGTACTTCGCGATCATGGGCAAGACGCCGCCGCCCTCGGTGGGGCGGCTGCTGAACGACACCTACGCGCCGCTGACGGAAGCGGCCTCGGGCCGCTACAGCCATGCGTTCCTGGCTGCGATCGACCGCGCACTGGCGGTGCGGCCCGAGACCCGCACGCAGACCGTCACGCAGTTGCGCGAGGAACTGGGCCTGGGCGCGGTGCACGCCTTCGACCCGTACACCACGCGGCCGCTGCCGTCGTCGTCCGAGGTGCCGCAGCGCCCGGCCGCTGCGCAGCCAGTGCCGCAGCAGGCAGCGGCGGCTCCAGCGGCCGCAATGCCGCCAGCGCCCCGGCCGGCGGCTGCCCCGCGCGCGGCCGCCGCCACGCCGGACACAGCGGCTGCCTCGGGGCCGACGGCGAAGAGCAGGGCCGGCCTGTTCGTCGGGGCCGGTGTCGTGGCGCTGGCCGCCGTCGGCTTCGGGGCCTACAGCGTGCTGGCGCCCGCGCCCCGGCCGGCACCTGCCGTGGCGGCCGATGCACCCGCCGCCCCGGCCTCCGTCCCAGCACCAGCCAGCGCTGCCCTGGTGGCGGCAGCACCGGCACCGGCGCCCGCCCCCGCGCCCGCCGCCGCCGTCGACACCGGCCTGGACCCGCTGCGTGAGTTCGAACGTGCGATGCAGGGGCAGACCCCGGGCTTCGGGTTGCAGGCAGTGGCCGACAAGACCACGCTGCGCATCGGCCGCGACGAGATCGGGTTCACCGTCAACAGCGACCGCGACGGCTACTTGTACGTGTTTGCCTACGACGGCCACGGCACGCTGCTGCAACTGCTGCCGAACACGGTGTCGGGCAGCGTGCGCCTGCGCAAGGGCCAGCGCTACCACTTCCCGTCGGGCGACGGCGTCTACCTGCCGGTGGGCGAGCCCCCGGGCCCGGGCCAACTGCTGGTGGTGGTGTCGGCGCGCCAGCGCGACCACACGGCGCTGCAGCCGCGCAAGGAAGGCTCGTGGCGGGTCTTCCCCGTGGGCGCCGCCGGGGCGGCCGGCCTGTCTGCGCATACCGGCAACCAGCCGCCCATCGTCGGCCGTGCCATCTGCCCGGCCAACGGTGGCTGCGACGAAGACTACGCCGCGGCGCTGATGAAGGTCGACGTGGTGCAGTGAACAAGGCCTTCACGAAAGAGCCCGAGGGCGACGACGACGACGACGGCGCCCCGGGCCTGCCGCCGCTGCCGGCCGGCACGAAGAACTACCTCACGCCACAGGGCTACAAGCGCCTGCGCGAGGAGCTGATGACGCTGCTGGACGTGGAGCGACCGAAGATGGTGGAGACCGTCTCGTGGGCCGCGAAGAACGGCGACCGCAGCGAGAACGGCGACTACCTCTACGGCAAGAAGCGGCTGCGCGAGATCGACCGCCGCATCCGCTTCCTGACCAAGCGCCTGGACATTGCCGAGGTCGCCGACCCCGCCGTCCACCACGGCAGCGACCAGGTGTTCTTCGGTGCCACTGTCACCTACGCCAACAGCCGCGGCGAGGAGCGCACCATCACGATCAAGGGCATCGACGAGGCCGACAACCTGCGTGGCGAGGTGTCGTGGGTGGCGCCGATCGCGCGGGCGCTGCTGAAGGCGCGCGAGGGCGACGCCGTCCAGCTGATGACGCCAGGCGGGCTCGAGCAGCTGGAGATCGTCGCCGTGCAGTACCCGGCGCCGTCGGCCTGAGCTTGCGGCTGCGCGGGGTCGCGCTGTTCTGAGTTCTTGGCATCAGGCCGCGGCGAGAGCGTTTCGCGTGCGGACGACTGCCAAATCTGCACGCGCGCAGATGGGCGTCACGCTCTGTTGCAATGCGCGGCTTTGATCGTTCAGGCCACGGGTTCGACATCGAACCGTGGCCGTGCGATCACCGCCGGAGCACCCCATGCAAGAAGTCTCTCCCAGCTACGACACCGCACTCGTCGTCGCGTCGTTCCTGATCTCTGCGCTGGGCGCCTATTGCGCGCTGGCGGCGATGGCGCTGGTGCGCGGCCGCGACGGCCGCGTCAGCAAGCTCAACGCGGTGTTCGCGGGCCTGGCGCTGGGCGGCGTGGGCATCTGGTCGATGCACTTCCTGGGCATGATGGCCTGGAGCATCGACGCTCCCACCGGCTACGAGCCGATGGAGACCGCGTTCTCGCTGCTGCTGGCTGTGGGCGCCTCGGTGCTGGCGCTGGGCTACATGGCCGCCGGTCCGTTCACGCTGCGCCGCTTGCTGGTGGCGGGGCCCCTGGCCGGCTTGGGGGTGGCTGGCATGCACTTCGTCGGCATGGGCTCGATGCGCTTCGCTGGCACGCTGCAGTGGAACTTCGGCCTGGTCGTGCTCTCGGTCGTGATTGCAGTCGTTGCCGCGACAGCCGCGCTGTGGCTGGCCTTTGCAGTGCGCGGCCGCAGCCACCGGGTGGGTGCCGCCTTCGTGATGGCGTCGGCCGTCTCGCTGATGCACTACACCGGCATGGCTGCAGCCGACGTGCTCTGCAGCACCGGCGACCGCACGATCGGCCTGCCCGGGCTGCTGTACCGCAGCGACCTGATGACGATGGTGGTGTCTGTGGCGTTGGCGGTGGTGGCCATCATGGGCATCGACGTGTTCTTCCAGCGCGTGCTGCGCGCCACCGAGCAGCCGTCGGGTTGAAGGCCGCCTGGTTCAGCCGGGCTTGAAGCGCCAGACCCGCAGCACCACCGGCGCGCGGCGCAGCGTGCGCAGCACGTCGGCCAGGTGCAGGCGGTCGCGCACGCTGATCAGCAGGCGCAGCTCGGTCGTTTCGTCTGCGGGTTCGGTGCCCATGTCGAGATGGCGGATGTCGGCTTCGGCCGCCGACACCGCAGCAGCCACCTGGGCCAGCACGCCCTTGCCGTTGTTCACCAGCGCCACGATGCTGGTCTCGAAGGCGCGCGTCAGTTCCTCGGCCCATTCCACCTGCATCCAGCGTTCGCTGTCGCGTTCCTTCAGCCGCTTGCCGGTCTGGCATTCGGCGGTGTGCACGACCAGGCCTTCGCCGCGGCCCAGGTAGCCGACGATCTGGTCGCCGGGGATGGGGCGGCAGCACGTGGCCATCTGCACGCTGGCGCCTTCGCTGCCGTCGACGAAGACCACGCCTTGCGTCGGCGCCGAGTCGTCCTGGCCGTAGCGGCCCAGCGTCAATGTCACTGCGTCGGGCTTGCTGCCGTGTTCCACCAGCAACTGCGCCAGCCGCTTGGCCACGATGGTGGCGATCTTCCGGCCCAGCCCGATGTCGACCAGCAACTCGCCGCGGTGGCGGTTGCCGCTCCAGCGCGTGAGCTGCTGCCACAGGGCCGTGGCTTCGGCGTCGGTGGGGTCGGCCGAGGGCGGCTGCAGGCCTTCGGCGCGCAGCGCCTGCGCCAGCATCTTCTCGCCCAAAGCGCGCGACTCCTCGGCCTCCATGTTCTTCAGGTAGTGGCGGATCTTCGACCGCGCGCGCCCCGTGCGCACCATGTTCAGCCAGCCCGGGTTGGGCCGTGCGCCCGGCGCGGTGAGCACCTCCACCACGTCGCCGCTGCGCAGTTCGGTGCGCAGCGCCACCGGCTCGCCGTTGACCTTGGCCGCCACCATGTGGTCGCCGACGTCGGAGTGGATGGCATACGCAAAGTCCACCGGCGTTGCGCCGCGTGGCAGCGCCAGGATCTTGCTGCGTGGCGTGAAGACGTAGACCGCGTCGGGGTAGAGGTCGATCTTCACGTGCTCCAGGAACTCGGCCGCGTCGCGCGTCTCGTCCTGGATATCGACCAGGCTCTGCAGCCACATCGCGCCCATGCGCTGCGCGTCGGCGCTGCCGGCGCCGTGCTTGTCGCCGACCTTGTAGAGCCAGTGCGCGGCGATGCCCTTTTCGGCCACCGCGTGCATGTCGTCGGTGCGCACCTGGAACTCGACCGCCGTGCCCAGCGGGCTGACCAGCGTGGTGTGCAGGCTCTGGTAGCCGTTGGCCTTGGGGATGGCGATGTAGTCCTTGAAGCGCCCCGGCACCGGCTTGTACAGCTGGTGCAGCACACCGATGGCGAGATAACACTCGGGCAGCGTGCCGACCACGATGCGGAAGCCGAAGATGTCGTTCACCTGCGCGAAGCCGGCGTGCTTCTCGCGCATCTTGCGGTAGATGGAGTAGACGGTCTTCTCGCGGCCGCTGACGCCGACCTTGATCTTCTGTTGCGCGAACGCGCGCTCGACGTCGGTCTGCACGCGGTCGACGATGTCGCGGCGGTGGCCGCGCGCCCGCTGCACGGCCTTGGCCAGCGCCGCGTGGCGCCACGGGTGGATGTGCTCGAAGGCCAGTTCCTGCAGTTCGCGGTAGGTCTGGTTCAGGCCCAGCCGGTGCGCGATGGGGGCGTAGATCTCCAGCGTCTCGCGCGCGATGCGCTGGCGCTTGGCCGGGGCCATCGCGTCCATCGTGCGCATGTTGTGCAGGCGGTCGGCCAGCTTGATCAGGATGACGCGCACGTCGCGCGCCATCGCCAGCAGCATCTTGCGGAAGCTCTCGGCCTGGTTCTCCTCGCGCGTGCTGAAGTGCAGCTTGTCGAGCTTGGTCAGGCCGTCGACGAGGTCGGCCGTGGGGGCGCCGAACTTCTGGATCAGCTCGGTCTTCGTGACACCCTGGTCCTCGATCGTGTCGTGCATCAACGCGGCCATGATGGCCTGCACGTCGAGCTTCCAGTCGGCGCACAGGCCGGCCACCGCGATCGGGTGCGTGATGTAGGGCAGGCCGCTGGCGCGCATCTGGCCCAGGTGGGCCTGGTCGGCGAACTTGTAGGCCTCGCGCACCAGTTTCTGGTCGGCCTTGCTGAGGTAGCCCAGCTTCTCGGTCAGCGCGGCGAACGACGCGGCCTCTGCGATCGGCCCCGTGGCCACTTCGGCAGCGCGCTGCCGGCCCTGCAGGGCAGCGGGCAGCAGTTCGGCAGCCAGAGAGCGGATCCCCATGTCCGTAATCTAGCGGAGATTGCCGGCGCCACCGGTGCGGCAGGTCATGAAAGACGAAGGGCGCCCGAAGGCGCCCTGGCGGTTCAGCGGCAGTGCCGCGTCAGACCGGCACCTTGCGCAGCATCTCCAGGCCGACTTCACCGGCGGCGATCTCGCGCAGCGCGGTCACGCCCGGCTTGTTCTTGCTCTCGATCTTCGGCGCGTGGCCCTGGCTCAGCATGCGCGCGCGGTACGTGGCGGCCAACACCAGCTGGAAGCGGTTCGGGATCTTGTTCAGGCAGTCTTCGACGGTGATGCGGGCCATGGCGGAATCCTTGGTGGATCAGAGCAGATCAAGGGCAGCGAACACCTGGGAACGGTTGCGGCACTGGGCCGCGTACTTCAGGCGCTGCGAGTGGACGACGGTCTTCAGGTCGAAGAGCGCGGTCTCGAACAACTGGTTGATTATAACGAAGTCGAAGTGCCGGGCCTGCGCCACTTCCTCACGCGCATTGGCCATGCGCACCGCGATCACGTCCGGCCCGTCCTCGCCACGGCGCTGCAGCCGCTGCTGCAGTTCGGCCCAGCTCGGCGGCAGGATGAAGATCAGCACCGCGTGCGGAAAGATCTTCTTGATCTGCAGCGCGCCCTGCCAGTCGATCTCCAGCACCACGTCTTCGCCGCGCATCAGGCGCTCTTCGATCGCCCTGCGGCTGGTGCCGTACAGGTTGCCGTGCACCTCGGCCCACTCGAAGAACTCGCCGCGATCGACCATCGCGCGGAACTCGGGCACGCCGACGAACCAATACTCGCGGCCGTGCTGTTCCTGGCCGCGTGGCGGCCGCGTGGTATGCGAGACCGACACCGCCAGGTGCGAATCCAGTTCCAGCAGCGCCTTCACGAGGCTGGACTTGCCGGCGCCGCTGGGAGCGGCGACGACGATGAGGTTGCCGGGTGTGTCCATCGGCCGGCATTTTAGGTGCCGGCCCCGACACCATCACTTCGTGCGGGAGCGGCGGCCCGGCTCGGCCCGCACGGGCACGGGCACCGGCATGCGCTGCAGTTCGGCGCCGGGGAAGGCCATCATCGCCGTCGCGCGGCCCACGGCCTCGAAGCGACGCTGGGCGCGCACCAGCATGGCGGCAAAGGTCACGGGGGGCTTGCGTGTGTCCATGAGGGTCTCCCGAAGAGGTTGCGTTGGATGCCAGTGTCGGCAACGCAGCGAACCGAAAGCGCTCACGCAGATGACAAATTCGTAATGCGCCACCCGCGTCAGAAGTGCGACCATTGCGACCCGTTGCAACTGCCTGCCGCTGACTCCTGCCGTGCGCCTGCTCGTCGTTGAAGATGAACCCAAGCTGGCCCAGTACCTGCACAAGGGCCTGAGCGAGAACGGCCATGTCGTCGACGTGGCCAACGACGGCATCGAAGGCCGGCGCCTGGCCACGGGCGGCGAGTACGACCTCGTGCTGCTCGACCTGATGCTGCCCGGCGTCGATGGCTTTGGCGTGCTCGCCGCGCTGCGCGCGCAGAGCCGCTACACGCCGGTGCTGATGCTGACCGCCCGCGACAAGGTGGAAGACCGCGTGCGCGGCCTGGAGCAGGGCGCCGACGACTACCTGGTGAAGCCGTTTGCGTTCAGCGAGCTGCTGGCGCGCGTGGGCGCGCTGCTGCGCCGCGGCGCGCCCGGCGGCGCGCAGGCCACGACGCAGCTGCGCCTGGCCGACCTGGAAGTGGACCTGCTCGCGCGCAAGGCGCAGCGGGCGCAGCAGCGCCTGGACCTGACGGCCAAGGAATTCAGCCTGCTGGCGCTGCTGCTGCGCCGGCGCGGGCAGATCCTGTCGCGCACGACGCTGGCCGAGCAGGTGTGGGACATGAACTTCGACTCCGACACCAACGTCGTCGAGGTTGCCGTGCGCCGCCTGCGCGCCAAGCTCGACGACCCCTTCCCGGCCAAGCTGCTGCACACCGTGCGCGGCATGGGCTACGTGCTCGAGGAGCGTGCGTCATGACCGCGCCGCCGGCCGCCTCGGCCAGCACGTCTTGTACGCCGTGTGCGCCGTCCATCAGCAAACGCCTGGCCAACACGCTGGCCCTGCTGATGCTGGCCGGCCTGGGCGTGGCCAGCGTCATCATCTTCATGGCCACCTCGATGCGGCTGAAGGAATCGCAGCAGGAAGCGCTGGCCGACAAGACCCAGGTGCTGCGCGAATTCATCGCCGTGGCCTGCAGCAAGGGCGAAGACGAGCTGCTGCACAAGCTGACGCTGTTCGAGCCGGTGCGCGCCGGCACGCAGCTGACGCTGACCCGTGGCGACGGTTCGGCGCTGTTCAGCGACGCGCGCGACCCGGGGCCCCGCTTCCTCATCGGCCGCGACTTCGTCGTGTCCGCGCCCGCCATCACGGGCGGCGCCGTGCGTGGCCGGCTCGAGATCGACGTCACGCACGACACGCGCATGCTCAAGGGCCTGGCCCTGACGCTGCTGCTGGCCACGCTGGTCTGCGCCGCGCTCACCGGCATGGGCATGCGCTGGCTGGTGCAGCGGCAGTTGCGGCCGCTGGCGGCGCTGGCGGCGCAGACCCGCGCCATCTCGCCGCAGCGGCTCGACCAGCGCCTGCAGCTCGACCGGCCGGCCGAGGAGCTGTTGCCCTGGATCACGCAGTTCAATGCGCTGATGGGCCGGCTGGAGCGCGCCTATGCACAGCTCGAAGGCTTCAACGCCGACGTCGCGCACGAGCTGCGCACGCCGCTGGCCAACCTGATCGGCCAGACCGAGGTGGCGCTGTCGCGTGAACGCGATGTCGATTCGCTGCGCGACACGCTGATCAGCAACCTCGAAGAGATGCAGCGCCTGTCGGCGATGGTCAACGACATGCTGTTCCTCAGCCATGCCGACCGCGGGGCCGTCGCACGCCGCGGTGCGCCGGTGAGCCTGGCCGACCTGGCGCAGCAGGTGGTCGAATTCCATGAGGCGCCGCTGGAAGAGGCCCGCCTGACGCTGCGCGTGGAAGGCGACGCCGAACTGCCGGTGGACGAGTCGCTGTTCAAGCGCGCGCTGTCCAACCTGCTGGGCAACGCCACGCGCTTCGCGCGGCCGGGCTCCACGGTGCTGGTGCGCATCGCCCCGGTGCCTGGTGGCGAGGCCGGCGACCACGTGCAGGTGCTCGTGCAGAACGAAGGCGAGCCGATCGACGCGCAATCGCTGCCGCGGCTGTTCGACCGCTTCTTCCGTGCCGATGCCGCGCGCCACTGCCCGATGGACAGCCAGCACCACGGGCTGGGGCTGGCCATCGTGGCGGCCATCGCGCGCATGCACGCCGGCCGCACGCTGGCGGAAAGCCAGGGCGGCGTCACGCGCGTGGGCTTCACGCTCGCTGCGGCCTGACTCCGCGGCCCGCTCAGGCCGCAGCCGCGCCGCGCCGGTAGTCGCTGGGCGGCAGCCCCAGGTGGGCGCGGAACACGCGGCTGAAGTGCGCCATGTTCTGGAAGCCGAAGCCGAGCGCGATGTCGGTGATGGAGCGGTGGTCGTGCGCGCGGTCGTCGAAGGTGCGGCGGCAGGCTTCCAGGCGCCTCGCCAGGATGTAGCCGGCCACGCCGTCGGGTTCTTCGCTGAAGGCGTTGTAGAGCTGGCGCCGGCTGCAGTTCAGCGCCAGCGCGATGCCGTCGACCGTGAGCGTGCTGTCGCCCAGGTGCTCGGTGACGTGCTGCTTGATGCGTTCGCGCAGCGCCTCGCGCTGCGTCTGCGCGGTGCCGATGCCGGCCAGGTCCAGCATCGACAGGTGCACGAACTGCGCGATCGCGTCGCCCACGCCGCGGGCAGCCGCCTCGCTCATGCCGGGCAGCTCGCGGTAGGCGCTGCGCATGGTCTCCAGCGCCAGCCGCGCCACGCCGCCGCTGCCGCCCAGGCGGCGCGCCATCAGCGGGTCCAGCGCCAGGCCACGCTCGGCCAGCCGCGCCTTGGGCACCATCACGATCAGGTGCTCCACGCGCACCGGGTTGGCCACCGCATAGGCGTCGGTGGTGTCGTAGATGCTCCACTGGTCGGGCGTCACCCAGGCCTCGCGGCCCTTCTGTTCGACGCCGGCGCAGCCCACCCAGGGCGCCACGATCTTCAGGTAACCCTCCTGCGACGCGCGCACCAGCTGTGCCGAGCGCATGACGCGGTGGCGGTTGGCTTCCAGCCGCGTGAGCACGATGTCGCCGGCGTGCACGGTGGCCATGCGGCCGTCGAAATCGGTGTCGCCGTACAGGTCGGACTTCAGGCCGCAGAACAGCCGGTCGACCCAGTCGCCCCAGAAGCCCGCGCGCTCCGCCGGCGCCACCTGGTCGGTGGTCATCGTGCTGGTGGTCATGCCCATGCGGGTGTGCTCCTGGCCGGAAAGGCGGCAGCGTAGCGGCAAGCCCGGGTCCCCGGAAGGCCCGGGGTCGGGCGTTCGGGAAAGCCACTAGCCGCCGTGCACGGATCGTCAACCGCCGCTGCATGGCCGGGCAAGCAGCGCGGCGCCGGCCGCTCCACACTGCCGGCCGGGCAAGGCGGGCCCGAAGACCCGAACGCCCCAAGACCCGCCGCCCGCAGCCCCGCCACCAGGAGACCACCCACCATGAGCAACCGCCGTTCCGTGCTCCAGACCGCTGCCGCCGCCGCAGCCACGCTGGCCCTGCCGACCCTCGCACGCGCCCAGGCCGCGCCGGTGCGCATCGGCTACACGATGAGCCGCACCGGCCCCTGGACCACCGGCGCTCAGGTCAGCCAGGAACCCAGCTACCTGCTGTGGGCCGAGCAGCAGAACGCTGCCGGCGGCCTGAACGTGAAGGGCACGAAGCGCCCGATCGAGCTGATCAGCAGCGACGACCGCAGCGACATGGAGACCGTGGTCCGCACCTACGAGAAGCTGATGGGCAGCGACAAGGTCGACCTGGTGCTGCCGCCCTGGGGCAGCGGCGCCAACTTCGCCGTGGCACCGCTGGCCAACCGCTTCGGCTACCCGTTCCTGGCGCCCACCGCGCTGAGCCGCCGGCTCATCGAGATGAAGCTGCCGTATTTCTTCCTGATGCTGCAGCAGCCCAAGCCGATGTGCGAGGCGCTGGTCGACATGTTCAAGGCCAACGGTGTGAAGACCGTGGCCGTGCTGTACACCGACGAACTGTTCGGGCTGGAGAACTACTCGGCGTTCAAGGTGGCGCTGCAGGGTTCGGGCATCTCGATGGTGGAAGACAAGAGCTTCCCCACCGGTGCCAAGGACCTCTCGCCGGTGCTGCGCGCGATGAAGGACAAGAACCCCGACGCCTTCGTCGGCTTCACCTACCCGCCCGACACCATCCTGGCCAGCCGCCAGAGCAAGGAGATCGGCTTCAACCCGAAGTTCTTCTACACCAGCGTCGGCACCGCGTTCCCGCTGTACCGCAACGTGATGCAGGCCGGCACCGAAGGCGTGCTGGGCATGGGCAGCTGGAACAGCAAGAGCAGCGCCGGCGCCAAGGCCTTCTTCGACGCCCACGTGAAGAAGTTCGGCGCCGCCAAGGAACCCGACCGCTGGGCCAGCGGCGCGTCCTGGGCGTCGCTCGAGATCCTGACCGCGGCCGTGGCCAAGGTCGGCCTGGACCGCAAGGCCATCCGCGACTTCGTGGCCGGCGGCGAGCACGACACCATCCTCGGCAAGATCAGGTTCGCCGGCAGCGAAAACGTCGGCACGCCCGGCACCGTGGGCCAGTGGCAGAAGGGCGAGTTCGAGGTCGTGTGGCCCAAGGCCCGCGCCACCGCGCCGCTGGTGCCCGTGAAGCCGAACTGGGCCTGACGCACCCCGGCCATCCGACAGCCACGCCGCCGCTGCCATGTCGTTCCACGCCTGGTTCGAGCTGATCGCCTCCGGCCTCATCACCGGGGGCATCTACGCGCTGATCGCGCTCGGCCTCAACCTGCAGTACGGGCTGATGCGCGTGCTGAACATCGCGCACGGCGAGTTCCTGATGCTGGGCGCCTTCCTCACCTGGGCGGCGCAGACCACGCTGGGGCTGTCGCCGCTGCTGATGATCCCGGTGAGCTTCGCGCTGCTGATGGGCCTGGGCCTGGTGGTGCACCGGCTGGCGTTCCGGCGCCTCACGCGCACCAGCCCCAACCTCGACGTGTTCGAGGCGCGCGGGCTGATGGTCAGCTTCGGCCTGATGTTCCTGGTGCAGAACTTCGCGCAGATGGTGTGGGGCGGCGACCTGCGCGGCTACGACTTCCTGGCCGACCCGGTGCCGGTGGCGGGCGCGCAGTTCGCCGGCAACAAGCTGCTGCTGTTCGTGCTGGCGCTGGCGATCTCGGGCGCGCTCATCGTCGTGCTGCAGCGCACGCTGCTGGGCAAGGGCGTGCGCGCACTGATGCAGAGCCCGACCGGCGCGCGCCTGGTCGGCATCGACACCGAACGGCTGCACCCGCTGATGTTCGGCGTCGGCCTTGGTTTGTCGGGCGTGGCGGGCTGCCTGCTGTCGATGAGCTACACGATCAGCCCGTCGATGGGCGAGCCCTACACGGTGACGGCGCTGATCGTCATCACGCTCGGCGGCTTCGGCAGCATGGCCGGCGCGCTGGCCGGCGGGCTGGCGCTGGGGGTGGTGGAAGCGGTCGGCATGCACTTCACCAACCCGTCGCTGAAGAGCCTGCTGAGCTACGGCATCTTCATCGCCGTGCTGCTGTGGAAACCCAACGGTCTGTTCACGAAGACGAGATGACATGCAGCGAGACTGGCTGATTCTGCTGGCCCTGGCCGGCTGGGCCCTGGCGGTGCCGCACTACGGCAGCGACTTCGTCGTGTCGCTGTCGCTGTCGTGCCTGATGTACGCCGCGCTGGCGTCGAGCTGGAGCCTGTTCTGCGGCGCCACGCGCTACATGTCGCTGGCCACCGCGGCCTTCTTCGGCATCGGCGCCTACACCAGCGCGCTCACGCTGGAGCAGCTGCCCTGGCTGGGCGGAGTGGGCCTGGGCGCGGTGGTCGCCGCCGCGGTGGCGCTGGTGATGGGGGCGGCCGTGCTGCACCTGCGCGGCACCTACTTCGCGGTGCTGACCTTCGGCATGACCGAGCTGATCCGCCACGCCATCAGCTACTGGGAAAAGCAGGTCAGCGGCACCGTGGGCCGCGTGCTCACCGTGGTGCCCGAGCGCGACACCGTGTACCTCACGGTGCTGGGTCTGGCGGTGCTGGCGCTGGCGGTGGCCATCGTCGTGCGGCGCAGCCGCTTCGGGCTGGCGCTGAACGGCATCGGCGCCGACGAGCAGCGCGCGCAGACGCTGGGCGTCAACACGCGGCTCGTGAAGACCGCGGGCTTCGCGCTGACCGCCGCCTTTGCCGGCGCGGTGGGCGCAGCGATGAGCGTGCGCTGGACCTACATCGACCCCGTGACGGTGTTCAATCCCTTCATCGGCTTCCAGACCGTGCTGATCGCGCTGATCGGCGGTGCCGCCACGCTGTGGGGCCCGGTGCTGGCCGCGGTGGTGTTCAGCCTGCTGGCCGAGACGCTGCGGCTGCAGATGCCGCAGCTGTACATGATGACGCTGGGGCTGCTGCTGATCCTGTGCGTGCTGTACCTGCCCGGCGGCCTGGCCAGCATGCGCCAGGCCACGTTCAGCGCCTGGCGCGACGACATCCGCGGCTGGTGGCGCGACCTGCGCAGCGGCAAGAAGAACGGGGCCGCGGCATGAACGGCCACCCCTTGCTCGAAGCCCGCAACGTCACCGTGCGCTTCGGCGGCCTGGTGGCGGTGGACGATGTCAGCGCCGCGTTCGCGCCGGGCGAACTGGTGGGCATCATCGGCCCCAACGGCGCCGGCAAGACCACCTTCTTCAACGCCCTCTCGGGCGTGCAGGCCACCAGCGCGGGCGAGCTGTTCGCGCACGGCACCCGCCTCACCGGCGCGCCCGCGCACCGCTACGCGCACCACGGCATCGCGCGCACGTTCCAGACGCCGCGCGTGTTCGGCGAACTGAGCGTGCACGCCAACATCGACTTCGGCCTGCAGTTCGCCGGCCGCGGCCGCACGGCGTCGTGGCTGCTGAAAGATGCCGCCAGCATCCTGGCGCTGATCGGCCTGTCGGCGCAGGCGGAGTTGCCCGCCGCGGCCGTCACGCCCAGCCAGCAGCGGCTGCTGGAGATCGGCATGGCGCTGGCGACAAGGCCCAAGCTGCTGCTGCTGGACGAAGTGGCTGCCGGCCTGACCGAACACGAGGTCGAGGCGATGGCGCAGCTGATCCGCCGCCTGCGCGACGAGCTCGACCTCACGGTGATCTGGATCGAACACGCCGTGACGACGCTGCTTCGCCACGTGGAGCGTGTGCTGGTGCTGCACCAGGGCCGCAAGATCGCCGACGGCAGCCCCAGCGAAGTGGTGCGCAACAGCGAAGTGATCGAGGCCTACCTGGGCGACGAGATGGTCGAAGCCGCATGAACAACGACATCGAAGCCGCGCTGGATCGCAAGCTGGCGCACCTGCAGGTCCGCGGTCTGTCCGCGGGCTACGGCAACTTCCTGGTGCTGCGCGACATCACGCTCGAAGCGCGGCCCGGGCTCACGGTGATCCTGGGCCCCAACGGCGCCGGCAAGACCACGCTGCTGAAGGCGCTGAACGGCCTGATCCCGCGCCAGGGCACCGTGCTGCTCGACGGCGAGGCGATCCCCGCCGACGCCAAGACCGACACCATCGTGCAGCGCGGCATGGCCTTGGTGCCCGAAGGCCGGCAGCTGTTCGCGCAGATGACGGTGGCCGAGAACCTGGAGCTCGGCGGCTGGCTCGTGAAGCCCGCCGAACGCGCCGAGCGCCTGCGCCATGCACTGCAGGACTTTCCGAAGCTGCGCGAACGGGCCACGCAGCTGGCCGGCACGATGAGCGGCGGCGAGCAGCAGATGGTGGCGGTGGCGCGCGCGATGATGAGCGCGCCGCGCCTGCTGATGCTCGACGAACCCTCGCTAGGCCTGGCGCCGAAGATGGTCGACGAATTGCTCGCGATCGCGCGGCGCATCGCCGACGCCGGCACCACGGTGCTGATGGTCGAGCAGAACGTGCGCAAGGCGCTCGCCGTGGCCGACCGCGGCTACGTGCTCGAACGCGGCACGCTGGTGGCCAGCGGCCCGGCCACGCTGCTGGCGCGCAGCAGCGTCATCCGCCACGCCTACCTGGGCAAGACGCCCGACCCGAAGAACACCTCGCAGTCCAAGGAGAAGACCGTGTCCGATCTCACCATGCTCATCAACGGCCTGGCCGTCAGCGCCGAAGGCGGCGCCACCTTCGAGCGCCGCAACCCGCTGGACGGCAGCGTCGCCACGCGCGCGCCGGCCGCCAGCGAAGCCGATGCCGTCGCCGCGGTGGACGCCGCCGCCGAGGCCTTCAAGACCTGGAGCCTCACCGGCCCCGGCGAGCGCCGCGCGCTGCTGCTGAAGGCCGCCGACGCACTGGAGGCGAAGACGCCGAAGTTCATCGAGGCCGTGGCCGCCGAGACCGGCGCCACCGGCATGTGGGCTGGTTTCAACGTGCATCTGGCCGCCGGCATGGTGCGCGAGGCCGCGTCGCTGACGACGCAGATCAGCGGCGAGGTGATCCCGTCCGACGTGCCCGGCTCGCTGGCGATGGGGCTGCGCCAGCCCGCCGGCGTGGTGCTGGGCATCGCGCCCTGGAACGCGCCGGTGATCCTGGGCGTGCGCGCGCTGTGCGTGCCGCTGGCCTGCGGCAACACGGTGGTGTTCAAGGGCAGCGAGAACTGCCCGCACACGCACCAGCTGATCGTCGAGGCCTTCCAGGACGCCGGCTTCCCGCCCGGCGTGCTGAACTACATCACCAACGCCCCGGCCGACGCGGCCAAGGTGGTGGAAGCGATGGTCGCGCACCCGGCCGTGCGCCGCGTGAACTTCACCGGCAGCACGCGCGTGGGCAAGCTGATCGCGATGACCTGCGCCAAGTACCTGAAGCCCGCGGTGCTGGAACTCGGCGGCAAGGCGCCGCTGCTGGTGCTGGACGACGCGAACCTGGAAGACGCGGTGAACGCCGCCGCTTTCGGCGCCTTCGCCAACAGCGGCCAGATCTGCATGAGCACCGAGCGCCTGGTGGTCGACCGCAAGATCGCCGACGATTTCGCGGCGCTGTTCGCGAAGAAGGCCAGGAGCCTGCCGTTGGGCGACCCGCGCAAGCCCGACCCGGTGGTGCTGGGCTCGGTGATCGGCATGGGCACGGTGGAGCACTGCAACGCACTGATCGACGACGCCATCGCCAAGGGCGCCAAGCTGCTGTGCGGCGGCAAGGCCGACAGCACGCTGATGCCGGCCACCGTGCTGGACCACGTGACGCCGCGCATGCGCATCTACCACGAGGAAACCTTCGGCCCGGTGAAGTGCATCGTGCGCGTGGACGGCGACGACGCGGCCGTGGCCTGCGCCAACGACAACGACTACGGCCTGTCGGCCGCCGTGTTCAGCCGCGACGTGGCGCGGGCGATGAACGTGGCCCGGCGCATCGAGAGCGGCATCTGCCACGTCAACGGCCCCACGGTGCACGACGAGGCGCAGATGCCCTTCGGCGGCGTCAAGGGCTCGGGCCTGGGCCGCTTCGGCGGCAAGGCCGGCATCGCCGAGTTCACCGAGCTGCGCTGGGTGACCGTGCAGACGACGCCGCGCCACTATCCTTTCTGAGCATGGCGTGACACCGCGGTCTGCGCCCCCAGCAGACCGCGCGGGCGCAGCACCAGCATCAGCGCGATCAGCAGCCCGATCAGCACCACCTGCAGCGCCGCGGCGCGCGCCTGCTCGGCCTGCGGGATCCAGTCGCGCAGCAGCGCGCCGGCAGCGCTCCACACGCCCCACACGACGAAGGCGCCCAGCACCGCGCCGCGGTTGTTGCCGGCGCCGCCGACGATCAGCATCGCCCAGAGTTGGAAGGTCAGGATGGGCAGGAAGTCCTCGGGCGCGATGTAGCCGACGAAGTGCGCGTAGACCGCGCCGCCCAGCCCCATCAGCATGCTGCCGAGCACCATGCTCTGCAGCCGGAACACGAAGGCGCGCTTGCCCAGCGAGGCCGCCGCGTCCTCGTCTTCGCGGATCGCCCGCAGCACGCGCCCCCAGGGGCTGCGCACCAGGCGTTCCAGCGCCACGTACACCCCCAGCAGCAGAGCGCCGGCCAGTGCCAGGTAGCCCAGCGTCCAGCCCAGGCCGGTGCCCAGCCAGCCCTGCAGCGGCTTGGGGATGAACTGCACGCCGAAGGGGCCGCCGGTGAGCTGCTGCGCGTTGGCCGCAATGAGCTGGATCGTCACCGCGATGCCGAAGGTGGTGATGGCCAGGTAGTCGTCGCGCAGCCGCAGCGCCACCGCGCCCACCAGCAGCCCGGCCAGCCCCGAGACGCCCATCGCCGCCAGCCAGCCCGCGGCCACCGGCCAGCCCAGCCCGCCCAGGCGGTCGGGCGTGTCGGGCGTGGTCAGCAGCGCCGAGGTGTAGGCGCCCACGGCCACGAAGCCGGCCACACCGACATTGAACAGCCCCGTGTAGCCCCACTGCAGGTTCAGCCCCAGCGCGATGATCGCGAAGCTGGTGGCAAACACCAGGAAGAAGCTGCCGTACGACAGCCAGCCGGTGAGCCAGCCCATCACGTCGGCGCTCATGCCTTGTCTCCGAACAGGCCGTTGGGCCGCAGCAGCAAGATGGCGATCAGCACCACGAAGGCCGCCGCCGCGCGGTACTCGGCGCCCACCACCGACACCGCCAGGCTCTCGGCAATGCCGACGATCAACCCGCCGAGCACCGCGCCCCAGACCGAGCCGATGCCGCCCAGGATGACGGCCGCGAACAGCGGCAGCAGCAGGTCCAGCCCCAGCGTCGGCCGCAGCTGCACCGTGAGCCCGGCAAACACGCCCGCCACCGCCGCCAGCACGCCGCCGATGACCCACGTGGCGCGCAGCACGCGTTCGGGGTCGATGCCGGCCACGCGCGCGAGCTGCGGGTTCATCGCGGTCGCGCGCATCGCGCGGCCCAGCGTGCTGCGCTGCAGGAACAGGTGCAGCGCGGTCACGGTGACGGCGGTGAGCCCCAGCACGAACATCTGGTCGGGCGTGACGCGCATGCCGCCCCACACGCTGCGGGGCAGCAGCGCGATGGCGATCTGCAGCTCCTGGCTGTAGTACTGCGGCACGCCGCCGTAGAAGAACAGCAGCAGGTTGCGCAGCGCCAGCGCGGCGCCGAAGCTGGCGATCACCAGCGTGATCGCACCCTGCTTGCGCAGGCGCTGGAACAGGCTCCAGTCCAGTGCCAGAGCCAGCAGCGCGGTCAGCAGTGCCGAAGCAGCCAGCGCCGCCAGCAGCGGCCAGCCGAACGAAAACGGCGCCAGCGCCGTGCCCGGCAGCCCGAAGGCCGTGAACACGCCCAGCGCCGTGAACGCGAAGTACGCGCCCCAGGCCAGCAGCTCGCCGTGGCCGAAGTTCGAGAAGCGCAGGATGGAGAAGGTCAGGCTCAGGCCGATGGCGCCCAGCGACACCACCGAGCCGATCACCAGGCCGTCGGTCAGGATCTGCAGCATGTCAGTGCGTGGTCGGTTCGGTGGTGTTGGCGGCGGTGCCGGGCGCCGCATGCCGGCCCAGGTACAACTCGGCCATGCGCGGGTCGTGCAGCAGCGCCTGGCTGCTGGCGACGATGCGCTCGCGGCCTTCCACCAGCACCGCGGCGCGGTCGGCCACGGCCAGCGCGGCCTTCACGTTCTGCTCCACCAGCAGCACCGTGACGCCGCTGTCGCGCACGCTGCGCAGCTGCGCCAGTACCTCGCCCACCAGCTTGGGGCTCAGCCCCGCCGAGGGTTCGTCGAGCACCAGCACACGCGGCCGCGCGATCAGTGCGCGCGCCACCGCCAGCATCTGCCGCTGCCCGCCCGAGAGCCTGCCCGCGCGCAGCGTGCGCTGGCGCGCGAGGTCGGGGAACATCGCGTACACCGGCTCCACCCGCTCGCGGCGGTCGGCGCGCAGCAGCGCGGCGGCGAGCTCCAGGTTCTCGGCGATGCTGAGGTTGGCGAAGATGTTCTCGGTCTGCGGCACGAAGGCCAGTCCCTCGAACACCAGGCGGTGCGCCGGCACGCGCGTGATGTCCTGCCCGTGCAGCAGCACGCGCCCGGCGCTGATGGGCACCAGGCCCGCCACCGCCTTCACCAGCGTCGACTTGCCGGCGCCGTTGGGGCCGAGGATGGCGACGATCTCGCCCGGCGCCACCGCCAGCGAGGCGCCGCGCACGATGGGCAGGCCGGGTTCGTAGCCGGCTTCCAGGGTTTCGATGGCGAGTGCGGCGGGGGTGGTGCTGCCGGTGCCCGTGCCGGCGGCCGTCATGCCGCGTCGCCCAGGTAGGCCTCGACCACACGCGGGTCGCGCAGCACGGTGGCGGCGTCGCCCGACAGCAGCAGCCGGCCTTGTGCCATCACCATCACCGGGCGGCACAGCGTCATCACGAGGTCCATGTTGTGTTCGATGATCAGGAAGCTCACGCCCTGGCGGTTGAGGGCCGAGATCTTGTCGACGATCTGGTCTAGCAGCGCCGGGTTGACGCCGGCGCCGGGCTCGTCCAGCAGCACCAGGCGCGGCTCGGCCACCATCACGCGCGCCAGCTCCAGCAGCTTGCGCTGACCGCCCGAGAGCACGCGCGCGGGCTGCTGCACCAGCGCGCCCAGGCCCACGAAGTCCAGCCAGTGCAGCGCGGCGTCGCGCGTGCGCCGCTCCTGCGCGGCCACCGCGCCGGGGCGCAGCCAGTTGGCCCAGAAGCGTTCGCCGAGCTGCCCGGTGGGCGCCAGCATCACGTTCTCGAGCACCGTCATCTCGGGGAAGGGGCGCGGGATCTGGAAGGTGCGCGCCAGGCCGGCCGCGAACACGCGGCTGGGCGGCGCGCCGGCGATGTCCCGCCCGTCCAGCAGCACGCGGCCGCTGGTGGGCTGCAGCGCGCCGGCCAGGCAGTTGAAGAGCGTGGTCTTGCCCGCGCCGTTGGGGCCGATCAGCCCGCCGATGGCGCCGCGCGGCAGGGAAAACGAGACACCGTCGACGGCCCGGTGGCCACCGAAAGCTTTGGTAACCTCGGTCGCCACCAGCAGTTCGTCGCTTTGCATTGCGGCGCGGAGGATAGCCCAGCCCATGCCCGACGACCGATCCGACGACCGATTCGAGCTCTACGACCTGCGGGTCGAGGTGGTGGCGCCCGAAGGCGCCGTGATCCAGTGCAACGCGCGGGTCGGCGACTGGTTCGAGGTGCGCGGCGAACTGCTGCACTTTCCGCCCGGCCAGGGCTTCTCGATGTACTCGCTGGCCGCGCTGCTGCCGCTGCTGCCGGCCAAGCAGCGCGCCACCCACCCCAACGACTGGATGAGCACCGACGCCGAGGTCGCGTGCCCCGACCCGCACTGCCCGACGCGCTTTCGCATCACACGCCTGGGCAAGCGCAGCTTCCGCCACGCCGAGACCACCGCGGTGCCGCTGCCGCCCGCCGCCGAGCCCTGAACGATGACCATCGAGACCATTGAACTCGCCCCCGGCTACCGCATCCCGCGGCTGATCCGCGGCGGCTGGCAACTTGCCGGCGACCACGGTCCGGTCGACCGCGAACGTGCCATCGCCGACATCGCGGCCTTCGTCGACGCCGGCCTGAACACGGTGGACGGCGCCGACATCTACACCGGCGTCGAAGCCCTGTACGGCGCCTTCAACACGCGCCGCCGCGCGCAGGGCCTGGCGCCGCTGCAGGTGCACACCAAGTGCGTGCCCGACCTCGCCGAGCTGGCGCAGGTGGACGCCGCGTACATCCGCCGCATCGTCGAACGCTCGCTGCAGCGGCTGGCGGTGGAGCGGCTGGACCTGGTGCAGTTCCACTGGTGGGACCTGGCCGTGCCCGGCATGGTGCCCGCCGCGCAGGCGCTGGCCGCGCTGCAGCGCGAAGGCCTGATCGCACTGGTGGCGGGCACCAACTTCGACACCGCCAGCACGCTGGCGCTGCACGCTGCCGGCGTGCCGCTGGCCAGCATGCAGGTGCAGTACTCGCTGCTCGACCGCCGCCCCGCGCACGGCCTGGTGGCCACCGGCGTGCCGCTGCTGTGCTACGGCACGCTGGCCGGCGGTTTCTTCAGCAGCCGCTGGCTGGGCGCGCCCGAACCCGGCGCCGAGCTGACGAACCGCTCGCTCATCAAGTACAAGCTGGTGATCGACGACTTCGGCGGCTGGGCTACGTTCCAGCAGCTGCTGCAGGCGCTGCAGGCCATCGCGCAGCGCCACGGTGTCGGCCTCTCGACGGTGGCCACGCGCTGGGTGCTCGACCAGCCGGGCGTGGCCGCGGCCATCGTCGGCGCGCGTTACGCCGACCACCTGGACGACATGCTGGCGGTGTTCCGCCTGCGCCTGGACGCGCAAGACCACGCGCTGCTCGCGCCGCTGCTGGCCGCCCACCCGGGCATGGCCGGCGACACCTACACGGCCGAACGCGACCGCCACGGCCGCCACGGCCGCATCATGAAATACAACCTCAACAAGTCCTGAACCCCCGGAGGATGCCCACCATGCCCACCCCACGTTCGACCCTGACCGTCTCCACGCTGGCCTTCGCGGCCCTCACCACCACGCTGGGCCTGGCGCCGCTGGCCGCGCACGCCCAGGCCCAAGCCCAGGCCCCCGCCTGCACGCACACCGCCGGCATGGTGGTGTCGCTCACCGGCGCCGCCGGCCGCTTCGGACAGGCTGCGGCGAAATCGGTGGAGCTCGCCTTCGGCGAACTGAACAAGGCCGCCGGCGCGCAAGGCATCGCCGGCTGCCGGCTGGCCTTCGACCTGCGCGACGCGCAGAGCCAGGGCTCGGTGGCGGTGGACCAGGCGCGCCAGCTGGTGGACCTGAAGAAGGTGCCGGCCATCCTGGGCGGCATCATCAGCTCGGTGTCGATCCCCATCGTCACCAGCGTCACGGCGCCGGCCGGCGTGGTGCAGATCTCGCCGGCCTCCACGTCGCCCACGCTCACGAAGCTGGGCGTTGAGGGCAAGACCGGCGGCTGGTTCTTCCGCACCATCACCAGCGACGCGCTGCAGGGCACGGCCGCGGCCAAGTACGCGATGGACCAGGGCCTGCGCGACCTGGCCATCATCCACGTCAACAACGACTTCGGCGTCAACATGCTGGCCGAGTTCCGCCGCGCCTACGAGGCGCTCGGCGGCAAGATCCGCAGCGTCACGCCCTACAACGCGCAGCAGCCCAGCTACGCGGCCGAGGTGACCAACGCGCTGAAGAGCGACCCGCCGGCGCTGTACTTCATCGGCTACCCGGGCGACGGCACGACCATCGTGCGCACCTGGGTCCAGCAGGGCGGGCCGCAGCGCTTCCTGCTGAACGACGGCATGAACGCGGCCGACTTCATCAAGGGCGTGGGTCCGCAGTTCCTGGCCAACGCCTTCGGTACCTCGTCGGGCACCACCAAGACGCCGTCGACCGAGTTCTTCGCCAGCGCCTACCCGGCGATGAGTGGCGGCTTCGACGCCGGCGCGCCGGCGGCCGACCGCGCCTTCGACGCTGCGGCCATCCTGGGCCTGGCCATCGCACACGCCGGCAGGTTCGAGGCCGCGGCCATCCGCGACGCCATCCGCAAGGTCACCGACCCCGCCGGCGAGATGGTGCACGCCGGGCCGCAGGGCTTTGCGCGCGCGCTGCAGCTGGCGCGCGAGAAGAAGCCGCTGCGCTACGTGGGCGTGATCGGCGGCGCCAGCTTCGACAAGAACGGCGACATCCTCGGCCCCTTCCGCACCTGGCGCATCACGAACGGCGAGGTCACGACCGTCGGCCAGATGTCGGTCGAAGACGTCGCCGCCGTGCAAGCCCGCCTGCCGAAGTGAGCGCCGCACCGCAAGCGCCCGCCCTTCCGCCACGCACCCAGCTCGCGCCGGGGCTGGAGATCGCGCGCGTGGTCACCGGCCTGTGGCAGGTGGCCGACATGGAACGCGGCGGCACGCTGCTCGACCCCGTGCGTGCCGCGGCCGACATGGCGGCGTATGCGGCCGCCGGCTTCGACAGCTTCGACATGGCCGACCACTACGGCTCGGCCGAGGTCATCACCGGCGAACTGCTGCACAGCCCGGGCGGGCAGGGCGTGCGCGCCTTCACCAAGTGGTGCCCGCCGCCGGGCCCGATGACGGCGGACGTGGTGCGCGCCGGCGTGCAGCGCTCGCTGGAGCGCATGCGCACCCACCGCATCGACCTGCTGCAGTTCCACTGGTGGACCTTCGAGCACCCGGGCTGGCTCGACGCGATGCTGGAGCTGGCGAAGCTGCAGGACGAAGGGCTGGTGGGCGCCATCGGCCTGACCAACTTCGACACCGCGCACCTGCGCCTGCTGCTGGCCGAAGGCGTGCCGGTGGCCAGCAACCAGGTCTGCATCAGCCTGCTCGACCGCCGCGCCACCGAGGCGATGCAGGCGCTGTGCCTGGAGCGCGGCGTGCGGCTGCTGGCCTACGGCACGCTGGGTGGCGGCTTCCTCAGCGAACGCTGGCTGGGCGCCGAGGCGCCGGCCGAGGTGGGCGACTGGAGCAAGATGAAGTACCGCCGCTTCATCGACGCGGTGGGCGGCTGGGCCGCGCTGCAGGGCGTGTTGCGCGCGGCCGACGCCATCGCGAAGAAACACGGCGTGTCGATCGCCAACGTGGCCACGCGCTGGGTGCTCGAGCAGCACGCGGTGGCGGCCGTGATCGTGGGAGCGCGGCTGGGCGAGCGCGAGCACCGCGCCGACAACCTGCGGCTGTTCGCCTTCAGCCTGGACGACGACGACCGCGCGCGGCTGCAGGCGGCCTTCGACGGCACCACGCGCATCCCCGGCGACTGCGGCGACGAATACCGCAAGCCGCCGTTCCTGACGGCATCCGGCGACTTGAGCCACCACCTCGACGCGCTGCCGCCGGTGTGGCCGGCCGTGCCGATGCCAGCGCGGCCCGAGCGGCTGCGCGTGGACAGCGGCAGCGTGTGGGAGCCGCTGGCCGGCTACTCGCGCGCGGTGCGCGTGGGCGACCGCATCCTCGTCAGCGGCACCACGGCCACGCACGGCAGCGGGCGCGTGGTGGGCGGCGACGACGCGGGCGCGCAGGCGGTCTACATCCTCGACAAGATCGCGGCTAGCCTGGGCGCACTCGGCGGCCGCCTGGAAGACGTGGTGCGCACCCGCGTGTACCTCACGCACGCCAGCGACTGGCGCGCGGTGAGCGAGGTGCACGGCCGCTACTTCGGCGACATCCGCCCCGCCAACACGCTGCTGCAGGTGGGCGCGCTGGTGGGCGAGGGCTACCGGGTGGAGATCGAGGCGGAGGCGGTGGTCACGTCAAGTCCACCCGCCGCCGCAGCCCCGGGCTGACGCGGTAGCGCTCGCCGCGGTGCCAGGCATCCAGCGCCTGCAGCACGTCGATGACACCCGCGGCGCCCCAGCCGGCCAGCCACTCGAACGGGCCGGCGGGGTAGTTGACGCCGAGCTTCATCGCGGCGTCGGCGCCCTCGGGCGTGCACACGCCCTGCAGCACCGCGTCGCAGGCTTCGTTGACCAGCATCGCCAGCGTGCGCGCCACCACCAGGCCCGGCGTGTCGGCCACCGGCACCGGGGTGTGGCCCTGGGCCGTGATCCAGTCCAGCGCCTGCGCGCGCCAGGCGTCGCTGCAGCCGGGGGCTGCGGTGCAGGCCAGCGCGCCGCCGCCGCGCAGCGCGCGGTCGAACAGCA
>VFQM010000188.1_pt1 | contig 76695 bp, 67 predicted proteins | sample 3512391 | NCBI WGS metagenome assembly VFQM01 (sample SAMN10412369, study PRJNA504923) | tailings metagenome | isolation source: Replicate 1 from Balatoc abandoned mine | place: Philippines | reverse complement strand
CGCCGCTGACGATCGCGCCAGCGTGGCCCATGCGGCGGCCCGGAGGGGCGGTGCGCCCGGCGATGAAGCCGACCATCGGCTTCTTGCGGCCCTTGGCGGCCTCGGCCTTGATGAAGGCAGCGGCTTCTTCTTCGGCCGATCCGCCGATTTCGCCGATCATGATGATGCTCTCGGTTTCCGGATCGTCGAGGAACAGGTCGAGCACGTCGATGAAGTTGGTGCCGTTGACCGGATCGCCGCCGATGCCGACCGCGGTGGTCTGGCCGAGGCCCGCCATGGTGGTCTGGTGCACGGCTTCATAGGTGAGCGTGCCCGAACGCGAGACGATGCCGACCGAGCCCTTCTTGAAGATGTTGGCCGGCATGATGCCGATCTTGCACTCGTTGGGGGTCAGCACGCCGGGGCAGTTGGGGCCGATGAGGCGCGACTTGGAACCCGAGAGAGCGCGCTTGGCGCGGACCATGTCGAGCACCGGGATGCCCTCGGTGATGCAGATGATCAGCTCGATCTCGGCATCGATGGCTTCGCAGATCGCGTCGGCGGCGAACGGCGGCGGCACGTAGATGCACGAGGCGGTCGCGCCGGTCGCGGCCTTGGCTTCGCGCACGGTGTCGAACTGCGGCAGGCCGATATGGGTGGTGCCACCCTTGCCCGGCGTCACGCCCGCGACCATCTGCGTCCCGTAATCGAGCGCGGCCTGGGTGTGGAAGGTGCCGGTGTTGCCGGTCATGCCTTGGGTGATGACCTTGGTGTCTTTGTTTACGAGGATGCTCAACTCATCTCTCCATTATCGTCACCCCGGCGAAGGCCGGGGTCCAGTTTAGTGGCAAACCAACTCGAACAGGTCGTTCCAGTCGGGGTTCATCTCTTCGATGCGGCGCAGTTTCCAAGCCCGCCGCCATTCCTTCATCTGCTTCTCGCGGATTATGGCCGCTTCGATGGTGTCGTGGCGTTCGAACCAGACCAGCATCTTGCAGCCATACTTCTTCGTGAAGCCGTCAATCAGTCCTTCCCGGTGCTCCCAAGCGCGCTTCGCAAGATCGCTGGTGACACCGATGTAAATCGTACCGTTGCGGCGGCTCGCCATGATGTAGACGTAGCCGCCATATTCCATTCTCTACTCGTCATCCCGGCGCAGGCCGGGACCCAGTTCTGCGGTGGCCTCTGGGCCCCGGCCTTCGCCGGGGTGACGGAGGGATGCGAAGTTACGCAAGCGAGCCATCCAGGGCCTTGCACGCATCGAGCAGTTCCTTGACCGCATCGACGCTGACCTGGAGGTTGGCCTTCTCTTCGTCGGTGAGGTTGATCTCGATCACCTCTTCCGCGCCGTTCGCGCCGATCACCACCGGGACGCCGACATAGAGCCCGTCGACGCCGTACTTGCCGTCAACCTGCACCGCGCAGGGCAGGATGCGCTTCTGGTCGTAGAGGTAAGCTTCGGCCATCGCGATCGCGCTGGTGGCGGGGGCATAGAAGGCCGAGCCGGTCTTGAGCAGCGCGACGATCTCGCCGCCGCCTGAACGGGTGCGCTGGACGATTTCGCCCAGACGGTCTTCGGAGATACCCTTGATCTTGGCCATGTCCTTCACGGGGATGCCGTTGATCGTCGAGTAGGAGAGCACCGGCACCATCGTGTCGCCGTGGCCGCCGAGCACGAAGGCGTTCACGTCCTTGACGCTGACGCCGAATTCCCATGCGAGGAAGGTGGCGAAGCGCGCCGAGTCCAGGACGCCGGCCATGCCGACGACCTTGTTGGCGGGCAGGCCCGAGAACTCGCGCAGCGCCCAGACCATCGCGTCCAAGGGGTTGGTGATGCAGATCACGAAGGCATCGGGGCAGTTGTCACGGATGCCTTCGCCGACCGCCTTCATAACCTTGAGGTTGATCCCGAGCAGGTCGTCGCGGCTCATGCCGGGCTTGCGGGCAACACCGGCGGTGACGATCACGACGTCAGCGCCTGCGATGTCGGCATAATCGTTCGAGCCGGTGATCGAGGCGTCGAAGCCCTCTACGGGTCCGCACTGCGAAAGATCGAGCGCCTTGCCCTGCGGAATGCCCTCGGCCACATCGAATAGGACGATGTCGCCAAGGCCCTTCAAAGCTGCGAGGTGAGCGAGCGTGCCGCCGATATTACCGGCGCCGACGAGGGCGATCTTCTTGCGGGCCATTTCTAAGGACTTCCTTCCCTGATCCTCGGGACGAAGCGATATAGCGCGCGTGAACAAGCGAGGCGCCGGTGCCAACCCCCGTCCCAAGCGGCTGGGCACCCGTTACAAAAGGCGCGGTAGGCCCCTCAAAACGCGATTGCAACCGTCAAAAGGTGGTAGGCGGCAACTATCTTTGCAAACAGTTCGCAGTTGCATTAATGCCTCGGCTGGGCGCGCTAAGGGAACGCCCTGAGGCGCGCGCCGTAAGGGAAGGGGAGTGGGGCGGGTCTCAGGCCGGTTCGAGCACGCATTCGGCACGCGCGGCAAGGCGGCGGTCGAACATTCGTGTTACCGCCAGCCAGTGATCGCGCGCGTCGACATCGTCGCGGCGCCCCGCCTCGGCGGCAAGGTCGGCTGCCGCTTCGGCCGAAGCAAGGCCGTGGACCGCGAAATGACGCAGCGCGTCGGTCAGCAGCGGGTCAAAGCGCGTGCTGGCGGGAAGGGCCACGCCATTGTCGTTGACCGCCCGCGCCAGTGCCGGGGCCACCAGCCCGCGTCCCGTTGCACGCCAACCAAGACGGCGCGCAGGATTGTTGGCAGAGGCGAAGCGGACGGACATGAGGCGCGGCGTTCCTGTTCATTTTTCAGGCCAACGCAAGAAAAATGCGTCGGCGCGTCACAAACCTCTAGCGGCGCGCCGCTAAAGCTTGGTGTGACAACAGGGTTGCTGGGGGCTTAACCCTGTTTTCCCGCCATTGGGGCGGGCCGCTCAATTGGTGGGTTGCGCGCCGTTCGGCTGGCTTTTCCATTGCCCGGCGCGCGCATATTCGGGCCGCACGGCGCCGGTTCCGGTCACTGGCTCGCTGGTCGGTGCCGATGCGGCGGGCGTGGCCGGGGTCGCGGTTGCAGCGGGCTTTTTCGCAGGGGCAAACCCCGGATCATAGGCGATCGCAGGGGCGCTCGCTGCCGCGGGGATGGCCGCCGGCACGGCAAGCGCCGCGCTGGCAGGCGGCGGGGTCGTACGCCCGCTGACCACCGGTTCGAGCCCCGCATAGCCGCCCGTGAACGCCGCCGCCTGCCCGCTCGCCCCGCGGGTGCGGTAGAAGCGGTGCGCGCCGATCGTGCCGATGTGGTCGAGCGTGCCCGCCCAATAGGGATTGACCCAGAGCGTGTGGTAATGCGTGGCAAGGCCCACGGGGGCATAGACGCTCCCGCTCAGCGCCTCGATGGCGATGCGCTGTGCCCGTGCCCAGCTTGCGCCGCCCGGCCGGCGCGCAAGGCTGCCGTCACAGGTGAAGGTGAACTGGCACCCGGTCGAGCGTTCCGATCCCTGATAGACCACCCCGCACACCGAATTGGGCCAGCTGGGATGCGCGACGCGGTTCAAGACCACCTGCGCCACAGCGCGCTGGCCCGCTTCGCTTTCGCTGGCGGCTTCGTACCACACGGCCTGCGCGAGGCACTCCTGCGCGCGCAGATGGGTGATGCCGGTGCCCGCGCCGAAGAACGGCTTGGCCGCAGCGCCCACATCGATCAGCGCGCCAAGCTCGCGCCCGCTTTCGGCGCCCTGGCCGAGCGGATCGTCGGTCGGCAGGGCCACCAGCGCGGTCCCGGCAGGGTCGGCCATGTAATAGAAGGCCGAGCCCGGAAAGCTCATGCCGGGGCGTTCGAAGGGCAGGGCGGCAGCGGCGGCCTTGCGGGTGGCGAGCGCGGCGGTGCTCTCGACCGCGGGGCCGGGGAGCGTGGTGACGGTGCCTGTCGCGGCCATCGCGGGGACGGTGATCGCCGCCAGCAGCACCGCGATGCGCTTGCGCCACACAGCGCCTGGCATGGCCCAGCGGGTGCGCGCACGCGGGGCTGCGATACCGGCGGTGTCGACAAAAAGGGTGCGCGGACGGGCCATGATCGGCCTCCCACCTACGCGTGAGCGCCAGCCGGGGCGAGGACGCCGCGCCGCAGCGTCCCGTTTCAGGACGGCTGCCGCTATCGTGTTAACACGTTGCACCGCAGGGCCTGCCGCCCTATCGCCGTGAGCGACGGGATATGGCGCGGGATCGCATCAGAGAAGGGCTTGGGAGCCGGTGCGGCGCGGTGCTGCTGGCGGGGCTGGCGTTCGGCCTTGCCGCCTGCGCGCCTGCGCAGCCCACTGCCGGGAACACGGCTGCCCGGCCAACCATTGTCAGCCTCAATCCCTGCCTCGATGCGATCCTTGTGGAACTGGCCGGGCCGGAGCAGGTGCGCGCCCTCTCGCACTACAGCCACGATCCCGGATCAAGCTCGATCCCGCAAGCTGTCGCCGCCCGCTACGGCGTCACCGGCGGCACGGCCGAGGAGGTGATCGCTCTCAAGCCGGATCTGGTGCTGGCCTCGATCTATCTGCCGCAGCCGACCAGAACCGCGCTGACCCGCGCGGGGCTCAAGGTTGAAACCTTCGGCAGCCCCACCAGCATCGCCGAGAGCGTGGAACAGGTGCGCCAAGTGGCGCGGCTCACCGGCCACACAGCAGCGGGTGAAGCACTCGCTACACAGATCATAGAGGCGCCGCAAAGTCCTCTCCCGCCGGTCAGCGCGCTGTTGTGGCAACCGGGCGAGATCGTCGCGGGCGAGGCGACGCTGATTGCCGAATTGCTGCGGCAGGAAGGCTTCACCAGCCATGCGGCCAGAAGCGGGTTGGGGCAGGCGGACCGGGTCAGCCTCGAATGGATCATCAAGCATCGCCCCGCAGTGCTGCTGATCGCGGGCGATGCGGCGGGGCAGCGCCATCCCCTGATGAAAGGCGCGTGGAAGCAAATGTTGATCGCCGAGTTTGACCCGTCGCTCATCTATTGCGGCGGGCCGACCATCCCGAAGGCCCGCGCACGGCTGCGCGAAATCCGCGCAAGGGTGGAGCAGATGCCGTGAACCGCGCGAGCATGATCTTTGCCCTGTTGCTGGCGGTGCTGGTGCCGCTGTCACTGCTGGCGGGGCGGGTGTGGATCCCGCCGCTGGGGGACGGGACGCCGGACGCGGCGCTGATCCTGATGGAGTTGCGCCTGCCGCGCGCGGTGCTGGCGATCGTGATCGGCGCAGGGCTGGGCGCGGCAGGCGCGGCGATGCAGGGCTATCTCAGAAACCCGCTCGCCGATCCGGGGCTGTTCGGCATCGCCCCGATGGCGGCGCTGGGGGCGGTCGCGAGTTTCTGGATCGCGCCCCTGTTGCCGCCTGCAACTGCCGCGTGGAGCTTGCCGCTGCTGGCACTGGCGGGCGCAGGGCTTGGCATGGGCGCGCTCGCGCTCATCGCCGGGCGCACCGCATCTGACGCGGCTGCGGGTGCGGGCGGAGGGATTGCGCTGTTCACGCTCGCTGGCCTGATGCTGGCGAGCCTCGCCGGGGCGCTCACCGCGCTGGCGATCACGCTTGCGCCCAATCCCTTTGCCCTGTCGGAAATCGTCATGTGGCTCAACGGCGCGCTCACCGACCGGTCGTGGCGCGAGGTGATGATTGCCGCGCCGCTCACGCTGGCGGGCATCGCCGTGCTGGCACTGGCGGCGCGCAGTCTCGACGCGCTGACACTGGGCGAGGCGGCGGCGCGGTCCATGGGCGTGGAGCCGCGGGGACTGTTGTTGCTGCTGGTGGGAGGCGTGGGGCTGACCGTGGGGGCGGGGGTGGCGGTGGCCGGGATCATCGGCTTTGTCGGGCTGATCGTGCCCCATCTGGTGCGCCCGTTGACAGACCGCCTGCCTTCGAGCCTGCTTGTGCCAAGCGCGCTGGCGGGTGCGTGTCTGGTGCTGGCGGCGGACAGCGCGGTGCGTATCCTGCCGCTGGTCACCGAACTGCGGCTGGGGATTGCACTGTCGCTTATCGGCGCGCCGTTCTTCGGCTGGCTGCTGGTGCGGATGCGACGGGGGCGCTTGTGATGCTTCTTGCCGATAATCTCACAGTGATGCGCGGCGGACGGGCGGTGGTGGAGGGCCTTGCCGCCGCGCTGGAGCCGGGGCGGATCACCGCCATCGTCGGGCCTAATGGCGCGGGCAAATCATCGGCGCTGCTGGCGCTGGCCGGATTGCTGGAGCCTTGCGGAGGAATGGTGAGGCTGGACGGCGCCCCGCTTGCGGCGATGGCCCCGCGCGCGCGGGCACAGGCGATCGGTTATCTTCCCCAAAGTCCTGATATCGCCTGGGATGTCAGCGCCGAGGCGCTGGTCGCGCTGGGCCGCCTGCCGTGGCGCGACCGGGGCGCCGCTCAGGTCGAGGCCGCGCTCGCCGCGCTTGATCTCGGGCCGCTGCGCCATCGTCCGGTGAGCCGCCTTTCGGGCGGTGAGCGGGCACGGGTGCTGCTGGCGCGGGTGCTGGCAGGGACCCCGCGCTGGATTCTCGCCGACGAACCGCTTGCTGCGCTTGATCTGGCACACCAGCTCAGCCTGATTGCCCATTTCAAGACCTGTGCGAAGGCCGGGCAGGGGGTGGTGGTGGTGCTCCACGATCTGGCGCTGGCGATGAACCATGCCGATCACGTGCTGGTGCTTCACGAAGGCCGCCTTGTGGCCCAAGGGGCGCCTCCGCTGGCACTCGCGCCGGATGGGATTGCACGCGTCTGGGGCGTAAACGCGCACTGGCTGGGCGAACCGGGGCGGATGGCCCTGGCAAGCAATATGTCCTGATCGGCCAGTCGGTATCGGGAACACTGGGGCGGGAGGGGGCGACCGACCCCAACCCGCCTTTCTCCATTCCCGCAAAGGGTCCCCCGAAGCAGCCAGGTTGCGACCCTCGAAGGGACCCGGCTGATGCCGCAGGAGAGGTCTTTTGTCTGACCTAAGCGGGCCAGAATGGCGACTTCAGATTTTCTGTAGGGTAAGGGTATCTACTGAAATGTGGCGCTTTTTTGTGCAAAATCCCCTGCGAGGGCGATCAGAGCGGTGATTGCCGCAGCCTTGCCGGCAAGGGCAGGCAGGCGGGGCAGCACACCGCCCGCAGGGTTGACCGCAGCGGCAGAACGCCCTGTCAGCTCCGCGGCGATGTGGCCTGATGGGCCGCTGCGCAATTGCCCTGAAATAGCCGGCTGCGCTGCCCATTTATCGGGCACCAATCCCGGCCTTGCCCGTTGCATCACTGCGCCGCAGTCTCCATCTGGGGATGACCGGCGCGCGGCCTTTCCGCGCCCCCTTGACCCACGCGAACATTTCCGGAACACGATCGCCCATGAGCCTCACCACCATCTCCGTGCGCGGTGCGCGCGAACATAACCTCAAGGGTATCGACATCGATCTGCCGCGCGATGCGCTGATCGTGGTGACGGGGCTGTCCGGCAGCGGCAAGTCGAGCCTCGCCTTCGACACCATCTATGCCGAAGGGCAGCGCCGCTATGTCGAGAGCTTAAGCGCCTATGCGCGCCAGTTTCTCGAAATGATGCAGAAGCCCGATGTCGAGCATATCGACGGGCTCTCCCCCGCGATCTCGATCGAGCAGAAGACCACCAGCCGCAACCCGCGCTCGACCGTGGCGACGGTGACGGAAATCTACGATTACATGCGCCTGCTGTGGGCGCGCGTGGGCGTGCCTTACTCGCCTGCCACCGGAGAACCGATCAGCGCCCAGACCGTCAGCCAGATGGTCGACCGGGTGATGGCCCTGCCCGAAGGCACCCGCGCATACCTGCTCGCTCCCGTCGTGCGGGGGCGCAAGGGCGAATACCGCAAGGAAATCGCCGAATGGCAGCGGCAGGGTTTCACCCGCGTGCGGATCGACGGGGAAATCTACCCGATCGAAGAAGCGCCCGCGCTCGACAAGAAGTTCAAGCATGACATCGAAGTGGTGGTTGACCGGATCGCGGTGCGTGACGGTATCCAGACCCGCCTTGCCGACAGCTTCGAACAGGCGCTCAAGCTGGCCGAGGGGCTGGCCTATGTCGACCTCGCCGATGGCGTGGTGCCGGGGCGCGAAGATGAAGGGAAGGGCGGCGCCCAAGAGCAAAAGATGAAGGGCGCAGGCCTGCCGCCCAACCGCATCGTGTTTTCCGAAAAATTCGCCTGCCCGGTCTCCGGCTTCACTATCGAGGAGATCGAGCCGCGCCTGTTCTCCTTCAACGCGCCCCAGGGCGCCTGCCCCGCTTGCGACGGGATCGGCGAGACAATGCTGTTCGACCCGCAGCTGGTCGTCCCCAACGAGGCGCTGACGCTCAAGCAGGGCGCGGTCGTGCCCTGGGCCAAGTCCAACCCGCCGTCGCCCTATTACATGCAGGTGCTCGCCAGCCTCGCCAAGGCTTACGGCTTTGATCTGACGACCCCGTGGAAGGACCTCGCGCCGGAGCAAAAACTCATCATCCTCCACGGCACGGGCGGGATGCCGGTGCCGCTGACCTTCAAGGATGGCCGCCGCGAATACACCGTTCACAAGCCCTTCGAGGGCGTCATCGGCAACCTCAACCGCCGCATGATGCAGACCGAAAGCGCGTGGATGCGCGAGGAGCTGGAGAAATATCAGACCGCGCAGGCGTGCGAGACCTGCGGGGGCAAGCGCCTCAACGAAAAGGCCCTTTCCGTGAAGGTCGCGGGCGCGGACATCTCCACGCCGGTGCAGATGAGCGTCGCCGATGCCAAGGCGTGGTTCCTGGCACTGGACGCCCAGCTCACCCCGCAACAGTCGCAGATCGCCAAGGCCATCCTGAAAGAGATCAACGAACGCCTCGGTTTCCTCGACAATGTCGGCCTCGATTACCTCAACCTCGATCGCACCAGCGGCACCCTGTCGGGGGGCGAAAGCCAGCGCATCCGCTTGGCCAGCCAGATCGGCTCCGGCCTGTCGGGCGTGCTCTACGTGCTCGATGAACCCAGCATCGGCCTCCACCAGCGCGACAATGACCGCTTGCTCGAAACATTGAAGCGCCTGCGCGATCTCGGCAACACCGTCATCGTCGTCGAGCATGATGAAGACGCCATCCGCACCGCCGACCATATCGTCGATCTCGGCCCCGGCGCCGGCGTGCATGGCGGCCAGGTCGTGGCACAGGGGACGCTGAAGCAGATCCTCAAGGCCAAGGGCTCGCTCACCGCCGATTACCTCACCGGCAAGCGCCGCATCGACGTGCCCGCCAAGCGCCGCAAGGGCAATGGCAAGCACATCGTGGTCAAGAACGCCCGCGCCAACAACTTGAAGGGGGTGACGGCCAAGATCCCGCTGGGCACCTTCACCTGCATCACCGGCGTGTCAGGCTCGGGCAAATCCTCGCTCACCATCGACACGCTTCAGGCCGGGGCAAGCCGGGTCCTCAACGGCGCGCGGGTGATCGCGGGCGCGCATGACGAGATCACGGGGCTGCACCACTGCGACAAGGTGATCGAGATCGACCAGTCCCCCATCGGCCGCACCCCCCGGTCGAACCCCGCCACCTACACCGGCGCCTTCACTCAGATCCGCGACTGGTTCGCCGGCCTGCCGGAGAGCCTCGCGCGCGGCTACAAGCCCGGGCGCTTCTCCTTCAACGTCAAGGGCGGCCGCTGCGAGAAGTGCCAGGGCGACGGCCTCATCAAGATCGAGATGCACTTCCTCCCCGACGTCTACGTCACCTGCGAGGAATGCCACGGCAAGCGCTACAACCGCGAGACGCTCGAGGTGAAGTTCAAGGGCCACTCGATCGCCGACGTGCTCGACATGACGATCGAGGATGCCGAGGAGTTCTTCAAGGCCGTCCCCCCGATCCGCGAGAAGATGCGGATGCTGAACGAGGTCGGGCTCGGCTACGTCAAGGTCGGCCAGCAGGCGACCACCCTGTCAGGCGGCGAGGCGCAGCGGGTGAAACTCGCCAAGGAACTCGCCCGCCGTTCCACCGGGCAGACTTTGTATATCCTCGATGAACCCACCACCGGCCTGCATTTCGAGGACGTGCGCAAACTGCTGGAAGTGCTGCACCGGCTGGTCGAGGGCGGCAATTCGGTCGTGGTGATCGAACACAACCTCGATGTGATCAAGACCGCCGACTGGATCATCGATCTGGGGCCGGAGGGCGGTGTGCGCGGGGGTGAGATTGTCGCCGTGGGGACGCCGGAGGCGGTCGCGCAGGAGCCGCGGTCGTTTACGGGAGCCTACCTCAAGCCACTGCTCGAACGGCGTTGATGCAGGGCGAGGGTAGCGGGCAACCGAGCTAACCTGATCCTGCGTGTCCCCGGAATGGTCACGCACGTCCGGCAAGATTGATTGGGTGGGCGGCATCAGGGGGTCGCTTTGCCGGATGCCGCCCATAAGAAAAAGGCAGGATGATCAATTCTCAGGGGTCAAGCACATCCTGCAAGGCCGGATCATTAATACAATCGTTTGTAATAATGTTTAAAGAAAATCCATTTTCCGTCGCGCATGCGCTTAGGAACAAATGCGAATTTTCTTTCGAATACTGCCCTTTTTTGTTTTTCAGGAGATTTGACAAGTAATTTTATATACTTTTGGCTGACGTCATTTTCTTTTTGCATCGGAAACTCTTGGAAATTAAGCACTTGAAACTATGGTTTTTCCTGGAATGTGATCCGGTAACCAAGACCCCTGACGTTTTCGATGGCGTGGCCAGGTTTCATGTGCGCCTTGATCCCATGAATGATGACACGCAGATGCATCAGGGACGGCGTGTTGTAGTTTCGTGCGATAATTGTTCTGAGGTGTCCGTATCTGCAAAAGTAATCACGAGCGTCGAAAAGCGCCTCCAGAACCAGTCTTTGTGACCGCGTGAGTTTGCTGATTTCGCAAATATCGCTCAAGGAGCCGATATATTTGGTCAGGCGTTGGGTCTTTTCCTCAGTAAGTCTGTATCTGTTGAAGATGGCCGCGACCCTGGCTGCAAACTCCGTGGCGTGGAGGCCCTTGAGGTTGACGACATCGTCGTAGCCCAGCTTGATCAGCTCGGCGCGGTTCCTCGGGTTGAGCGTTCCGGCAACAGCGATGGTTGGCGTTCGCTGAACGAGCGGACGGTTCACCCGCATGAAGGCTGCGAGGCGCTCGAGATCGTTCCCGCCAACGATAATGACGTCGCATTTTTCAAACGTGCACGGGAACGTATCGAAAAGCAGGCGATACTTGTGAAACGTAGCGCCCTTGAGGGCTTCTTCAATGAAGGTCTCGCGATACTTTGCGAAGACATCATTTATGTAGACGTACTTTACTGTATAGAACAGATTTTGAAGCGAAGAGGGCAATTCTTCGTGTGGAATGGCCCGCAGTCTGGGGGCGGCATAGGGGTTCTTCAGCGGCCTGCTATCGCGCGGCCGAACTCCTGTCGCTCTTGTTGTCGAACTATCACCCACTTTGCGTGGGGGCGGGGTTTCGTCCATCGGCATCATACCCCTAACTTAGGTTGCTAAAATAAGGAAAAACCCGGAGCCATTGGTTAAGATTTGAGTGTGCGTCGAATTTTTAAGAGCTTGATTATGAGGGAAAAAATAGTTTCCTAAGATTAGTATGGTTAATAAGTCAGAAAAATATGAAAAGAAATCAGTGTTCTAATGAAACGTTAAATCATAAATCGCAGTTTTGAGCGTCGCTACTGCGATCAGGCAATGTGTGACAGAATGGTTTCAGTGCCCTGTTGAATTTTCAATTGAAAATCGTTTGATCACAACAACTGTTGTGGCTGATTTAGATTAGATTTCTTTGGATGCGTTTGTGTCATTAGCTAACGCGGGCCAACTTCAGCTAAGGTCTCTGACTCGAAGCCCTTTCCTACACTCCCGCAATCTGGACACCTTCCCGTGCAGGCGTCGGCCTCGGGTGGCGGGGGCAGGGGAGGGTGGGATGATGCCTCAGGGGGCGAAAATGACCGGAAAATGCTGGATGAAACGCGCAAGGTGCTGATTTATAGAGAGATCGCTGAAATCCAGACCGCCTCCAGACGGGTCCAGCCTCGCCCTAGACCCTCTCTAGACCCCCTCCAGATCCCGGTTAGAGGCGGTCTTGCGGCGCTCCAGCGCGGCCATTGCGGCAAACACCGCGATCCCGCTCGCCAGCATCCACAAGAACGCACCGGACAGGCCCAGTCCATGGTCGAGCAGGCCAAGCACCGCGATCTGGACCACAATCGCCGCGACCGCTGCCCGCTCGCCAGCCCGCACTCCCGCCAGCCCGGCGATGATCGGCACGGCCAGCACTGCCGCAATCGCTCCGGCATCGAGGACGAGGTTGCGCAAGCTCTCCCCTTGCATCGCCAACCCCGCCGCCACCATCGCAGCGCCGCAAGTCGCCATGCGTGCGGCACGCAGCAGGGCGAGGGGAGAAGCATTTGGTTTCAGGCGCTTGTACCCGCTCTCCGTCACCACGGCGGAAACGGCGAGCAAAGCGGAATCGACCGAGGAGAGGATTGCGGACACCAGCGCTCCGGTGAAGATGATCAGCAGCCAGCCCGGAAACAGCGCCGCGGCGAGGCTGGGGAGGAAGGCCTCGCCCTCGGCCAGCGGAAGGCCGAGCTGCGGGGCGAACAGGCCGAAACTGACCGGCACCAGCCCCGCGCAAAGGTACACCCCCGCGCCAAGGAAGGCCCCCTTGCGCGCCACCTCAGGCGACCGCGCCCCGAGCGTGCGGGCGAGCGCTTCCTGGCTGACCATGGTGCCGATGATCGGGATGAGCCACAATTCCACCCGGTCGACCAATGTCTCGCCCGGCGCAGTGAAGGTCCACACCGTCGGCGGCATCGCGGCCCACATCGCGGGAAGGCCCCCCGCGGCGTCCGCCATCAGCACGAACAGAACGATGATCGCAGCAAGGATGATGAGGCCCTGCACGATATCGGTCACCACATCGCCCGCAAGGCCGCCGAACAGCGTGTAGCTCATCACCAGCAAGGTCGCCCCGATCAGCGCCGGGGTGAAGGCGAGGCCCGAGGCGCTCTCGATGATGCTCGCAAAAGCAAAGAGTTGCGCGGCAGACCAGGTGGTGGCGGACAGCGCAATCACGATTGCGGCAAGGCTTTCGGTGCGTGGGCCGAAGCGGTCCTTGAGGAAATCGGCAAGGGTGATGAAGCCCCCGCTGCGCAGGCGGTGGGCAAAGAACAGGGCAATCGCAAGGATGCCGAGGGCATAGGCAAAGGGCTCGGCGCGGGCGCCCGCCAGCCCGTCGCGCGCGACTTCGGAGGAGGTGGCGATCAGGCTTTCAGAGGCGAACCACGTGGCAAACAGGCTCATGCCGACAGCGAAGGTGCCCAATTGGCGGCCCGCCACGAGGTAATCGGCATCGGACCGGGCGCCCCGTCCCGCCCATACGGCAAGCGCGATCTGTGCCGCGACATAGGCGAGGATCAAGGCGAGCGTTATGGCGAATTCCCCCGAGTTGCCGCGCCCGCCGCTTCGCCAAGCCGTGGGCCAGTGGGGTCATTCCTAGCCGCGCGGTGGTGGCACGCAAGAGCGTAAGAAACTGCCTGTCGTCAGCCCTTTACGCTCCGGGCCGTGCAGCGCGGATCAATCGGCGATGAGCGCGATTTCGACAGTGCCGTGGCCGCGCGCGACGAGGCCGAGTTCATCGGCGGCGGCGCGGCTGACATCGATCATCCGGCCAGCACTGAAGGGGCCGCGATCATTGATGCGCACGATCACGCTCCGGCCGTTGGCTGGGTTTGTCACACGCACCAGGCTGCCAAAGGGAAGGGTGCGGTGGGCCGCGGTCTTCTGGTCGTTATCGAAGCGTTCGCCGCTGGCGGTGCGCCTGCCATCGAACTTCGCGGCATAATAGGAGGCACTGCCCCGGCCAAGGACGGTTTCCTGCGGAGCGGAAGGCGCAGGCGCCTCTTCCGCATGTGCGGGGGCGGTGACTTCGGCGGTGGGTTGCAGGGGCACGAGCTCGATAACGGCGGCGCTGGTGGCCGGTTCGATTCCCGCGGCCGGCGCATCGGGGGCAGCGGCGGACGAGGCGGCCAGCGGGGCGAGGCCGAGCAGGCCCGCAGCCACCATGGCCTGCATGCTCCGGCTGGCGAAGCTGCGGGCCTTGTAGCCCTCGATGCGATTTCCCGTCCGCATGGCGGGGCGGATACAGGTGCGGGATTGTTGAAGGCAAACCAGGTTAGGAATTCATCGCCCGGTGCTCTCACCGGAGGCATGAGACGCCCCCGAAATGCGATGAACCGAAGCGGCCAAGGGCGTGGGCTGCGGTGGATCTAGGCGTATTTCCGGAGCCGACTCGGAGCGGGAGGCTGCACCGCCCGCAATGCAAATGGGGCCGGCATCGCTGCCGACCCCACTCTCACCGGCGTGTGGATGACCCTCGTTTCCGATGCGTCCGGCGAACCTTCAGCTTCTTCCGCGTGGGGCCATGCTTGGCGCCCGATGTCTAGCCTCTCGCTGCCTTGCCTTGCGGCTGGCCCGCCAGAGATTTGTCACCGGCGCTCGCGCCGGCATCCGGCTTTCGCTTCGGCCTGCTGCTGCGTCCGTCTTTCGGCCTGAGCCGTCTCACATTCGCCAGCGAACCATCGCATCTGCCGAGGCCTTCGTCCCTTTACCGGTCACAAGAACTGCGGCTTGGGGGCTTTCGCCGTTTCCGCTGCTCTTCCGTCCGGCCAGGTTCTTGGCCTATCCGGTGACTTCGCTTCGCTCCGATCCTTCAATTGAGCCGACTTGCCTTTAGCCGAAGCCTCCTGCATGCCGTCTCCAGATCGGCGCGTGGACAGATGCCACCGCCATCCTTGGGATCAAAACCTCAGGTTCTTCAAGGCCTTGCGGCTTTCCGTTCCGGTTGTTTCGTGTCCCGTAGACAGGTTTAAAGTGCGCCTGAATCGGCGTTATGACAACATTCCGGCGGACGAGTTTTCCACTTCCGGCGATTTGGCCTGTGGACACGCGTGGATAAGTCAACGCTTCGTCGCAAAAGGCGCGAGGCGGACATCAAACGGGAACGAAACCGCCCGTCAGCGTTCAGTTTAGAGGCCGCGATCCGCTGCGACGAGCGCAGCGACTCGGTTTTCCCCAATGGGCTTGGCGTTATCAGGCGTCGCGGTTGCGGCGCGACAGCAGGCGCAGGCGCAGGCCGTTCAGCTTGATGAAGCCTTCCGCGTCCTTCTGGTCATAGGCCCCGGCGTCATCTTCGAAGGTGACATGCGCTTCGGAATAGAGCGAGAACGGCGACTTGCGGCCCACCACGCTCGCCAGACCTTTGTAGAGCTTCAGGCGCACCGTGCCGGTGACCTTGTCCTGGCTGTGATCGATCGCGGCTTGCAGCATCTCGCGTTCGGGCGAGAACCAGAAGCCGTTGTAAATCAGCTCCGCATAGCGCGGCATCAGTTCATCCTTGAGATGCGCTGCGCCGCGATCAAGCGTGATCTGTTCGATCCCACGATGGGCGCGGGCGTAGATTTCCCCGCCGGGCGTTTCGTACATCCCGCGGCTCTTCATGCCGACGAAGCGGTTTTCGACGAGATCGAGTCGGCCAATGCCGTGCTTGCGGCCGAGTTCGTTCAAGGCGGCCAGCAGGGTTGCGGGGCTCATCGCCTCGCCGTTCAGGGCCACGCCGTCACCCTTCTCGAAGTCCACCGTGATGTATTCCGGCGTATCGGGCGCGTCTTCGGGGTTTACCGTGCGCGAATAGACGTAGTCGGGGGTTTCCTCCCACGGGTCTTCCAGCACTTTCCCTTCCGAGGAGGTGTGCAGAAGGTTCGCGTCGGTCGAAAACGGGCTGTCGCCGCGCTTGTCCTTGGGCACCTGGATCTGGTGCGCTTCGGCCCAGGCGATCAGCGCGGTGCGGCTGGTAAGGTCCCATTCGCGCCAGGGGGCGATCACCTTGATATCCGGATCGAGCGCATAGGCCGACAGCTCGAAGCGGACCTGATCATTGCCCTTGCCGGTCGCGCCGTGAGCGATGAAATCGGCGCCGGTCTGGTGCGCGATTTCGACAAGGCGCTTGGAAATCAGCGGGCGGGCGATCGAGGTGCCGAGGAGGTAATCCCCCTCATAACGGGCATTGGCGCGCATCATCGGGAACACAAAGTCGCGCACGAATTCCTCGCGCAGGTCCTCGATGAATATGTGATTGTCGGGTATGCCCATCGTGCGGGCCTTGGCGCGGGCAGGCTCGATTTCCTCGCCCTGACCCAGATCGGCGGTGAAGGTCACGACCTCCAGCCCGCGCTCCACGCTCAGCCACTTGGCGATGACGCTGGTATCGAGACCGCCCGAATAGGCGAGGACGACTTTCTGGGGCTGGGCCATGGGAGAAGGTTCCTTGGGAATAACTTGCGCGCGCCCCTAACAGCGCAGGGCTGCGGGGGCAATCGCGCTGTGATGTACAGGGCGGCAACTCGTCTTGGCTTGGCAATCGGCTGCTAAGAACTACCTGATAAGTCGTCCATGAAGGCGATGGCCCTGCGCGGGGCAAACAGGGGTCGAACGATGCTGGGAATGTGGAGCAAGGCGCGCGAGCTGGCGGAACTGACCCCGCCCGAGCGCAACCGTTGGGTCGATTTTCTGCGCGCGGTATCGATCATGGCGGTGGTTGTCGGGCACTGGCTGATGGCCGGCCTCTACATCGACGCCGCGGGCGAGCTCAGGCGCGGCGATCTGCTGTCGATTTCGCAGTGGGCGCACTGGCTGACCTGGGCCTTTCAGGTGATGCCGGTGTTTTTCCTCGTCGGCGGCTATGCCAATCAGGTGAGCTGGGCGGCGACCACCGCCAAGGCCGCGCCCGATCAGCCGGGTGTCTATCGCGATTGGCTGGCGAGCCGGGTGCAGCGGCTGATCACGCCGACGTTTCCGGTGCTGCTCCTGTGGGCGGCGCTGGCGGTGCTGATGACCCAGATCGGCCTGCCGCGCGCGCAGATCCGCATGGCGACCGAGGCGGCACTGATCCCGGTATGGTTTCTCGCGGTCTATCTGCTGGTCACCGCCTTCACGCCGATCGCGCACCGTATGTGGGGGCGGCTTGGCTGGGGGAGCGTCGTGCTGTTCCTGCCGCTGGCCATGCTGACCGACTGGCTGACCTTCACGCATAAGGTGCCGTGGGTCAATTTCACCAACTTCCTGTGGGTGTTCCTCGCCATCCACCAGCTCGGCTTTGCGTGGCGAGCGGGCAAGTTTGACCGTCCACTATTCGCATGGCTGTGGTTCGCGGTGTCGCTGGCGATCCTCGCGAAGATCACAGTGTTCGGCTTCTACCCTGTCTCGATGGTGTCCGCGCCCGGCGGCTTCTCCAATTCGCTCCCTCCCACGCTGGCGCTGCTGGCGCTGGGGGCCATGCAGGTTGGCCTCGTGCTGGCGCTGGAGCCGCTGGGGCGGCGGATGCTGGCGAGCGTGCAGGTGTGGACGGCGACGGTGCTGATGAACGGCATGATCATGACCGTTTACCTGTGGCACCTGACCGCCTTCGTGCTGGTGATGACGGTGGACTGGCTGCTTCTGGGCGGCTGGGGCCTTGGCCCGGTGCCGGGGACTGGCGAGTGGTGGGCGACCCGCCCGCTGTGGATCGCGGTCTATATCCTGGCGCTGCTGCCGATGATCGGGATCTTCGCCCGGCACGAGCGCAGCTTCGGTCCGATCCGCGGCGGACGCACTGTGCCGCGCCTGCGGGCGGTGCTGGGCGTTCTGGCAATCTGCGCGGGGCTGGGGGCGACGGCAGGATTGACCATCACCGATCCCGACAGCGTTTCCGGCCTCCGCTGGTGGGTGATTGCCCTGCCACTGGTGGGCGCGGCGCTGATGGGCTTCGGCCCGGTCTATCGCCCCCGGCAACGCCCCAGTGCAACCGAACTGGGCTAGGCGCCCAGCAGATAGTCCCGCGTGATCGGCAAGGCGCGGCGCGAGCGGATGTACTGGATCTGGTAATTGCCCATGCCCCCGTTCTCGAACACGGTGGCAGCCCCGGCAAGGTAGAAGGTCCACATCCGGAAGAAGCGTTCGTCATACAGCGCCACGATCCTGTCGCGCTGCGCCATGCAGTTGGCATACCACGCGCGGATGGTCTTGCCGTAATGCAGCCGCAGCGTTTCCACGTCGGCGGCGATCAGGCGGTATTTCTCGGAAGCGGCCAGCGTCTCGGACAGGGCCGGGATATAGCCGCCGGGGAAGACATATTTGCGGGTGAAGGCATCGGTCGTCCCCGGCCCGCCAAAGCGGCCGATGGTGTGGAGCAGCATCACGCCGTCATCCGCGAGCATTTTGGCGCAGGCTGCAAAGAACGTGTCGAACTGCGCCCGGCCGACATGTTCGAACATGCCCACCGATACGATCCGGTCAAAGCGGCGGCCGCTTGCGGCGGTATCGCGATAATCTTCGAGGAGGATCGTCACCTTGTCGGCAACGCCTGCTGCCTGCACCCGCTGGCGGGCAAGCGCGGCCTGTTCTTCCGACAGGGTGATGCCGGTCACGCGCACCTTGTGATGCTTCGCCAGATGGATTGCCAGCCCGCCCCATCCGCAGCCGATATCCAGCACCTCTTGCCCAGGCAAAAGGTGCAGCTTCTTTGCAATATGCGCAAGCTTTGCCCCCTGTGCCTCAGCCAGCGTTTCGACGCCCTCGGCCCAATAGGCGCAGGAATACTGCCAATGCTCGCCATCCAGCATCAGCGCGTACAGATCATTGCCGATGTCATAGTGATGCGCGACGTTCTTCTTCGAGCCCACGCGGTTGTTGATCTGTTCGGTGGCAAAGCTGGCCCGATTGACGAGGCGCTTCAGCCGGCTGGGCTTGCCGATATCGCCGCCCCTGTCCCACGGGTTGTTAGCGCGCAGCAGGCTGACGAGGCCCATCACGTCGCCCTCCTCGATCAGCAGCCGCCCATCGATGAAGGCCTCCGCTGCACCAAGTCGCGGGTCGAGCACAATGTCGCGCGCCACGGCGGCATCGGTGAAGCGCAGGACAATCTCGGGAAAGCCCTCGGCCGGCGCGCCATAGGTGCTGACGCTGCCATCGGCAAAGACAATGCCGAGGCGGCCCTGCTTCACCGCACGCGAGAGAAAGCGATCGAGGAGAGGCTTGCTCATGGGGCTCCTTTCGAGGATGCTGGGAGACAAATTAACCGGTTGGGCGGCGTTCGCAATATCGCCGGAGCGGTGCGGGGGAGATGCTATGGGGGAAGCAAAGACCACGATCACCGAGGTAACTGCCGAGGCGTTCATCGCGGGCGTCGAGCCGCCGGCCCGGCGCGCCGAAGCCGAGGTGCTGGACGCGCTGTTCCGCAAGGTCACGGGCGAGACGCCGAAAATGTGGGGGCCGAGCATCATCGGCTATGGCGAATACCGCACCACCTATGACAGCGGGCGCGATGTTCACTGGATGCGCGCCGGCTTTTCCCCGCGCAAGGCCAAGCATTCGCTCTATTTCATGGGCGGCTATTGCGATGGGCAAGCGGGCGCGGACCGGGATGGGAAACTGGCGCGGCTGGGCAAGCACAGCGTCGGCAAGAGCTGTCTTTATGTGAACAAGCTGGCCGATATCGATCTGGCGGTGCTGGAAGAGATCATCGCCGCCGATTGGGCCGCGATGCGACGGCTGTTCCCGGATACCTAGATCCCGGCATACCACTGGTAACCGGCGACATCCTCCCAGAAGCCGCCCTTGCCCTGACCGATCGCCGCGAAGCTGGCGACCGCCTCGATCGCGTTCACATATTTGGCGTGCTTGTATCCCAGCTGCCGCTCGATCCGCATCCGCAAGGGGGCGCCGTTCTTTTCGGGGAGCGGCGCGCCGTTGAGGCTGTGGGCGATGATGGTCTGCGGGTGATAGGCATCGACCATGTCGATGCTCTCGTAATAATCGCGCCCATACAGCGTGTCGGCGCAGCGGAAGACGATGAACTTCGCTTCAGCCTTGACCCCTGCGGCATCGAGCAACCGGCTGAGCTGGACCCCCTGCCATTCGCCGATCGCGCTCCAGCCTTCCACGCAATCGTGACGGGTGATCTGGGTGCGCTGGGGCAGGGCCTTGATCGCGTCCAGCGACAGGGCAAGCGGCGTATCGACCAGTCCGCGCACTTCAAGCCGCCAGTCGGGAAAACCGCTGGCGAGCTGCTGCTGGTAGAAGGGATCGGCGACCGTGACCGAGCCATTGCCCCGGAAGCCGGGCGATCGCTGTGCACGGGTATATTCCCGCGCCAGCCCCTGCTTGCCCGCCAGCGCGCGGTGCAGAGCGCGGTGTCCATCCTCGGCCGTGTCGAACAGGGCCTGGGTCGTCTCGTTCTGGTTGATCTTCGAACAGGCCGATGCGCCCAGAGCAGCAATCCCGGCAAGCAGCGAACGGCGCGGCAGGTCAACCATGGGCGGGGCCCTCCTGTTCGGCGGGGCGCTTGCCGCCGGTGATCATCGCCACAATCAGTCGCCACTTGGCAAGGGCAAGTGCCAGATGGATCACGACGAAACCGAAAATCCCCCACGCAGCGATGAAGTGGAGGGAGCGGGCGCTTTGCCGTCCGCCGAGGATATCGACCAGCCACGGGGCAACCGCGCCGAAACCGGGGCTGATCGCAAGCCCGGTGAACACCATCATCGGCAGCAGCACCCCGAACACCATGCCGTAAAGGATCTTCTGGACCGGATTGTAGTCATGGCCCGCCGTGCCTCCATGGGCCTTGATCGAGGCGATCAGCGCGCGCGGTGTCCAGTCCCGCGGTGCAGTCATCAGGTCGCGGCAGAAGTGTCCGTTGGCCAGCATCGCGATCCAGATGAACAGCAGTCCCACACCGAACGGCCAGGCCATCGTGATGTGCCAATCACGCGCCAGAGCAAGGTTGTAATGCTGCGGGATCGTCGCCCAGCCGGGGAAGCGGATCACATCCAGCCACGCGTCCCGCGCATCGAAGCCGTATTCGCCCCAGTAGAGGTGGCGATGGGCGTTGGAGATATTGAGCCCGGTCATGAACAGCACGACAATTGCCGCCGCGTTCATCCAGTGCCACAGCCGCGTGGAAAGGAGGTGGCGCCGTTTCATGCTGCCCATGCTCATGCACCCTCGCGGGCCAGCCAGATCACATCGCGCGGCTGATCCAGCAGGTGCTGGCCACTGTCGATGAACAGGCTCTGCCCGCTGGCAAGCGCCCCGCCGGCCAGAAACAGCGCCGCATCGGCGATCTCGTCCGCGCCGGTCTTGCGGCCGAGCAGGTTGAGACGGTGGGAAATCTCGGTTTCCTCCTCGCGCTGGTCATGGCTGGCGAGGATCGCGCCGGGCGCGATACCATAGGCCCTGACATTGCTTCCGGCGTTGCCCTTGGCCAGCATCCCGATGGTCGCTGCGAGCGCGTGCTTGGACATGGTGTAGCTGAAGAAATCGGGGTTGGTGTTCTCGATCTTCATGTCGGTGACATGGATCACGCTGCGCACATCCGCACCCTCGGCAGTCAGAGCGATGAAAGCCTGCGCGAGGCGGGCCGGGGCAAGCGCGTTGATCTGCATCGCGGCCCGGTTCGTCGCCGGGTCGAGCGCGGTTACAGGATCATAATCGAACACCGAGGCCGAATTGACGAGGCAGCGCCAGCCGGGAACCCGCGCGGCCAGCGCGGTAACGGCAGCCACCGCCGCGTCATCATCGGCAAGATCGAAACCGATTGTCTCGGCGCAAGGAAGCTGCGCGGCGAGTGCTTCGGCCGCATCTGCGGAGCTTCGGTAATGGATCACCACATGCCACCCCGCCGCGGCAAAGCGGCGCACGATTGCGGCGCCGATACGGGTTGCCCCGCCGGTCACAAGGACGGCGGGGCGGGGTTTGATGGCGCTGCTGTCGGGGGAGAGGGGCATGACAGCAGCGCTACCAGCAGGAGGGCCGCGCTTCAATTGGGGAGAGGCGTGCGCGGCCCCTGCGCAGCGATCAGCGGCAGCGCAGTTCCCCGCGATCGATCTCGCGGCCCAGCAAGCCGCCGCCGATCGCGCCGAGCAGCGTGCCGGCGCTGCGGTCGCCGCGGGTGTCGATGGTGCGGCCCAGCAAGGCGCCTACGCCCGCACCGATCACCAGACCCGTGGTCCCGTTGTCGCGGCGGCAGTAGTAACGATCCCCGTCGCGCCAGATGCGGTCGCCGCGGCTCAGGCGGCGCGGTTCGTAATAGCGGCCGCGATCGTCATAGATGCGGTGCTTGTCGCGCTTGCCCCAGGCCTTGGCGTGGCGCGGGGGATCGGCCATCGCGGGGGTCGCCATCGGCAGCGTCATGGCGCCGGCGGCAAGGATGAGAGCGAGCTTCTTCATGGCAGTTCTCCTTTCGGTTTGCCTGCTGCGTGAAGGGGTGGCTGGCATTGCCCCGCCAGTCAGGGAAGGGGGAGGGCGGCGGGACGGGGCCGGTATCAGCCAGACGCCCGCCGCGTCTCATCAAGGCTTAGCGGCAGCGCGCACCGCCGCGGTCGACTTCGCGGCCCAGCAGACCGCCGCCGATGGCGCCGAGCAGCGTTCCGACCGAACGATCGCCGCGGGTGTCGATGGTGCGGCCGAGCAGCGCCCCGCCGACAGCGCCGACCACAAGACCGGTGGTCCCGTCGGCGCGGCGGCAGCGCCAGCGGCCATCATCGCCGCGCCAGTAGTCACCCCGGCGGTCATCGCGCCAGCGGCGGTCGTCCCAGCGCCCGCGATCATCGCGCCAGCGGCGGTCATCACGCCAGCGACGATCGCGGCGGTCGTCATCATCGTGGTAGCTGGCGACCTGCGCGAAGGGCGAGCCTGCATCGATGGCGTGTGCGGTCAAGGGGGCCGGGGCCGGTGCGAATGACGCAGCCTGCGCCGGAAGCGCGGTGACAAGCATCGAACCGGTGGCTGCGAGCAGAGCGAGGGTCTTCATGGTCTGTGTCCTTGTGGCGGCTCCGCGGTGGAGCGACCCCCTTTTCATTCAGCTAACACGAACCGTGGCTGAACGGCTTTTTCAGGAAACAGCAGGATTTGTTCAGTTTCGCAAGGTTTCCGATGAACCGTGCTTCAGCCGCGTTTGGCTGCGGCCTTTTCGCGAAGGTAAGGGCTGAGCGCGGGGAGATCGGCCAGCGCGGCGTAATCCGCAGGGCTGGCCTTGCCGGCCACCAGCGCGCGGAACACCGCTTCCACGCTCCATTCGCCCGCGCCGATCGCGACCCGTTCGAGCATGTCGCCTGCCGTGACCTCGCCGGTTTCGATCACCCGGAAATACCAGCCGCAACGCGCATTCTCGATGATCTGCGCGACCATGCCCTTGTGGCCGAAGCGGTGTTCGATCTTCCAGCAGGGCGCGCGCGGGCGGCTGACTTCGATCAGAGCCGTGCCGCATGCGAAGCGGTCACCGATGTGCACATGTTCCTCAATCAGGCCGCGAACCGCCAGATTCGATCCGAACCCGCCCGGCTCGTCCAGCAGCGGATGGTCGCCGATAGCCCCGCGCCACCAGTCGTGATGATCGAGCGGATAAAGGTGCAGCGCCTGTTCCGGCCCGCCGTGAACGCGGCGGTCGGCCTGTTCATCCGGGGCAAGGCCCTCGGCATGGATCTGCACCGCGCCTTCACGCGGGCGCTTGGCAAAGGCGCTCAGCTCCGCGCCGTGGAACGGGCGGGCGGTGCCGGTGCAGACGGCCTCGATGGTCCAGCGGGTCATGCTTTCCTCAACGTAAGGTCGATCCAGTCGCGTGTCACATTGTCGAAGCCGCCAGCCTGATAGGTGTGGGTTTCGACGATTTGCCAGCCGGGGATCGCCGCATATTGCGCGGCGATCCAATCGGCGGACGGAAAGTTGTAGAACCGGCCAAGCTGGTCGCGGCCTTCCTGTTCACCAAGCTTGTAGCTGGCAAAGTGCCAGCCGCCCGGCGCAAGTGCGCGGTGGATGCGCGCCAGCACATCGGGCAGCACGGTGCGGGGGCAGTGGAGGAGGCTCGCGTGGGCCCAGATACCCTCATAGGCGGCCTCGGCCTCCAACTGGTCGAAGGCCATGACCCGCGCTGCCACATTCCAGCGTTCGTTGGCCTTGGCGATCATCGCGGGCGTGGCATCGGTGGCATCGACGTTGAACCCGCGTGCCTTGATGCGTGCAGCATCCTGCCCGCCGCCGCAGCCCAGTTCGAGCACGCGCCCGCCGGGCGGCAGGCGGTCGAGGAAGGGATCGAGCTGACACGAATGCGACTGCCCGAACTTCAGCACGTAATGCGGCGCGCGGGCCTGATAGAAGGCGAGTGTTGCGGGATCGGTGCTCAAGCTTGCTCGGCCGCCGCAGCCGCAGCCGCAGCCGCAGCGGCTTCGCGGTCACGCTGGGCGCGGGACTTCTTTTCGGCTGCGGTCTTCAACTGGCCGCACGCCGCGTCGATATCGCGTCCGCGCGGGGTGCGCACCGGGGCGGAGAACCCGCCTTCGAAGACGATTTCCGAAAAGCGCCGGATCCGCTCGGGCGTGGAGGTTTCATATCCCGCACCCGGCCAGGGGTTGAACGGGATGAGGTTCACCTTGGCGGGCAGGTTGTATGCCTTGAGCAGCCGGACCAGTTCGCGCGCATCATCGTCGCTATCGTTCTTGTCCTTGATCATCACATATTCGAAGGTGATGCGCCGGGCGTTGCTTGCGCCCGGATAGTCGGCGCAGGCCTGAAGAAGCTGCTCGATGCCGTATTTCTTGTTCAAGGGCACCAGCTCGTCGCGCACCTCCTTGCGCACGCCGTGCAGGGACACCGCGAGGTTCACGCCGATCTCCTCGCCGCAGCGTTCCATCATCGGGATGACGCCGCTGGTCGACAGGGTGATGCGGCGCTTGGATAGGGCAAGGCCATCGCCGTCCATCACAAGCTTCAATGCATCGCGCACGTGATCGAAGTTATACAAAGGCTCGCCCATGCCCATCATCACGATGTTGGTGAGCAGGCGACCGTCGGCGGTGTAGTGGCCTGCCTCGTCATCCTCGTCGATCGCGTCGGCGTCCGAGACCATCGTCCCGCGCGGCCATTCGCCGAGCGCATCGCGGGCGAGCATCACCTGGCCGACGATCTCGCCGGGGGTGAGGTTGCGGACGAGCTTCATCGTGCCGGTGTGACAGAAGGAACAGGTGAGGGTGCAGCCGACTTGGCTTGAGACGCACAAAGTGCCGCGCGTCTCGTCCGGGATGAACACCATCTCGAAATCGTGGCCGTCAGCCGTGCGCAGCAGCCACTTGCGGGTGCCATCGACCGAGTGCTGGGCCTCGACCACATCCGGGCGGCCGATCACGAAGCGTGCGGCGAGCCACGGGCGCATCGGCTTGGCGATGTCCGTCATCGCCTCGAAATCGGTGACACCGCGGTGGTAGAGCCAGTGGAACACCTGCTTGGCGCGCAGCTTGGCAGCCTTCGCGTCAAGGCCAGCCTCCTCGAACAATTCGCGGATGCGCGGGCGGGGCAGGCCGATCAGGTCAATGCGCCCATCGGCACGCGGCGTAATGTCGCGCGAAGCGGGAACCGGGTCAACGAGGCCCGGGATGGACATGAGTGCGGTATCGGCCATGAGTGGCGGCCATATAGGGGCAAGCGTCCCGTTTGACCAGTCAGCGCTTTGCGCAGCCTACCGTGGCCGCATCGATGGCGGTTGCTGCGCCCGCAAGGGTGTAGCGATCGGTAAAGCCGCTGCCCGTAACACTCATTCGGGTGCCTGAGCGGATCGCTGCGACAATCACTGCATCGCCCCGCGCATCGGCGGCCCAGGCATTGCGGCCCTTGGCGACGAGGTCGAAGCGCTTGTCGCCCACCGCCAGCCTGACAGGCGCTTTTGCTGCCACCGCGCGGGACAAGACGATATGCACTGCCCCGCGCACGCCCTTGTCCGGCCATAGCGAGACCGTGGCATAGGCGGGGTTTGCGGGCTTTCCCGCAGCCTTGGCGATGGCATAGCAGCGCTGCGGCGAGGCATCCTTGAACGCCGCCCAGCTGTCATAGACGCCAAGGCTTTCTCTGGCGGCCAGCGGCGCGGCGATCAGCAGCACAGCGAGGGCAATCAGCCTAGTCATAGGCGATGTCCATGACCTCCCATTCGCGCGTTCCCGAGGGCAAGGCCACCACCCGCACATCGCCCACGCTTGCGCCGCGCAAGGCACGCGCCAGCGGCGCGTTCCAGCCGATGCGGCCCTTGGCTGCATCCTGTTCATCATCGCCCACGAGTGTGACGGTCTGGTGGTTGTCGTCCTCGTCGGCAATCGTCACGCGCGCGCCGAAGAATACGCGGCTGTGATCCACGGCTGCGGCCGGATCGACCACCCGCAGCACTTTCATCCGCCGCGCGAGATGCGCCAGCTCGCGGTCGATCTCGCGCATTTTCTTGCGGCCATAGAGATAGTCGCCATTCTCGCTGCGGTCGCCATTGCCCGCCGCCCAGCTGACGATCTCGACAATCGCCGGGCGTTCGGTGCCGAGCAGGTGGTCATAGCGCGCCTTCAAGGCCGCCATCCCCGCTGGCGTGATCGGAGGCCCCGCAGGTTTCATCGTGCAAACTCAGCGCAGGAAGCTGTCGACCGGGCGCGGCAGGCCGGCCTGTTCGGGGTACATGTGCGAATAGGTCACCGCATTGCCGATCACGCGCATGATGTAATAGCGCGTCTCGAAATTGGCGGGGATCTTCTCCACCCAGGTCACCCAGTCGATCTCGCCCTTGCGCGGGTCGCCGTTGCGGCGCAGCCACTCGTTCACCCGCCCGGGCCCAGCGTTATAGGCCCCAACCGCCAGCGGATAGGCCCCGCCGTAATAGCTCATCATACGGGCGAAGTAGGCATCACCCAGCTGGATGTTGTATTGCGGCGATCCGGTAAGGTCTGCCGAAAGATACTGCATCCCCAGCTTGCCCGCCTGTTCGCGCGCGGTCCCGGGCATGAGCTGCATCATCCCGCGCGCACCGGCATGGCTTTCGCGGGTGCGGTCGAATTCGCTTTCCTGCCGTGCGATCGCATGGACCATCACCCAGTCATTGACCGCAGGCGGTGTGGCGACAGTCGGGAAGCCGATCCGTTCAAGGCCCGAAAGCCCGTTCTCGCCCATCTTCAGACCCAGCACCACGGCCATCTCGTCCAGCCCGGTCTCGCGGGCGAGCATGGCGGCCATGAGCATTTCGGTGGGGGTATCGGCCTCGTCGCCCAACGCCTCGAAAAAGCGCCGTTCGGTGCGCCAATCGCGGCGGTTTCTGGCGAGGGCACGGATCGCCTGCACCACGGGCCGCGCTTCGAATTCGGCGCGCACCGCAGCGTCCATCGCAGGCTGAGGCAGGCCGGCAAAGCCCGGCATCGGGCGGCCCAGTGCGGACAGAGCGAGCTGGCCGTAGTAGTAATCGGGCCATTGTGCGGCCATTTCGAACCAGCGGGTCGCGCCCGCCTGATTGCCCGCAGCCCGCGCCGCGCGGCCGGCCCAGAAATAGCCCTTGGCTTTGGTCAGCGGGGTCTTGGCCGCATCGCCATACATCGCGAACAGCGGCGCGGCGGCGGTGCCGTCTCCCAGATCCCACAGCGCCCGCGTGCCGCCCAGCCAGGCGAGATCGGTCAGGCGGTCGCGCAAGGTGAAGCTGGTTGCGGAAAGATCGGTGCCGGGCGCGAACAGATCGGCCGTGCGCGATGCAATATTGGCCGCATCGCGCGCGCCGCCCGCCTTGGCGAGCGACAGCAGTTCGCCCACGAAGGCTTCGGGATCGAGCGCCGGGCGGGCAAACGCCGGGCGGTTCGTGAAGGCCTGCGCGGCTTCCCCGGTCTGGCCCGAGGCGCGCAGGTATTTCACCAGATTGAAGACATAGCCCGGATCAGCCTCCGCCCCGGCGGGAACGATGATCCCCGCTGTCTCGGGCCGGCTGCCCCGCAGCAGCGCCAGCCGGGCGATCGCCATCGGGCGCTGGCTTTCGTCAAGGTTCATCAGCTGGCGCGAGGCGGCATCGGCCTTGCCCTGCCACAGCAGCGCATCCATGCGCACCGCGTGATCATCGGGCGTGAACTGTGTGCCATAAAGGCCGGAAATATAAAGCTCGACCGGATCGCTCATCGCCCCACCGCGCCACGCGCTGCGAGCTTGCGCCAGCGCCTCGGGCCGCTGGGCCGCCGCCAGCGCGAGGGCATAGCGCGCCCGCGCCGGATTGGTGAGCGGCGGATTGGCATCGAAGAAGCGTAGCACCTCGGCCTGGGAAGGCGCTTCGTTTTCGAGTGCGGCTTCGGCACGCAGGCGCAGGATGTCGGCGCGGGGGAAGGTCGGGTAGGCCAGCACGAAGCCCGCATAATCGGCAAAGGCGTGGGTGCGGCTGGCTTGCAGGGTTTCCCAGCGTTGGATGGCCGCGTCCATCGCGCCGGGCTGGCGGGCGACAAGATCGCTGCCCGGCCCCCAATCCTGCGCCGCCGCGGGCACAGCCGCTATCGCCGCTGTGCCGATGCCGAGAATTGCAGCATAAATCCGGGTGAAACTTGTAAGCGTGCGGACCATGCTGGACATAGTGCCAATCGGCTCCTTATCAGGCGCTGAACGGTGGGATGACGGGGAAGAGGCCCCGTGTTCCGATATCTAGCGATGAAGGCAGGACTAAGGCAATGTTCAGCGGCTCCATTCCCGCTCTGGTGACTCCTTTTCGCGGCGGGACGTTCGACGAGGTCGCGTTCCGCCGGCTGGTCGACTGGCAGATCGAGAACGGCAGTGCCGCTCTCGTCCCCTGCGGCACGACGGGGGAGGCCTCGACGCTGTCGAACGCCGAACATCACCGGGTGATCGAGGTGTGCATCGAGCAGGCCGCGGGCCGCGTGCCGGTGATTGCAGGCTGCGGGTCGAACGATACGCGCAACGCTCAGCTGCACATGAATTTCGCCAAGAAGGCGGGGGCGGCGGCGGGCCTGTGCGTTGCGCCTTATTACAACCGCCCCAGCCAGCGCGGGCTGATCGCGCATTTCAGCTATCTGGCGGAAAACTGCGACCTGCCGATCGTGCTGTATAACGTGCCCGCGCGCACGGTGACCGACATTCTCGATGACACGGTGGTGGAACTGGTGCGCAAGTATCCCGATCGGATCATCGCCATCAAGGACGCCTCCGGCGACCTGTCGCGCGTCGCCGATCACCGCATGGGTATCGGGCGCGAGTTCTGCCAGCTTTCCGGCAATGACGAACTGTGGCTGCCCCATGCGGCCGCGGGCGGGCGCGGGTGCATTTCAGTGACGGCCAATGTCGCGCCCAAGCTGTGCGCCGAATTCCACGAAGCCATTGCGGCCAACGAATTGAAGAAGGCCCGCCAGCTCAACGACCGCCTGTTCCCGCTGCATTACGCGATGTTCTCGGACGCCTCGCCCGCACCGGTCAAGTATGCGCTGAGCCGGGTGCATTCGTGGATCGAACCGGAAGTGCGCCTGCCGCTGGTCGAATGTTCGGACGAGGCGAAGCGCGCGGTGGATGAAGCGCTGGTGAGCGCCGGGGTGCTGGAGGGGTAGCTTTGCGGTTTTCCCACCCCCAACCCCTCCCGCAAGCGGGAGGGGAGCGAGGAAGCGCAGCTGTCCGAAGGACACCTGCCAGATTGCTGGCTAGTCGCAGCGGGGTGGGCCTGCGCAGACGCCTAAACCACCTCGTCCTCGTCCAGCAGCCTCTGCGCGGATCCTTGCGGCTCGCTGGCGAGGATTGCCTCGGTGATCGAATCGATCTGCGCGCCGACGCGTTCGGGGTGGTCGATCGCGGCGATGTGGAACAGCGCATCGCCCTGATGGACCACCGGCAGCGTAGCGTGGCCGATCACGATGCCATCGACCGGGCTGACGAGCGCCTGCGCCTCTTCGCCGAACAGCCCGCCGACACGGGCCAGCACCTCGCCCTTGCGCACTGGATCGCCGGATTCGCGCACCATCTGCACCACGCCCCCGCGCGGAGATCGCACCCACACCGTGCGATTGGCGCGCGCCGGAACGCCGACCGCGCCGAGGCCATCATCGGCCTCGATCATGCCGAGATGGGCGAGCACCCGTGTCACGCCCTCCACGCCGGTTTCAATCGACAGGCGGTCGAAGCGCAGCGCCTCGCCGGCTTCCATCAGCAGCATGTCGACGCCCTGCGCTTGCGCGTGATCGCGCAGGGACCCTTCGCGCAAGGGGCTTTCGATAATCACCGGCGCCCCGAAGGCCATCGCCAGTTCCACCAGCCGGCGGTTGCCCGCGGCAATGCGAATCTGAGGCAGGTTGTAGCGGTGGATCGCAGCCGAGTGGATGTCGATGCCGAGCGTGCAGCGCGCCACCACCTCGCGGGTGAAAACATGCGCGAGCTGCCCGGCGAGCGATCCGCCCGCGCTGCCCGGAAAGCTGCGGTTGAGGTCGCGCCGATCGGGCAGGTAGCGGTTGTGCGTGATGAAGCCGAAGATGTTGGCGACCGGCACCAGCAGCACCGTGCCGCACAGCGCCTCTGGCCGCAGTTCCTGTGCGAGCCGCTGGATCACCGCCGTGCCGATGATTTCGTCGCCGTGGATCGCCGCGCTCACGAACACCGCCGGGCCAGCTTTCGCGCCATGCAGCACCCGCACCGCGAGCGACGAGGTCGTTCCCGTCGCCATCGTGGTGATCGGAAAGGCGATATCGCGCGCCGTTCCCGCTGCGATGCTTTCCCCGGCGATGATGAAGGCTTGGCTTGCGGTCATACCCCTCGTGTTCCCCTTTCGACCTTGCCCGCACGCTAGGCCCGGCGCGGCCAAATCGCAAAGGGCCTCGCTTTTTCGCGTTCCAGCGCCTACATGGCGCGCCCCATGGCACGCCCCAAACCCGTCACCTTCGACAAGCTCAAGATCGTCGCCGAGAATCGCCGTGCGCGGTTCGATTATTCAATCGAGGACACCTATGAGGCCGGTCTCGCCTTGCAGGGCACCGAGGTGAAGGCGCTGCGGGCGGGCGAGGCGTCGATTGCTGAAAGCTATGCCGAGGTAAAGGACGGGCAGGTGTGGCTCATCAACGCCAACATCCCCGAATACAGCCACGGCAACCGCCTCAACCACGAACCGCGCCGCCCGCGCAAACTGCTGCTCCACGAACGCGAGATCGAACGCCTGTTCGGCGCGGTCGAGCGCAAGGGCATGACGCTGGTGCCGCTGTCGGTCTATTTCAACCGCACGGGCCGGGCCAAGGTCGAACTCGCGCTCGCCAAGGGCAAGCAGACCCATGACAAGCGCGCCAGCATCAAGGAACGCGACTGGAAGCGCGACAAGGCCCGCCTGATGCGCGAACGCGGCTGAGGGCGTTCGTCGAATATTTCGCACGGGGTCGCGATTCACCACCTAGTCAGCACTGCCATGCTACCCATATGGGCAACCACCATGCCGGCCCTGTCCCATCCTTCCCTGATCGCCGCTGCCGAGCGCCCGCAAGGCGCCTGCGCATGAGCATGCCGGATGGCCCCCGCAAGCCCGGTCTCGGGCTGCGCTCCAAGACCTGGGCGATGGATGTCATCCGCAAGAACACGCCGACGCGTGAGGAGATGGCGAAGAACCGCTTTCTTGCCCCAGTCGCGCACCGGGTGCTTTCGCCTGAGTTGTGGCGCTTCACCCGCCGCTCCGTGCCGCGCGGCGTGGCGCTGGGGCTGTTTGCGGCGTTCATCTTCCCGCTCGGGCAGATTCTGATCTCGACCTTCCTCGCTCTGCCGGTGCGCGCCAATGTCCCGCTAGCGGCGCTGGTGACCTTTGTCACCAATCCCTTCACGCTGCCGTTCTGGGCGGCGATTGCCTACAAGGTCGGGGATTTCGTGCTGCATTTCGGAGCGACCGCGCCTGCCGTGGCGAGCGCCAAGGCCGCCAGCACCGGCGCGTGGAACTGGTTTGCTGACGCTTATGAAGTCGCCGGGGCAACGCTGGTGGGCTATCTGGTGCTGTCCTTTGCCACGCCCGTGATCGGCTATGTCCTGTCTGGCTGGGTATGGCGCGCCGTAGTGTCCCGTAAGCGCGCCCGGCGGTTGAAGGCGATGGAAGCGCGGCTCGACCAGCGGCTCGGCGCGCAGTAGGAAGCCTCTTTCCCGGCGCGTTGCTGCGCCGCTTGTCCGAGCTACAGGAGTCCCCCGCATTGTCCCGCCGCACCGGCACCGATTCCAGCACGCTGATCCCTGCCGATGAAGGCACCGCGGACGCCGGCCTGCCGCCCACGCGCCTTTTGGCTGCGCTTGGCGGCGGGGTGATCGTCAGCGCATTGGTGCTGATGGTGGCGACCGGCAGCTGGCTGGTGGCGCTGGCCTTTGTGCTGGCGGCGGGGGTGTTGCTGGCGGGCGTGGTCCTGCTCGATGGCCTGCGCGCCGCGCCCGAGAGCGACAGCGCCCCTGTCCCCGACTGGAGCGTGACCGTTGCCGCGATCGAACGGGCGGGCGAGGCGATTGCCATCACCGACCGCGCCAACCGCATGGTCTGCGCCAACCTGTTCTTCCTCGACAGCTTCGGCGCCAATGCCGCGCCCCCGGCGCTGCCGATGGACCGCGCCGGGCTGGAGGCGGTGACGCTGCTTGCCCGCAATGCCTGGCGTGACGGGACAGCCGCGATCGAGGATATCGAGGCCGCTGATGAAACCCGCTGGCAGATCACCGCCACCCGCGCCGGACGCGGCGATGATCACCTGATCTGGCGGCTGAAGCCGATCGCCCGCACCCGGGGCGCTGCCGATCTTGGCGCGCTCGATCTGGCCGGGCCCTTCGGCAAGATGCTGAGCCGGGCGGGCATCGAAAGCGCCATCACCACCGCTGACGGCGTGATCCGTGCGGTCAGCCCCGGCTTTGCCGAGCGCGCTGCGGGGGACGAGCGCGCCAGTCTGGTCGGGCAGGATTTTGTCAGCTTCCTGCGTTCGGACGAGCGCGACCGGATCTTCTTCGCCCGCGAAGGGCGCGGGGGCACGCCGCAGACGCTGGTCGATGTGCCGCTGGTGGACCCCGAGGAACGCGTGACGGCGGCAGGCCCGGACGAGGCGACGTCGCTGATGCTGCTGATCGATTCGGGCGTCGGCATCGGCGGCGGCTTCGATGGGGCGGCGCAGGCGGGCGTTGCCCAGCTTGATGCGCTGCTGGCGCAATTGCCGCTGGGGCTGGCGATGACCGATCGTGACGGGCGCTTCCTGTTCGGCAATGATGCCTTTTTGCGCTCTGTCGGGCGGGAAGGGCGGGGCCTGCCGGCCTTCCCGACCGATCTGGTGGTGCGCGAGGACAAGGCGGCGCTTTCCGATGCGGTGCGCCGGCACGGGCGCGGGCCTTCGACCAGCGGCGATGTCGCGGTGCGGCTGTTGGGCAGCCCGGAAGAGCCGGTCAGCCTTGGCCTTGCCGGCGTGCGGGGGCTGGGCGATGCGGCGGTGCTGCTCAGCCTTGCTGATACCTCGCAGGAAAACCAGCTGCGCCGCCAGGTCGCGCAGGCGACCAAGATGCAGGCGGTCGGGCAGTTGGCGGGCGGGGTCGCGCATGATTTCAACAATGTGCTGACCGCGATCATCGGCACCTGCGATCTGATGCTGCTGCGCCATATTCCGGGCGACAGCGATTATGACGACATCCAGCAGATCCGCGCCAATTCCAACCGCGCTGCATCCTTGACCCGGCAATTGCTCGCCTTCTCGCGCCAGCAGACCCTGCGGCCCGAGGTCATCCAGCTGCCCGATGTGGTCAGCGAGGTCAGCCCGCTAATCAAGCGCCTGCTGGGCGAAAAGATCACCTATTACGTCCAGCACGATCGCAATCTGGGGCCGGTGCGGGCAGATCCGCAGCAGCTTGAACAGGTGATCATGAACCTTGCCGTCAATGCGCGCGACGCGATCCAGTCGCGCGGGAACGGGCAGGGTCGCATCTCGCTGTTCACCCGTGCGCTTCAGGCCAAGCAGGTGATCCAGCTGGGCTCCGAGGTTCTGCCGGCGGCCGATTACACCGTGCTGATCGTGCAGGACACCGGCGGCGGCATCCCGCCGCATGTGCTGCCCAAACTGTTCGAGCCGTTCTTCACCACCAAGGAACAGGGCAAGGGCACGGGGCTTGGCCTTTCCACCGCCTATGGCATCGTCAAGCAATCGGGTGGGTTCATCTTTGCCGACAACATCACCGACAAATCCGGCCACCCTACGGGTGCGCGCTTCACGGTCTATTTTCCGGTCCACCGCGGCGAAGTGCCCAAGAAGCGTGCGCCCGCGCCGCTGGTGTCGTCCGACTGGTCGGCAGGCGGCAAGGTTCTGCTGGTCGAGGACGAGGACATGGTCCGCACCGTCGCCGAACGTGCGCTGACCCGCGCTGGCTATGAAGTCACCCCTTGCGCCAATGGAGAGGAAGGGCTGGCGGCGATCCTTGAAGGGACGACGCAGTTCGATCTGGTGGTGAGCGATGTGGTGATGCCCGGCATGGATGGCCCCGCGATGGTCCGTGCCATCCGTGCAAAGCTCCCCAAGATGCCGGTCCTGTTCATGTCGGGCTATGCCGAGGAACAGCTGCGCCGCGATATCGACATTCCCGACATGCACTTCATCGCCAAGCCCTTCAGCGTCGCTTCCATCGGCGACAAGGTCGGTGCGGTGCTGCGCGAAGCGAAAGCCGGGGTGGCTGCCGCGGGCTAGGGTCAGGCTTGCCGCGTAGGGTGCGCGGCGGCGAATAATCCTGCGGGCAGTCGGGCCGTTCACCTTGGATAAACCGCCCAAGTCGTTCATTCTGGGCTCCGACACGGGAGGGACGACATGGGTTTTCGCGCAAAGGCGGCTGCTTGCGGCATTTCGGCAGCGGCATTTCTGGCAGCAGGCGCGGCGGCGCAAAACGCGCCAGCGGACGAGGTCCAGACCGCGCAGGGCGATGTCAGCCTCACCATCTACAACAACAACCTCGCGCTGGTGCAGGACGTGCGCCAACTGCCGATCGCGCAGGGGCGTGCCCGCGTCGAGTTCCCCGACGTTTCGGCTCAGATCCGTCCGCAGACCCTCAGTTTTGCTGCCGCGAACACAGCGATCATCGAGCAGAATTTCGACTATGATCTGCTCACCCCCGAAAAGCTGATGGAAAAGGCGGTCGGCCAGACCATCACCCTGCTGCGCACCAACCCTGCCACCGGCGCCGAAACGCGCGAACGCGCCAAGGTGCTCTCGGTGGCAGGCGGCACGGTGCTCCAGATCGGCGACCGGATCGAAGTGCTGCGTGATGATGGCCTGCCGGTCCGCGTGATCTTCGACCGCGTGCCTCCCAATCTGCGCGCGCGGCCTACCCTGTCGGTCAACCTCGATTCGACCCGCGCCGGCACCCGCCCCGTGCAACTGCGCTATCTCACCGGCGGGCTCGGCTGGAGCGCGGATTATGTCGCGCTGTATAACGAGAAGGGCGGCACCATCGACATGCAGGGCTGGGTGACGCTGACCAACAGCACCGGCACCACCTTCCACAATGCCGATACCGTGCTGGTCGCGGGCGATCCCAATGGCGGCGGCGGGCGCGGCGGTTACAGCCAGCGCGGCATGACCCGCGCCGGGACCGAGACCGCCGCCCGCGAGATGCTCGGCGATTTCTACCTTTACCCCATCTCCGGCCGCACCACGATCGCCAATGCCCAGACCAAGCAGGTCAGCTTTCTCGACGTGCAATCCGTGCCCGCACGAAAGATCTATGCGCGCAGCGTCTACTGGCAGCAGAATGACGAGGAACCTGCCAATGTCGAAAGCCGCATCGCCTTTTCGACCTCGCGCGATCAGGGCCTCGGCGATGCGCTGCCGGCGGGCACGGTGCGCTTCTACCAGCGCGATGCACAGGGCACCCCGCAATTCATCGGCGAGAAGGGCATCGACCACACCCCGATGGGCAGCGATCTGTCGCTGGTGACGGGCGACGCCTTCGACATCACGGTCAAGGCCGAGGTCGAGAAGCGCGAGACCATCACCGCCGCCGAATGGGAAAAGAGCGCCCGTTTCCGCATCGTCGAGGACGGCAAGACTCGCGAGATCACCCTCGAACGGCCCAAGACCTATTTCCGCACCGTGATGCGCTACACCCTCACCAATGCCAAGCCGGAAGGTGTCGAGGTTGAACTGACCCAGACCGGCCTTGGCGGCAGCTGGTGGGCGGACGATTTCCGTATCACGGCAGAAGACATCAAGGGCGAACAACTCAACGCCGATCGCCGCCGCTACAAGGTTCCCGTCCCCGCCAATGGCGAACGGGTGATCCGCGTCACCTACGAAACCCGCTACTGAGGGGCGCGGACGTGCGGTGTGCCGCGATCCTGATGGCCAGTCTTGCCGCGGCGCTGGTGCCGCCCGTGTGGGCGCGAGAGGTGGTGGACGCCACCGCCCCGGTCGATCTCGCCGTCACCATCTACCGCAATCCCGACCGGGATACCGACGAGGCGCTCGATCCCGAATATCCCGGCGGCCTTGCGATGATCTCCGAAACGCGCCGCGTGACCCTGCCACCCGGCGAATCCACGATCCGCTTCGAAGGCGTGGCCGAAGGCATGATCGGCGTTTCCGCGATCGTCACGGGGCTTCCCGGCGGCACGATCGAGAAGAACCGCAACACCCAGCTGCTCTCACCCGCATCGCTGGTGGACGGGACACTCGGCAACCGGGTGACGATCACCCGCATGAACCCGGCGACCGGCAAGCAGGTCTCCGAAAGCGCCGTGGTCCGCACCCGCGCCGATGGCGGTGTGGTGCTCCAGACCTCGCAGGGTTTCGAGGCGGTGCAGTGTTCGGGCCTGCCCGAAACGCTCACCTATGACCGCGTGCCCGCCGGGCTTTCGCCGCAGCCGGTATTCTCGGTCGATACGCGTTCTGACGAAGGGGGCACCTATGATGTGACCCTCACTTACCTTGCGTGGGGTTTCGACTGGCAGGCCGATTACGTCGGCACCCTGAGGAAGACGCAGAACGGCGACGAATTCGAGATGGGGCTGCTCAGCTGGCTAACCCTGCTCAACGACAACGGCCAGAGCTTCAACAACGCCCGGCTTCAGATCATTGCCGGGCGGCTGAACGTCGAAAGCGATTATGAAAGCCTTGCCGAACCGCCGGTCGCCCCGGAGCTGTGGCTGACCTGCTATCCGCTCGGGCGCACCGGAGGCGGGGCGATCCCGCCGCCGGTGCCGCCGCTGGAAATGCCGGTCTTCGCTCCGCCGCCTGCGCCGATGGTTATGATGGAGGCGGACGACGCTCAGATCGTCGTCACCGGCACGATGCGTGCACCGCAGATGATGCGCTCCGCTGTTGTGACCGCCGAGGAGGAGGACATCGGCGACTTGAAACTGTTCCGCGTGCCGGGGCGGGTCGATGTTGCAGCCAAGGGGATGAAGCAGGTCGCCTTTCTCGATAAAGACGCCGTGAAGGGGCGGTTTCTCTATCAGGCCGGTTGCGATGCCTATCACTGGATCATTCCCGAAAGCGAGGAACCCGAGGCTGTCAGCCTGCTGCTGGTGACGAAGAACGAAGACAGGAAAGGCCTCGGCGTTGCGCTGCCACAAGGCAAGCTGGCGCTGTTCGAGCCGACGTCGCGCGGCGATCAGCTCGCTGCTGAAACCGCCTTGCGCGATTACGCGCGCGGACAGGATGTCGAACTGGACCTGGGCACCAGCGGGCAGGTCTTCGCGCTGTGCGGGCATATTGACGAAGAGCCTCGCGATTCGCGCCAATGGACGAAAATGCAGGCGCACATCACCAACGCCAATCCTCACCCTGTGAAGCTGCGGCTGCTGGTGGGCTATGCGGGCGAATATGATGTGCGCTTCCCGCGCCACAAGGTCGAAACGAAGAACGGTTCGCAGACGGTCGAACTGACCGTGCCCGCCAACACCACCAAGGTGTTCGACTGGAAGCGGCGCGACGCGCAGGACGAGTAGGGCGGGGCGGTCGGCGCGGCCGGAAAATTTTTTCGTTCCCTACTTGTTCCATTAGAACAAATGCGATACATGCTCCTTAACGGGCAGCGGAAAACTGCTGTTCCGCCCCTAGGCAAGCGAAGGAGCGCATGCGATGGCTACGCAATTGAAATTGGTCGAAGAGGACAAGAAAGCCGTGGACCGTCAAAAGGCTCTGGAAGCCGCGCTTGCACAGATCGATCGCGCCTTCGGCAAGGGTTCGGCAATGAAGCTGGGCTCGAAGGAAGCGATGCAGGTCGAAGCGATTTCGACCGGATCGCTGGGTCTGGACATTGCGCTCGGGATCGGCGGCCTGCCGCGCGGCCGGGTGATCGAGGTCTATGGCCCGGAAAGCTCGGGCAAGACCACGCTGGCCCTGCACGTGATCGCCGAAGCGCAGAAGATGGGCGGCACCGCCGCTTTCGTCGATGCGGAACACGCGCTTGATCCGGTCTATGCCAAGAAGCTGGGCGTGAACATCGATGAACTGATCGTCTCGCAGCCAGATACCGGCGAACAGGCGCTGGAAATCACCGACACGCTGGTGCGTTCGAACGCGATCGATGTGCTGGTGGTGGACTCGGTTGCCGCACTGGTGCCGCGTGCGGAAATCGAAGGCGAGATGGGCGACAGCCACGTTGGCCTTCAGGCGCGCCTGATGTCGCAGTCGCTACGCAAGCTGACCGGTTCGATCAGCCGCTCGCGCTGCATGGTGATCTTCATCAACCAGCTGCGCATGAAGATCGGGGTGATGTACGGCAATCCGGAAACCACCACCGGCGGCAATGCGCTGAAGTTCTACGCCTCGGTGCGTCTCGACATCCGCCGCACCGGTCAGATCAAGGAGCGTGACGAGATCACCGGCAACACCACCCGCGTGAAGGTCGTCAAGAACAAGGTCGCGCCGCCGTTCAAGCAGGTCGAATTCGATATCATGTACGGCGAAGGCATCTCCAAGATTGGCGAGATTCTCGATCTCGGGGTCAAGGCCGGCCTGGTCGAAAAGTCGGGTAGCTGGTTCTCCTATGACTCGATCCGGATCGGTCAGGGGCGTGAAAACGCCAAGACTTACCTGCGCGAAAATCCTGAGGTTTGCGACCGGTTGGAAGCTGCGATCCGCAGCCGCACCGATCAGGTCGCCGGGGAAATGATGACGGGCCCGGACGCGGACTCGGAAGACTGACCCCAAGCGGGCGCCCGCCGGGCTCCGGAGTGTCCCGCTCCGGCCCGGTTGTCCCCACCAGCGCCCGGACACGCGGAACGCCGGTGCGAGCCTTCCCCAAGGCCCGCGCCGGCCTTTCGCGTTTTTTGTGGCCTGTTCAGACCCCGTTTGACCGCCTCCAGACTGAGCCAGACCCCCTCCAGCCCCCTGCCTGCCCCCCTCCTGACCCCCCAAAAACTGGCGATTTTGCGCCGGTCCATTGCCTTGCGGCTTCGCTTTGCCTAACTGCACGGCCATGACGTCGACCAACGAAATCCGCCGCTCCTTCCTCGACTATTTCAGCAAGGCCGGCCACGCCGCGACGCCGAGCGCGCCGCTCGTTCCCTACAACGATCCCACGCTGATGTTCGTCAATGCCGGGATGGTGCCGTTCAAGAACGTCTTTACGGGTCTCGAAACCCCGGCATCCCCGCGCGCAGCGTCCTCGCAGAAATGCGTGCGCGCCGGCGGCAAACATAATGATCTCGACAATGTCGGCTACACCGCGCGCCACCATACCTTCTTCGAAATGCTGGGGAATTTCTCCTTCGGCGACTATTTCAAGGAACAGGCGATCGAACATGCCTGGACCCTGCTGACACGCGAATGGGGCCTTCCCAAGGATCGGCTGACGGTCACCGTCTACCACACCGATGATGAAGCAGCCGGCCTGTGGAAGGCGATCGCCGGCCTGTCCGACGACCGCATCATCCGCATTCCCACTTCGGACAACTTCTGGTCGATGGGCGACACTGGCCCTTGCGGGCCGTGTTCCGAGATCTTCTACGATCACGGGGACCACATCTTCGGCGGCCCTCCCGGCAGCCCGGACGAGGACGGGGATCGCTTTGTCGAGATCTGGAATCTCGTCTTTATGCAATACGAACAGCAGGTTGATGGCAGTCGCCGTGATCTGCCCAAGCCCTCGATCGACACCGGCATGGGGATCGAGCGCATCGCCGCTGTCCTGCAAGGGGTCCACGACAATTACGATACCGATACCTTCAAGGCCCTGATTTCGGCTTCGGAATCGCTGACCGGCGTTCCGGCGGCAGGCGATACTGCTGCATCGCATCGCGTTATCGCCGATCACCTGCGCTCGACCAGCTTCCTGATGGCTGACGGCGTCCTGCCTTCCAACGAAGGCCGCGGCTATGTGCTGCGCCGGATCATGCGCCGCGCCATGCGCCACGCCCATCTTCTTGGTAGCACCGAGCCGCTGATGCACCGCCTCGTCCCGGCGCTCGTCGCCGAAATGGGGCAGGCCTATCCCGAACTCGTTCGCGGGCAGGCGCTCATTCAGGAAGTGCTCGAACGCGAGGAAACCCAGTTCCGGCGCACGCTCGACAAGGGCTTGAAACTGCTCGACGAAGCAACCGGCGATCTTGCGCAGGGCGGCGAGCTTGATGGCGAAGTCGCCTTCCGTCTCTACGACACCTATGGCTTCCCCTACGACCTCACCGAAGATGCCCTGCGTGTCCGCGGGATCGGGGTCGACCGCGAGGGCTTCGATGCTGCGATGGCCCGCCAGAAGGCCGCCGCGCGCGCTGCCTGGAAGGGCTCGGGCGAAGCGGCTTCGGGTGAAGTGTGGTTCGACATTGCCGAACGCGAAGGGGCGACCGAATTCACCGGCTATGCCGCTACCACGGGTGAGGGCAAGGTCGTTGCGATCGTCAAGGCCGGGGCCGAAGTCGCCTCGGCCGCGGCGGGCGAAGAGGTGGTCATCCTCACCAACCAGACGCCCTTCTATGGCGAAAGCGGCGGCCAGACCGGCGATGCCGGCGCGATTGCCAGCCTTGGCGGGCTGCGCGCTCAGGTAACGGATACGTCCAAGCCGCTGGGCCGCTTGCACGCGCATCAGGTGCGTATCGAAGAGGGCACTGTCAGCGTGGGCGACACGGTCGAACTCAAGGTCGATGCCGAGCGGCGCGATCGCATCCGCGCCAATCATTCGGCCACGCACCTCGTCCACGCGGCATTGCGCAACCGGCTTGGCGGACACGTGACGCAAAAGGGCAGCATGGTGGCCGAAGACCGCCTGCGCTTCGATTTCTCGCATCCGGTGGCGCTCACGCCCGAAGATATCGCCGCGGTCGAGGCTGAGGTGAATGCCGAAATCCGTGCCAACGAAACCGTTGGAACCCGTCTGATGACGCCCGATGATGCCGTGGCCGCCGGCGCGCTGGCGCTGTTTGGCGAAAAGTATGGCGATGAGGTTCGCGTCCTCTCGATGGGCCGTTCGGGCAAGGAAGGGCGCAGTTATTCGGTCGAACTGTGCGGCGGCACCCATGTGCGCGCCACGGGCGATATCGGCGTGTTCCGTATCGTCTCGGAAAGCGCGGTCTCCTCGGGCGTCCGCCGCATCGAGGCGATGACGGGCGAGGGTGCGCGCCAGTGGCTCGTGGCCCGCGAAGAGGCATTGAAGTCGGCTGCCAGTGTGATCCGCGCGACGCCGGAAGAGGTCCCCGCACGCCTCGCCGCGCTGCTCGATGAACGCAAACGGCTCGAAAAGGAGCTGGCCGAGGCAAAGAAGGCGATCGCGCTGGGTGGCGGCGGCTCGGGCGGGGCTGCGGTGGCGGACGAGACCGTTGCCGGTGTCGCCTTCAGCGGTCAGGTGCTGGATGGGCTCGATCCCAAGGAACTGCGTCCGCTGCTCGATGCGGCCAAGCAGCGCATGGGCAGCGGTATTGCGGCGATCATCGCGGTGAATGACGGCAAGGCGAGCATCGCGGCTGCTGTCACCGATGATCTCACGGCGCGCTTCAGCGCGGTCGATCTGGTGCGCGCCGGCGTCGAGGCCCTCGGCGGCAAGGGCGGCGGCGGGCGGCCCGACATGGCGCAGGGTGGCGGTCCGGAGGGAGCCAGGGCCGCCGATGCGCTGGCGGCGGTGAAGGCTGTTATCGCGGGGTGATCCGCCCCGCGCGCCTCCCCCTGATCCTTGCCTCAGTCCTGTTGCTGACGGGCGGCCCCGCTGCTGAGGCGAAGCCCCGCGAGCGCCCCTTTCCGCAGGGGCTTTTTGGCAATGTCGATATGTCGGGCGAAACCGGCGATCTCGGCGGGTTCGAGGTGCGCTTTTACACCGATCCTGAAACGGCCCGCCCGATGGCCGAATTCGTGCTGTGCGAGGGTTGGTGCAACAGCGTCACCACCGCAGAAGTAACCCGCACCGAAAAGGGCTTTGCCTTCTCGCATATTGAAACGCTCGATGCCTATGGTGACGACGGGACGCTTCGCGAGGTTGGCCATCTTGTCGAATATGAAGTGATCCCTTCGGGCAAGGGCTGGAAGGTCAGCCTGCGGTATGACGGCGATGATGTGATGGCCGGGGAAACGTGGCGGATCAAGCCACTCAAGCAGCCCTTTGGTCTTCAGGTCGCGCGCGTTGACAGCGCCTTACCGGACGAGCCTTAGGCCCGGTCGCTATCCTGCCGGGCTGCGCGAGGTCCGCAGCTTGGGCTTTTCGGCCAGCCCGCCATCGCGTTCCAGCTGTTCGCGGAACTCGTCACGCTTGGCGTGGATCGAGGCGATCACCGGGCCCATCGCGACGCCGATATCGACCAGTACCGCTTCCGAGAGCTGAAGCGAGGCTTCGAGCGTTTCGGGAACGGCATGGCTCGCACCGGCACGGTAGAGCGCCGCAGCGTGATCCGGGTCCCGCGCGCGGGCGACGATCAGGAGGTCGGGATAGGCCTGCCGCAGCTTGGTGACGAGACGCTGGGCCAACACCGGTTCGTCCATCGTCAACACCACGGCGGGGGCGTTTTCCACCCCGAGCCGTGTCAGCGCATCGCCGCGTGCCGCATCCCCGAACGTGGCGCGATAACCGTCACGCTTGGCGGCGGTGACAAGATCGGGGTTGGTATCGATCATCACATAGGACTTGCCGTGGGTGTGCATCATGTCCGCAACCAGCCGTCCGACACGGCCCCCGCCGACGATGATGGTGCGCGGCTGATCGTCATCACCCTCGACAGCGAGCTGCGGTGCACCGTCAACCCGCCGGGCAAGGATCGCCCCAAGCTTGGCAAGCACCGGTGTGATGGTCAGGCCGATTGCAGTGACTGTCTGCCAGAAGCGCGCGGTTTCGGTATCGAGCACCAGTGCCGAGGTTGCCGCGGCCAGCACGATCAGCGTGGTTTCCGAAGGCGATGCCATCAGCACGCCGGTTTCAGCGGCGGTGCCGCGGCGCGCGCCCATCAGGCGCAGCAGGATGCCGGTGACGATCGCCTTGAATGTCAGCACCCCTACCACCGCCAGCGCCAGCGCGCCGATCTGATCGGCGATTTCGGCGACATTGATGCTCATGCCCACCGTGATCAGGAAAACGCCGAGTGCGAGGCCCTTGAAAGGCTCCATGATCAGCTCGACCTCGGTGTGATACTCGGTCTCGGCAATCAGCAGCCCGGCGATCAGCGCGCCGACTATCGGTGAGAGGCCGACGAGTGCGGTGGCAAGGCTTGCGCCGATCACCACCAGCAACGACGCGGACAGGAACAGTTCCGGGCTCTTGGTGCGGGCGGCTTGCGCGAACAGGCGGGGCAGGGCGAGCCGACCTGCGATCAGCAGCACGGCAATAACCAGCCCGCCCTGCCACAGGGTGGTGATGATACCTGTCCAGCCATCATCGGCCGCATTGGGTGCAAGCGCGCCGAGGATGAAGATGATCGGCACGATCATGATATCTTCGAACAGCAGCATCGAAAGCGCCGCGCGGCCCACGGGTGAGCGGGTGCCCGAGATCGGCAGCACGATCGCAGTCGAGGAGAAGGCCAGCGCAAAGCCCAGCGCCAGGGCGGCGGTGAAGCCGAGGCCGCTCGCAAGCCCGACAAACAGCGCCAATGCGCTGCCGCTTAACAGCACCTCCAGCGCGCCGAGGCCAAACACCAGCTTGCGCATTTGCCACAGGCGGTTGAACGAAAGCTCCAGCCCGATCGCAAACAGCAGCAGCACGATGCCGAAATCGGCAAAGGGGGTGAGCGCCTTGGCGTCACTGATCGTGAAGTAGTAGAGCCAGGGAACGCGTTCCACCAGCGAACCCAGCCCATAGGGGCCAACCAGCACGCCGATCAGGATGAAGCCGATGATCGGGGTGATGCGAAAGCGGGCGAAGACCGGAATCACGATCCCCGCAGCGCCAAGGATCACCAGCGCATCGGACAGCATCGGAGAGAGGGTGAGTTCGCCTGCCACATGACGGGCTTAACCGGGCGGGGCGGGGCTGTCACGCCTTGCGCGGGCAATAAAAAAGCGGGGCAGACCCGATGCCTGCCCCGCTCTGGAAGTCAGATCGAAAAAATCAGGCCCAGCTGGCCATTTCCTTTTCGAGGTTCTGGACGATCGTTTCGAAGAACTGTTCGGTGGTCTGCCATGCCTGACCGGGGCCGATCAGCAGCGCCAGGTCCTTGGTCATGTAGCCTTTTTCGACCGTGGCGATGCAGACGCGTTCGAGGGTTTCGGCAAACTTCACCACATCAGGCGTGTTGTCGAACTTGCCGCGATACATCAGGCCGCGAGTCCAGGCGAAGATCGAGGCGATCGGGTTGGTCGAGGTCGCCTTGCCCTGCTGGTGCTGGCGGTAGTGGCGGGTGACGGTGCCGTGGGCTGCTTCGGCTTCCACGGTCTTGCCATCCGGCGTCATCAGCACCGAGGTCATCAGGCCGAGCGAGCCGAAGCCTTGCGCCACGGTGTCGGACTGCACATCACCATCGTAGTTCTTGCAAGCCCACACGAACTTGCCGCTCCACTTCAGGGCCGATGCGACCATGTCGTCGATCAGGCGGTGTTCGTAGACGATGCCCGCTTCCTTGAACTTCTCGGCGAAGCCTTCGGTGTCGAACACTTCCTGGAACAGGTCCTTGAAGCGCCCGTCATAGGCCTTCATGATGGTGTTCTTGGTGCTGAGATAGACCGGCCAGCCGAGGTTGAGGCCGTAGTTGAAGCTCGCACGGGCGAAGTCGCGGATCGAATCGTCGAGGTTGTACATCGCCATGGCGACACCAGCGCTGGGGAAATCGAACACGTCGAGATCGATCTTGGTGCCATCCTCGCCATCGAAGACGAGGCGCAGCTTGCCCGGGCCGGGGATGCGGGTGTCGGTCGCGCGGTACTGGTCGCCAAAGGCGTGACGGCCGACCACGATCGGATCGGTCCAGCCCGGCACGAGGCGCGGCACATTGTCGATCACGATCGGTTCGCGGAACACCACGCCGCCAAGGATGTTGCGGATCGTGCCGTTGGGCGACTTCCACATCTTCTTGAGGCCGAATTCCTCGACGCGCTGTTCGTCGGGGGTGATCGTGGCGCACTTAACGCCCACGCCATACTGCTTGATCGCATTGGCGGAATCGATGGTCACCTGATCATCGGTCGCATCGCGGTTTTCGATCGAGAGGTCGTAATACTTCAGATCGATATCGAGGTAAGGCAGGATCAGCCTTTCGCGGATCCACTGCCAGATGATGCGGGTCATCTCGTCGCCGTCGAGTTCGACGACGGGATTGGCGACTTTGATTTTCTGCATGGCCTATGCCCTATCCTTCTCGCCCCGTCGTATGCAGGGCCGTGCTTGATCGACAGGAAGCTGTTGCGGGCCCGTCCAAGGCCCAAGATCCCGCCGCGGCTTTAGCAGAGGCGCGGGGGCTTGCAAGCGCCGGAACTGCGAATGAAACGCAACAGCTAATGCAGTGCGCGCCTTGCTCTGAAACGGGCACAAAAAAGCCCGCCGGTTAGGGCGGGCGTTTTTGCGTTTCTATCCGGTGGTGGGCGTAGCAAGGATTGAACTTGCGACCCCTACGATGTCAACATAGTGCTCTACCACTGAGCTATACGCCCGCACCATCGGATCGGCCCCGTCTCGGGGCGGAGCGGCCCTTTATCGCAGCCCTTCAGAAGGTGCAAGCGATTCGAGCCGCAGAAAATCTCACACCCTTGCCGCGTCGGCTTCTTCGAACACCCGTTCCACTTCCAGCACCAGATCGCGCAGGTGGAAGGGCTTGGACAGCACCTTGGCCGCGGGCTGTTCCCGGCTGGCGCGCAAGGACACGGCGGCAAACCCGGTGATGAACATCACCTTGGTGTGCGGCGAAATTTCCGCGCAGCGCTGGGCAAGCTCGATCCCGTCCATCTCGGGCATGACGATGTCCGAAAGCAGGAGATCAAAATCGCCCGTCTCCAGCAGCGGCACGGCATCCGTGCCCCGATCGACCGCGCTTACCGCGTAGCCGGCATTGGTGAGCGCCCGTTCAAGGTAGGCGCGCATCGCGTCTTCATCCTCGGCAAGCAGGATGCGGGGGGTGCGTGTCGCTGTCATGCGGGGGGTGTTAGCAGACCCGGCTTAAGAAATCTTTGTTTCTGTGACGCGGCGCATCCGAAACCGCGGCGAAGAGGCTTTGACAGCCCCGCGCAAACCCGTCAGCTAGGGGCTCCATGTCATCCCCTGTGCCTCCTTCCCGGCGTGGTCCGGCTGCCCAGCGAACCGCCATCAGCGGGGGCGCGGTGCCAGGGCTGGATGCTGCGCCCGCCTTCACCCTGACGGTCCCGCCGCGCCTGCGGCTGCCGGTGCTGGTCGCGGTGCCCCATGCGGGCCGCGCCTATCCTCAGGCGGTGACGGACCGGATGCGCGATGCGCCCTTGGCGCAGCTGCGGCTGGAAGATCGCCATGCCGACCGGCTTGGCATCGCGATCGCCCGGGAAACCGGGGCCGCGCTGCTGCTGGCCCATGCGCCGCGCGCGCTGCTCGACCTCAACCGGGCGGAGGACGATATCGACTGGGACATGATCGAGGGCGGCAGGCCCGATGATCTTCCCGAAACCGGCCAGCGCAGCAATGCGCGGGCGCGCAGCGGGCTGGGATTGGTGCCGCGCCGCCTTCCCGGTTCGGGCGAGATCTGGCGGGGGCGGCTGACGCGAACAGAGCTTGCTGCGAGGATAGACGGCATCCACCGCGCCTATCATGAGGCGCTGGCGGCCGAGCTGGCGCGGATTCGGGCCGAATGGGGCGCGGCGCTGCTCATCGACCTGCATTCCATGCCCCCGCTGCGTGCTGCTGAAGGCGAGGTGCGTGCCCCGGTGGTGGTGCTGGGCGACCGCTTTGGCGCATCCTGCCACAATGCGCTGGTCGCCCGCGCGCTCGCTCACCTTGAGACGCGCGGCATCTCTGCCTCGCAGAACCGCCCATATTCGGGTGGCTATGTGCTCGATCGCCATGGCGCCCCGCGGCACGGCGTGCATGCTATGCAGATCGAGGTGTGCCGCGCGACCTATCTTGACCGTCACCTTGCCGAGCCGGGGGCGGGTCTGCCTGCGATCGCGGCGATGCTGGCAGGGCTGGTGCGCGAGCTGGGCGCAGAGGCTGCGCTGCTGGGCGGGGGCGAGGGGCTGCGGCAGGCCGCGGAATAGCGCGCCCGAATGCACAACGGGCGGGCGAACCGAAGTCCACCCGCCCGTCAAGGTTTCGTATGCGCCGGAGTTTGTCGCCCCGGCGCCCTTGAAAAAATCAGTTCAGCGCGCCGGCCGGAGCGCCTTCGGGCACCATCGGCACCTTGCCCTGCGCCAGCTGACGCTCGAACAGGCCGCGCATCAGGTTCAGCGAGAAGAGGTGCGCGTAAATCAGCATGAGCATGCCGTTCTTGGCAAGTTCTTCGACCTTGGCAGCCGGCAGTTCGCGCAGCTTGTTTTCATCGACCATGCGGAAGCCGCGATAGATGAACGGCTTGTCGGGCATGTCGTTGCGGGTGATGGCGATTTCGCCGTCCATCAGGATGTCGAGCTTGCCGAGTTCTTCCATGAACAGCTTGGTGCGCTGGCCGGCTTCTTCGAAGCGGCGACAGAAATCGAGCACGCCTTCGGTGTATTCGGTCGGCTTGCCTTCACCATCGAACAGGGCGAGGCCATCGTCGAACTTGCCGAGCAGGTTCGCGCTCGGATCGAAGCACAGCGACATGTCATCGCTGTCGGGCTGAAGCTTGGCGAGGATGAAGGGATAGCGGCGCGCATAGGCGGGCAGGTAGATCGCTTCGTTGATCTTCATGTCCGGGCCGACGAAAGTGTTGACGCCTTCGTTGAGGCCGAACAGCGCGATCGGAAGCGGGCTTTCACCGGCAGTGAACACGATCGGGAAGTGGCGCTGCGCATCGACGAACTCGTCCGAGGTCACCGGGATGGCGTGGGTCACCGAAAGGTATTCGGCGCTGTCCAGCGTGCCGGCTTTCCAGTCGGCGTGGTCGCGGCTGTTGAGCGGCAGAAGGTCCTTGTAGAACAGCGGAAGTTGCGGTTGCGGCGCGCTGGCCATGACGAAGTCTCCGAAACGGTAGTGGATGATCCCCTCAGCGGAAAAAACGCCTCCCCCGCCGAAAGGGCGGCCCTTAAGGCCTTGCGCCCCGCCGCGCAAGCCATGCGGGTCAGGGGGCGGGCTGGCTTTGTAGGAGTTTCCCCGGATTGAGGAGATTTGCCGGATCAAGCGCCTGTTTGACCTGCCCCATCACCGCCAGCGCGACCGGATCGTGGAGGCGCGCAAGTTCCGCTGCTTTCATCTGCCCGATCCCGTGTTCGGCGCTGATCGATCCGCCCCATTGTGTGACCAGATCATGGACCAGCGCGCTCACAATCTTGCCCTGTGCCTCTTCCCACACGCCCCGCACCGCGCCCTCGGGGGCAAGGACGTGGAAGTGGACATTGCCATCGCCCAGATGGCCGAAGGCGAGTGGACGGGTGCCGGGGTGGGCACGCTCGACTTCTGCCACGGCGGCGAGGATGAATTCGGGCATTTTCTCGACCGGCACCGAGATATCGTGCTGCATCGCCGGACCGCGCGCACGTTCGGCGGCGGAAATCCCGTCACGCAGGGCCCAGAACGCCTCGGCCTGGCTGTCATTGGCGGCGATCACGGCATCGGCGATCAGGCCCTCGTCCAGCGCAGCGGCGAGCGTGGCCTCAAGCGTCTCGCGCAGGGCGGCGCTGTCCCGTGTGGGCGACACGCATTCGATCAGCGCATTCCACGCATGATCCCCGGCCAGCGGCGCACGTGCAGCGGGTTGGTGGGCGAGCACGGATTGCAGGCAATGGGCCGGCACCACCTCGAACCCTTCGAGCGTGTCGCCCATCGCGCGTTCCATCTGCCGCAGCAGAGTGCGTGCTTCGATAATGCCGCCAAGCCCGACCCATGTCGTCACGCGGCCTACAGGCGCGGGCAGCAGCCGCAGGCAGGCTGCCGTGACGATGCCGAGGGTGCCTTCAGACCCGATCAGCAGCTGCTTCAGGTCAAAGCCGCGATTGTCCTTCTTGAGCGGGGACATCAGGTCGAGCACCGCGCCGCTGGCCAGCACCGCCTCCAGCCCCAGCACCTGTGCGCGCATCGTGCCGTGGCGCAGCACCTGCGTGCCCCCGGCATTGGTCGAAATCAGCCCGCCGATCGTCGCCGAGCCCTTTCCTCCCAGTGTCAGCGGGAAGCGCAGGCCCGCTGCATCCGCCGCCTCGTGAAGGGTCTGGAGGATCACTCCCGCCTCGCACACGACCTGGCCTGCTTCGGCCGAAAGGCTGCGGATGGCGTCCATGCGACGCAGCGACAGGATGATCGCGCGGCCGCTTTCATCCGGGGTCGCGCCGCCTGCCATGCCGCTGTTGCCGCCCTGCGGCACAATCGGCACGCCATGAGCGGCGCACAGTTTCACCAGCGCCGCAACCTCGGCGGTGGAAGCGGGCGAGGCGAGGGCGAGGGCGCGGCCCGTGTAGCGCCCGCGCCAGTCGGTCAGCCAGGCGTCCATCCGATCCGGATCGGTCGTCAGACCGCGCTCGCCAAGCAGCGCGCGGGCTTCGGCGAGGAAGGCGGCGGTTGATGACGCGGCGGGCGCAGGGGTGGCGATGTGATTCATTGTTGCCTCCATGCCACAGTGACGGCAGAAATTGCCAATGCTTTTGCCCGGCGGCTGACGGGCAGTTAAGCCATGGTTCAAGCGCGCGCGTTAGGTGATCACATCAAGTGGCGTTGCCAGTCTGCCTGTCCGCCGCCCGCCCGTCCGTCCCCGAGGAGAGCGTCTTTCGCCGATGCATAGCCTGTTCGCCTTCGCAGCGCCGCTCGCGCTGATGCTGCCACTGGTAGCCGAAGCCGCGGACATGGCTGATGGTGCCCCTCTCAGCGGCGGGCCGGATGCGACGGCGCCGCCTTCCGTCCCGCAATGCGATGCCGCCGCCACGCAGGAAGCGCCTCAGCCGGTCAACCCGCTGGTCGCGCTGCGCCGTTCGTCGGTGGCCAATCAGGTCCGCATCGAACAGCGCGTTGTGGTGCGCATCGCGCCTGCCTCTCCGGCAGCGCGCCAGAACATGATGGCCGATCTGCCCCAGCGGGCAATTCCGCCCCGCTTCGAGGAGCGCGGCAAGGAAAAATGCGTCACCCTCGATGGCATCGCGGGCGTGCAGACCGGCAGCGGCAACCGTCTGGTGCTGTTCCTGCGGGACCGCCGAATGATCTCGGTCAATCTCGAAAAATCGTGCCGCGCCCGTGACTTCTATGCCGGCTTCTATGTCGAGAAGAACAAGGACGGGCGCCTGTGTATCGAGCGGGACAGGCTCCAATCGCGCACCGGTGCGCGTTGCGAGGTCGAAATGATGCGCGAGCTTGTGGCTGTAAGCGGCTGAAACCCGCGCGGCCTCCGGCGGGATTCCTTGACTTTTGCACGCATTTGCGGGAAAGGCCCGGCGGCCAGACACGGCGCTGTGATGCGCGGTCGGGCTGCAATCCTGGCAGCAACCCTGCCCGCTATTCTCGGACAACACACAAAGCATGACCTTCGCCGATCTCGGCCTTTCGCCCGAATTGCTCAAAGCCGTTGAGGATGCGGGCTATACCACGCCGACCGCGATTCAGGCGCAGGCTATCCCGACCGTGCTGATGATGAAGGACCTCATCGGCATTGCCCAGACGGGCACGGGCAAAACTGCCAGCTTCGTGCTGCCGATGATCGATGTGATGGCCGCCGGGCGCCGCCGAGCCTTGATGCCGCGTTCGCTGATCCTTGAACCCACCCGCGAACTGGCCGCGCAGGTCGCCGAGAATTTCGAGAAATACGGCAAGAACCACGACCTCAAGATGGCGCTCCTGATCGGCGGCGTGCAGATGGGCGACCAGCTCAAGGCCCTGTCGGACGGTGTCGATGTGCTGATCGCCACGCCGGGCCGCCTCATGGACCTGTTCGAGCGCGGCAAGATCATGCTCAACGGCTGCGAACTGCTCGTGATCGACGAGGCTGACCGGATGCTCGACATGGGGTTCATTCCCGATATCGAATTCATCTGCTCGAAGCTTCCCGAGAGCCGCCAGACCATGCTGTTTTCGGCCACCATGCCCGCGCCGATCGAGAAGCTGGCCAAGAAGTTCCTCAACAATCCCAAGCGCATCGAAACTGCGCGGGCGGCAACGACCAATGCCGATATCACCGCCTTCAAGGTGCCGGTGAAGGCGCGTTCGAAGCGCGAAACGCTGCGCTGGTTCCTTGAAAACGACCTGGTCGAGAACGCGATCATCTTCGCCAACCGCAAGACCACGGTGCGCGAGCTGAACCAGAGCCTTCAGCGCCACGGCTTCCGCTCCGCCGAGATCCACGGTGACATGGACCAGAGCTCGCGTCTTAAGGAGCTCGAGCGCTTCAAGACGGGCGACGTCAACATCCTCGTCGCCTCGGACGTCGCGGCGCGCGGGCTCGACATCAAGGGCGTCTCCCACGTCTTCAACTTCGACACGCCCTGGCACCCGGACGATTACGTCCACCGCATCGGCCGCACGGGCCGCGCCGGTGCCAAGGGGCGCGCCTTCACCTTCGTGTCGGAAGAGGACGCCGAGGCAATCGCCAATGTCGAAAAGCTGACCGGCGCGGCCATCAAGGTGTTCGGCAAGGAAGATGTCCGCGTTGACCTGTCCGAAATGCTCGCCAAGGCCGAAGCCGCCAAGGCTGAGCCGGCTGAACAGGACGAAGCGCCCCGCGAGGAACGAGGGCCCCGCCGTGCGCACGAAGAGCGCGAGGAACGCAGCGAACGCAAGCCCCGCCGGGAGCGTGATCGCGATCGTGAGGCTGCTGCGCCGCGCGAGGAGCGCAAGCCCCGCGCACGTCGCCATCATGACGATGACGAACCCGGCAAGCCCGGTGAGTGGAACGGCCCCGTTCCCGGCTTCCTGAGCCTGTCGGCACTCTGACAGCGGCGCGATGCAGGCGTTCGATTATGCGGTCACGCTGTTCGGACTTCTACTCGGCCTTGCACTGACCGAGGCGCTTGGCGGTCTGGCCCGCGCGCTGAAAGCACGGCAACGGGTCCGGATCGGATGGTCGACCGCGTTGCTCGGGCTTCTGGTGGCCTGCGATGTGGTGACCTTCTGGGTCTATGGCTGGCAGATGCGTCAACATGTTACCGCAAGCTGGCCGGTGATGTTTGCCGGCTTCATCGTGACCGGCATCTATTTCGTCGCCGCCTCGCTGATTTTCCCAAGCAGCGCCGAGGATGACCACGAAGCGCATTTTTCCGCCAATTACCGTCTGGTGCTGGCAGGCGTGCTGATCTGCAATATCGCGCTCTATGCCTGGGTGGTGAGCATCGTGGGCACGGCGCAGATGTTCACGGTCCGCAACATCGTGATCACCTGGTCGCTTCTGCCTGTGATCCTGATCGCGATCGCCGCGCGCGAGCGGGGGGTCGTGCTGGGCTGCATCTGCTGGCTGATCGCGCTCTACCCGCTTTCGCTGGTCTGGGCCTGAGCCCGCCGCCCGCCCCGCTTAACGCTTTCTTCGCCGATGGCAGGCTAAACGTGCAGCGTGATCGATACCGTATTCGAAATCCTGCGCGGCGAAGTGGCTGACCTTGTGCCGCTTGGCATCATGTTCGGCGTGCTTGCCTATGTGACCAAGCGCCGCGCGATCCTTGACGCTGTGCGCCGCGCGCGCGGCGAGATCCTTACCAACATCGTGCTGCTGCTGATCAACGCAGCGATCTTTGGTCCGCTGCTGTTCCTCCCCGCACGCACCGTCCAGTCGCTGCTGCCGCGTCCGCAGGAACTGCTCGATATCTGGACTGCACTGCCCGGTGCAGTCTCGCTGATCGTGGCCGTGCTGCTGATCGAGTTTGCCGCCTATTGGCGTCACCGCTTCGAACATGCGCGGGCGCTGTGGCCGATCCATGCCACCCACCACGCCGACGAGGCGATGAACTGGCTCAGCGTGCGCCGCAAGCATCCCCTGGGCGAGCTGCTGAGCGTTATCATCGATGCCACGCCGGTGATCCTGCTCGGCCTGCCGGTCTGGGCGATTGCCGCCGCCATGCTGATCCGTGGCTGGTGGGGCTATTTCATTCATGCCGATGTGCCCTGGACACTTGGCCGGCTGGGCAAGGTGTTCATCTCGCCCGCCGCGCACCGCTTGCACCACATCCGTGACGAGGCGCTGATGGGCACCAATTTCGGCAACATGCTGACGATCTGGGACAAGCTGTTCGGGACCTATCTCGACCCCGCGCCCTATGTGAACTGCGAGACAGGCATCGCCGAGGGCACCCGCGATGCATGGGGCGAACTCGTCCGGCCGTTCGAGGCGCGCTACTGGCGCAAGCCAGCGGGCGAGGGTGCGGGGCAGCCCGCGGCCTGAACGGCCTAGCCCACCACCGTCACGAAGCTGTCGAGCACGCGCTTTTCGCTGCCGTCCTCGAACCGGATGACAAGCTTGTTGCCTTCCTGATCGATCACGCAGCCGGTGCCGAACTTGGTGTGGGTCACCATCGCGCCGATGCCGATATCGGAGCGGGCCGGGGCGATGAAGCCCGCGGCAGAGCGGGTGTTTTCGCGCACGCGGACGGGCTTGGTGTCGTAACCCGAAGTCAGGGCGCGCTGCCAGCCGGGGCCGCGCATCTGCGCCTTGTCGGGATAATCGCGCGCGACATGGGCAAAGGGGTCCTCCTGCTCGCTCCAATTGGCGCGCCACAGCGAGGCACCGCCGGTCAGCGTGGTCTCGGATTCGATATGTTCGGCGGGCAATTCGTCGATGAAGCGCGACGGGATGGAACTGGTCCACTGGCCATAGATCCGGCGGTTGGCGGCGTGCAGGATCGTGCAATGCCGCCGCGCGCGGGTGATCGCGACATAGGCGAGGCGGCGTTCCTCCTCCAGTGAGGCAAGGCCCCCTTCGTCGATCGCGCGCTGCGAAGGGAAGACGCCTTCCTCCCAGCCGACGCAGAAGACATTGTCGAATTCCAGCCCCTTGGCGGCGTGGATCGTCATGATCGTCACCGTCTCGCCCTCGTTCGCGCGGTCATTGTCCATGACGAGGCTGACATGTTCGAGAAAATCGCCCAGCGTCAGGTATTCTTCCATGGCGCGGGCGAGTTCGGAGAGGTTCTCCGCACGCCCGGCGCTTTCAGGCGAACGGTCGGCGGCGAGCATCGCATTGTAGCCGCTCTCTTCCATCACCAACCGCAGCAGATCTGCCGGCGAGAGGGTTTCGGCCTGCTCGCGCCAGTGCAGGAACTGGCGCATCAACCCGCCGATGGTGATTGCGGCGCGCTTGGGCAGTTCGTCGCTGTCGGCCAATTGCAGCGCGGCGGCCGCCAGCGGCAGGCCGGTGCGCCGCGCATGGCTGTGCATCGCTTCCAGCGCCTTCGCGCCGAGCCCGCGCTTGGGGACGTTGTGGATTCGCTCGAAGGCGAGATCGTCCTGCGGCTGGGCGATCAGGCGCAGATAGGCCAGTGCATCGCGGATCTCGGCGCGTTCATAAAAGCGGAAACCGCCGATGATCCGGTAGGCGATGCCGATCTGGATGAAGCGATCTTCGAATTCGCGGGTCTGGTACTGGGCGCGCACGAGGATGGCGACAGAATCGAGCCCTGCACCTTCGCGCTCCAGCCGCTCGATCGCCTCGCCCACCCGGCGCGCTTCTTCGGGCGCGTCCCATACGCCGATGACCTTGACCTTTTCCCCGCCGTTGACCTCGGTCCACAAGGTCTTGTCATGGCGCTGCGAATTTTCGCGGATGAGGCCCGATGCCGCCCCCAGAATATGCGGGGTGGAGCGGTAATTCTGTTCGAGGCGGATGACCTCGGCGCCCGGAAAGTCCTTTTCGAAGCGCAGGATGTTGGCGATCTCGGCCCCGCGCCAGGAATAGATCGACTGGTCATCGTCCCCCACCACGCAGATGTTCTTGTGCCCCTGCGCCAGCAAGCGCAGCCACAGGTACTGGACGGCGTTGGTGTCCTGATATTCGTCCACCATGATGTAGCGGAAGCGGCGCTGGTAATCGCCGAGGATATCGTGGTGCTGCCGCAGGATGTTGACCATGTGCAGCATCAGATCGCCGAAATCGCAGGCGTTGAGCTGGCGCAGCCGTTCCTGATAGCGGGTGTAGAGCGCCGTGCCGCGGCCATTGGCATAGGCTTCGTTCTCGATCGCATCGAGATCGGCGGGATTGAGCCCGCGGTTCTTCCAGCGGTCGATCAGCCCGGCCAGCTGGCGCGCGGGCCAGCGTTTCTCGTCAAGCTCGGCCTCGGTGATCAACTGTTTCAGCAGACGCAGTTGATCGTCGGTGTCGATGATCGTGTAATTGTGCTGGAGGCCGACCAGTTCGGCATGGCGGCGCAGCATCTTGGCGCAGATCGAATGGAAGGTGCCGAGCCACGGCAGCCCTTCAGCCTGTGGTCCGAGGTGATGGGCGACGCGTTCCCGCATCTCCTTGGCGGCCTTGTTGGTGAAGGTGACGCACAGGATCTGGGAAGGGTAAGCCCGGCGCGTCGCTACCAGATGGGCAAGGCGCGCGGTAAGCGCGGCGGTCTTGCCTGTGCCCGCCCCCGCCAGCATCAGCACCGGGCCTTCGGTGGCCAGCACGGCAGCGCGCTGCGGCGGGTTCAACCGCGCCGCATAAGCAGGCACCGATTCGAGGGAAGCGGCTGGGGAGGGAAGGGGCTGGTTCATCGTCTCAGGCGAACAGGTAGGGAACAATTGACTGCGGGGCAAGCCGCGAGAGGCCCCGAGGCACAGGTCAGCGGCAAACCGAAAATCGGCCCGCCGCCTTTCAGCCACATGAGCCGCCCGGACGGGGCTGGGGCGCGCCATCCAGCCGCCGGCGCAATTGTCAGACGAACAGAGCGGCGCATATTCGAAGCGTCCGGTCAGCGAGGGGTCGTGCGGCCGGACACGCTTTATGCGTTCGTCATGCTTGGGACCACTCAATGATGGAGTTACCCATGCGCAAGTCTCTGAAACCTCTGGGTCTTGCCAGTGCCGCTGCAATGCTGGCCCTGGCTCCGACGATCGCCTCGGCGCAAAATGCGGCGCTGCCTGGCACCGCGCCGTCCACAGCGCCCGCTGACGCCGCAACCGAAACTGCCTCGGACGCGGCGGGCACCGCGCCGCCGCCAGCGCCGACCGGATCCCGCGCGGGCCAGACCATGACGCCGGACCAGCAGCAGGCCGCCATCGCCACATGGCCTGCCGAGACTCAGGCCTATTACCAGTCGCTGAGCGAGGCCCGTCAGAAAATGTTCTGGGCTCTGCCCGACAGCGACAAGGTCAGGCTCAGCCAGATGCCCGAAGAACAGCGCGAATCGGTGTGGGCGCAGATCGAATCCCGCGTGAAACCGCTCAAGAGCTGATCGGGTCAGCCCTCGGGAGCAAGGTCAGGGGAAGCATCCAGCCGCAAGAGGTGGAGCTTCCCCTTGCCGACCTTGCGTTCAGCTTCGAGCACAAGGCCCTTGATAGCGACGTCTTCGTTGAAGGCGGTTTCCAGCGCAATCCACGTTTCCGGACCGATCCACCCGAGGCGCAGCAAGCGGTCCAGCGCGACTTCGCCCGCGCCCGAACGATAGGGCGGATCGGCGAGGATCAGATCGAGCGGCTTGGTTGCTGCCCGCAATTGCATCACCGAACCGGCCTCCACCCGCGCCTTCGCTCCGGCACCGAGGGCGGCGATATTGGCGCGGATCACGTCCACCGCCGCGCGGTCCTGCTCAACAAACAGGCAGCCTGCCGCCCCGCGTGACAAAGCCTCCAGCCCAAGCGCGCCCGAGCCTGCGAACAGATCGGCCACCTGCAACCCTTCGAAATCGCCAAGCCGGCTGGTCAGCATGGCAAACAGCGTTTCGCGGGTCCGGTCCGCGGTCGGCCGGGTCGCATCGCCCTTGGGCGCGGCAAGTTTGCGCCCGCGCCATTCGCCGGTGATGATCCTCACTTGCCCGAACCCTTGGCCAGTTCGCCAAGGAAGCGGTCAACCGGCTTGCCCTTGAGTTCCACGGCCTGCCCGCGCGGCAGGTCGCCGAGGTTGAACGGGCCATAGCCGACGCGGATCAGGCGGTTCACTTGAAGCCCCAGATGTTCCAGCACCCGGCGCACTTCGCGGTTCTTGCCTTCAGTGATGCTCAGCTCGATCCACAGATTGCGGCCCGAGGACCGTTCGAGGTTCGCATCGATCGAACCATAGCGCATCCCGTCGATGGTGACGCCTTCGATCAGCTCCTCAAGCTGTTCCTGCGACACCGCGCCGAAAGCGCGGGCACGGTAGGTGCGCGGGATCTTGCTGGCGGGCAGTTCCAGCTTGCGCTTCACTTCGCCGTCATTGGTGAGCAGCAGCAGGCCTTCGGTGTTGAGATCGAGCCGTCCGACCGGCATCACCCGGCCCACATCCTTGGGCAGGGCATTGCGCAGCGCGGTGTAGATGGTGGGCCGCCCGGCCGGATCGCGCTCTGCGGTGATGAGGCCGGTGGGCTTGTGGAAGGCAAACAGCCGGGTCGCCTCGGCGGCGGAGACCGGCTTGCCATCGACCGTTACGCCCTTGAGATTCTTGAGGATAGTCGCCGGGGTTTCCAGCACCTTGCCATCAAGCGCAACGCGGCCGTCAGCGATCATCCGCTCAATCTCGCGCCGACTGGCGATCCCGGCACGGGCGAGCAGCTTGGCGATGCGGTCGCCTTCGGGGCGACCTTCGGAGCGTTGGGGCTGGGTAGGCATGGGGCGCGCCTAAAGCATTTTCGCGGGAATTGCGACCTTCAGTTCGCCGCCCGCAAAGCCTCGCTCACGATCTCGTTGAACCGTGCGATCCCGCCTTCCAGCGTGCCAAGCGTGATGTGATCGACCGCGCCCGAGCCAAGCCCCTGCTGCCCCAGTTCCGCCGCGCGGAAATCTTCGCTCGCGAAGACCCCGCCATCGAGCAGGTTCCAGCTCTTTTCCCAGTGGGCGAGCGCCTTTTCCGTGGCCGGTGCCTCAGGAATAAGCATGAAGTCCTCGACCAGCGTGAGGTCCTGTGCCTGCGGCATGAGCACCATCACGTTCACGTAATCGGGGCTGGGGACGATGATCGTGGCAGGCAGCATCTGGTAGGCGAAGGTTACAACCCTGCGCAGCTGCGCCATATCGGTAAGGTCAACGCCGGCCATGTCCTCAAGCCGCCCGACGGCGCTGCGCTGATGCGGTCCGATCTGGTCGCCCGCCGTGATCCCGTCCTTGAAGAAGGGGCCGATGGTGGAGGCGTGCAGCCGGGTCACGTGGTAGCTTTCAAGGAAGGCATCCATGATCAGCTTCCAGTTGCCGCGCACGGTGTGGAGCTTGCGCCGGAACAGGTGCGAATCGCGCAATCCGAAAGAATCCAGATCGCTGCCCAATTCCTGTGCAGCGCCGAAATCGGCATCCGCGACCGGTGCGAACCAGATCAGGCCCCCTGCCTCGATCGTGGGCAGCTCCTTGAGGCCATAGTCGGCCTTGTCCAGCCCCGGGAAGGTTTCGGGCCGGGGCAGGGCCATAAGGCCCCCATCCAGCCGGTAGGTCCAGGCGTGATAGGGGCATACCAAACGCTTGGCGCATTGGACCTCGCTCCCCTCGACCAGCCGCGTGCCCCTGTGGCGGCACACGTTGATGAAAACATGGGCACGGCCCTCGTTGTCGCGGGTGATCAGCAGGGGGCGACCGGTGGCATCGTGGGGCACGGCCATGCCGGGCTCGGGCAGCAGCGCGCTCGGAGCGATGACCTGCGGCAACCGGTCAAACAGCGCCGCCTTTTCGCGCGCGAAGTGGTCGGGGCAGGTGTAATTGCTGGCGGGCACGGTCTGGATGCCCCCCGCCTGCCGCCCAACCCCGCCCCGGATCGCTTCGGCCAGCGCCAGTTGGCCGGGTGTGGGTCGCAATGTGGGCATATCTGTTGTTGCGGCGTTCATCGCTCTTTTCTCATCCTCTCCTGCCCGTTTAGTGTGCCACGAAACCGGGCTGGAGCAAATCCGCCCAGTCAGCATGGGATCATCAATGGCCACAGCCGCACCTGAACACGCAACGCGCCTGTCGCGCTGGATCGCGCTGATGGCGGCGCTGCGTCATCCCAAGACCGCCTATGTCCTGCTGTTCGGCTTTGCCAGCGGACTGCCCTATGCCTTGCTTTTGGGCACGCTCTACGCCTGGCTGACCGACGCCAAGGTCGATGTCGAGACGATGGGCGTGTTCTCGCTGGTGGGGCTGGCCTATGCCTTCAAGTTCCTGTGGTCGCCTGCCTTGGACCGCGTCGATCTGCCGGGGCTGCGCAGGCTCGGCAAGCGCAAGCAGTGGATCGTGACCGCACAATTGCTGCTCGGCGCGATCCTTGTGATCCTTTCGCTGCTTGATCCGCTGTCATCGCTCGGGCTGTTCTCGCTGCTCGCCGGGATCGGCGCCTTTGCCAGTGCGACACAGGATGTGGTGATCGATGCATGGCGCGTCGATGTGGCGGACGAGGTAGCGACGATCGACATCCTCTCGACCGTGTTCCAGATGGGCTACCGCATCGCTGCACTGGTCGGCGGGGCGCTGGCGCTGTTCATGGCCGAACGGATGGGCTGGCCCGCAGTCTTCGCCAGCATGGGCGGCATTCTGCTGTTCGTGGGGCTGCTCGGCCTGTTCGCCCCTGACGCGGAACGCAGCGCCGCCGCGCTTGAGAGCGAGCGCGTCAATCTCGGCACGCTGCGGCAGTCGGGGCAGATTGTCCCCAAGGTGCGCGCCTGGGCGCTGGGCGCGGTCGCCGTGTTGTGGGGATGGGCGCTGGTGACGGTGCTCACCTTCATGATCCGCTCGCTCACCGCCACGCCTGACACGCGCCCGGATTCAACCGCCTTCGTGGCGCAGATGGGCCCGCTGATCGTGATCGCGACGGTGGTGATCCCGGGGGCGATTGCCGGCTGGCTGGAGGCGATGCGCAAGTCCGGCCGCCATGTGCTCAGCCACGATGCGCCGGCAACCGGCGCGCTCGATACCGCGCTCGACCACGGCTACCGCGCGCTGATCCTGCCGCTCGCCGAGATTATCGGGCGGCTGAAGTGGGCTGCGGTGCTGGTGATCGCACTGGTGCTGTCCTACCGCATCACCGATGCGATCTGGGGGAGCTTTGCCTACCCCTTTTATCTGGGCGAGTTGCAATACACCAAGGATGAGGTGGCGATTGCTTCCAAGTTCTTCGGCGTCGGCGCGCTGATCGTGGGCCTTGCGCTGGGCGGCACGCTGCTGACAGTGATCGGCCGCATGACCACGCTGACCCTTGGCGCGGTGATCGCGGCGGCTACCAACCTGCTCTATGCCGATCTGGCCCTGGGCGGAGCGCGGATGCAGGCGGCGAGCGACCTGATCGGCTTCACCTGGCTGGCCGGACAGTTCGGCGCGGATGAGCGCATGGCGCGCCTGATGCTGACCATCGGGATGGAAAACATCGCGGTTGGCATCGCGGGGGCGGCGTTTGTCGCCTATCTCTCCAGCGTGGTCGCGAAAGGTTACAGCGCGGTGCAATATGCGCTGCTGTCGTCGCTGACGATGCTGGTGGGGACGCTGGGCCGCCCGGCGCTGGGCCAGATGATCGAGGAGCGCGGCTATTACGACGTGTTCCTGCTCACCACCGCCATCGGCGGCTTTGCCGTGCTGCTGTGCGTGATCGAGTGGGTGCGGCAGGCGCGATCCGGGCGGGCAGAGAACGCCCCGCCGCCCGAACCCGAGATCTAGTCCGGCAGCTCGCCGTTCAGCCGCAGCACCTCGCCCGCAAGGTAGAGCGAGCCGGCGATCAGCACTGGCAGCCCGTCATCCGGGATCATGGCCAGCGCGCTCGGCACATCGGGTGCTGAACGGGCATCGGGCCCGAAGGCGGATGCGGGGTGCCAGTCATGCCCCGGCACCGGCACCGCGGCGATGCTGGCGAGCGATTCCGCGAGCGGGCCGATCAGCGAGGCAGGGTCCTTGCCCTCGATCATCCCGATCACAAGGTGCAGGCGCTTGCCTAAAAAATGGGCACCCAGCATCGCGCCCGCCTGCGGATTGTGCCCGCCGTCGAGCCACACTTCGCGGTTGGCGATCAACGGTCCGGGGTTGAGGCGCTGCATCCGCGCAGGCCACTTGGCTGCGGCCAGACCGTTTTTCATCGCCGCCTCGCTGACGCGCACCTTGTCCTGAAACCGCAACATCGCCACCGCGAGGCCGGCGTTATGGACCTGATGGCGCCCGGTGAGGCCCAAGGGCGCATGGAAATAGCAGTCCTGCCCCTCACCATAGACCAGCACGGTGTTGTTTCCCGATGGCTTGGCGAACCATGTGCCATACAGGCCAGCCGGAAACAGCGGCGCGCCGACAATCGCGGCGACACTCTCAATGGCTGCCTTGGATTGGGGCAGGTGGGAATCGCCCATCGTCACCAGCGGCACGCCTTTCTTGGCGATCCCCGCCTTCTCGAACGCGATCCGCGCCATCGGCTCGGTCGGCACGCCTTCTTCAGGCGCGAGCAGAAAGCGTTCGTGATCAAGGCCCAGCGCCGCAATGCCGCAAGCCGCCAGCGCCTCGGGCTCCAACACATTGGTCGCATCAAACCGCCCGCCCATGCCGACTTCGACGACGCAGGCATCGGCAGGCGTGCGGGCAAAGGCGAGGAAAGCGGCGGCGATGGTGACTTCGAAGAAGCTCGGGCGGAGGTCTTCGCCCGCATCCAGCACCTCTCCCAGCACATCCGCCAGCATCGCATCGCAGATCAGTTCCCCGGCCAGCCGGATGCGCTCGTTGTAACGCACGAGATGGGGGCTGGTGGTGACGTGGACGCGGTAGCCTTGCGCCTCCAGCATCGCGCGCAGGAAGGCGCAGGTCGAACCCTTGCCGTTGGTGCCCGCGACATGGAACACCGGCGGCAAGCTTCGGTGCGGATTGCCGAGCCGCTCCATCAGGGCGCGGATCGTCTCAAGCCCCAACCGCCCCTGCGGCAGGCTCAGCGCGGCGAGGCGATCAAGCTGGGCCTGAACGCGTGGATCGTCGGATTTGCCGAAGTCTCTCATGGCCACCCCCGGCCCCTCCCGCAGGCGGGAGGGGAGAGCTTACGCTGCCTTCACCGGTGCGAGGTAATCGAGCACCTGCGCCAGCGTCGCCTTCAGCTCGTGGCGCGGCACCACCATGTCGACCATGCCGTGCTTGTGCAGATATTCGGCGCGCTGGAATCCTTCGGGCAGCTGTTCGCGGATCGTGTCCTGAATGACCCGCTGGCCCGCAAAGCCGATCAGGGCGCCGGGTTCGGCAATGTGGATATCCCCTAGCATTGCATAACTTGCAGTCACGCCGCCCGTCGTCGGATCAGTCAGCACCACGATATAGGGCAGCCCGGCATTCTTCAGCCGGCGCGTCATCACGGTGGCCCGCGGCATCTGCATCAGGGAGAGAATCCCCTCCTGCATCCGCGCCCCGCCTGCTGCTGTGACCACAATATAGGCACACTTGCGATCGAGCGCCTTTTGCGCGCCGTTGCAGAACGCCTGCCCCACGGCCATGCCCATCGAGCCGCCCATGAAGCTGAAGTCCTGCACACCGACGACCGCAGGCTTGGCGTCGATCATCCCGGACCCGACCACGAAGGCATCCTCATGCGGGTTTGCAGCGCGGGCGGCCTTGAGGCGATCGGTGTATTTCTTGGTGTCCTTGAACTGGAGCGGGTCTTCGGTGACCTTCGGCAGCGGCAGCACCTCGAAGCCCGGATCGAGCAGCAGCGCCAGCCGCGCATCGGCGCCGATGCGGCCATGGTGCTCACATTTTGGGCAGACCGACAGGTTCGCCTCGTAATCGGCAACGAACAGCATCTCCTGACACGATGGGCACTTGATCCACAGATCCTTCTCCGTGGACTTTTTCTCGGGCGCGAAGCCCAGCGAATTGCGGACGCGGGTGAACCAGTTCATGGGCAAGTCCTTAGCCGGGTTTCCCCGTGATTGCGAGATGTGCAACTCTTGCGCAATCCACAGGATGGGATTGCGGTTCCCTCAGCTGGCGGTGTGAACCGCCTCGGCCAGCGCGGCGGTGAGGGTCTTGAGGTGCTTGGGAGCATCCGCGCCATACGCGCCGCAAATCTCCACCAGCGCCGATCCGACCACCACGCCGTCGGCCACTTTGGCGATTTCTGCGGCCTGTTCGGGCGTGCGCACCCCAAAGCCGACCGCGACGGGAAGGGCGGTCGATTGCTTGATGCGCGCCACATTGGCTTCGATGCTGGCGATTGCGGCCTGCTGCTTGCCGGTGATCCCGGCGACCGAGACGTAGTAGAGGAAGCCCTCGCTGCCTTCGAGCACCTGCGGCAGGCGCGCCGCATCGGTGGTGGGGGTGGCGAGGCGGATCGGGGCGATGCCCTTGGCGCGCAAGGCCGGGCCAAGCGCGTCGTCTTCCTCAGGCGGAATGTCGACGCAGATGACGCCATCGACACCCGCCGCAGCGGCAGCCTCGGCGAACCACTCGGGGCCGCGCCGCACCATCGGGTTGGCATAGCCCATCAGCACCAGCGGCACGTGCGGGTGCCGGGCGCGGAATTCGGTCGCGTAGCGCAGCACATCCGCCGTGGTCGTGCCCGCGCCCAGCGAGCGCAGATTGGCGCTCTGGATCGCGGGGCCATCGGCCATCGGATCGGTGAAGGGCATGCCCAGCTCGATCACATCCGCGCCGGCTTCCACCAGAGCATCGAGATTGGCCGCGGTGTCGCCATCGCCTGCGGTGATGAAGCAGGCGAGCGCGGCGCGGGGCTGGGCAAAGGTGGTGGTGAGGCGACTGTTATTCATCATTTTTTGGCCGAGATCCAACAGTGATTGTGCCGATCAATCCGGCGAAGACGAACGCATATAATGGTGCCAAAAACACACTTTGCAGAGTCAGCGGTTTGCCAGTTCGATCAATTCCACCAGTCAACCATACGACCAAGACGACGGCGAAAATTATTGCTGCGCAAATTGTGCCGTTCCACAAGCCATTGCGCAAATCGAACTTCAAAGCTCCACCCCCAGACGCTCCGCGACCGTAAAGATGTCCTTGTCCCCGCGCCCGCAGAGGTTGGCGAGGATAATGCTGTCCTTGGGCATGGTCGGCGCGACCTTCGTCACCGCAGCGATGGCGTGCGAGGGTTCGAGCGCGGGGATGATGCCCTCGGTGCGGCAGAGCAGCTGGAAAGCGTCCAGCGCCTCCTCGTCGGTAACGGCGGTGTAATCGACGCGGCCCGACTCCTTCAGCCACGCGTGCTCCGGGCCGATGCCGGGGTAGTCGAGGCCGGCGCTGATCGAATGGCCCTCGGTGATCTGGCCGTCCTCGTCCTGGAGGAGATAGGTGCGGTTGCCGTGGAGCACACCGGGCGAGCCGCCGAGCAGGCTCGCGGCGTGTTCGTCGCCATCCAAGCCGTGGCCTGCCGCTTCGACGCCGAGCATCTTCACGGAAGGATCATCGAGGAAGGGGTGGAACAGCCCCAGCGCATTCGATCCGCCGCCGATCGCTGCCACGAGCAGGTCGGGGAGACGTCCGGTGCGATCGAGCATCTGGGCGCGGGCTTCCTTGCCGATCACGCTCTGGAAGTTGCGCACCATCTCGGGATAGGGGTGGGGGCCTGCCGCGGTGCCGATGATGTAGAAGGTGTCGTGGACATTGGCGACCCAGTCGCGCAGGCCTTCGTTCATCGCGTCCTTCAGAGTCGCGCCGCCGCTGGTGACGGGCACCACCTCGGCGCCCAAAAGCTTCATCCGGAACACGTTGGGCGACTGGCGCTTCACATCCTCGGCGCCCATGTAGATCACGCAAGGCAGGCCGAAGCGCGCGCATACCGTAGCGGTCGCTACGCCGTGCTGGCCCGCGCCGGTCTCGGCGATGATGCGGGTCTTGCCCATGCGGATCGCGAGCAGGATCTGGCCGATGCAATTGTTGATCTTGTGTGCGCCGGTGTGATTGAGCTCGTCGCGCTTGAACCACACCTGCGCGCCGCCCAACTCTTCCGTCAGACGCGGCGCAAAATAGAGCGGCGAGGGGCGGCCCACATAATGTTCGAGCAGGTCGTCGAACTCGGCCTGAAACGCCGGATCGGCCTGCGCAGCTCGGTATTCGCGCTCCAGATCGAGCACCAGCGGCATCAGGGTTTCAGCGACGTAGCGACCGCCGAACTGGCCGAAATGGCCGCGATCATCAGGCTGAGTGCGGAAGGAGTTGGGGGCGCTTGCCAAAGTCATAAATCCGTTCGGGCTGAGCTTGTCGAAGCCCCGTCCTTCACCTTCTGAAGAAGGTGCGGCCCTTCGACAAGCGCAGGGCGAACGGGGAAATCAAATATTCCGAGCCGCTTTGCAGAAGGCGGCGATCTTGTCCACGTCCTTGATGCCGGGGCCGCGTTCGACCCCGGATGAGGTGTCCACCAAAGGCGCTCCGGTCAGACGGATCGCCTCGCCGACATTGGCAGGGGTGAGCCCGCCCGCAAGGCCCCATGCCAGCGGCGCCTGCCATCCGGCAAGGATGCTCCAGTCAAAGGCCGTGCCATTGCCGCCGGGAAGCGCCGTGGCAGGGGCATCGAGCAGAACCCGGTCAGCCGCACCGCGGAAGGTGGCAACGCTGGCAAGGCTTTCGGCATCGCGAATAGCCAGTGCGCGCCATGCCTCGCGTCCCGTCTCGGCACGGAAGCGGGCGAGGGCTTCAGGGGTTTCGGCCCCGTGGAACTGCACCACATCGGGCGCGACGGTGCGCATAGCCTCGGCCAGCAGCGCGGCATCGGGGTTCACCAGCAGCAGCACCGCTTGGACGTGATCGGGCACCTGACGCCGCAGCACTGCCGCATCGGCAAGGCTGAGGTGACGCGGGCTCTTGGCAAAATGGACAAAGCCGACATGGCTCGCCCCCGCGCCCACCGCCGCAGCGAGGGTTTCAGGCGTCGAGATTCCGCAGATTTTGACGAGCGTGCCGACCATTTGCGCGGCCTTACGCGGGCAAGAGCGGCTTTTCCAGCACCACGAAGGTAATCGGCGGATCGCGCAGCACGGGGAAGGGGCGGGTCTCGCCAGTGCGCACGTAGCCGCGCCGTTCGTACCACGCGATGAGGCTGGCGCGGCTGTCGATCACGGTCATCTCCATCGCCGCGATCCCTTCGGCGCGGGCGAGGTCCTCGGCGGCGTCGAGCAGCTTGCGGCCAAGCCCGGCGGATTGCAGCGTCGGCAACACGCACAGCATCCCGAGATAGGCGAGCGTCTTGTCCTTGCGGGTAACGGCGACGCAGCCGATCAGCGCCTCCCCATCGCGCGCTGTCAGGATCGTCACCGCCGGATCGGCGAGCAGCGCGTCCAGTTCGGCGCGGCTGGTGCGTTCATCGTCGAGGATATCGGCTTCGTGGTTCCACCCGGCCCGCGCCGAATCGCCGCGATAGGCCGCTTCGAGCAGGTCCTTGAGAGCAGGCGCATCGGCGGGACCCGCCGTCGTGATTGCGATCAAAGCGTCGCCTCGATAGCGCGCGCAGCGGCAGCGGGGTCTTCGGCGCGGCTGATCGGGCGGCCGATGACGAGGACGCTCGCGCCGTTGTCGCGGGCCTGCCGAGGGGTGACGACGCGCTTCTGGTCGCCGGTGCCGCCTCCCGCAGGGCGCAGGCCGGGGACGACGAAGAAGCCATCGCGCCAGGCCTTTCTGACCATGCCGACTTCCTGCCCCGAACACACGATCCCATCCAATCCCGCCGCATGGGCAAGTTCGGCGAGGCGCATCACCTGCGTTTCGGCGCTGCCATAAACGCCCGTGGCGGTGAGATCGGCAGCATCGAGGCTGGTCAGCATCGTGACCGCGACCACCTTGGTGCCCGCTGCGGCAGCCGCCTTGGCATCCTCCATCATCGCCCGTCCGCCGCTGGCGTGGACGGTGACGATCGCGGGCTCATAGACATGGATCGCCTGCATCGCGGCGGCGACGGTGTTGGGGATGTCGTGGAACTTCAGATCGAGGAAGATCGGCAGGCCGCAATGGGCGATTTCGTGGACCCCGTGCGCGCCGTGGGCGCAGAAGAATTCGAGGCCCAGCTTCACGCCGCCGATATGCGCCTTGACCTTTTCGACCAGCGCCTTGGCCGGTTCAAGCTGGGGCACGTCGAGCGCGAGGTAGACAGGGTTGGTCATTCGCCGCCTCCCGCATCGCCGCCGCTATCGGCAGGGCTGAAGGGATCGCTGCTGTCTCCCCCGGTTTTGCCGGACTTGTCCACAGGGCTGTCCGCTGCGTGCGCGGCATTGGCGGCCGAGGTCAGATCGGCGCGGTGCGCCAGCGCGGTGTTCTTCAAGGAATTCTCCAGCGTGCGGATGCGGCGGCTTTGCCCCCAGGTGACACTGCGATGCACCGCCCACATCGGCAGGAAACCCGCCGCAAAGGCCAGCAGCGCCAGCACCGGCACCTTGGTTTCAAGCACGAGGTTCTGCCACAGCCGCAGCTCCACCGGCTGCCAGTTGTAGGCGGCGAACACCACGAAGGCGAGTGCGGCCAGAACCCAGATGATGGTGCGGATGATCTTCACGTGGCGTGGCTCTTTCCTGCGTCCCTGATGGTCGGGAAACTAAGCCATTCGCTGCCCAAGTCCAGCGCCGCCGCTGTCATCCGAAAACCCGTGCGAAGATCGTGTCGACATGCTTGAAGTGGTAGCCGAGATCGAACTTCTCTTCGAGCTGCTGCGGGGTCAGTGCCGCCGCCACCTGTTCATCGGCTATCAGCAGTTCGAGCAGCGACAGCGCGCCGTCCGATTCCCACACCTTCATCGCATTGCGCTGCACCAGCCGGTAGGCATCGTCGCGCGTCAGGCCCGCCTGCGTCAGCGCCAGCAGCACGCGCTGCGAGTGGATAAGCCCGCCCATGCGGTTCATGTTCTTGGCCATTCGCTCGGGGTAAACCAGCAGCTTTTCGACCACGCCGGTCAGCCGGGCGAGGGCGAAATCGAGCGTGATGGTCGCATCCGGCCCGATGTAACGTTCAACCGAGGAGTGCGAGATATCGCGTTCGTGCCACAGCGCGACATTCTCCAGCGCCGGGGTGACAGCCGAGCGCACCACGCGGGCCAGGCCGGTGAGGTTTTCGGTGAGGATCGGGTTGCGCTTGTGCGGCATGGCCGAAGAACCCTTCTGGCCGGGGGAGAAATATTCCTCGGCCTCCAGCACTTCGGTGCGTTGCAGGTGACGGATTTCGACCGCGAGGCGTTCGATCGAACTGGCTATCACGCCCAACGTTGCAAAGAACATCGCGTGGCGATCACGCGGGATGACCTGCGTCGATACGGGTTCGATGGCGAGGCCAAGCTTCTCGGCGACATATTCTTCGACGCGCGGATCGACATTGGCGAAGGTGCCGACCGCGCCGCTGATCGCGCAGGTCGCGATTTCCGCGCGCGCCGCCACCAGCCGGGTGCGGCAGCGGGCAAATTCGGCATAGGCCTCGGCCAGCTTGAGGCCGAAAGTCACCGGCTCGGCATGGATGCCATGGCTGCGGCCGATGGTGGGAGTGTATTTGTGTTCCTCGGCGCGCGTGCGGATCGCCGCCAGAAGCGCATCAAGGTCCGCCAGCAGAATGTCGGAGGCCCGCGCAAGTTGCACCGACAGCGTGGTGTCGAGCACATCGCTGCTGGTCATGCCCTGATGCATGAAGCGCGCTTCCTCGCCCACTTGCTGGGCCACCCAGTCGAGAAAGGCGATGACGTCATGCTTGGTAATCGCCTCGATCGCGTCGATCGCGTCGACATCGATCTTCGGATCGGTCGCCCACCAGTCCCACAGCGCCTTGGCGGCTGATTGCGGCACCACGCCCAGATCGGCGAGCTTCTGCGTGGCATGCGCCTCAATCTCGAACCAGATGCGATATTTCGCTTCCGGTTCCCACAGGGCGGTCATGGCGGGGCGGGCGTAGCGGGGGACCATGTGAGACTCCGGTTCGTTTCGCGCCAGCGCCTAGGGAAGGGGGGCGTTCAAGGCAAGACGGGCGCGGAATTCCCCACCAGTGCAGGATCGATCTGCGCCATCACCCGGCCCGCAGCGGCGCGGGTCATGTGACTGCCGTCCCAGTAATTCACCTTATCGTGCTCAAGAATGAAGCAGCGTCCCTCGCGGCAGAACGGCGCCGCGGCATCGATGTAGACATATCCCGGATAACGCGCCGCCAGATCGCGCAGCAGCGGAGCAAGCGTGCTGCCCTCGGCCTTGCCTGCGGAATAGGCAGGTTCGCAAGGGGCGTTGACATAGGCCCGGCAGCGCAGCCAGCCGCCCATCATGTGATCGCCCGCTGCCCAGGCCGTGGGCGAATTGCCGACGAGGATGACCCGCGTGCCCGCAGGCAGGCGCGCAAAGGTGCGCTCCATCGCGGCGCGCAGGGCCGCGCGGCCCTCTGCCGAACTGCGCCCAAGGTCCTTTCCGGTCGCGCTGTCGAACAGCAGCCGGTCCCAGCGCTGCGCCCAGATGACGGTGGGGATGCCGCGTTCGCGCACCAGCGCGGCCAATCGGTCGGGCAGGGCCGGACAAATCTGCGCCTTGGCGCTGCCTTTCGGCCAGTTGCTCACTCCCTCTGCGGCAAGGCAGCCATTCTCCGTCAGCAGCGCACCCGCGCCAAAGCGCGCCGTGGCGGCCGAGAAATATTGCCCGGCGTGGCTATCGCCATAGACCACGAAGGGGATCGGGCCGCTCGGCGGGATTGCCACTGTGGCGAGCGCGCCCTTTGGCCGCAGCCCATCAAGCCGCTGCGCCTCGGCGCCCGATTGCGGCAGCAGCACCCGCGCCCGTCCGGCCAACCCGGTGGCAAAGGGCACCGCCAGCATGGCAGCACAGGCCGCTGCCAGCACCACCGGCCGCGCGAGCCGCTGGCGGCGGCGCACCGGCTCCTCGATCCACCGCCACGAGAGTGCCGCGAGCACCACCGACAGCGCCGCCGACGCGATCACCGCGGCCACCGGAAGCGGGCCTAAATGAACATATTGCGCCAGCGCCAGCACCGGCTGGTGCCACAGGTAGAGCCCGAAAGAGATCAGCCCCAGCCATCTGAGCGGCTGCCAAGACAGCAAATGTCCGGTGCGGCTGGCGGGATCGGCAAACAGCAGCACCAGCGCCGTCCCGATGGTCGGCAGCAGGAACAGCGCACCGGGCGAGGGGGTTTCGGGTGTGATGATGGCAAAGCCGGCGATGATCAGCGCCGCGCCCGCCGCTGCCAGACGGCCATCGGGCCGCGGGGCGCGGGGCAGGGCCGCGCAGGCCGCGCCCAGCATCAGTTCCCACATCCGTGTCGGCAGCAGATAGAAGGCCAGCAGCGGCTGGCGCGGCGCGAGCCACAGCGCGAGCGCGAAACTCGCCAGCCCCGTCACAGCGATCAGCCCCAGCACCCAGCCGCGCCGCCACCGCCACCGCCACCGCCACCGCCACCGCCAGCGCCATGCCCCCAGCAGCATCAGCGGGAACAGCAGGTAGAATTGCTCCTCCACCCCCAGCGTCCAGGTGTGCAGCAGCGGCAGGCTGCCTTCCAGCCCATCGAAATAGCCGGTCCCTTGCGCAAAGCGGATATTGGCGGCGAAGGCCGATGCGCCGATCAGCGCCTTGGCATATTCGGCGAAATCCTCGGGCGTCTGGATCGCCCATGCAGCGAGCGTGGTGACCGCCAGCATCGCGGCCAGCGCCGGGATGATGCGGCGCGCGCGCCGTTCCCAGAAGCTGCGCAAGGTAAAGCGCCCCTCGACCAGTTCGCGCAAGACAATGCCGGTGATCAGAAAGCCGCTGATCACAAAGAACACATCCACCCCGGCAAAGCCGCCGGGCAGCAGCGCAGGCGCGGCATGGTGGATGACGACCGGCGCAATGGCGAGCGCGCGCAGCCCGTCAATCTCGGGGCGGTGGCCGGCGGCAGGATGCCCCGGCAGCAATGCTGCATGCATCAGATCAGGCCCTTGGCCCTGAGGCTGGTGTGCCCCTCGCGCCCGATGATGACGTGATCGTGGACGGTCACGCCCATGTGCCGTCCGGCTTCAGCGATGCGCTGGGTGATCTGGATATCGGCGCGGCTGGGTTCGGGCGAGCCGGAGGGGTGGTTGTGGACGAGGATCATTGCCGTTGCCCCCACATCCATCGCCCGGCGGATCACCTCGCGGGGGTGAATCGCGGCTTCATCGATCGACCCGTCACCCACGTGGTGATCCTCGATCAGGCGGTTCTTGGTGTCGAGATACAGCACCCGCACGCGCTCTACGGTCAGGTGCGCCATATCGGTGGTGAGGTAATCGATCAGCGCCTGCCAGCTCGACAGGACCGGCTTGCCCATGATCTCGCCGCGCGCCATGCGCCGGGCCGCGGTGGCAACGGCCTTGAGCGCGGCTGCCGAATTCTCGCCCACGCCCTTGACCCGCTGGAGCGCCTTGGGATCGGCGTTCATCACGCCTGCAAGGCTGCCGAACTGAGCCAGCAGCGCCTTGGCCATCGGCTTGGTGTTGCCGCGGGGGATGGCGGCGAACAGGAGGTATTCGAGCACCTCGTAATCGGCCAGCGCCTCGGCCCCGCCGGTCAGCAGCCGGGCACGCAGCCGCGCGCGGTGACCATCGCCCGCGGCTTTCCCGGCGTCCCAATTGGGGGCCGCCTGGTCGAGAAAATCGAAACCGTCTTCAGCTTCCGGCAATGCAAACCCCCGGAAAAGCGTTGCCCACGCGTGCCTCATTGCCTTTCCAAAGGGATGCGCGCAAGGGTTGGAGACGATGCGGCAAGCGGAGGCTGAGGAAACGGGAAGCCCGCAAGGCGGTGGCACGGCGCGGCGGCGGCGCTGGCGCAGCCGCATCGCGCTGGGCGCTGCGGCGCTCGCGCTGATCGGCGGCGGCGCGGTGTGGATGTCCCGCGAGCGAATCGCGCAGGACGTGATCGACGATTATCTCGCCGAACGCGGCGTTCCGGCCACCTATGACATCGTCAGCCTCACCCCGCAGCGGCAGGTGATCGAAAACCTCGTGGTCGGCGATCCGGCCCGGCCCGATCTCACCGTGCGCCGCGTGGTAATCGATCTGGGGGTCGGCTGGCAGGGGCCTGAGGTGCGCAGTGTGGCGCTGGAAGGCGCGCGGGTGTTCGCCAGTTACCGGGGCGGGCGCTTCAGCCTCGGCGCGCTCGATCCGCTGGTGTTCACCGGAAGCGATGCGCCCGCGCGCCTGCCCGCAATCGTCCTGACCCTGTCTGACGCCCGCGCGCTGGTGGACAGTGATCTGGGCCGCATCGGAGTGAAGCTCGAAGGATCGGGGCGGGCTGACAGCGGCTTTGTCGGCACGCTGGCGGCAAGCGCGCCGGGGATCGGGACGGGCGATTGCCGCGCCGAAAAGGCGACGCTTTACGGACGCCTCACCACGCTCGACGGCGCGCCGGAATTCGATGGCCCGTTGCGGTTCGCCAGCCTTGCCTGCGGCGGGGCGAGCCTTGCGCGGGCCGATATCGGCACCCGCGCCACGCTCAGCCCCGATTTTGCCGCGGCCGAGGCGGATTTCGCCATCGAGGGCGGGGGCGCGGCGTTATCGGGGCTGGTCGCTGCGGGCCTTGGTGGCACGGCTGAACTCGGCTGGTCGCAGGGGCGCCTCGCGCTCGGCCATGATCTGGCGTTCACGGGTGTTGCCGCGCCGCAGGGCCGCCTTGCGCGGTTCGAGGCGGAGGGCACCTGGCGCGGGGCGACCGACGGGGCGAGCGGGCAGTGGGAGGGCACCTTGCGCGGCGCGGGCCTTGCGCCCGCCAGCGATCTTGCCGCCAGCCTTGCCGCCGCCGAAGACAGCGCGGCCGGCACGCTGCTTGCCCCGCTGCTCGCCCGCGCGCGCACCGGCCTGTCTGCCGCGCTTACCGGGGCGCGCTTCCGCAGCGATGCGATTCTGCGCCACAAGGGCGGCGCGGCATCGCTGGTCGTCTCGCAAGGCAGCATCACCAGCGCGCGCGGCACCCCGGTGCTGGCCCTGTCGCGGCTCAATCTCGGGATTTCGGCCGATGGCGTGAGCGGGCTGCGCGGCGATATTCTTGCCGGCGGAGAGAGCCTGCCCGATATCAACGCCCGCATCGCCCAAGGCGCCGACGGCGGCTGGACGGCCCGCATGGCCATGGCCGATTACGCTGCCGGGGCCAACCGCCTGGCCATTCCGCGACTGACCCTGCGCAGCACGGCGGGCGGACGCTTTGCCTTTGAAGGGCTGGTCACCGCCAGCGGCGATCTGCCCGGCGGCGGGGTCAATGATCTCAGCCTGCCGCTGGAGGGCACGTGGTCGGACAGCGCCGGCCTTGCGCTGGGCACCCGCTGCATGCCGGTACGGTTTGAAAAGCTGGCGCTGTCGGGCCTTGCGCTCGAAGGCCAGCAGGTCACGCTTTGCCCCGAAGGGCGCGGGGCGATGCTGACCTATGGCGATACGCTGCGGCTGGCCGCAAGCACCGGGGCGCTCAAGCTTGACGGGATGCTTGGCGAAAGTCCCGCCAGCCTTGCCGCCAGCGGTGTCGCCCTGCGCTATCCGCAACCGACCGAGGTGACCGGCCTTGCCGCCCGGATCGGCAGCGGCGAGAGCGAGGCCCGCTTCGCCGCCGCCAGCCTCACCGCCAATCTTGCAGGTGAGACCGGCGGCAATCTTGCAGGCGGCAGCGCGTGGCTCGCCGCGGTGCCGCTCGATCTGGGGGAGATCGCCGGGCGCTGGTCCTTTGCGGACAGCACTCTGCGGCTCGCCGACACGCGCCTGACCGTTACCGACCGCCCCCCCACCGGGGGCGAGGCCCGCTTCGCGCCGCTGGTGGCTGAAGGCGCCGCCCTGACCCTCGCCGACAATCGCATCACCGCTGACGCCCGGCTGGCCCACCCCGAATCGCGCCGCGGTGTCGTGAATGTCGCTCTCACCCACAATCTCGACACCGCCAACGGCACCGCGCGGCTGCGCGTGCCGGGCATTGTGTTCGACAAGGCCTTCCAGCCCGAAGACCTCACCTACCTCGCCAAGGGCGTGATTGCGTTGGCCGATGGCACGGTCAGCGGCGAGGGGCGGGTCGACTGGCGGGACGGGAACGTCACCAGCAACGGCACCTTTTCCACCGACGGATTCGATTTCGCCGCCGCCTTCGGCCCGGTGCGCGGGGTGAAGGGCAAGGTGGTGTTCACTGATCTGCTCAATCTCACCACCGCGCCCGACCAGCGCCTGACCATCGATGCGATCAATCCCGGGGTCGAGGTGCTGGCGGGCACGGTGCAGTTCGAACTGAAGGACGCGACCCAGCTGACGCTGGAGGACGCACGCTTCCCCTTCATGGGCGGCACGCTGACCATGCGCCCGCTGGCGATGGATTTCAGCAAGCCCGAGGAACGCCGCTACGTGTTCGAGATGGTGGGCCTCGATGCGGCAACCTTCGTGGCTCAGATGGAACTGGGCAATATCAGCGCCACCGGCGTGTTCGATGGCACGGTTCCGATCGTCTTCGATGCGGGCGGCAATGGCCGGATCGAGGGCGGGCTGCTGATCGCGCGGCCCGGCGGCGGCAATATCTCCTATCTTGGCGAACTGGCCTATGAAGACCTTGGCACGATGGGCAATTTCGCCTTCGCGGCGCTGCGTTCACTCGATTACCGGCAGATGAGCGTCGGGCTCGATGGCGATCTGGCGGGCGAGATCATCACCAGCTTCAATTTCGACGGGGTCCGGCAGGGCGCGGGCGCAAGCCGCAATTTCGTGACCCGCCAGCTGGCCAGGCTGCCGATCCAGTTCCGCATCAATGTGCGCTCGCAGACCTTCACGCAGCTTGCGCTGATCGCGCGCGGCTATTCCGATCCCACGGTGTGGGGCGATCCTTTCGAGCTGGGGCTGCTGCATGTGGAAAACGGCGCGATTGTGCCCGGCAGGGGCCGCCGCGGCGCCGGGGCCGGGCAGCCGGAACAGAATTCATCCGTTCAACCTTCAGAAAGCGACGAACAGCCATGATGCACGCGAATTTGACCTCTCCGCCCGGCGCTGTCAGTGCGATTGCGCTGCCGGCACAGGCAAGAGGGGGCATGATGAAGGCGAAGGCCGCATTGATTGGGCTGGCGTTGGCAAGCGGGGGCTGCGTGAACATTCAGGCACCCGACAAGCCGATCGTCATCCAGCTGGACATTAATATTCGCGCCGAGGTGCTCTATGCCCTCGCCGAGGATGCGAAGAACACGATCGAGGAGAACGGGGATATCTTCTAGGGCCAGACTTCAGGTTTCCTGAGGCCCGAAATCCCCGTCTCCCGGATGGAGATGTGACGATGCGCAATACCGTTCTTGCCACCCTTGCCATGGCCGGCATTCTGGGGCTGGCGACTGTTCCTGCCACCGCGCAGCAGCGCGACCCCGCCTATGCCGCCGCGCGCGCTGCGGGCAAGGTCGGCGAGCAGCCGGACGGCTATCTCGGCATTGTCGGGGCGGCGGACAAGGCGTTGCAGGACATGGTCAACGACATCAACATCAAGCGCCGCGCGGTCTATACCGCCAAGGCGAGCGAGAAGAAGTCGACCGTGGAAGCCTATGCGCTGACCTCCGGATGCGAGGCGATTGCGCGCACGGTGCCGGGCGAAAAATACATGGCCCCCGATGGCAGTTGGCAGACCCGCACCAGCGCGCCGCCGGTGCGCGACCCGCGCTGTCCGTAATTTTCTCGCACCTGCACAAACTCTGTCCCAGCCGATGTTGACACGTATGTGCCCCCCTTCTAAGGGGGCGGCGCCCTCGGCGGGCACCTTGTTGCATGTGGCTGGCCCCCGCGTTTAGGGACCATGGCATGAGCGACGAGAAACCTGCCCGAGAACCCATTCAAGAGGATGCGCGGATCGACGCGCTCGAAGCGCGGCTCAAGGCCGCACGCGAGCGCGAAGAACAGCGCAACCGGCGACAGGTGCAGGGCGTCGATGCGAATTACCGCAGCGGCAACCGGGCCCTCGCCAACCTTCTGGGCGGGATTATCGGCGGCTTGGTGATCGGCTTTGCGGTGGACGCATTGCTCGATATCGCGCCCTGGGGTCTGTTGGCGGGTCTGTCTCTCGGGACGGTATCGGCCTTCAGAAGCATCATTCTGAGCGCGAAAACGCGCCCCGCAGATGAGGTCCAGAGCCGGGATAGTGAGGGTTAGACCCCTCCTAGGCCCCCTCCAGACCCCCTCCAGGGGCGTGTTTCATGTGAAACATTTGGGGATCTTTCGATCGTGGCAGCCGAAGAAGGCAAGGTCGATCCGATGAAGCAGTTCACCATCGAACCCCTCATGGGGTCCGATTGGCAACTGGGCGACGGATTGAACATCGCGTTCACCAACTCCGCGCTGTGGATGGCGATCACCGCTGTGCTGGTGACGCTGTTTGTTGCGGGCGGGATGAAGCGCCAGTTGGTGCCGGGTCGCTGGCAGATGGCGGTCGAGACGATGACCGGTTTCATCGACGACCTTCTCGAAGCCAATGTGGGCGCGGCTGGGCGCAAGTATGTGCCTTACATCTTTACGCTTTTCATGTTCATCCTGTTCGGCAACCTGCTGGG
>VFQM010000187.1_pt1 | contig 76873 bp, 65 predicted proteins | sample 3512391 | NCBI WGS metagenome assembly VFQM01 (sample SAMN10412369, study PRJNA504923) | tailings metagenome | isolation source: Replicate 1 from Balatoc abandoned mine | place: Philippines | reverse complement strand
GATACTATAAGCTCCTATGTGTAACTTGCGCCAGCTTTAAAAGATCGAGAAGATAGAGGTTCGAATTTGAGATCCTCCAGTCTACGAAGGCCCTGATGTAACAATCAGGGCTTTTTTATTGCTACATGTTTTGGTTAGTAACTGAAAATTAACGGTAGTCTAAACTAAATCCATCCTTTGCTTTTCCATAGAATGAGGTAAATTGAAATGCCAAGCTATTATCAAACAAACTAAATCAACTCAAGTAATGAATGTTTTGTGGCAGCGGCCGGGCTCATCCGCTGCAATCTTTTTGCGCAACGCTAAATGCCCTGAGGCAAAAAGGATTTCCGCTGTGATCCCTGCTGCGGGCCACATCACAGAATTGACATAACTGTTCATCAGCGAAAGCAGAGGTATAAAAATGGGTTTAAACCGCAGAGTACACAGAGGTTCGCAAAGATTGGCAATCCGCGCTTCTAATTTGTAATTCGTAAAGGCAAGAAGTTCCATGTAAAAGAAACAGAATAGCCGTTTATTGCTATGCATTACCATATTTAGTAAATTTGTTTAAACATCATAACTTATGAATACGGTTGAACTAAAGAATTTACTAATTCATCGAATCTCTGAGATTAGCGATGTATCATTTCTTGAAGCCCTTAAAACCATTCTTGATTCAAAATCAGAGTCAAGAGTGTTATTCCTTACGGATGAACAAAAAGACGAGATTCTTAAATCAAAGAAAGAAATCGAAATAGGCTTATCAGAAGAAAACACAGAACTTGAAAAAGAAATCAATGAATGGCTGGGCGCAAAATAGTTTGGTCAAACAGAGCCAAAATCAAGCTTTATGTTATACTTGATTTTTATGCTAAACGAAACAAGAGTAAAACGTATTCAGCCAAGTTATATTCTAAGTTCAATAAGGAAATCAAACTTTTAGCCAAACACCCTGATTTGGGAATTAAGACACAGTTAGAATTTGTTAGAGGGCTAATTGTAGACGAATACATCATCTACTACGAGTATCAAGAGGAAAGTATCTTTATTCATACAATTTGGGATTGTAGACAGAATCCTGACACTCTGGTTATCAAATAACTAAAGATTCTTTTGACAAACTCCTATTTAAACTCACGTAATTAAGTTTCTTCACCTCTGCATGAATCTTGAAAAAGCACTATCCGCGCCTTATTCTCAAACAGGAGTTCGTAAAATAGCGAACTATGTAGGTGAAGATGCAGCAAGATTTAAATTACTGGTTGATCAGGTGCTTAGTTTCGACAATAAAAAAATTCAGTTAGCAGCAGGTAGCATGAGTATCTGCATTGAAAAACATCCGCCCCTGCTCAACAAGTACATTAAAAAACTAATCAAAGCCGCTGCCGCTAGTGCAGCAACAGATAGCCTGAAAAGAAATGTGCTACGTGCCTTGCAGTTTGTGCAAATACCCACCAAAGATCAAGGAATTGTCGCTGATTTTTGTTTTACTACACTGGCCAACAGGAAAGTGGCCATTGCCATACGTGTTTTTGCGATGACAGTATTAGGCAACATCGCTCAGGAACATGCTGATTTAAAACAGGAGTTAAAACTACTACTGGAAAGTGAGTTGTCTGTTGGTAGTGCCGGGTACGTGTCGCGCGCCAAAAAAGTGCTCAGGCGACTGGAGCAAGGCGAATAAACATTGGAAAGATTTGTATTTTGCCACGTGGATCAAACGCTAAGCGAAAAGCATACGTGCAAAAACTGTGGCCATGAATTTATCGGGCTTTACTGTAACCTATGTGGTGAAAAAGTACTCCAGGTAAAGGATCGGAAATTTAAAAGTTTTCTGGGGAGCATTCTCATTGCCATTACTTTTGCAGACAATAAAGTAATCAAAACACTTTGGTTGGTTATTCGCAAACCCGGCTTTCTTTCCAAAGAATATATTAATGGTGTAAGGGTAAAGTATATTAAGCCTCTTCAACTCTTTTTTATCCTCAACCTTGTTTATTTTTTATTTCCCGTCTTCCAGCTCTTTAACTCTTCATTGTACACGCAGATGTACCTGTTGCCACACCGGCACATGGTGAGAACAATGGTGCTGCATAAATAAGCTAAGGCAGATTTCAGCTTGCAAGCTTACACATTAATGTATGATGCCAAATCACAAAGTCTGGCGAAATTACTCATTGTTATGTTCATTGTTTTTGCGTCACTACCTCTTTCCCTCATCTTTAGGAAGAAGAAGATTTATTTCACTGATCATACAACGCTTGCTGTTGAATTGGCCATTTTTAATATTGCCATTAATGCCATCTTACTCAATCTTATTTTCTGGGTACTCAACTCCTTGCTTAATTGGTCTGGCTCAGGCTGGATAAAGTACCTGGACGATTTTGCGATTACTACCATTTTTATTGGAAGCAATCTTTATTTCTTATGGAGAGCGTCACGCACTTTTTATGGAGAACGTAAACGCATGCTTTCTTTTAAAGTACCACTCGCTTTAATTGGTCTCTATGCAGCGCTGGAGTTGTACCGGCTTATGCTCTTTTTTATAACTTACTGGTCTACCTGATATCAGTAGGCAGTTTTAACGGTGGCTTTCAAATCGTGTAAGATGTTATACAAACCAAAGTAGGTTCTATTAATGTATAAGGCGTCTTTGACTCCTCTTGCTTTTTTAGATTTTCTTAACTCTTTCATACCTGATATTTCTTCACCAAAAGCAAAGATGGTATCAAAGTAAGCTTTATCTGCAAAATCAAATTCAGCCGAACGGAAAGGCTTACTCAGTAGCACGACCAGTTGCGTGAATATATCTGTGAAAAATTCTTTTTCTTTGGCACTGTCATCAGGATAAATGAAGCGCAAGTCATAAAAAGCTTTTTCAAGGCGTTTGGCATCATCAATCAAAGTCGGATCCAGCAACTGAAAGTACTTAGCATGAAAATCGGTTGTCATCACTTTTACACAACCAAAGTCAATAATACCAAGTTTGTAGTCGGGGGTTATCAAAAAATTACCCGGATGCGGATCTGCATGCACAGCTTTTAAGGTATGCATCTGGAAGTGATAGAAATCCCACATGGCCTGACCCAGTGCATTTCTGTGAAACTGAGGAATATCATTTTTCAGGACTTCCCCTAAGGGTTTACCATCTATCCAATCCATGGTCAGGATTTTTGCACCTGAATATTCAGGATAGTAGTTTGGGAATACTACGTTTTTGATATTCCCTGATTTTACCGATAGGTCCAGCGATCTTTTTAACTCAAGGTCATAATCTGTCTCCTCCAGCATGCGTGCTTCCACTTCCTGAATAAACTCGTCATACTCAGAAGCATTTAATTCAAACATGCGAAGGGCAATGGGTTTTACCATAGCCAGATCAGATTTTACACTGTCGCCAACACCAGGGTATTGAATTTTAACAGCCAGGGTTTTGCCATCTTTTACTGCCTTGTGTACCTGACCGATAGAGGCAGCGTTGGCAGCAGATTTTGAGAAACTATCAAATAACTGATCGGGATTTTTACCAAACTGTCTTTGAAAAGTTTTGACTACCAGCGGATAGGAAAGCGGGGGCGCTGAATATTGCGCCATAGCAAATTGTTGTTGATAGGCTGAAGGAAGGATATTTTTGTCCATGCTCAGCATTTGTGCAACCTTAAGGGCACTTCCCTTCAATTCACTTAGCGATTTATAAATATCTCTTGCATTATTCTGGTGCAAGTCGTCTTTATTGGATTCTCCTGTTACCAGTTGCTTACCATAATGTTTTAAGTAGTTGGCACCAATTTTTGCGCCAGTGCCTATAAATTTTCCTGCACGCTGTACCTTGCTGGTAGGTATACTCTCCTGCTCCTTCATGTTGCGATTTATGCGTGTGCTTTAGCCTGGTATAAAAATTTCAAAAAGTCGATGGCTGAATCAATGGCACCTTTACCTATTAAATCGAAAGCCAGGTTAATCGATTTTTCAACAAAAGCATCTGTCTTTTCAAATCCTTTGCTGTTGTCGTCCTTCCAGAACATTAAGAAGAAAGTCATGTGCACCCAAAACAGGTTTGGATAGCGCTTGTCCACAAAAGGTCTTTTAGCTACCTCCTCACGGCTTATGCCCTCCCCTATTATCTGTTCAACAAAAGCTTCAAAAGTTGATTTAAAGTCTTTGATGTAGGCTGGGTTGAATTCCGGGAATTTATGCTGCTTAGTAACCAGTAGAATATAGCTTCTGTTTGATTTAAGTACCTCTGCTATTGCAAAGTAAAAGGTAAGTAACTTTTCTCTGGCGCTGAATTCAGCAAATGCCGAATCTGCATTCAGCTTTTGCAAGGTAGCGGTGGCAAAATTCTTCCAAATAGCCTTATCAATGGCTTCAAATGAACCAAAATGATCGTAGAAAACTTCTTCTTTAATGTCCAAAGCAGCGCAAAAGGAATAGATTGAAGCTGGTTGCTTACCCTCTTTCAATAAATGATGCTTGTAGGCCTCAATGATTGCCTGGTCATCGATGGCCTTGTTGGTTTTTTTCTTAGACGATTTTGTGGATTCCATGCTTTTTTAACAATATTGGAGCATCAATGTTTTGACCCCCGCAAAATAATGCGCTGCTTAGGCCTTCTCTTACTGCTCGTTGCTCACCTCCAACTTTCTGGACAAGACAGAAAACCTGTGGTCAGGCCAATCTTGGTTAACACATGCGAAACCGTTAGCAACGAAGCCATACAACTTATACCCTACTATCTGGAGGTTTATAACCTGGATTCAGCGGCCTACTATGTCAAAATTTGGGAGGATAAATGTGGCCGAAATAAGTTTAATGAGCGCATTAAACTTTTACTATCAATTGAAGACGATTCCTTCACGCAATTCATGATAGACTATTCTGCTTACGTCTACTTGCTTGACGATCTTGCAGACCATCAAACTAACCAACTAATAGACACTGTCTACCAGAATCCAAGCAATTTTTATAACCAATACTATAATCCGGCAGATCTCATTCTCTCATTTGATCAAGCGACTAAAATCTTTGCAAAGAAACTGCTAGAGAGACTCACTAACGAAGGAATGAGCTCATGCGACTTGAGATACCAGCTTTTGACACTTTATGCAGGAGAGGTATCCGCTTTTCAGAAAAGTATAAAGTCACCAGAATGTAGCGATGGCCGTTTGCCACAATTGATTAATCAACTTATAGATAAAATTGAAAGCCAAAAGCTTATTCACGTAGCGATTAGCACTGGCATTTGGATTCCAACAAGTGACGTATCAGTTCTAGGTGCTCATCCGAGCTTAGGTTTCTTATTTGGGGGTGGTACCAAAAAGTATACATTCGATTTAAGTGCAGAATTCAGATTTACTAAATCAAAAAATAACTACACAACTTATTACCAAGGGAATCTAATCACCACAGATTATTTCTTTGGAGGCTTTGCCGGACTTAACGTAACCAGAAATATGGTTACCGTTGGAAAATCAAATCTTCACATTGGTGTTGGGTTAGGAATAGATGGAATTGATGTTGTAGAAAGTGATACTGATAATGATATCGATGGAAAATCTATACTATCATTTAATGCTAATGCAGGCTTAGGGTATCGTTACATCAATGATAAAGGATCATACTCAGGAATTGATGTTCGTTATAACTTTGTTCAATATGATAACAATCCAGGCACCTCTTTTTCAGGAGATACAATTTCAATAAGGGTTACCTTTGGGTTGATTGCGAACGACAAAAGAAGAAGGCAATTAGCTGACATTAACCGCTTATTCGGGAATCCATGACAAATAGCATTAAGAAAACTGCATTCTTCCTTTTTATGCTACTTCTATTTTGTGAATGTGGCGTTTGGGGATCCCGAAAAACGATTTCTTCCAAAGCCTCCAAACCCATTAAGAAGGTTGCGCTCATTCTTGTAGCCGATAATGACCCTTTTTTACAAAACTCGACAGACGGATACAAGGTAATTTTTGTAAAATCACTGGCAGAGTCATTTGTGTTGCAAAAAGAGTTTGACTTTATGATCATGGATAAAGAATATGTGATCCTTGAAAACGATGATATGGAGAAATCATTGATTGGAGTAGAGATGAAAGATTATGATGCTTACATCCTGTGTTACCGTAAAATGCAATCAGGGTTTAATCACAAGGTTTGGTTTGATATCTATGAAACAAATCCTGCTAAACGCCTTGCTACCATATCCCACTCAACCCGAATGGGTAATTCTTATTTTATGCCACCAGGCTCCTATGAAACTTTAATAGATGCGACTAAAGGAGCTTTTGATGTGCTGATGACCCATTGGCATAAAATAAGCGGATAGACATTTTAGTCAGAAAAAAATCTCCTGTGCCAATCTATACGTATTGGCGTGTGCCTCTATAATATCCCTAAAATCCGGAGAGTAACCGCCTCCCATGCTTACAACAATGGGGATTTTACATTGCTTTGCCAAACTTAATACAAACTTATCACGCAGTTTACAGCCCTCTCTGGTTAAAGCTAATCTGCCAAGTTTATCCGTTGCCAACACATCTACTCCCGATTGATAGAAAATAAAATCTGGCTGCACCTTGGTCAGTAATTCGTTAAGATGTCTGTCTAACAATTCAAGGTAAGTGTTATCATCAGTAAAGTCTGGCAAGGCCACATCTAAATCCGATTTTTCTTTATGCAAGGGATAATTGTTGGCGCCATGCATACTGAAGGTGAACACACGTGGCTCATGCTGAAAAATTTGTGCGGTGCCATTTCCCTGATGAACATCTAAATCAACAATCAGGATTTTTTTCGCTAATAGATTGTTTAACAGAAAATTAGCAGCCAATGCCATATCATTCAACAAACAAAAGCCTTCTCCCTTATCCGTAAAAGCATGGTGTGTGCCACCAGCTATATTCATCGCTATGCCATGCTGTAAACTAAACTTAGCGCAGTCAATAGTACCTTGTGCAATAATTATCTCACGGTCCACCAATTCACGTGTTAAGGGAAAACCTGTACGCCTGATCTCCTGACTCGTCAAGCTTAGGTTTTTCAGCTTCTGCCAATACCCGGACTCATGCGTTTTTAAGATTTCAAATTCCTGAAGAGGTGCTGGGGCAAAAAAGTTATCGCTGCTAAGGGTACCCTCATGAATAAGTTGTTGTGGCAATACCTCATACTTACTCATCGGAAAACGATGATTAGGCGGCAAAGGAAGTACGTATTTTTCAGACCAAGCAACTTTTAACATAAAGCAAATAAAAAGACCTGTGGTGTATTAACTCCACAGGTCTCTTTTAGTTTTTTAAAATATTAATGGTTGTGTTGATGACCACCACCGCCATACCAGGCCTCTTGCAATTCATGAAATTTGTCGTGAAGTGCTGTAAGCGCTGCACCAATCTCTTCATCTGTTCCCGTAGTTACTAATTGAGCAAGTGCATCGCTGCCTGCTTTTAACTCCTGTAACTTGGCCTTTATTTCGTCATTATTTACTTTTTCAGGAAGTGGAGCGTTAACCCAGGTTTCTGCTGCTTTTACTAAATCAGCTGCCTGAGCTTTAACAGGTGCAAGATTGGCAGAATCTTTAAACGGGTGAAAGGCTTCTGCCATGGCAAAGTGGTAAGCATCCATTTCAGGCCACTCATCTGCGGCTGCAGCTTCTTCAGTGGCCGGTGCAGTCTCTTCTTTTTTAGCTGAACAAGCTGCAACAAATACAGCAGCCAGAACAACTAGCACTAATGTTAATTTTTTCATGAGTTAAACGATGGTTTTAAGTTGCAAATCAGCAAGCCTCAGGTTGACCACTTTGATGGACACAAACCCAATGCAATACTTTTTTAGTAATTGGTTATGAAACAAAAATACAAAACACTTTTAATCCCGAACACGTCTTTTGCCATATTTTAACCAATTCTCGACACGGATTATGAGACGGTATAGTAAATCAAAGTATAAGGTCAGGAACAGAAAACACGTCATAGACCAAATAACAAGGATATTGAATAAAAAGGTGTCGTGTGTGGCTCCTGCAAAATATTTAGTGGGCTGATAAAGATTCGCTGAAAAATCGAAGTAATGTTTTGGTTTATGCTCATCTGCATAGATAGGATAAATTTTTTGATGCAACTGACCATCAAACTCTACGATCCTGTCTGGAGTGGATATGTTCTTGACTGCATCCATCACCGTTTGATTTTGATAACGCAGCTTGGTCTCTTCAAAAAATGCTGCTTTTTCAGGAGTACTTGTCAAAGCCATTACCATTTGCTCCTTCTGATCTTGTGCCTTGTCCTTCTTATTACTATAATATCGTTTGAGCGCGCTGAGGAAATTTACTGTATTGCGGTGAAGAAGCGAGTCGAAGGAGCCGATGGCAATCTTATCCACATCTGCAAACTTATCTTCACCTATCCAGCGCAATTCATTTTTCACCTCATCGCGTAATAGGTTCATAGCCGCAGCCACATCAGTTCTGTTTTCATTATACCAACCTTCCCGATTATTAAGTATAAATGAAAGTCGTGATTCTAATTCTGGTATAAGGTAAATTCGTTTGTACTCTGCCAGGGCCGCTTCTTTATCCAATTCATAAAATTGAGCTTCAAAGGGATTGTCCCTGAATTGTGTTACCATCATGGCTTCAAAGGCCCAGCGTGATGCCATCATTTCACCAATAACAGGTACGCCTACAGGCTTACCCACGCGAGGATTAAATTTATCGAAGTTGATAACCACACCACTTAATAGCAACTGTGGAATGACCAATAGAGGAATCAAAATGTAAATAGTTACTGCAGAATTGAAGGAGGCTGAAATATTTAAACCAAGCATGTTGGCAAAGCATGAACAAGCCAAGAGTACAAACCAATAACGCAATTCTGTAAAAGGTATTTCTAACACCAGGTTACCAACCACAATAAATAGAAAAGTTTGAATAGCCGATATAAAAAACATGATCAGCACTTTGGATGAGAGGTAGCTGCTTCTGCTTAGGTTAAGAAATTTTTCACGCTTCAGGATTTTTCTATCACGGAAAATTTCCTCGGCACTCATAGTTAAGCCAAAAAAGAGCGCCACCACAACGCTCATAAAGAAATAAACCGGAATATTTTGATTCTCGTAAAAGCTATAATTTGCCTCCTCACCTTTTAACACATTATAATACTTCACCATATAACTGATGAATAAAGCTAAAAGCGGTGCTTCCAGTAAATTGATATAAAAATATTGCTTATCAGAAAGTTTAGAGAGTACATCTCTTGTAATAAATACTTTTAACTGTATAAACCAGTTGGGTATTTTCTGAACAACCGGTAGGGTTTCCGTTGTATGAATTACCTTAGGAATTTTTGTTTTCTGTTTGAAATACTGATACCATTGCCCCGGAGAAACCTTTCTGGTAGTTGTTAACCTGCCGTATTCATTGACTACCTTGGTTTCAATAATGGAGAATATCTGCTCGGGATTTATATTTCCACATTCCGGGCAGGCACCCTGATCACGGTTGGTGGCATTTACTATATTTCTAAAGTATAGAACCGCATCAATAGGGTTTCCATAATAAATCTGAAATCCACCTACATCCAGAATCAATAGTGAATCAAAGAGTTTAAAAATGTCTGATGAGGGTTGGTGAATTACCACAAATATCATTTTCCCTCTCAGCGATAATTCTTTGAGTAAGTCCATGATATTTTCAGAATCGCGTGAAGATAAACCTGAGGTTGGTTCGTCTACAAACAACATAGCCGGTTCCCGCAATAACTCCAAACCAATGTTAACACGTTTACGCTGCCCCCCGCTAATGGTCTTATCCAGCGGAGAACCAACTTTCAAGTCGCGAATTTCTAATAGGCCTAACTGAACAATTGTTTTATTAACAATCTCTTCTATCTGGTCATCCTGGTAAGAACCGAAACAAAGTTTAGCTGCGTAAAATAAGTTTTGAAAAACACTTAATTCTTCATGCAGTAAGTCATCCTGAGGTACGTAACCAATAATACCCTGTACCTTTTCAGGATGTGTGTGAATATCTATACCATTAACCAGCACTTGCCCGCTGGAAGGTCGTTCAGTTCCATTCAGTACATTAAGCAATGTTGATTTACCAGAACCGCTGGCACCCATAATACCTATGAGTTTGCCTTCACGTTCTGCCAGATTAATATTTTGTATAGCTGCCCGGCCACTTTTAAAATGATAAAAAAGGTGATCAGCTGTAAAAGTGATGGATGCTTGTGCTTGCCCCACCCTGAAGCGACCCACAATATCGCTGTAATAGATTGTTTCTATTTTATCGCCACGTATGGTGCTACCTGCCGGGAATACCTCAATTTTTCTACTCTTGAGTAATATACTGTTAAGATACAAGCCGGAAATACCCAAATATTTAATCAGGTAAGTCTCCACATCCGCCAGGTACAAGACTGCCACCATACCGTTAATATTTTTTTCGGTAATGCGTGGACCAGGGTAAGGCTTATCATCTAAACCTTCATCGATAATTAAAACATTTTTAGAGGCGAGTTCATCAATATCCTGACCAGTTACAAAATCCTGCAGCGCTGTAACATCGCTTTGTGGTATCTTTAGCGCCTGCCCAATGTAAAAAATAAGGTTACCCTGTCTTTCTGAAATTTCGAAATCGACATAGACTAACTCAATTATCTTGACAATCAATACCAGCTTTTGCTGAACGGTTAATGCCTGGTTCACCTTTCTGGCGATTTCCATTATTTTAGCCCAGTCACCGACAAATTCTTGTGTGGCTTCATCCATTGGAATCGCCTCACCAGCCACAGCCTTTAGTTCATGCTGGGTGCAATAGTTGTCAAATAAATCAAGATAGTATTTAACAGCCTCTCTGTTAAGGTGCTGCCCCAGAAACTCCTTTACTTTATTACGTTCATCATCGGTAATCCTCTCGCGCGCAACAATGGCAAAAAGTTGTATCACCGCCTTGAGCAGTTCTTCACTCATGTTTGGAAAATATCCTTAAATTCTTCCAAAATAGGGAATTATTTCTTGTTTTTTGAAAATATCTATCGAAAGAAAGGGTTTTGGCAAACAGATAAAAACGATTAGTGATAACAAAGTGCTGTAACAATGAAAAAGCTCCAGAATCTGGTGCCTTTTTCATGCTTTATAGCCTGCTTTGCATTTAACTTCAGTATGGATTTAACCCACTCGCTGTACAATCAATTCAGAAAGAATTAATACACTCTCACGCAGGTATTCATCATCCAATTTTAAACCGGGTGCAGCAACATTGCCGGTTTCTTTGTCTCCTAATTTTGTACCCAAACTTGCATTAGCTCTTTTTCTCTCCGCCTCTTCCATTTCCTGCTTGCGCTTGGCTTCATTTAACGAAACCTTTGTTTCATTCATGTTTCTTCTTACTTCATTTGTATCACTGATAAATTTATTCAGTTGCACATCATTTTTAACACGATCCTGATACGATTTATTGAGCGTGGCCAGGGTTTGTTTATTTACAATAGGTGTCTTCTCGTATAAAGTACTTCTGATCTCATCCCAGGGTAAAGCACTTGGATTAGCGCTTTCACCATACTCCTCTTCATTAAATGGAGATGGCAATTTAACATCAGGTGTTACCCCTTTGTGTTGTGTACTGCTACCGGTTACCCTGTAAAATTTCTGAAAGGTAATTTTTAACTCGCCTACTTCTTCGCCAGCGGCCGGTTGAATAAAGCGCTTAAGGTCTACAACGGTCTGCACGGTGCCTTTACCATAGGTAGATTCACCGACTACCACCCCACGGTTATAATCTTGTATAGCGCCAGCAAAAATTTCAGAGGCTGATGCACTAAAGCGATTTGTCATAACCACAAGAGGGCCGGTGAAAAGTACGCTTGGGTCTTCATCCTTAGCTACTTCAATACGATTAGCTGAATTCTTAACTTGTACCACAGGGCCGTTTTTAATAAAAATACCTGTGAGATCAATGGCCTCCATTAAAGAACCACCACCATTATTGCGGAGGTCAATAATTAAGCCATCAACTTTATCTGCCTGCAACTCTTTAATTAATTTTTTTACATCGCCAGAAGTGCTGGTATAATCCGGATCTCCTTTTTGATAAGCTTCCCAATCCATATAGAAGCTGGGGATGGTAATGACACCCATCTTTAAATCTTTAGCACCTTGCTTATAGGGTATTATTTCCTTTTTGGCCTTTTGGTCCTCAAGTTTAATTTTCTCTCTCACTAAGGTAATTTCCTTGGCAGAGCCTGTAAGCCCTGTCTCACCTGGCAAATAGCTTAGCCGTACCGTTGTGCCTTTAGGGCCTTTAATCAGTTTAACCACATCATCAATACGCCAGCCGATAACATCCACCATATCTCCGTCCAGGCCTTGTGCCACACCAATAATACGGTCGTTAGCTTTTAGTATAGCCGATTTGTCTGCAGGACCTCCAGGTATAATCTCAGCTATTTTTGTATAGTCATTGTCGGTTTGTAAGCGCGCTCCGATACCTTCCAATGAAAGTGTCATCTGCTCCTTAAATTTCTCAGCGGCTTTTGGTGAAAAGTAAGAAGTGTGGGGATCGTAGGCTTCTGTGATAGTGTTCATGTATATGTTGAATACATCTTCACTATTGAATTGGCGCATGGCTTTATTCATGCGCTCGTATCTTTCAGCCAGCACCTTGGTAATTTCCTCAGGTTTTTTACCGCTCAGTTTCAGGCTAAGTGCCTGATTCTTTATGTTTTTGCGCCATACGTCATTCAATTCTGCCTCGTTTGCTGCCCAGGGTTCCTTTTCACGATTGGTTTCATATTCTTCATCAATGGTGAAATCAAACTCTTCCTTAACCAGCTTGGTTAGGATGTAGTTGATTCGCTGATCGAAACGCTTATGGAAGACTTTATAAATTTCATAAGCCGGATCAACATTAGCGAGTTGGGTTAAATCATCTAAGGTTGTACGGAACTTTTCAAAAGATTGTATATCGGACTTTAAGAAAAAAGACTTACTACCGTCTAACGATTGGACGTACTGATCTAAAATTGCAGAAGACAGTGAGTCATTAAATTTAATTTTGCTATAGTGGTTGTTATTCAGGATAGCAATGATGGTCTGCGCTTCTTTGCCATAAATTGCCTTAGGCTGAAAAATGGTTGTATCTCTGACAGAAGCCCACGATAGTACACTATACGTTACAAGGAAAAATAAAATCGACCCTACCTTCTTCATAATTTCATTTAAGATTTATCAAAATCAAACTCACTCAAAAAGCGCTGTGCTTCGTCTACTGATTGAAACTCATAGTGCTTTTTACCTTTAACGGTAGAGTGTACCTCAAGTTTTACAAAATCCACATCCTTGTTCGAACGGAACTTATATTTCTGATTTCGGTAATCGGCCTCGGATTGTTTGTTAGAGAGATTGAAAGCAGTAGCCCTGTTTGATTTACAATAAGAACACTGATAGTATTTAACTAGTTCACCCGGTGCATCTGGCGTAGCAGGTTTTGTGATCTCTTCACGAAGCACTTTCATGGTGAAGAAACCACAACTATTACATTTCAATGCTTCCAAATGTCCGGCATACTTTTCTATTTTAACTTCACCGCTTTTCTCATCTACCCAAACATCGTAATCGATAGAAAAAATATTTTCTTCTGCCTGCATACCCATATCCAGGTGCACGTCTTCCTCCTCTTCACTGAGCAAGCGCATTTTTACACCCTTAGAGGAAACACGTGGCATGTAACGCCACTTCAATAATTTTTTATGAATAACCGATGGGTAGTAATATTCTAATACAAGGTAGCCGACATAACCCACCAGTGTACCCCCTGCAATTGAAATAATCAGGCGTGCAAAAAACCATACTTCAATGGTTTTTAGTTTATCCATACCATACCTGTTGATGATTAATGCTCCGGCTATGCCAAAGCAATAAAAGACCAGCTTATAATTGGCTATCTCTTTGGTGTTGATAAAGTCATATTTAGCATGAGGATCTTTGATGGAAGACAAGCGAAGATTATAACTGAGGTATATGATAATACCCGATGCAATCATAATGATGGCACCGATAATCATGGCTTGATGCCAGAAAACTAAAAAGGGACTGGGTTCTAAATACTCCATAGCAGATTTAAATTCAATTATTTTAACTGTAATAATAAGGGCTTCTTGCCATAAGTCCTAGACCAATACTGTGAGGACTATCTACAAACAAAATGCCTACCGAAATACGGGGTAAACGAATAAAGCTGCAATTATGATGTGACAAGCGCACATTAACCAGGGTTGCAAACTTTAAATTACTGATTATCAATTTATTAATAAAGAATAGTGCCTGAAGCCGCCCAATATTGTGCATTATTACACAAAAATACTTGCATATAATCCCTAAATTAGATTAACATTGTGTAGTTCTACACATTTTCTATGTCTGCTTACGAAATGAAAAAACTGGAGATGGAGCTTAAGGCTTTTGTGTCCAGAAATTTTGAGAAACCTAACAATTGTAAGAACCTTGATCAGATCAGGTTTTATGTGAAAGAGCTTTGTGCAAAAATTGAAGAACTTGAATTGCGCTGTAAGTATGTGCCTGAGTTTGCGTACACGTTGCTTGCCCAGTACAATTCAAGACAAAATGCGCTGATCAATTCTGAGTTTAAAAACAGTTACCGGTAAATTAATTTTTATGCAATACATACCGTCACCCATTCCGATTCAGTTTCGGTATATGTACTCTGCAACCGCCAATAAGTCTGGTCGTATGCAATACCATAAAGTAAAGCCAGGAGAAAGTAAATTGCGGATAAGTCGCAGTGAGTTTATCAGCACCTATAACAGCGCTCAAATTGTTTCTCTGCGGCCTATTCAATCACCAGGCAACGACAGTGAATTTCAACTGGAGTTTTTTATTTGAGCTAAGGCTTAAGAATTCCCTCCAAATTGGCAGGTGAATAGTTAATAGACTTAATCGTCTTATTATCAGCTTTTCTATACACTAACCAGTGGCTCCCCTCCTGCTGGTAATAGCATTCGGTGCCATCTTTTTGTAAGTAATGAGCAACGGTTTGCTTGGCCTCATTCTCGTCTTTGCAGGTCTTGCTCATGTTAGAGCGCTGTACTTCATCAAATAAGGCCTTAAATTTTTCACCTAAGCCAAACTCAAGTATAGCACCTGATAATACATACTGCAGATCGCAAAGTGCATCAGCCACTTCTACTATATCATTATTCAGGATAGCCACCTCTAACTCCTTCAATTCTTCTGCCAGCAAGGCTACACGCAATTTACAACGGTTTTCTGCCGGGATAGACGGAGTATCGAGAATGGGATGTTTAAAAGTCCGGTGAAATTCGGCTACCTGATTAAGTGCATCGGGTTGTTGCATGGCATGTATGTTTTCTGGTTAAACAAATAATGTTCGAATAACGTAAAACTGCTTTGATAAAAAAATTAGTTTAACTTTGTAGAGATGACTCTTTTCAGAAACACGCTTTTTTTAAGACCGTTTGCCACCCTGGCCGCACTTGTGTTTTTGAACCTTAGTTTTTTCCTGACTGAGCTTAATATCCTCGACTTTAAAAAAAATAATGAAGCACTTTATGAAACCCTGGTGCTCACCTTCAATACAATCTGTGAAGAAGAAAAGGATCCTTTAAGTGGGGAATCGTCTGAGACAGAATCCTTAAACAAAGAACTTGATCTTTTGCTAAGTTGCTTTGAAAATATACAGGCAGCCTATGTGCTTGTTATCATTAAAAACAATCCTTCATGCCTGCACTATCCTTGCGATGGTACTTCAGCAAGCATACATCAACCTCCCGAGTTAGCTTAATTTACTGCTTACCATCTTCACAATACCACAGCAAAGTGAGCTGCATATTTTAGTGGTACATTTTACTTTTAATAATCTATTTAACCTCTTTACAATTTTACAATGCCACAACACTATAACGACATTTTTATTGCCAATAAGCAATGGGTTCAAAGTAAGTTAGATCAGGATGAACAATACTTTGAAAAATTAAGTAAGGGACAAAAGCCTCCCTTCCTCTGGATTGGTTGCTCAGACAGCCGCGTGCCTGCCAATGAAATTACCGGCACCGCGCCTGGAGAGGTGTTTGTGCATCGTAACATTGCTAATATGGTTGTTCATACTGATATGAGTATGTTAAGTGTACTGGATTATGCAGTAAACGTACTTGAAGTTCGTCACGTGATTGTATGCGGACATTATGGCTGTGGCGGTGTGATAGCCGCTATGGGACAAAAACAGTTTGGTTTAATTGACAATTGGCTGAGACATATTAAAGATGTTTACAGACTTCATCACGAAGAACTGGATGCCATTGCAGACGAGAATAAACGAGCAGACCGATTAGTTGAATTGAATGTACAGGAACAAGTGTTCGATTTAACTAAAACAACCATCATTCAAAATGCATGGGCTCAAGGACGCTTTTTGCAGGTGCATGGTCTTGTTTATTCAATTGCCAATGGCATATTGAAAGACCTTAATGTGACTGTAGGTGATAATTCTGAGATCGAAGGTGTTTACAAGCTCCAGGTTAAAAAAATTCTGGCTTAATTCTACTCTTTGTCTTTCTCATTTGTTTTAGCGGACTACCATGTCAACAAAAAAACTTAATCTTTTTGCTCATCTTAAAAACGATTTACCTTCGGGTTTAGTCGTGTACCTCGTAGCCCTGCCCTTGTGCTTAGGTGTGGCACTAGCATCTACCGGCAGGGCCGACCTTCTTTTTTCCGGAATCATAGCCGGTGTTGTTGGTGGTGTTGTTATTGGTTCACTCAGTGGATCAGCACTTGGCGTTGCTGGCCCTGCTGCTGGTTTAGTGGTTATTGTACTCACAGCTATTGAAACGCTCGGAAGTTTTGAAGCCTTTTTGTTGGCTGTTTTTTTTGCCGGTGTTATTCAATTAATTGCAGGTTTTCTAAAAGCTGGTATTATTGGTTATTACTTTCCCTCCTCCGTCATTAAAGGGATGCTCACTGCTATTGGTATTACGCTTATTTTAAAAGAGATACCACATGCTTTCGGTTATGATGAGGACTTTATGGGAGACGAATCGTTTTTTCAGAAGGATGGTCATAACACCTTATCGGAATTGTATTATGCAGTGCGTTACAGCAGTGCCGGGGCCATTATTATCTCAGTAGTTTCATTGGGCTTACTTATTTTGTTCGACAGACCATTTATGAAGAAGATTCAACTCTTCAAATTTCTGCCGGGCGCCTTGTTTGTTGTCTTAATTGGTATTTTTTTAAATAGTGTTTTTGGTGGCCTTGTTCCTGATTTACAAATGACGGGCAAACACCTTGTTCAGCTACCTGTGGCAACAAACATCTCAGAGTTTTTCAGTTTTTTCAAGTCACCTGATTTTTCTGCCATCAGTAATCCCGATGTATACATTGTAGCTGTCACGCTCGCCATTGTAGCTAGTCTCGAAACCCTATTATCAGTTGAAGCAACTGATAAACTCGATCCACTGAAACGCAATACACCTACTAACCGCGAATTAAAAGCGCAAGGTGTTGGTAATATGGTTTCAGGTTTATTGGGTGGTTTACCCGTTACGCAGGTAATTGTTCGCAGTTCTGCCAATATTAACTCAGGAGGCAAAACCAAGATGGCTACGATTATTCATGGCAGTATTTTATTATTATCAGCCATTCTTATTCCGCGTTATTTAAATCTTATCCCCCTGGCATCATTGGCTGTTATTCTTTTAATGGTGGGTTACAAGTTGGCAAAACCTTCACTTTTTAAAGCGATGTATGCCCTGGGTTGGGATCAGTTCTTACCCTTTATTATTACTGTTATTGCCATTTTAGGTACAGATCTGTTAAAAGGTATAGGCATAGGTATGGTTGTAGCCATTTACTTTATTCTTCGTAAAAACTACAAAAACTCCTACCACTATAAAACCGAAAAGAAACAAGACAAAGAAACAGTTACCATTACACTTTCTGAGGAAGTAACTTTTCTGAATAAAGGAAGCATACAACTTACTTTAAGTCATGTGCCTGATAACAGTGAGTTGATTATCGATGGACGACAGTCCAGAAATATAGATTATGATGTTCTGGAGATCATCCAGGATTTCAAGAATTATACAGCGCGCGAGAAAAATATAACTGTAAGAACCCTCAATATTCCTGAAATCGTTTCAGTAGGCGGACACTAGGTTTGTTCAAAAAAGTATAAGAAAGCACGTTTAATCAAGCGTGCTTTCTATATTTGCGCCCTACTCTCATTTGTATGAAAATCGATTTTATTGAAGAGCTGGAGTGGCGTGGCATATTGCACGACATCATGCCTGGCACGAAAGAGCAGTTAGTTAAAGAAAGCACGAATGGATATATTGGCTTTGACCCTACGGCCGATTCACTGCACATAGGGCATTTAACGCAAATCATGACCTTGCTCAATTTTCAGCGGGCAGGCCATAAACCCTTTGCTTTGGTAGGTGGTGCCACTGGTATGGTGGGCGACCCTTCGGGAAAATCGGCAGAACGCAATCTGCTTTCTGAAGAAACGCTTAACCACAATGTGGCCTGTGTAAAGAAGCAATTAGAGAAATTTCTTGATTTTGGCACGGGGAGCAATGCTGCTGAAATGGTTAATAATTATGATTGGTTTAAAGAGTTTCGTTTCCTCGACTTTATCCGTGATGTAGGTAAACACATTACGGTTAATTACATGATGAGCAAAGACTCTGTACAAAAGCGTTTAGAAACTGGCTTATCCTTTACAGAGTTTACCTACCAGTTAGTTCAGGGCTATGATTTCTATTGGCTTCACCAACATAAGAATTGTAAAATTCAGATGGGTGGTTCTGATCAGTGGGGTAATATTGTTACCGGCACCGAGTTGATCAGAAGAAAGGCAAATAGTGAAGCATTTGCGCTTACCACAAAACTAATTACAAAAGCTGACGGCACTAAATTTGGCAAGTCAGAAGGTGGTAATGTATGGTTAGATCCTGCTAAAACTTCGCCTTATAAATTTTACCAATACTGGTTAAATGTTTCGGATGAAGATGCCGCCAATTTCATCAAAATATTTACGCAATTTACCAGGAACGAAATTGAAGGTTTGATTGCCGATCATGCCACTGCGCCACATTTACGAAAACTGCAACAGGCTTTGGCGAAGGATATTACCATCAGGGTGCATTCAGAAAACGATTATGAAACTGCACTCAAGGCCTCTTCCATTCTGTTTGGTAATTCAACGGCTGACGATCTGAAAAGTCTTGATGAAAATACTTTGTTAAATGTTTTTGAAGGCGTGCCGCAGGTGAGTATCAGTAGAACAAGCTACGACAATGCAGCAACTGTTACCGATCTGCTTAGTGAAGTAACACAAGGTATTATCTTTCCTTCAAAAGGTGAAACCAGAAAAATGATACAAGGCGGTGGGGTGAGTATTAATAAGGAAAAAATTACAGATGCCAATACCAAACCTGATTACTCACTTTTATCTGATCGATATCTTTTAGTACAAAAAGGAAAGAAAAATTACTTTCTGATTATTATCGAATAGTCTTAGTAAATAGAGAAAATAAAAAAGGATCGCTTTTCAACGATCCTTTTTTTATTTAAATAATTAAAAATAATTATTTGCTGATGAAATAGCGGAAGCCAAGTGAAGGCGAGAAGGTGCTTGCGCCAATGCTGATGGATGATCCACCGCCTTCGTAGCTGATATAAGAGATACCAGGAAGTGTGAAATCAAGCGACCATTTTGGACTAAAGAAGTAGGCAAAGCCAGGGGCCACACCTAAACCAAAACTAGAGGAAGTAACCTCTGTTCCAGCCACCACATCTTTGTCTGAAGTAAAGCTAACGCCACCATCTACTGTAAAAGCAAACTTGTCGTCAGCAATAAACTTGTAGTAGCGGATAAAGGGGCCAAGACCAAGACTGGTGTTGTCACCATCGTTGAAAGAAGAATAAGACAAATCAAGGCCAACCATCAGGTTATCTTTTAAGAAATAGCCACCGCTTGCACCAAGGCTAAAGCTGGAGGTACCCGGATCATTACTGGTAAACCTGAAACCACCTCCAAGGGCAATAGTACCTGTTGTTGTTTGGGCCATTGCCACTGAGGTAAACAATCCAAAAATTGCAATCATTATTACTTTTCTCATATATAGGGGGGTTAGTAGTTAGTTATATTTTGAAAAATATTATTTGCCGAGCTTTATAATTTTAAAGCCTACAGAAACCTGAATCACCTGGTTTTTAGCATCCTCGGTCTGCTGTGATGGTGCCTGGTCGTATATCTTAGATAAACCAAGATTATAACGTGCATCTACTGTCAATCCGAACGGAAGATCCCATCCAAGACCTAAAGCAAGGGTCATGTCACTACTTTTCATTTTATCTTTAACATCTTCAACTCGGTAAGAGCCTGGGTTCAACTGATCCTCTATGGGTGTTTCTCCATTAGTAACAAAACCGAACTGGGGTCCCATTTGAAGGTTAATACCTGCCACAGTGTAGAGCTTTAGAATTACTGGGATATTTACGTAACTAAAATTTGACTCAAAATTCTGACCATTGATCTCAACATTTGATCCTTGCTGAGAGAAAAGAATTTCAGGTTGAATACCCACTTTAGTAAACTTAAAGAGTGCAAAGGCACCACCGTGAAATCCAGTTCGGTTTTTATAATTTCCCTCTATACCATCGTCTGCATTAATACTTGCAAAGTTAGGACCTGCCTTAACACCAAGAGCAAACTGCACTTGGGAAAAGCCGGCAACTGACATTACCATTAAGATTATTACTACGCTGATCTTTTTCATATTTATTTTAGTTTGTTGGTTAAAGTTAAGTAAAGGTATTGAGCTCTGAACTCTGTTAAAGTTAGTTAAACGCGGCTAATAACGATTCATCTACCTCATTAGCATAGGTTAATAAAATATTGGGGTTTTGTTGTTGTTCGCGTAGGGTGGCAAATTTGGCGTTTTTATTTCTTGCCCAGGCACGTCTGGCTATTCCGTTGTAAACATCAAAGTGAAGCATATTCGCTAATTTTTGTTCAGCCTCAGCACTACCATCCAATAGCATGCCAAACCCACCATTGATCACTTCTCCCCAACCTACACCGCCTCCGTTGTGTATAGAAACCCAGGTAGCTCCCCTGAAACTATCGCCAATTACGTTGTGTATAGCCATATCAGCTGTAAAACGTGAGCCATCGTAAATATTGGATGTCTCGCGGTAAGGACTATCTGTACCGGACACATCATGGTGATCGCGCCCCAATACAACGGCTCCGATTTTGCCTGCCTTAATGGCATCGTTAAATGCTTTCGCAATATTCATTCGGCCTTCTGCATCTGCATACAAGATACGTGCCTTAGAGCCTACTACGAGTTTATTTAGCTTCGCCTCACTGATCCATTTAATATTGTCTTGTAATTGAGGATGAATCTCTGCTGGTGCATCTTTCAATAAACTTTCTAAGGTTTGTTTAGCCAGTAAATCCGTATAATCTAAATCTTCTTGTTTGCCTGAGGTACACACCCAACGGAATGGTCCGAAGCCATAATCGAAACACAAGGGGCCCATGATATCTTGCACATAAGACGGATATTTAAAATCAATCCCATTAGATGCCATTACATCTGCACCTGCCCTGGATGCTTCCAGTAAAAAAGCATTGCCGTAATCAAAAAAGTATGTTCCCTTAGCCGTGTGTTTATTAATAGCAGCAGCATGTCTCCGTAAAGTCTCCTGAACTTTGCTTTTAAATTCTTCAGGTTTTTTTGCCATGAGTGCGTTGGCCTCCTCATATGAAATCCCCACAGGATAATAACCACCAGCCCAGGGGTTGTGTAATGATGTCTGATCAGAACCTAAATCAACGTAAATGTTTTCCTGATCAAATTTCTCCCAAACGTCTACAATGTTACCTTGATAGGCAATGGAAACTACTTCCTTGTGTTCTTTGGCTTTTCTAACCCTTGTTACTAATTCATTTAGATCAGTAATGACTTCATCTACCCAACCCTGTTCATGCCTTTTGGTGGTGGCCTTGGCATTTACCTCGGCCACAACAGTAATGCACCCTGCAATATTTCCTGCCTTGGGTTGTGCACCACTCATGCCTCCTAAACCGGAGGTAACAAACAGTTTTCCTGCCAGACCCTCTCCTGCTTTTGAAATCATCCGTCCTGCATTAAGTACTGTAATGGTAGTGCCGTGCACAATACCTTGCGGACCAATGTACATATAGGAGCCAGCAGTCATCTGGCCGTATTGAGTCACACCCAGCGCATTAAATTTTTCCCAATCATCTTGTTTAGAGTAATTAGGAATCATCATCCCATTAGTCACCACAACCCGCGGTGCAGATGTTGATGAAGGAAATAACCCCATGGGATGCCCTGAGTACATATGCAAGGTTTGCTCGTCTGTCATATTAGCAAGGTATTGCATGGTTAGCAGGTACTGCGCCCAATTCTGAAAAACAGCACCATTACCACCGTAGGTGATTAATTCATGCGGATGTTGCGCCACTGCCGGATCGAGGTTGTTTTGTATCATCAGCATAATAGCAGCAGTCTGCTTTGATTGAGCAGGATACTCCTCTATGCTTCGTGCTTTCATCTCGTATTGCGGACGAAAGCGATACATGTAAATACGTCCATAACGCTGCAACTCCTCGTAAAACTCCTGCGCCAGTACAGCATGATGCCTCGGATGAAAGTATCGCAGTGCGTTAGCCACAGCCAGTTTTTTTTCAGCAGGTGATAAAATATCTTTTCGCTTAGGGGCATGGTTAACCGAAGCATCGTATGCCGGTAAGACTGGCAATACTTCAGGGATGCCTTGCAAAATTTCTTCTTTGAAACTCAACTGTGTTTTAGTGCTCATATTCTTATTCAAGTTGAAAATCCTGTGCAGTGAAATTGGTTTTTGTGTACTGATAGCCAATATCAAAAATTTCTTTGGCCTTAGAAATATCCAGGGGACTGTAAGCGCCTAAAGCAGGTGGTTCTATTACGACATTACATTGTGCCTTACTGGCACTAGAGTTTACGTTTATGGCCATCAATAAACTCCGCATGGTCACCTCTTTAGCATTTTTAATATCGAACTTCTGCCCCACCGGATTAGTGTGAACGCCTATGATAAAATCACACTTACCCACAAGAGGCCTCACAGGCAAATTGTCCATGATACCTCCATCAATATAGACGTTACCTTCAAAGTTAACCGGATTAAATATAGCCGGAATACTGGATGAGGCGATGATGGGTGTGATCAATTCTCCTTTAGAAAAGTAGACAATTTTACCCAGCTGAATTTCTGTAGCTGCAATGGTTAGCGGAAGCTTGAGTGATTCAAAAGAATTTTCGGGCAGGTATTTTTTTAATACTTCACGAAAACCATCTAAACTTAAAAAGCCAGTCCACGACCAGGCAGGCCGTACACTTTTTAAAATACCCGTACCTGAAATGATACTTAAAATTTCTTCCGGTTTATAACCATGCGCATAAAATGCCCCTACTATAGATCCTGCACTGGTACCGGACAAACTATCGACTTTTACATTCATTTCCTCCAGCGCTTTTAGCACACCTAAATGTGCAAAGCCCCTGGCTCCTCCTCCCGATAATGCAATTCCGATTTTCATAGTCTTACAATTGAAAGTTGACAATGGACAATGAGCAATGGATGTGAAGTGGCGATTGTTGCAATTTATGACTTTCGGCTTTGTAAATTATCATAATAAAATTTCTAAATCCTTTTGGAGTACTCGATCGCTTAGTTATTACAATAAAGAGGAGCTAACTGCAAAAACTTAGATTGCTTCGGTCGTACCTCCCTCGCAATGACGTGAATTTTTATTTTTGGCCTATTCTCCAAATAAAATAAAATGTCCCTTTATTGTCCATTGTAAATTGTCAATTGTCCATTCTTCCTCAAAGCTCAGATAATGAAAATGTTCTCTCCAGTCTAATACCCTTCTCAGTACGTTGCACGGTGCAGCATTCGTTAACAGCATCGTGTTCTAAAAATAGAATATACTTTTTATCCGCTGCTTCATTCAGGAAACGTTCTTTTTCTTCTAAGGTAAGCAATGGGCGTGTATCATAACCCATTACATAAGGTAAGGGAATATGGCCGATAGAGGGTAATAAGTCAGCCATGTAACAAAGGGTATGTCCTTTATAGTTGATCTTAGGAATCATCATTTTGTCTGTATGACCTGAGGCATAAAAGATATCAAATGGAAGTGCTCCTTCTTTTACAAATTCCAAATGTCCGCTCTCTTGCATAGGCAAAATATTTTCTTTGATGAAAGAAGCTTTTTCGCGCGGGTTGGGTTTGGTTGCCCACTGCCAATGTTCTTCGTTAGACCAGTACTTCGCATTTTTAAAAACAAGCTCGAGTTTCTCTCCATTATATTTTACACCACCACCACAATGATCGAAGTGAAGATGTGTTAAAAACATATCGGTAACATCATTGGGAGAAAAGCCAGCCTGATGAATTGATTTCAACAAACTATCATCACCATGTAAATAATAATGGCTGAAAAACTTAGCATCTTGCTTGCCACCAATACCATTATCAATCAAAATCAAGCGATTCCCATCTTCTATCAATAAACAACGCATGGCCCAGGTACATAGGTTATTATCGTCTGCTGGATTTGATTTTTGCCAGATGGATTTGGGCACAACACCGAACATGGCTCCCCCATCTAACTTAAAAAAGCCGGTGTTGATTACGTGTAATTTCATAGATAAAAATTCCAGATTAACTTGACTGTGTAGATATCCTCAGACCTAATACCCTTAGGGATTGAGTTCTGCTAAAAGTAATTTACGAAGTTCTTTTGCTTGTACCAATGCGGTAGAGTCCATTCTGTGCTTCATGGTATTGTTATAATGCATGGAAAAGGCCAGGTTGGCAAACATATTGTCTTGCCATAATTGCGAAGCGTTTTTTAAACCTAGCTTACTAAACTGCATGGTTCTCATCAGATAGGGCGTAATGATGCCAATGCGTTGTTGATTAGAAATATCATCAAAAATTTTTATTGAGCCATAGTGTTGATGATAAAGCTCAGTTATCTTTTTCCGCAAGTCAAAATTTTCAATAGCGTCTAATTTACCGGAAGCTAGTAATGATTGGTAGGAATTATCTTTTGGATTAAACGGAACGATCAGGTATAAACTACTGATCATAGTAGCCACTGAATCCTGATTAATTTTTTGGGCAAGGATACTTTGGGTGAGCGCCTGCGAAACCTTCATCATGTAACGTAGCGTATCCGTGGAAATGGTTAGTTCAGCTATATCGCTTTGTAAATCATCTGCCATAGAAGCGAGGTAAGCATTCGCTTGTCTTCGGCTATTGGCATTGTTACTTCTTTCAGTTAAGTAAAAGGCAATATACACGCCTATCACAATAGCCAGGAGGTTGATAAATTGGTTCTTCCATTGAATCTTCTCCGATTTTTTACTCATCTCGTTTCATAATTTTGGTCGGACTATACTTACATTAAAAAAGCTGCCTTTTTTCGAAGACAGCTTTTTTAAATTTCAAAATTCAAAATTTCAAATTCAACATTTTGTGCTTACTCTTTCACGACACCCATCGCACAGAATTTATCGATGCGCTTGCTGATGCGGTCTTCCGGTGTAAGCTTATTCAATTCCTTGAAGTTATCCATGATTACCTTCTTCACTTCCTGCGACATCCACTTTAAGTTAGTATGCGCACCGCCCAGTGGTTCTTTTACAATGCCGTCAATCAGTTTCAACGACAACATGTCTTTACCAGTAAGCTTGAGTACTTCAGCTGCTTGTTCTTTGTAGTCCCAGCTTCTCCACAAAATAGAAGAACAGGATTCAGGAGAGATGACAGAATACCAGGTGTTTTCCAACATCAATACTTTGTCGCCAATGGCTATACCCAATGCACCTCCTGAAGCACCTTCACCAATTACAATACAGATAACAGGCACTTTCAACATGAACATTTCTTTCAGGTTGCGTGCGATGGCTTCACCTTGTCCGCGTTCCTCTGCTTCAAGACCAGGGAAGGCACCAGGTGTATCAATAAAAGTGATGATGGGCTTGTTAAATTTCTCTGCCATCTTCATCAGGCGCAGGGCCTTGCGATAGCCTTCAGGATTGGCCATACCGAAATTACGCATCTGGCGCTGTTTGGTATTACGACCTTTCTGCTGACCGATGATCATGAAGGTCTGACCATCAATGGTTCCCAAACCGCCTACCATTGCCTTATCGTCTGCTACATTGCGGTCGCCATGCAACTCTATAAAATCTGTGGTGATCTCATAGATGTAATCGAGTGTGTAGGGTCTATCGGGATGACGAGACAGTTGCACACGTTGCCAGCCGGTAAGGTTGTCGAAGGTTTCTTTTTTCAGGTCGAGTATTTTCTTTTCGAGGGCTTTCACTGCGGCTTGCACTTCTTTGTCGCTATCGCCTGCCAGGGTCTTCATGTCTTCCAGTTTAGACTCCAGTTCAGCAATAGGTTTTTCAAAATCCAAAAGATTCATTAGGCTCTATCCATTAGTGAGGCGACAAAGTTAATAGTTTTTTAATATCTCGCTTTTTGGGCGAAAAAAGGGGATTTTGGATTTATAAGTGATTGATTTATAGAATATTAAAAAAATAACGACCATTAACAACAACTTAACAGGTATTTACAAAGACAACTTTCCAAAACTGATTGATTTAGTGTATCAATTGAACCAAATCCATCATCTTCATTGCTGAATCGTTAACGACCTTTATCAGTATGCAAAGTAAAGTGCGATGTAGTTGGATAAGAGTCTATAATTGAATCCAAAACTCTTTACTATGTATTGAACAAAACACTATTTATGGAATATATAGTTAATGGACTCATCGGAGTAGTGGGTAGCCTTATTGCCTCATTTGGATTTTTATATATATTTCTATCAAGAAAAATTCCAATTGTTTATATCTCAAATTATATATCTCGTGAGCAAAACAAAGACGGTTCTAACTGTTATTGGTTTAAGTATATTAATAAAACAAAAGTTCCCATTTACGATGTTCAAGTCGCTGCTTATTTCTTAACACCACAAGGCGGAAACGGGGGACAGAATTTAAAAGTGGAGCACATCACCGTTAAGCACAAAACCTATACACACGTTCCTGCAGAAACCAAAAATGACAAAAATGCGTTACACGCTGTACAAGTGAGAGTCTTAGATGATATAGATGGCTTGTGGAGTAATACAAGTACCTATCTAAGGTTTGAAGTTATTGCTAAACATGAACTCAGTGGTTTCAGTAAAGTTTTTGTTCAAGATTATCACTCAACCACTTTGATAAAGTCAGGGAGTTTTAAATTTGGAAACGACCTAGAAATTATCTAGAATCACTTAATAAATATATTTTAAAACCCTTTGCAGCGAGATATGAAAAATGACGTTAGAGTAACTGCTTAGTATCTATCGTGAAAGCAGCTTTTAAACTGATTTCCTTATTAGTTAAAGGAACAGAGTTATTAGTTGATTATGATGCTAGTGTTAATAAACAAAAAAGCCTTCAAATCTCTCGATTTGAAGGCTTTTGCGGTCCGGACGGGACTCGAACCCGCGACCTCCTGCGTGACAGGCAGGCATTCTAACCAGCTGAACTACCGGACCTTTTCCTCTTTTTCAACACCAGTTGTCTGAAAGGGAGTGCAAAGATAGTACCCGCTTTCGTTTATGCAAACCGTCACACAAAAAATCTTACTGATCTTTTAAACTTGCCCAATTATTTTTTGCCTTGGCAATGTGGTCCGCCCTGTCTTTTCTCCAGGATTTCTGTACGCCCAAATCGTAGTTCAGGTAAAGTACCCCATCTACTATGTCCCAGGCATTGGCTTCAATTTTAACCTTGTAACCTTGCGACACCCCGTATGCGCAAAAACCACCAAAGGCAGGTGCATACTTTTTGGGGTCTGCTTTAAATAAATCGCGGTGTGCGGCTGTAGCAAAGTACCAGGTCGCTCCCTCCCACTGATGGCTGAATTGTTTATCTCCTTTTACTGGTTTAGACTCTGTGAAATAGGCCACTACATCGTAGCCATCAATAGCACCTTTGCTGGTAGTAAATACTTTACCTTTTAATTCCTGTGCCATCAGCAAGGCACTGCTTATCATAAAGAAAGAAATAATGATCGCTCTCATGCGTAATTGATTTTGTTCTATTGACTAACGAAAGCTAAAGAGAAAGGTGCGTTTTAAGATCAACTAAGACACGATGTGTATGCTGGCTGACAAATTTTACCTGGAAACAACCCTTTAATGAATATCCGTATAGAGTCCAGTGAAAAAAGTATTCATTCTGAACAAAAAGAAATAATCTGCAAAAAATTAGATTGCTTCGGTCGTGCCTCCCTCGCAACGTGAGTTATTTTTTATGACTACTTGCAAATACTCAAATGTCTATGCTAAGCCTTTGGTTTAAAGCTGTATACATGGTCATTTGATCAATAAATTTGTTTACATTAAACATTCAAAATGTACCCTATGCTGCGCAGGATTGCCCATATTAACATCGCTGCTTTTATACTTGGTCTGGTGCTACTCACTTCTTGTGCTTCCGGCAAGGGCAATACCGTAACCGTGGTAAAACCGCGCACCCACAATACCTGGTATACCAAGCACACCTATAAAAGAAAATGGCATATTGGGCGTCTTCGTTTCTATCCGGAGAAGCAAGGCGTGAAAAAAGTAAAAATGAAAGGTTAATTAGGCTGTAAACCTTTCAGTATCCACTCGGCATTGCGCTTGAAGAATACTTTAGGTGAACTTATCTGATTGGTGTGTGCCGTAATAATCGATCCCAACAAATTAGACAATAACATATTTGATATGTCTCTGGTCGCTGTTGATTTCGTTATCTCTTTATTCAAGATAGCCTCCAAGGTAAAACGTTCCAGCATCTGATCAAGTGATTGTATTTCCACCTGCTGAATATCCGGAACGGATGGATACAGCAGTTCTTTTTCTTCCGGCTTTACAGGGAAGGGCTTGATACCGCGTTTCATGTCGGCCATGTAAGCAACCATGCTCAACATTAAGCCTGGATACTGGTCAAATTCTTCAGCTGCTTTTTCAAACAAATAATAAATTCCCTGCACACCTGATTTAGGCTTTTCCCTCATCTCTACCAAGCGCTGCAAACAGCAAATGCGCAAGTAGTACATCAGTACATCTTCCTTTTGAGGGAAGTATTTAAAAAAGGTGACTTTGGAAATTTTTACTTTATCGCAGATATCATCGACATATAAATCCTCAAATGATCGTTTTCCGACATGTTTTAAGGTTTGTTCTAATATCTGCACTTTTAAACGAGCTGATTTTTCTTTTCTAAGACTCATGGGGGTGGCTTATTATCCATTAAATTGTACCAAAAGCTTGGCTTAACCAAAGTAAAGATGATGAAACGCTTATTTTTCCTTTTATTGGTAGTTGCGGTAGCCGCATGTTCAACCAAACGTGAACCTGTTGTTGGACTTCTTGCAGATTCTGCCATGGTTGTATCTGCTCACCCCCTGGCTTCCCATATTGGCGCTGATGTATTGCGTAAAGGAGGTAATGCCATTGATGCTTCCATTGCCACACAATTTGCCCTGGCTGTGGTACATCCTGCGGCCGGCAACATAGGTGGTGGTGGTTTTATGCTTGTCCGTATGAACGATGGTGCCACTGATGCATTAGACTATCGCGAAAAAGCACCAGGCGCAGCGAGTACCGATATGTATTTGGGTGAAACAGGCGAAGTCGAAACAGATCTTAGTCTTCACGGTCATCTTGCCTCCGGAGTGCCCGGAACAGTGGCCGGCTTGTGGGCAGCACACCAGAAGTATGGAAGCATGCCCTGGGCCGAATTGGTTCAACCTGCGATTGATTTAGCCTTGAAGGGTTTTACACTTACGGAGAAAGAAGCTTCCGGATTGAATGAGCTGCAAGAAAATTTAATAAAGTATAATACCGTGTTACCCGAAAATCTGTTGAACGACAGTTGGCAAGCAGGTGATTCCATATTCTATGAAGATTTGGGACGAACACTAGAACGCATTCGTGATCAGGGTCTAGCAGGATTTTATGAGGGTGCAACTGCCGATAGCCTTGTGGCAGAGATGAAAAGAGGCAACGGTCTTATTACCCATGCTGACTTAAAAGCATATGAGGCCGTATGGCGCAAACCCATCAGTGGCACCTATAAAAATTACAGGGTAATTTCTATGCCACCACCTTCCAGTGGTGGTGTGGCCTTATTACAATTATTGAAGGCTGTAGAAACACAACCCATAAAATCTTGGGGTTGGAATACAAGTAAAACCATACACTTATTAACAGAAGCACAACGAAGGGCCTATGCTGATCGCGCTGCGCACTTGGGTGACCCCGATTTTGTGCAGGTAGATACTGATCAGCTAACCGATAGCCTATACGTTGTTAATCGCATGCAGTCATTTGATCTGAATAAGGCCACGCCAAGCAGTGAGGTAAGTGCGGGTGTTTTAAGTGGACATGAATCAGAACAGACCACACACCTTTCTGTAGTGGATGCAAAAGGTAATGCCGTTTCAGTCACCACTACCCTTAATGGAAGTTATGGCTCAGCAGTGGTGGTATCGGGGGCAGGTTTCTTATTAAACAATGAGATGGATGATTTTAGTGCTAAACCCGGAGTACCCAACATGTATGGCGCCATTGGTGGTGAAGCCAATAAAATTCTTCCTAACAAGCGCATGCTGAGCTCCATGACACCCACCATTGTAGAAAAGGACAGAAAATTATTTATGGTAGTCGGCACGCCAGGTGGCACCACTATTATCAACTCTGTCTTTCAAACCATTCTGAATGTAGTGGAGCATGACATGACCATGCAGGATGCAGTGGCAGCCAAGCGTACACATAGCCAGTGGTTGCCCGATGTTATTTTTAATGAGACTGGTGCACTCAGCGAAAGAGATAGTTTGAAGCTCGTAAAAATGGGACATACTTTTAAGAGCAGACGCAGCATGGGACGTGTAGATGCTATTCTGGTAAGAGCGGATGGTAAACTGGAAGGTGGTGCTGATCCGCGTGGGGATGATACAGCGGAGGGATTTTAGAGGGATAGCTGAGAGCTGCAAGCTTTGAGCTGCTAGCTATGATGGTTAATGGAGTTGACGAGTACTCTTAATGAAATTCTTTCATGAAGAATACAATTCAAGCAGTATGCTCTCTTATCTCTCGCAGCTCGTGGCTCGCAGCTATTTAAGTTGCCTTCTGCTGAAACAACAAACTCCCCACTATCATGCCTAGCATGCTTGTGAGTGTACCCATTACCAAAGATGGCACTTCTATAGGAAATTGTTCGAAGTAGAACCATACCAGCATACCACTAACAATGGCGATAAGTGCGCCCATACTATTTGAGCGTTTCCAATACAAACCAAAAGTAAGGGGTACAAAAAGGGAGACAAGACTGAGAATAGACGACACGCCAACCAGCTCATAAATATCAGAATTCAGGCAAGCCATAATGGTTGCCATTACGCTAAATACCAGCAAGGAAATTCGTGTTGTATACAATAACTGTTTATCGCTTATTTTATGTTGTGTAAGCGGTTTTACAATATTTTCTGAAAACAAGGCAGCCGGAGCCAGCATAGAAGAACTGGTGGTACTCATAATAGCAGACAAAAGCGATCCGAAAAACAGTATCTGAACGGGTAGGGCTGTATGCAGCATAACCATATTTAATAAAGTTAATTGCGTGTCTCCCGCTACTTCTTCAGGATATAGATATTTAACACAAAGGCTAATCACCAGGGGCAGCATGGCAATGGTTAAATAAAGAAAGGCAGCATAGAAACAAGATCGCACCGCCACCGAGGCAGAACCTGATGACATGGTTCGCTGAAAAACATCCTGAGAAGGAATTGAACCAAGGCCCAACACCGACCAGGCGGCAAACCAATGAACAATACTCAGCGCATCATATTTAGGAAAGAACTGAAATGTGCCTGTTGGTACATTAGCCATCACGTTATGAATACCACCTGCTTTATTCAACATGATGTAGGCAAGAATTATCAGCCCCACAACAATGATAATACTCTGAACAAAATCAGTAATGGAAATCGCCCACATGCCACCAACATAGGTATAGAGTGTTACCACCACAGCACTGATTACAACACCCTGCCAAACCGGAATGCCCATCACCACATTAGAGATAAGACCGAGTGCCACCAACTGTGCCGCAGTATAACCAAAGTAAGCAGGCACCATAAAAGCACTGGCTACTATTTCTGTTCTTCTGCCAAAACGTACCTTGAAATAATCTCCAAGTGTAAGCAGGTTCATATTGTACAACTTGCGCGCGAAGAAAGTACCAAAAAGTAAAAGACAAAGTGCTGCGCCAAAGGGGTCTTCGATTACTGCGAAGAGACCTCCTTCTAAAAAACGTGATGATGCACCAAAAACTGTTTCAGAACCAAACCAGGTAGCAAAAAGTGCAGAAGTACTCAGTACCATCGGCAAACTTCTGCCTGCCAATAGAAAATCACCAGAGCCCTTTACCTTACGGGATGCCCAAAAACCAATGGCTATGGTCAGGAGTAAATAAAGGATGATAGAGGCTACCAGCAAGGTTTATTATTATTCCACAAAAATAATCTGATGATGTATTCATCCAAATCATTTTTTACGATTAACAAGCGTAATACTGATGACCGAAAAGGGCTTATTGATATCTGTTAGACTGCTTGATCACATTAGTTCAAAACAGTAACATTTAAATAAGTGGGGGTAATCTGTCAGACCGCTGAATGCGAAAGCAAACAGCGGTCAGGCAGATTTTAGGTAAAGGCAGGAATCAGTTTACTAGTTAGCTGGTGCCCCATCATCTACCCAGCAAGCAATCAAGTCTTTTTGTGCCTGCGTAAGTGAACCGTTCTTTGGCATGCTGCCATTGAGCACATTGGTTTTTATTCGTGATGCATTGGTTTGTATAGTTGCCAGGTTACCAAAGTTAGGTAGAGCATTACCGCCATCGTGACAACCTGATTTTACGCAATTCACCTGAATAATACTCTTTATCTGGCTATCAAAACTAACGCCACTTGCAATTCTAATGTTGTTTGCAGAGACTGTGCATTGATTAGCATCCTTTACAGTTGCCGTGTAGGTTCCCGCTTCCATTAATTCGAAAACGGGATTACTCACAAAGCTGCTTCCATTTACTGAATAAAGATAAGGAGGTTCACCACCTGAGGCGGTGATGGAGATTGACCCTGTAAAGGTTTTGCATCCACTGTTCTCTACAACAGTCTCTGTTATAGCTAAAGTAGAATTTGGATTCGATAGCTGTATGCTACTGCTTTCTTTAATGCAGTCATTGGCATCCTTTACTTCAATGCTATAGGTACCTGCTGTTAAATTATTAAACTGTGGATTAGACTGGAAGTTTGTCCCGTCAATAGAAAACTGATAAGGCTCTTTGCCACCACTAGCCTGAACCGTTATGCTGCCATCTTCAGCACCACAACCTGTTGGCTGAATAACAGCAGTAGCTGGAATACTAATGGACAAAGTCGAACAATCAACCGGAGAGGGCTCATCATTACTGGTGCAAGAAAAAGTTAATGAAAATAAGGCGACTATACATCCAACTAAGGATGTGGAAATTCTATTCATGTTTAACATTGGGCTATTTTTTTGGTTGATATTTAAAGTTAAGAAAGAGACCAATGGAGCTGATCGCAATATTGCCAGCACCCATCTCTCCAAGCGGTACTTTTACAAAAGGTTCCACTTGAATAAACATTGATTTAGTAAGCGGTCGTTGCAAACCAACAGATAGATTCAGTACCTTAAACCACTCATTATTTTCATTCTCTACCTTACTGGTATACAGGATAAGCTTATCATCAGCATTGGGGTAATAAGTATAATTTTCTTTACTCATTAAATAGGATGATAAGCCCAGAGAAGCAAATGCCTGTACTGATCTGCCAGAAGTGATGTAATAGTTTAGTTGTACTGGAATGTCCCACATATTGCAATTGCCCTCTGCATATTCGGCACTATAACTATTGTACACTATGTTCTCGGCCGTATAATATTTTCTGGTTCTTAAAATACCTGCAGCAATACCAATGGATTTGCCTAGCCTATATTCAAGGGACAATCCATAATTAAAACCAACATCAGCAGTTTCTGAAAAAGATTGGGCAGACCAGTCTGGGCTTATCGAAAATTTAAGGCTCCACAATCCTGATCTTACTTTTTTCTCTTTATCCGATTCCTCTTTGACAAACAGAGAATCCTGGTGCAAGACTTCTTGAGCTACTCGATACACTTCATTTGTCGAGTCTGCCAGAAGCGCTACTTCTGAAATAATACCCTTGGATTTATTTTCGGTGCTTAGTTTCGGTTCTGGCGCTGGTGTATTCTCAAACAAGCTAGGCTCATCATTTTTAATAAAACTTTTTACTTCAGTTTGTATGCTTGTCTCTGTTGGTTGTACTTCTCTATACTCCTCGTGCTGATCAGGAGTGTTTGCTGAGTGTTGTAGACTTTTCTGGTTTTTATATGTTTCTTGTGAATAATTACTATGCAAGCGATCTGCACTTTCATCCGATAAAACAGGTGCTAAATTTTCAGAAGAAAGCAAATCAGTTGCTTCAGAACTTACTGGCCCTGATTCAGCAGAAGCCAGCAATGGCGTTTTATTATTCTCCCCTTTGTCTGCAGATACTTTCAATAGGTCATTATTGTTAATGTAAACCCAAGTCCCAAGTAACAATACAACTAGTAGTGCACCTATAGAAAAAATTCTTACAGGCGTAATCCAAGTTGCACCATCAGCAGGTTTGTCAAGCCTTTCTTTCACATTTTGCCAGGAAGCTTCATCATAGGCGTAGTCCTGAAACTCGCTTGCCTGCTTCATGCGATTATCTAGTTCTTCATCCGATAGATTTTGCATAAACAGTTGTGTTCGCTTTGATAATTTTCTTTTTCAGAATCTCTCTTGCCTTTAACAAATTCGATTTTGAGGTGCCTTCAGATATTTTTAATAATGATGCAATCTCTTTGTGTGCGTAACCATCAATTACGTATAAATTAAAAACCGTTCGATAAGCCGGGCTTAAATTCTGCACCAAGGCTATCAGCTCCTGATGCGACAAGTCATCTATGGCTGTTACTGTACTCATTTCTTCTTCAACACTTTCCATGCCCTGGTTCTGGTAATGCTTTACTTCTTTTCTATACAAATCGATACAGGTATTAATCATAATTCTGCGCAGCCATCCTTTGAAAGAGGTCTCTTCATTGTATTGATCAATTCGGGTAAAAACTTTCAGAAAACCATCATTAAGCGCTTCTTTGGCTTCATCCTGGGTGCGGCAATACCGTACACAAATGCTCATGGCATAGCCATAATACTGCTTATGCAACAGTCTTTGACTATCACGGTCGTTACGCTTACAGCCCTAAATAAGCAGGAGCATGGAGGATTTCTTTAAAATTTTAAATTCTTTAACAGGACGGAGGAATTTGGCAATGCGTTGCCAGCAGGGATGAAATTATTGAAAGGAAGTGGTGTAAAATAGAAAATCCCCGGAAATCATCTACTCCCGGGGATAATCCCTGTCTATAGTTGGCTTTAATCTGTTTCAAATGTATAGTTTGGCGTTGAGTTGCACGAATCGCTATCGACTACCGGAAATATGGTAGGACAAAGTGTGTTTTTTGGCGATAAACTTAAAGGAATCTAAAAACAAATGCCCCCTAGAGTACACGACAATGGGGGCATTTTGTCTATAGTTGGCTTTAATCGCCTCAAAAGTACAATTGCGACTTAGAAATGCAAATTTATTTAGTGGTTTTAACCGTATCGGTGACAAGGGAATCCTTGTTAACAAACTGTTTTTTGATTCTTTCTTGCAATTGTGGCTTGGAACCAGGGAAAGTAGTGCGCCTACTAATATCGTAAGATGCGTAAGCTATACCTATGAAAAAAAGCACAGCGCCACCTAAAAAGATCTTCTTCGATTTAGTCATACTCAATCAGCTAATTCAACTTTTACCCCCAGGCTGTTTCCTAAAATATTGAATTGCTTTATCCAATCTGGTGAACAACCTTCTTTATCCATAATCTCTGTATAAATTTCAAAATAATAATTCTGGCTTTTATTAAGATCAGGATTAATTTTAAAACGTTCAAGTAATGGAAACAACCTGTTTAACCGTTCTACACGTTTATGGTTTTGTCTCTCTGCGCCTATCCGCTTTAATTCTTTCAGAATACTTTTACCTGCAATTTGTTCAAGCTTACGCGGATCTTCAATTTGCAAATTCCATTTTGCCAGTTCTCCAGTAATTCTTTCAAACTCTTTAATATTTATTTTCTCCTGAAAACATTTTAATAAATCGGCATTGAGTACATACTCGAATGTAGTGCGATAGGCGTTAGGAATTGGTATTTCGTTGTTAGCCAGTGCTGTAACCAAGGGATAATCTCTGTTGTAAATTTTTCTGAGGGAATCCTCCAAATCATTCATGCTTTGCTGCGTAATCTGGTTAAAAACTTTACGCTTCTCATCCTGGAACAGTTGCCATATTGTGTATTTCTCAGGACCAAAGTATTGTTGCATAAGACCAATTACTTCGCCTAACCTACTCTCATCAAAGGCTTTTACCATACGCATTTGCATACTGGCAAACTTTTCTTCCTCCATATCTAAGGAGATATTGCCAATGATGTTATGCTTGCCCATATAAATAACCGCAAAGGCAAATTTCTTTTCTGATCGGGTTACGTTTGACTTTACTTTAGTTACCCCCAGCGCGAGTTTTTGTTCGCCTGCTTCCCGCTTTACAAAAACTTCATTGGAAGTAGTATAGTTGAATACCGGAAATGAATCAGGGTCTTCCTCAAAAATAGAGGAAACTGCATAGTGCATGCCAACTCTTTGTAAGTTTGTTTTGGAAGGAATTACAAACTTATTGTAAACAGTGGCTGCATTTCCATAACTCGCTACATTACTCTGCGCGCCCTCCAGGCGTTTAAGAAAATCATCTTCCAGGTTTTTGTCTGCAATCTGACTAACCAGTTGCATGGCACGACAAGCATATTGCATGATTTGCGTGGTCTCAATTCCTGAAACCTCATCAAAAAACCAACCACAACTTGTATACATCAGCATAGCATTGCGTTGCATCTCCATTAAGCGCAATACTTTACTTTGATCGGTGTCGCGTATACAGTGTTCCCTTAAAAACTTTTTTATGGTCTCGTCATTCCTGCGAAGGATAACTTGTATGTAGTTGTTACGCGCTTCTTCCGGATCTTTAAATAGTTGAACCGCTTCTTTGTTATAGATACTGATCAGTTCATCTCTTAACCAATCGAGTGCCTCACGTAAAGGTTTTCTCCATTGCTGATTCCAGTCACTTCTGCCTCCCGTGTTACAGCCACAATCACTTCGCCAGCGTTCTACGCCATGCACACAACTCCACGAACTATTTTCATGAATGAGTGCTTCATATTGCGGGACGAATTTGGCCAGAAATTCACCATAGTTTGTAAGCGCACAATCTTTAGTCCGTTCGATATGATCAATGCAATAGGCCAGTGCCATTTCTCCATGCTTGTGATGATGCCCGTAGGTTTCACCATCGGTAGCAATGTGAACAAGCTGATTTTCTGTTTGAAGTGGATCAAAGCTGTTCATTAGTTTAGACGCAAACTTTGCCCCATCGTTTAGTAAGCCGTTAAATGCAACGGCTTGTGAGATGTCACCATCATAAAAAAATACAACGATGCTCCTACCCGATGGTAAATGTACTGAGTAAGGTCTCTTCGTATCAACGCTTGTATCTTTTAAGGCCGTAAATTCTGTTTCACCCAGCTTACGAAAAGCTTTGGCCTGTCGGGGCGCCAGAATGGTATAGGTTATATGATGATCCACCAGTAAATCGAGTGTCTCAAGATCAACAGCCGTTTCTGCCAGCCAAATACCTTCGGGTTTACGGTTAAAACGGTATTCGAAATCTCGAATACCCCAAATAATCTGTGTCTCCTTATCCTGCCTGTTGGCTAAAGGCATAATGATATGGTTATAGACTTGCGCTATAGCCGAGCCATGACCACCAAAGTTTTTCTTACTCAATTCATCCGCCTCCAGTATGGCTTGATATGTTTCCGGATCGTTACTTTCCATCCACGATAATAAAGTCGGTCCGAAGTTGAAACTTATCTTTGAGTAGTTGTTGATGATATTTTTAATGAAGCCCTTATCGTTCAAAATACGAGATGCGGCATTCGGTGCATAACACTCGGAGGTGATGCGCTCATTCCAATCATGAAAAGGGTGAGCAGAATCCTGTACTTCAATAACTTCTAACCACGCATTTTCACGGGGCGGTTGATAGAAGTGTCCGTGTATGCAAATATATTTCTCCATTAGTAATTCGCTGATCGTTGTTAGTTGATGGTTGTTCGTACAAACTTTACAACCTGATGTTAATTAAGAACCAAGTTCAAACTCACCAACTTCTTTTTCTAATTTAAAAACGCTTATACCTAAAGGCGGCAAAGATAAGGAAATGGAATAATCTCGTCCGTGATATTTTACCGGGGAGGTAGCCAGTTGACCCTGGTTGAGTAAACCACTGCCACCATAGCGTTTATTGTCTGAATTAAATATTTCTTTCCAGTAGCCGCGTATCCCTACCCCTATGCGATAATGTTGTCTTACTTCAGGGGTAAAATTACAAACTACCAATAACTGATCTTCTTTGTTTTCAGCTTTTCGTAAATAAATCATTACACTATTTTCACGATCGCTGTAGTCCACCCATTCAAAACCTCGTGCTTCAAAGGCGAACTGATAAAGCGCAGGTTCTGCTTTATACAAAGCATTCAAATCTTTAAAAAGTGTATGAATGCCCTTGTGCAAATCATATTGTAATAAATGCCAATCCAGGCTCAGGTCATGCTTCCACTCACTGGTCTGTGCGAACTCTGCACCCATAAATAAAAGCTTGGTACCCGGATGTGTGTACATATAAGTATACAATAAGCGTAAATTAGCAAAGCGCCTCCATTCATCGCCTGTCATACGCCCAATGATGGGGCCTTTACCATGTACGACTTCATCGTGCGAGAGGGGTAACATAAAATTCTCAGTAAAAGCATACATGATACTGAAGGTGATTTCATTCATGTGATACTTTCTGTTAATGGGATCTTCCTGAAAGAAATGCAAGGTGTCGTGCATCCAACCCATCATCCATTTCTGACCAAAGCCTAAACCACCTAAGTAAGTGGGACGAGAAACGCCCGGCCAGGCCGTAGATTCTTCAGCAATCGTAATGGCATCAGGAAAATCGCCATATACTACTTCATTCAATTCTTTTAAGAAAGCAATCGATTCAAGGTTTTCTCTTCCTCCATACTGGTTAGGCTCCCACTCACCTGCTTTTCTTGAGTAATCGAGGTATAGCATACTGGCCACAGCATCTACACGCAAACCATCGATATGATATTTATCTAACCAATAAACGGCATTACTGATTAAAAAACTTTTTACCTCGTTTCGTCCATAATTAAATATGTAGCTTTTCCAATCAGGATGAAAGCCTTTACGCGGATCGGCATGTTCGTACAAATGTGTACCATCAAAACGATATAGTCCATGATCGTCACCCGGAAAATGAGAAGGCACCCAATCCAGTATTACACCGATCCCTTCCTGATGCAAAGCATCTACCAGGTACATAAATTCTTCAGGACTTCCATAGCGGCTTGATGGCGCAAAGTATCCTGTTATCTGATAGCCCCATGAACCATAAAAAGGATGCTCCATTACAGGGAGAAATTCAACATGCGTAAACCCTGTCTCTTTGATGTATTCGACCAACTCGCTTGCCATCTCAAGGTAAGTAAGTGAGCGATTCCCTTCTTCTACTTTTCTACGCCATGAACCAAAGTGTATTTCGTAAACTGAATACGGTTTAGGTTTGCCGATAGAATTCTTTCTTTCTTTCAGCCACTTAGTATCTTTCCATGTGTAGTTTGTATCCCAAATAATAGAAGCTGTTTTAGGAGCTACTTCAGCGTACATGGCAAAAGGATCTGCCTTTTCCAGGTAGTCACCCGTATTCGAGTGAATGGCATATTTATAAATTTCACCCTTACCTAAATCAGGAAAAAAAGCCTCCCAGATTCCCGATTCATCCCAACGCGGATTCAGCTTATGTTCAGCATTATTCCAACTATTAAAATTACCGATAATAGAAACTGCTTTTGCATTGGGTGCCCATACTGCAAAGTAAACACCCTTCTTACCATTATTGGTTACCAGATGTGAACCTAACTTTTCGTAAAGCCGATAGTGTTTTCCTGACTTGAAAAGATGAATATCAAAATCAGTTAACAAACTGAAAGTTGCCGGCTCCTGCGATGCTGTTTTCTTTGCCATATTTTTTTTGGTAAACTCAGACTGTTATCTGTACTGCTATCACTAAACTATTTTTTCTTACGCTCTTCCTTTTCTTTTAAGTAACGGGTGATCAGATAATCAATCCCTCTTAATGGAATCTTTGTCCACTCCGGGCGACCATTGAGTTCGTAACCCAGTTCATATACTGCCTTTTCAATTAAGAAGGTACGAATCAACATATCATATTCATAAGATAGTTTATTGCCAAGTCCCATGCGCTCCATATAGGCACCTAAGTAATATCGACTTACATAGTGCTGCCATTGGTCAGCCCATGTCTCCAGAAATTCCAAATCGCGATCGCGGTAGTTTTCATTCAACAATATTTTACCAAATGCAGCGTAGTGAAAGGAACGCATCATACCAGCTACGTCTTTGAACGGGTTCTTCTTTAATCTGCGTTCGCTAAAAGAGAATCCTGGTTCCCCTTCAAAATCTATAATAATGAAATCTTTACCGGTAAATAAAATTTGTCCCAGGTGAAAATCACCATGAATTCTTGTTTTGATAGCATCTATGCGTGTCTCATACACCTCTTTAAAACAATCAAGAATGGTTTTCTCAAGCCCTACAATCTTTTTAGCCAACACCTGCGTATCTGCATCAAGCTTATCTAAAGAGTTCTCTAATAGATTGAGTCTGTCTCTTACCAATTTACGCAAGGATGAATACATGGCTCTTTGGTAATTTGCCGTAAAAGCTTCTGGAGCGAAAGCATTATCGGATGCATCTGAGGCCAATGCTAAATGCATTTCAGCGGTACGCTGACCAAGTCGTACTACCCTTTCATAGAATCCCCTACCGATAAATTCCTGAATAATTTCCGGTGATTCTTCAAAGCGAATAGCAGGTTTGTTAACAAGCTTGGGTAATTTTTCATTCTTTGCTTTCGTCATGACACGCTCAAAGAAACGTCCCACTGAGTCAACCGCCATACCCCAGGCTTCACCTTGATTTTCAACTTTCTCCTGCATTAAACCAAAAACGACCATCTTACCGCTGGCATCCTTAAACTCAACGCTACCCGCATAACGTGGTGAGTTGGTAAAACTGGTATGTTCAGACAGAAAACGCATCATTTCCAACTCAGGATTCATCTCCATCTCAATGCGCCTGTAAAACTTAAAGAAATACTTATCATTATAAATGATGGCTGTATTGCTCTGATCAGATTTTAAAATTTTTGATTCTACACCTTTCTTTACATCTATCTTGGCAAAAACACTGGAATTAAATTCAAGCACGCCTTCCTCATTTTTAACGCGATGGTTTTTTTCCATGCTCATGAAAAGAAAATCCCTGAAAGTTTTGTCGTAGCTGGCATCGATGATAAAACCTGATTTACCCTGTATATCAGCCCTACATAAAACACTTTGTGGTGTATATTCTACTTTGTCCACCACAGCATCAACTGAAACAAAGGATAATGGAATAAAATAAAACTCCGGCAGGCGTTGAGCATAACTTACTTCTACAATAGTAAAATAGTACGTAACACCCTCAATCTTTAGAGGGATAACTTTTGCCAGATTAACTTTGGTGATCACTTTGGCTTTGCCGCCAAACCACCTGCACTTACGCATGAAGCTTGTAAATACCTTACGCTCCAATACTCTTACTTCGTTATAGTTGCTCAGTAAGCGCTCCCACGAAATATCAGTCTTGTGCAAGTATAGCTCTGTATTTTCTTCCTCTTTCTTTTTCTTTTCTACGGCATCAACCTGCAGCCAGAAATAACCGTAAGGGCCCACAGTCAGAGAATACTCACCATTGCCTACATTACTAAAACGGTTCTGACTAAAAACTTCGGTGATATCGCTGTTTTTAAAATCTTTTAACTTTAATGTTGTGTATTGAGAAAACTGAGAGAGATTAGCAACAACAATAATAGTCTGCTTATCAAAGCGCCTCTCAAAACACAATATCTTGGCATTAGAGCTGTCAATAAACTTCATGCTACCCCGACCAAATACATTTAGTCGTTTACGCATAGCAATCAATTGCTTCATCCACCAAAGTAGTGACGAGGTATTCTCCTCCTGCGCTGCCACATTTACTGCCTCGAAGCGATAGACTGGATCAGTAATAACAGGTAGGTACAAGCGCTGTGGGTTTGCATTAGAAAAACCAGCATTGCTATTCATATTCCACTGCATGGGTGTGCGCACACCGAATCGGTCGCCCAGGTATACGTTATCTCCCATACCAATCTCATCTCCATAGTAAATGATGGGCGTACCGGGTAAGGATAAGAGTAAGGTATATAGCAATTCGATTTTGCGCCTGTCGTTACCCAACATAGGCGCCAGCCTGCGTCTTATGCCGAGGTTCTGTTTAGCATTTGAATCCGTTGCGTAAGCCTTAAACAGATAGTCCTTCTCTTCATCGGTTACCATGTCTAATCCTAACTCATCGTGGTTACGAAGAAACAAGGCCCACTGTGCACTGTCAGGTATAGCAGGGGTTTGCTCCATGATATCCACTATCGGATAACTATCTTCCGTTCGCAAGCCCAGGAATAAGCGGGGCATCAGTGGAAAATAGAAATTCATGTGACACTCATCATTCTTAGTGCCAAAATAAGTGGCTGCGTCCTCTGGCCAGAGGTTGGCTTCTGCCAATAATATTCTCGATTTATAATGACGATCAATATGGGCTCGTAATCTTTTCAGAAAGGCATGTGTCTGTGGTAAGTTTTCACAACTACTTCCCTCCTCCTCAAAAAGAAAAGCAACAGATGATAGCCTGAAACCATCTACACCAAGTTTCAACCAGAAGTCAACCACTTTCATCAACTCCATCTGCACTTCAGGATTTTCAAAGTTGAGTTCAGGTTGATAGGCGTGAAAACGATGCCAGTAATAAGCTTTTGCTTCGTTATCCCACGACCAGTTGGTATTATTATCGTCAGTAAAAATTACGCGAGCTTCCTTGTATTTATTCGGTGTATCACTCCACACATAGAAATCGCGCATGCGCGATCCGGGTTTTGATTTTCTGGCCTTCTTAAACCAAGGATGCTGATCAGAGGTATGATTGAGAATGAGTTCAGTAATAATGCGGATCCCTCGCCTATGCGCTTCTTTCAGAAATTCTTTAAAATCTGCAAGTGTACCGTAATCCGGATGCACATCAGTGTAGTCGGTAACATCATAGCCATCATCTTTGAGCGGTGATGGATAGAATGGCAGAATCCATAAGGTATTTACGCCAAGGTCTTCCAGGTAATCAAGCTTCTGCATGAGTCCCTGAAAATCACCAATACCATCTCCGTTGCTATCGTAAAATGAACGAATCGACAATTCATAAATGATGGCATCTTTATACCAGAGCGGTTCTGTATTTTTTGCACTCATAGCTCTTTGTTAATCACGAACAAGAACTGCACAAATCAGGCGTACCCGTTTCCTACATGTTCGATTCGTTTATGGTTAGTTCAAATAAATGAAAAGGAATTTTGTTCGGATCTAATTCTACATAGTTCCACTCTTGTGTCCAGGTATATTGCTCATCCGTTATCTGATCCCGTAGTTTAATGTTTATGTGCTCACCCAGCTTCAGCTTATTTTTTGGTATCTGGATATAGCCACTTTGCTTGTTGTGTTGATCAAGGTTGACTACGACTAATACAATGCTCGATAAATCGTCAGTTGATTTAAGGTAAGCCAGTAAATTTGAATTCTCTATTGCCAGAAATTGAATGTTCCAGGTGCTTTGAAGGGCCTTGTGCTTTTTCCTTGCCTTGTTCAACAAAGTCATGATATCGGTCATGCGATTTGTCTTTTTCCAATCGTAGTGCTTTACTTCATATTTCTCCGAATCATTAAATTCTTCTCTCCCATTCCACGAAACATTGTCCAGCATTTCATAAGCTGCTCCATAAATACCATAGCTGGATGAAAGTGTTGCAGCCAGTGCAAGACGTGTGATGAACATATTCTCCCCTTGATTGTGCAAGTGGTATGGAAGTATATCCGGTGTAGTTGGCCAGAAGTTTGGTCTGAAATAATTTCGTGAAGGACTATTCACTAACTCCTGCATGTATTCAATAAGCTCTTGTTTATTGACACGCCATGTGAAATAAGTATAAGACTGCGTAAAGCCAATTTTAGCTAAGGAAGCCATAATTTTTGGTCGGGTAAACGCTTCCGACAAGAAGATGATATCTTCATGTTGTTTATTTACCTCTGCAATACACCATTGCCAAAAAGGAATTGGTTTAGTGTGTGGATTATCAACCCTGAATACCTTAATACCTTGATCAATCCAGAATAACACAACTGATTTTAATTCTTCCCAAAGTGCCTGCCATTGTTCGCATTCAAAATCGAAGGGATAAATGTCCTGGTATTTTTTGGGTGGGTTTTCTGCATATTGGATGGAACCGTCTGGCCTTTGCTTAAACCATTCCGGATGTTCTTTCACATAAGGGTGATCGGGTGCGCATTGAAATGCGAGATCTAAGGCTATGTCTATGCCTTGCTTTTTAGCATCAGCAATCAGTTGTTTGTATTCTGCAAGCGTACCCAAGGCTGGGTGCGTTGCTTTGTGCCCTCCTTCATCGCTACCAATTGCCCAGGGTGAGCCTGGTTCTCCCGCCACCGAGAGTACATTATTATTTTTACCTTTTCGGTTAATCTTGCCGATAGGATGTATAGGTGGCATGTATAGCACATCAAATCCCATAGCAGCAATTCGTGGTAACAGGCGTCCTACATCTTTAAAGGTACCGTGTTTACCTTCGAGTGAGGCCGACCGTGGGAATAATTCATACCAGGTACTGAACAAGGCTTTGTGATGTTCAATAACAAGCTCATAAGATCTTTCAGTCTTAGTGATGTTATCCCGCAAAGGATTTGCCTTTACAAGTGTTGAAAAACTTTCGCTGAGTATTAACTGAATATTTTCCGCATAGCGCTTTTTGTCACTGAGTTGTTGCGCGATTTTTGCGAGGTCATCATTGCCCTTCGACAAACGTTTTAAAAATGCAGCGCCTTCCAGTAATTCAACCTGCACTTCAACTTTTGCATTTGCCTTTTTTACAAAACCGTCATACCAGGTCTCGAAGTGATCAATCCAAGCCTGAACAATAAAGGAATATACTCCTTTTTTTGTTGGATAGAAGAAGGCTGACCATTCATCATTGCCCTGATTGTGTAATTCTACTACCGTCCAGGTCTTTTCATCAAAAGCTTTATAAAGTACCTCTGCCCTGATATGATCGTGGCCATCAGTAAAAATATGTGCGCTGACGTCTATGCGTTCGGAAATTGTTCGCTTAGCAGGATATAAACCACCTTCAACCTGAGGCTGAACATTCTCAATAATAACTCTCGCTTTTGTCATGGAATTATTTCAAAATAGCTGTGCTGTATGCCGGAAGTGTAACTGCTCCTTCTTTAAAAGAAGCGCCTTTAGTCTCGAATGCTAGTGATGTAAATCGCTTTAGATCATCAGTAAGCTGAACGGTGACTTCTACATCAGCCACATTGTGTAACACAAAGCATTCCTCTCCGTTATATTTTCTTACAAAGTTCAATACCTCATTAATCTGTAATCCTGATTCTTCAATAGTGCCCATGGTAAGCACTTTACTTGAATTTCGATAGGCAATAAACTTTTTATAGTAGTTATAAATAGAGGTAGGGTCGTCCTTCTGTTTACTAAAAGGTGTTACTGTTTGGTCTGTACTAAAAGCAGCCTTGTACCAGTTTGACTGCAAAGGATCAGTATTACCTTCGGCCCAAATAAAAGATTCCCGTTGTCCTCTGTCCATATCTACTTTTAAACCGATCATACCAATCTCTTCACCCTGATAGATATACGGTGTGCCCGGAAATGTAAAGAGTATACCCGCAGCCAGTTTAGCTTTGTCAACATTACCTTCCAACTCACTGAGTATGCGCACCTGGTCGTGATTCTTGACAAAAGTGGCATCTAAAAAGTCTGGTGTAATCGATGTATAATAATCATTAATGGCTTTGTACCTCTTAACAAGACCAAGCGTATCATTGCCAGCCTTAACAACATCGGTAATTAAATAACCTAAATCAAAATTGAAAAGTGAGGGAAGACCTTTTAAATAAGGTGCTACCGTTTTTGAATCAGACCACACCTCACCTACCAAGTAAGCATCAGGTTTAATTTTTTGAATTTCAGTACGGAATTCTTCCCACATTGCATGGTTATCTTTGGCGCGGTTATTCGGGAAAATGTGTTTGGCAGCATCTAACCTAAAGCCATCTACACCTACCTCTGTTAACCAGAATTTGGCTGCATCATAAATTTCCTGACGTACTTTCGGATTATCAAAATTTAAATCAGGTGTCTGACCATTAAAGTATCCATAGTACATTTCACCGGAAGTGTCACCTGGTACCTCATGCCAACGCTGTGCATTGTCTGTATCAGGTCCTGCCACTTCTTCTTTCTGAAGCATCTCTACAGAATCTTTAGGAGCCCACACATAATAATCGCGGTAAGGATTATCCTTGCCTTTGATCGACTCAAGAAACCAGGGATGCTTATCGCCAGTATGATTAATAATGTAATCGGAGATCACCTTAATGTTTCTTTTATGCGCCTCTGCAATAAAAGTTTTAAAGTCCTCCATGGTACCGTAATCAGGATCTATGCCTTTATAATCAATAACATGGTATTTATGGTAGGTGTCAGAAGGCATGATGGGCATTAACCATAGACCGTTTACACCTAAATCACTGAAGTAATCCAACTTTTGTGTAAGTCCTTTCAAATCTCCTTTTCCATCACCATTACTATCAGCAAAGGCCATGACAAACACTTCGTATTTAACACCATAAGGAAAAGGAACTTCCACCTTTTCTTCTTGCTTACATGCTGCTGCCAATGTCATTACTACAATCAGGCTTAAGATTAATTGTTTCTTCACGTTATTGAATTTTAAAAATGTATGTACTGTAAGGTTTAAGCATAAGTTCGGCTGAACCTGCGTTGATGTCAAGTTGCTCTTCTCCCCATAAAATATCTTTCAATTGGATTTTATCGCTCGTTCCTATATTCCACGCCTCCAGTACAGCCGGTGATAATTCAATTTTGATTTTTGTGGGCACATCGTTGAAGCTATTAATGATTAATAGTTTTTCATTTTCAGAATAGCGCACAAAGGCGTGGACATCTTCACCAAAATTGGCTTTCTGTACATTAAAGGCAGTAAGGTCAAGGTATGCTCCCGCTGTAATGGCCTGATTGCTTTTGGCAAGGTTAAGCAGGGTGCTATAATAATTCCTCAAGGTCTTTTGACCTGCACTTAATAAACTGTCATTAAACTTTCCTCCGTTCACCCATTTCTGATGTTCCGGAACGCCCCAGTAATCGAAGATGCTTGTTCTTCCATCTTCTTGCGAAAATCCTTCAGACCCTTTACCGGGTTCTCCCACTTCTTGTCCAAAATAAATCATGACAGGGCCTGCATCAAGCGTTGCACTGATGGTCATGGCCGGGAGTGCCCGAAACGGATTACCGGCAAAGAATGGAGAAGCGAGTCGTTGTTCGTCATGATTCTCCAAAAAGTGTAACATATTTCTGTTAATACCTGTCAGACTTTGTTGAATTGCATCTATATCCAGTGTGCTTCTCTTTTTATCGATCAGCAGGCGCAGTGTATCATAGAGTTTTACCTTTTCATATAGATAATCAAAACGGCCGTTAGAAATATAATTGCTATAGGCTGCAGGATTATAAATCTCTGCAATGAAAATAATTTCAGGATTAACTTCTTTTACTTGTGGTATTACCCAATTCCAGAATTCAACCGGAACCATCTCTGCTACATCGCACCTGAATCCATCTACTTTCTTGCCTGCCCAAAACACCAGTATGTCTCTCATTTTTTCCCAGGTATTGGGAATAGGATCAAAGTAACTTGTTTTTCCGTTTTGCACATCCACACCGTAGTTCAGCTTCACCGTTTCAAACCACTCGTTAATACCGGGTGAAGCGGTAAACTGATCGTTGCCTGTCACCTTTGCTGGTATCTCTTCGAAGCGACCATCCTTACCAGGATAAAGTGTTTTAGCCATGGCATGGCTCTCTTCAGGTACTCTGAAACTCTCGCCCGGTAAATAATAAAAGTTATTGGTTGCTTTAAAAGCTACACGCTTGTCATCATCTTCACCTAAGTCGCGAACTTCTGCAGGTTTTGCATCAGACTTATAAGTACGTGCTACATGATTGGGTATAAAATCAATGATAAGTTTAAGACCATTCTTATGCGTACGGTCAACTAAACTTTCAAATTCCTTCATTCTGTTTTTTACATCAACAGCCAGATCAGGATCTACATCATAATAATCTTTAATAGCATAAGGCGAACCTGCGCGACCTTTAATTACATCCGGATCATCTTTGCTGATGCCGTAAGCAGAGTAATCGGTCATGGTAGCGTGCTCTAACACACCTGTATACCAAACATGGGTAATGCCCAGGTTCTTTAATGATTGTAAGGCCTGATCATTAATCTCATTAAATTTTCCGCTGCCATTCTCTTCAATTGAGCCAAATGGTTTATTGGTTGTATTCGTGTTGGTGAAAAGTCTGGTCATGAGCTGGTAAACGACCACCTTTTCAACGGCAGGATTCTCCATAGGCGGACTGATTTTTTCTTTAGGCTGTGAGCAGCCGGCCATGAGCAAGGCAAAGCAGATAATTTTAAAAACGCTGTTCTTAGTCATTCTTAAAGATAAAAACGACTTTGGCTATGCCTGTGTAAAAATCAATAAATAATACCGAAATCGATTGCAAGTTCCCGCTAAACTGCAAGATGAGTCTTAAAAGCAGTTATTCTGCGCTCTTAAAGGACATGATATAGCTCACCATTTCAGCTGCGTCCTCATCAGACAAAGCAGGATGTGCTAGCATGGGTGTATCGCCCCAAACACCGCCACCACCTAACTTAATTTTTGAAGTGAGATAGCTTGTAGTTTCTGCACTGTTTGCATACTTATTAGCGATAACCGTATAAGAAGGGCCAACCAGTGTATTTTTTACATGATGGCAAGTCTGACAATCGCTTGACTCAATCAACACCTGGCCTTTTGGCAAGGCTACTTCACTTGCCGTTGCACTTTCTGTAGCTGCAGGCGTTTCCGTGTTAGTGTTTTTAGTTGAACATGAAAACAAAGCGATAATCATTACTAAAAAAAATATCCTCATAATGCTAAATATAACCCGTTACTTTATAAACTATCATGCCCACCCATTCCTTCAACAACTTTTGCCATTTAAAAACAGCTTCAAGTTTGGGGATAAACAATGTCTCAAATTTAAAGGTTCGTGGTTGACCTCGGAAATCACATGTAAAATAATCCATTTGTGCGTCTTGCTTTTTAAAGCAGGCTAATGCTCTTCGCATGTGAAAGGCCGAAGTAACCAATAAACATTGCGTAGGCTTAAGTTGGAGGCTATCCATCATCAATTTTGAATTAACAGCATTTTCATAAGTATTATTCGAATAAGGATCAAGCCAGATAACACTGTCTGGTACTGCCATTACCCGCATGAGCTGCTTAAGTTTTATCGCCTCTGGTGTTCCTTCAAAATCCGGATCGCTCACTCCCCCACTAATGATGATTTTTTTTACCAATCCTCTTTTGTAAAGCTCCACAGTATGATTGACTCTGTCAGCCCCCATATATAAATAAACCCTATCGGCAGGCCCAGTATTTTTATGTTGTGCAACGCCTGTTAATAAAATAGCTGCCTCGTAACTTCGCATCTCATTGTAAGTTTGAGTAGGTAGCTCCCACCAGGTAATAGCCTCATTGGCAATAAAATCATTTGAGAAAAAGAGCAGACAGGAAATTCCGGAAACCAATAAAACCTTCTTGAACTTAGACTTTCTAACGATCTGACTCAACACTAATAATACAGTCACTATAAAAAGTGGTTGTATCAAAAAGTCTAACATCTTAGAAAGTAAAAAAAACATGACTTACTTTTTATAAACAGGATCCGATAAACTTCCTATACCATCAATAATCTTTCTTAAGATGTCGAAGTATAAGGTTAGCGCTAAAATTAAGGTCATCGACCAGATTACCATCGTATTAAAAATCAATGTGTCAATATTCATGTTTAAGAAATGCTTCGATGGCATATAAAATTGCGCATCAAAGTCTACCATATGATCAGGGTCTGGGTCTTTGTAAATCGGATAAATTTTCTGTACTAACTTCCCATCCTTCTCAATTACACGATGTGGCTCAGAGAGGTTCTTGGTGAATTCGGCAATGGCTTCATTGTGATAGCGCTCTTTAAACTTTTCATAGGCCTCCTCTTTATCAGGAGTATCCGTCATGGCATGAATCTTCTGCTCCTTCTTGCGGTCTGCTGCGTTAAAGCGGTTGATATAGAATTTTTTCAAACTACCTAAGAAGCCATACACACGGTTATATACTGTCGAGTCAAACCGTTGCATGCTTAAACTATCCAGAAAGCCAGCTGATGTAATTCCGGTGATTTTAACTTCCGACTTCAATTCATTTCGGATAAGGGCATAATCTTGCTTTAGCTTTTCCTGAATGTGTGGGTCTTGTGATTTGTAATATTGAAGGCAATATTGAAGTCTTGTTTCTAATTCAGGTATAAAGTATATCTTTTTAAAATCGGCTGAGGCCATGGCTTTATCGTAGAGATAAAATTCCTTTTCATATTTATTATCCTTGAACTGAGTAACCATGGCTGCCTCAAATGCCCACCGAGAGGCCATTAAATCACCAACCATCGGTACAGTAGCTGTATTACCAATAATAGGATTTAACTTATCGAATCTTACCACCACACCACTTAAAATCAGCTGGGGAATAAGTAAAAGTGGTATAAGGATATAGATAGTCACTGCCGAATTGAAAGCAGATGAAATATTTAAACCTAGTAAATTCGCAAAACAAGAAACTGTGAAGAGAATAGCCCAATGGTTGATGAGCATTCCATCAATACCTAAAATTAAATTACCGACTGCAACAAACATGAAAGTCTGCAAGGCGGATAACATAAAGAGTATTGAAATTTTCGAAACGATATAACTGCTTCTGCTCAAGTGAAGGAAAGCTTCGCGCTTGAGTATTTTCCTATCGCGGATAATTTCTTCTGCACTTACCGTTAGTCCCATAAAGAGTGCCACTATAACACTCATGAAAAAGTAAGCCGGCATATTCAGGTTTTTACCAAATTCATAGCCAGCATGTACCTTATCGTCAACATTGTGGTAGCGAACAATAAATGCGAGAATGAATGCCAGTAATGGTGCTTCCAATAAATTGATAATCAGGTACTGCTTATTGTGAAGTTTGGCCTGAATGTCGCGCATCGAAAATAAATGCGCTTGCTTTAATCGGGTGGGTATGCGTAAGGTTGAAGCGGGCTTTTCATTTACCTGCTCAATAGCAGGTATACGCTCCTGTTTCTTATATGTCTTATTCCATTGTTCAGCGGTAATTTTTCTTTCGTTGGTAAAATTCCCATATTCATTGATCACTTTCGTTTCAATGATATTAAAAATCTGTTCTGGATTAACATTACCACAAGTATGACACTCACCCTGATCGCTATCCAGCAGGTTGATGCTCCGTTTGAAATACACAACTGCATCAATAGGATTACCATAATAAATCTGGTATCCGCCATTGTCCAGAATCAACAGCTTATCAAACATTTTAAAGATATCGGACGATGGCTGATGAATAACAGTAAAAACCAACTTGCCCTTCAATGAAAGTTCCTTCAGCAAATCAATGATATTTTCCGAGTCTCTGGACGATAAACCACTGGTGGGTTCATCGCAGAAAAGCACTGCCGGTTCACGCAATAATTCCAAACCTATATTCAGGCGCTTCCGCTGACCACCACTAATGGTTTTTCTAAGAGGTGAACCTACTTTTAAATCTTTAATGGTATCCAGCCCTAAGTCCTCGAGCACTTTGATTACCAATGCATCAATTTCCTTTTCGTCTTTGTCACTAAAGCAAAGCTTGGCTGCATAGTAGAGGTTTTGATATACAGTTAAGTCTTCAATCAATAGGTCATCTTGCGGCACAAAGCCGATTACACCTTCAATCTTGCCCGGCTCTTTGTGTATATCTATACCATTAATCAGTACCTGACCTGATGAGGGCTTCTCTGAGCCATTCAGTACATGCAGTAAGGTTGACTTACCAGCACCACTTGCACCCATCAAGGCAATCAATCTTCCTGATTCTTCGGCCAGGTTCACGTTGCGCAGACCGAGTTTCCCATTTTTAAATTTGTAGGAAATGTCTTTACCCTCGAAAGTGATTTTAGGTCCTTTGGAGAATTCTTTGAAAATACCCAGTACATCACCATAGTAAAAGGGATCTTCAGCATCGCTCCAACGTACTGCTGCGCCTACCGGCAACAAACGTAAGCCACCAGATTTTACCGGTGAGCCATTGAGGTAAACATCGGCCTGTCCGTGGTATTTTAAACAATACAAATTCGCAGACTCAATCCAGAGTATGGCTATAAAACCTTTTAGGCCTTTTCGCTTAAGGCGGTGGGCGTTTTTTAAAGTGGAGGAAGAGAATTCATCTACTATTAGAATATGTTTTATATCATGCCTATCGGGAGTTCGGCCTGCGAGAAATATTTCAATAGCTTCTGTTTCCTCATCCTTGATTTTAAAATTTCTGGCAACCGTTTTTACCAGTTCATCTTCCCGTTTGGATATACTGCTATCTGCCGCAATAATGCGAGTCAGTTCAAGTACGATAATTACCTTTTGCTTTTGGGTAATCTCATTGCTTATACTTTGACAAAGATTTTCAAGTAAAGTTTCCTCTGACTGCGCACCACGAGGCTGCAAAGCCAGGGTTTCAAACTGCTTTAGGTAGTAACCAACCTTTGGCTGACTAACGTGATCTTCCAGAAAATTGCGCACTTGGTCGCGCTCCTTCTCTGTTACTTCATCAACCTTGGCTACAACAGAAAATAATTGCAGCACTGTTTTGAGTATATCTTCACTCATGGCTTGGGGTTAAAAGAGGTCTTAAAATACAGCATTTACCTCATATTGAAAATAAAAAAGGAACCTTGAGGGTTCCTTTTTATATGCATTGCGGTTAATACCTAGTCGGTAATTCCTTTTCTGATCTTTTCTACAGTGCTGGTAATGCTCGCCAATTTCTTGTCAGTAAGTACAAGGTCTGCTCTGTTGTTCTTAATCTGCTCTTCGATATTAAGCGCAGCATAGTCAGCTTCAAGCGTTTTCAGGTCAGTAATAATGCCAGTAACCGGTTCAGACTGTTCAACAGTGCTCAGCATTTTTAGCAATTCTTCAACTGATTTTTTCTGTTCAAGAATAACACGCATTACCGGTGTAAGCACAAGATTGCGCTGATCGGTAGGCAGCATGTCTTTAGGATAGGATTTCACTATACCTGTTGAAATATAAAGGCTTTCAATAAAGCTTCCGGTTAAAACCAATGCAGCCAGTTTGTTACGGCTGTCATCTTTCAGGAAGCTTTCAGTTTTGTTGATGGTTTCGTTTAACAAAATCGCTAATGAATCTTTATTGGAAATGTTAGCTTCAAAACGCTTCAACACTTCAAGGTCAAAGGAACCGATAACGCCCAGGTTATCGGCTAAAACTTTGCATGAATTTAAGTAGTCGATAGCTTCCTGCGATTTATCATATGAGCTTAAGTAACCAATATCTGCGGCATAAACACCCAAGTTAAGCGCAGCCTTATCGGTGCGGTTAGCATATTGATCTGCTTTTGTTCGGGCATTAATCAGGCTTTGGTTAAACTCAGCGCCCGTTGCCTGAAGCAGATATGGAATTTCAGAAGGTGAAGGAATATTGTATACAACCTCTTCAATCTGTTCTTTCAGACTTTCCTGGGCTGCTGTAAATTCATCAGAATTTTTGCTCTGATCACCTGAAGAAGAACCACAGGATTGAACAATGAGCACGGATGCGAATCCTAATGCGGTAACTATGAGATGCTTGCGATTCATGGTGTAGTTTATGTTTAAGCTTTCAATTTTACTACATTTTTCAATGGTATAAAATTTGGCAGTGCCTTTTTTACTGTTTTTTTGTTGCAACGGTTATTTTCGGTATGTTTAAGAAAGACATTATTCATCCCCATGAGCAATCTTGTTGATAAGGCCGTATTAATTGACGATAGTGAAATTGACCTTTTCATACAAAGACGTTTTTTAGAGGTTTTCAATTTTTCCAAACAGCTCCAAACCTTTGTTTCAGCCAAACAAGCCCTGGACTGGCTTAAGTCTCTGGAGAGGGACCTGATGCCTCAGCTCATCTTTCTTGATCTGAACATGCCGGAAATTGATGGCTTTGGCTTTTTACTCAACTTTGCTCAAATTCCTGAACCTCAGCGCCAACATGTGCGAATAGTCATCCTGACAAGTTCGAATAGCCGAAGTGATCTTGACAAAGCACTGGCTTTTAAAAATGTAGTACACTTTATTACTAAGCCGCTCAAACAGTCCGACCTGGAGGTGCTTAAACTAAAACTGGCATCTTAAAACAGATTTTAGCAATCTGAACCCTGGCATTTGATACTCTTGGCTAAAAGCGCAAACTTTGGCTTTTAAATTAAGCATCCTCCAGTGGCATGTGATCTTATCAAAACAATAACTACTAATCCATGAAGAAACTTACCGGAACAGGCGTAGCCCTTGTAACTCCTTTTACTGCCGATGGCGCTATAGACTATAAAGGACTAAAACGTTTACTTAATCACACCGCCAAAGGTGTTGACTACTATGTGGTAATGGGTACTACGGGAGAATCTGTAACTACTTCTAAAGAAGAAAAAAAGGCCATACTTGAATTTGTAAAAACTAACAATAGTAAAAACCTGCCCATCGTTTATGGTATAGGCGGAAGCAATACACAAGATGTGCTTGACACCATTAAACAAAGCAACCTTGATGGCGTTGATGCAATCCTATCTGTAAGCCCATATTATAACAAACCTTCACAGGAGGGCATTTACCAACATTTCAAAGCTGTTGCAGGCAAATCACCCGTACCCGTTATTTTATACAATGTGCCGGGGCGTACTTCTTCTAACATGAGTGCATCTACTACTTTGCGTTTAGCTGAGCACAAAAATATTATCGGTATTAAAGAAGCCTCAGGCAATATGGAGCAGTGCATGAAAATCGCTGCTGATAAACCTGAAGACTTCATGCTCATCTCAGGAGATGATATGCTGACAGTTCCTTTGTACAGTATAGGTGGCGTTGGTGTAATTTCTGTTTTGGCAAATGCCTATCCTGTTCATTTCAGAAAAATGAAAGAGCATGCTTTCGTTGGAAAATACGCTAAGGCAAGTCAGGAGTTATTTAAGCTATTGGATATTAACGGCCCCATGTACGAAGAGGGCAATCCGGTAGGAATAAAGTTTGTGTTGAGTGAGTTGGGGGTATGCGGGCAAGATGTTAGACTTCCCTTGGTTCCTCCATCGGATGGATTGAAAAAGAAAATTCAGCAGTTGATGAAAGCTGTTTAATAACTCTCTCTATTCTGCTAAAACAAAAAGGGATGGCAATGCCATCCCTTTTTATTGTGTTAAATCTTACTTAGGCTTTGTTCTTCACTTCCTGAACCTCAGTTCTGATAACCTGTGCCAGGTTTTTTACATCCTGCATACCCTTTCTGATACGAGTACCCGCTGCGCTATTGCCTTTGTTATAGAACTTGTCGAAATCTCCCTCAAGAGATGCCAACAGGTCTTTCAATTCCTGGAGTTTTTGCATTTTTTCTATCAATTTAAAGAGTTAAAAATAGGTTTCTAAACGCCAATTTAAAGAAAAACCTTAAAATTCAACGTTTTTAACGCTTTTTTTAAACAGCTTTTGTTACCGATACCAGAGCTTCCTGACGGTAAAAACCCTCATCCAGCTTTACTTTTAGCGCTGAAAAGGCGGTTAAAGTCTCTTCCACATCAGCTAAAGTATGTACCGCAGTTGGTATAATGCGGAACATGATAACATCCTTAGGCACAACAGGATAGATCACTACAGAACAGAAAATACCATAGTTTTCACGCAGGTCCATGGCCATGTTTGCGGCCTCACCTACCCCACCTTTGAACAAGACTGGTGTTACTGGTGAAGTCGTGTCACCAAGGGTAAATCCTCGGTCGCGTAAACCCTGCTGGATGGCCTTGGTAATCTTCCATAAATTGTCTTTCAGCTCAGGTTTAGTCTTTAAAAGCTCTAAACGCTTGCGTCCACCCACCACTAAAGGCATAGGTAGGCTTTTCGCATAAATCTGAGATCTTACGCTATAACGTAAGTATTTTAAAATATGCTTATCTCCTGCCACGAAAGCACCAATGCTAGCCATAGACTTGGCGAATGTGGAGAAATACAGGTCAATCTGATCTTGTACGCCTTGCTCCTCACCTGTTCCTGCACCGGTTTTACCCATAGTACCAAAACCGTGTGCATCGTCTACAAAAAGGCGGAAATTATACTTGTCTTTTAAAGCCACAACCCCCTTCAGATCGCCTTGCTTTCCAGACATACCAAAAACACCCTCAGTAATCACCAGAATACCACCACCCGTCTCATTAGCGAGTTTAGTGGCACGTTGTAATTGCTTCTCAAGGCTTTCCATATCATTATGGGTATAAACGAAACGCTTACCCATGTGCAAACGAACACCATCTATGATACAGGCATGTGATTCTGCATCATACACAATAACGTCTTTACGGTCTACAACGGCATCAATTATGGATACAACCCCCTGATAACCAAAGTTCAGGAGCATTACGTCCTCTTTCTTTACAAAATCAGCCAACTCCTTTTCAAAAGCCAGGTGATTAACGGAGTTACCCGACATCATACGGGCACCCATAGGTAAACCCATACCATATTGTGCTGCAGCATCCGCATCAGCTTTACGTACTTCAGGATGGTTAGCCAATCCCAAGTAGTTATTTAAACTCCAGTTCAAAACAGTTTTCCCGTTAAACTTCATTCGGGGGCCAATTTCGCCCTCTAGTTTTGGGAAAAAGAAATAATCATCAGGAAGGTGAGAGTATTTAGCCAAAGGCCCTGCCTCCATTCTCAGCTTTTCAAATAAGTCTACCATGGTAGTGTGTCTATTTATGGCCGCAAAAATAAACAAAATTGGATTATAACGACTGTTAGTCAATATTTAACCCGCTTTTATCCAATGGCTTAATTGTAGGAGGTAAATCTCGGATTAACGAAGTTATTCAGCTTAGAGCCAAAACGATAGGTGATGCCTACGTAGCCAAAAAATTCGTAACTGGATTGCAATTGTCTTCGCTTGCTTAATACTTCTTCCTGGCTAACTCCTCCGCTGGCCAAATTAATCTGATCTCTCACCAAACTACCCGAAAGGTAGGCGTAAATGGATAAGCCTCCTGTAATGCGCACATCTACCTGGCTATAAAGACCCAGGTTGGTTAATTTCCAATTGTGGAAGAAGTTTCGATAATTAATACCGGTTTGAATAGTGCCCCACTTTTGATTTAGTGACATGTTCAGTTGTGCATTATGAAACCATAGAAGCTCTTCCTTCTTGTTAAAAATTGTGGTGTCGTAGTAACTATTGTGCAAGGGGCCAGCACCATAGCGAAGTGTGATAAACTTAGTGTTCACATCTGAATATGGAAAAAAGCTATACTCAACCTGAGGCAAGAGGTAAAACCTTGATTTAAAATTTCTAAATGTGCTGTTCTCAAAAAGCAATTGATATCCATAGGACCAGTGTTTGTTCAAACTTTTTACATATAAATGATCGAAACCATAATTTTCATTTTTAACAACAACTTTTAGTGGCCCGGCATCAGTTTCGTATTCAAATGAAGAGTTGGTTCTGCCACCATAAATGTTAAACAATAGCTTAGATTTATCAGTAGTCCTGTTGATATTAAAATAGCTTGTAAAATCAGAGCTTTTATATACCTGATCTAAACTAACATTACCATCTATACCCGCACGAAACACCCAATAATTCCATTTGTCTTTCGTTTCAGAAGCGTTTTTGGCAGAATCTGTTACTGCTTCTGATTTCATACTAATACTTATATTCTTGGCAAAACTTGTTTTAGCTACCCAGGGTGTAAGCCCAATCTTCATGTACTGTACAAGTAAATCTCTCCTTTCGAAATCAGTTGAAACCGGGGGAACCAAAAAAGTGAGTGTATCCTGAACGGCCTTGTGTTCATTTTGTCCGTAAAAAATAAGTTTATATTCACTACCACCACTACCAATCTGCATCGAGGTTACCAGTATGTGGATATCCGCTGCTTTTCGGTCGAGTAAAAAGTCGATAATATTAATTTCTGTTCTAATGTAATTCATATCGCACCAGGTGCTGGAACAGTCAACGAACACCTTTAGCTTTTCATTTTTTGCATCTTGTGCTGATACATACGAAAACGTGAAGATTGCTAAGATTGCGAGGATCAATTTTAACATATATAAGTTGTTTATAATAACTTTGCTGCACTTGAGGTAAATGGACGCCATTGGCGCATTGATATTATTTGTTTAGCATTGCAGTTCTATAAAGTATGGGGCAAATCAAAAAATTACTGGTCGCCAACAGGGGCGAAATAGCCTTGCGCGTTATGCGCAGCGCACGTGAAATGAATATTAAAACGGTTGCGGTTTACAGCGAGGCAGACCGCAATGCACTTCATGTACGCTTTGCCGATGAAGCTGTCTTCATTGGGCCGCCCGCCTCATCCGAATCTTACCTTAAGATGGATAAAATTATTGCTGCTGCCAAACAAACAGGCGCAGATGCCATCCATCCAGGTTATGGTTTCCTGTCTGAGAACGAAGATTTTGCTCAATTATGCGAAGACAATAAAATAATTTTTGTTGGACCCTCAGCTAAGTCAATAGAACTGATGGGCAGTAAGCTCGGTGCCAAAGCTGCCGTGGCCAAGTTCAATGTACCCTTGGTGCCTGGTACAGCCGAACCTATTGATGACATTCCGGCTGCCAAAAAACTGGCTAAGGAAATTGGTTATCCTGTTTTGATAAAGGCCAGTGCCGGTGGTGGTGGTAAGGGCATGCGCATTGTTGAAAGCGAAGCTGAATTTGAAGAACAAATGGAACGCGCTGTGAGCGAGGCCATTTCTTCTTTTGGTGATGGAGCCGTATTTATAGAAAAGTATGTAACCAAGCCAAGACATATTGAATTTCAGGTATTCGGTGACAAGCATGGTAATGTTGTACACTTATTCGAACGTGAGTGCTCTATACAGCGTAGACACCAAAAGGTTGTTGAAGAAGCACCTTCTGCGGTGTTGACCCCAGCCCTACGCAAGGCCATGGGCGAAGCCGCTGTAAATGCTGCAAAAGCTTGCAACTATTATGGCGCAGGTACTATCGAATTTATTTTAAACGAAAATCTCGATTTCTATTTCTTGGAGATGAATACCCGTTTGCAGGTGGAACATCCTGTAACAGAAGAAATAACAGGATTAGACCTGGTACAATTGCAACTAAAAGTTGCGCAGGGTGAGAAACTTCCTTTCAAACAGGAAGACCTTACCATGAAAGGCCATGCTGTTGAAATTCGTGTATATGCCGAAGACCCAGCCAATAACTTTTTACCTGATATTGGAACACTACAAACCTATGTTCGCCCACAAGGTCACGGCATCAGGGTTGACGATGGTTTTGAACAAGGCATGAGCATTCCATTTTATTATGACCCGATGATTGCCAAACTTATTTGCTATGCTGAAACAAGAGAAGCAGCTATTGAGAAAATGATCAGGGCCATTAAGGATTACCAAATAACAGGTTTAGAAACAACCTTAGGCTTTTGCGAATTCGTAATGAAACATGAAGCCTTCAGAAGCGGTCAGTTTGATACTAAGTTTGTTGAGAATTACTTCAGACCCGAAGTACTCAACAAAACAGGTGATAGCGAAGAAGAACTTTTAGCTGCAGCCCTGGCCTCACATGTACTTGGTCAACAAAAAACAACCGTGCAGGAAAATAGCGTAGTTGTAGAAGAAAGTAAATGGCGTAAAAATCGCTTAGCCTAAACGTTGTAAATAAAGTAAAGTGGCTGATATCAAACCATTCAGGGCCTGGCGCTATAATCCATCGCTCGCGGGCAATATAGACGAGCTAACCTCTCCTCTCTTTGATGTTGTTTCAGACAAACAACGCAAAGCATTATATAAGCATCCCTACAACAGTATTTATTTATCAGTTCCACAACAACCCGATGCAGCGAATAAAGCTAATTCATTGTTAGAAGAATGGAAGTCTAAGGGTATTATTCTTCAGGATAAACTACCGGCCATCTATGTCTACTATCAATACTTCAAATTGGCTGGTTCAAACAAAGAGTTTTGTCGTAAAGGCTTCATCGCTAACATTCGTGCTTATAACTGGAGTGAAAATGTAATATTGCGCCACGAAAATACAATACCCAGTGCCGTTAACGATCGCATTGAGTTACTTGAAAAAACAGAACTGAATGTGAGTCCAACGCATGGGCTTTACACAGATACTGAACATGTATTGGAACATTATATGGATGAAGCAATCCTCCATCCCATGTACGAGTCAGAAGATTACCAGGGTGTAAAGGATGTATTGGCTGTTATACATGATGCTTCCATTATCAATAAGTTTGTTGAATTGATCAAAGGAAAAAAAATTATTTTGGCAGACGGTCACCACCGATATGAAGGATCCTTAGTCTATCGTGAGAAAATGACAAAATCAAATCCTGCTCATACCGGTGAAGAAGGTTATAACTTTCACCTGATGTATCTAACGAATACAGAGTCAGATGACATTAGGATTTTGCCAACGCACAGGCTTATCAAAGGTATAGAAGGTTTTAATGAGCAGGAAATAATTAAAAAACTTGACCAACATTTTATTATCAAACCAATTGATGACGCGGACACTGCAAACGAAATTATCGTTGGTAAACCGTGGGCTTTTGCCCTACTCTTTAAAGAGAATGCTTATAAAGTACGACTAAAGCCAGAATCTTTAGCCACCATGAGCTGGCCTTTTCCTGATGCGGTTAAGAAACTTGACCTTACGGTTATGCACTACTTTATTATTGAAAAAGTGCTGGGCATTCCCGGTAAAGAACAACGTCAATCTGATAAGATTTTCTTTGACAGGAGTTTTGGTGATTGCCTGACAAAAGTAATTCGCGATGAGGCACAGATGGCTATTATTACCAATGAGGTATCCATCGAAGAGGTAAAGAGTGTTTGTGCCAGTGGTTATACCATGCCACAAAAGTCTACTTACTTTTATCCGAAGGTGATTTGCGGTTTTGTTTTTAGTTCTATTAAAGAAGAAGAATTTAAAAGTCCGGTATATTCTCCTTTTTAAACATGATAAAGCGCCCCATTATCTTAGCATCCAGTTCACCACGCAGGCAATATTTATTAAAGGAAGCCGGCTTTGAATTCACGGTAGAGAAACCAGATATTGATGAATCCTTTCCAGCATCATTACCGGTTGATCGTGTAGCCAAATACCTGGCAGAGCGAAAAGCAGAAGTATTCCGGCCGAGTATGCAAGATGAAATTGTGGTAACTGCCGACACTGTTGTGATTCTTGGAAATACTATTCTTAATAAACCTGCCGATAAACCAGAAGCGGTACAGATGCTACAAGACTTATCGGGTAAAACACACCTGGTAATGACTGGGGTTTGTATTTTATCCAAAGAAAAAGAAGTGGCTTTTGATGATACCACTGAAGTAACTTTTAAAAAGCTGAGTCTGGATGAAATCAATTACTATATAGATAACTACAAACCTTACGACAAAGCGGGTGCATACGGTGCGCAGGATTTTATCGGTATGATTGCCATCGATAAAATTGTAGGATCTTACTTTAATGTGATGGGCTTACCCATACACCGCGTTTATCAACAGTTGATTAACTGGTAATGAAAAAAATCTGGAGGCTTTTAAAGAAGCATATTCAGGAGGACTTCCACCTGGCATATTATGTTTCCGTAGGTATTGTATTAACACTTTTTATTTTTATAAACTATCACCTTGGTTTTGAAAAGAAGGTCTTAGATGCTTACAGTAACTTCACCAAGTTTTTTGCTTATCTCCTTTTCTACGGAAGTGGCTATTACCTGATTATCGCGCTGCTGAGTATTTTTAAGCGAACGAAAATTTTTATACGCAAATCATCTTTCTGGCTATACAGTTTATTTGGTCTTGTGCTATTAGCATTGGATGGCTCAGTGCCGTACCTGAATACATTTATCTATGACAATTTCCATCCGCAATTAACTTACTGGGTTTACAAAGTATCTGTTAATGGCATCAGTTTTTTTACCATACTCGCACCACTGCTCCTTTTTTATTTCTTATTTGATAAAAAAGAAAAACACTATTATGGACTTAACAACCAACAGGCTGATTTAAAACCCTATTGGTCTTTATTACTGTTAATGTTACCACTCTTGCTGTCTGCCTCTTTCCTGGAAAGTTTTCAACGGCAGTATCCTATGTACAGAAGTAATAATGCCTATTTAATCCTGGGGATACCAGAATGGGCTGCTGCCCTCAGCTATGAAATTGCCTATGGACTTGATTTCATTACGGTTGAATTACTCTTCCGCGGGTTCTTAGTTATAGGTATGATTAAAATACTAGGGAGAAACGCCATTGTGCCGATGGCTGTTGTTTATTGTATGTTACATTTTGGCAAGCCCATGGGCGAAGCCATCAGTTCTATTTTTGGTGGCTATATATTAGGTGTAGTAGCCTATGAAACGCGAAGTATCTGGGGAGGTATTATTGTACACATGGGCATTGCCTGGCTGATGGAGCTGATCGCCTATGGACAAAAACTTTTAAATTAAAGTCTGATAGACAGCCTTCATATCAGCTGCAATTTGCTCTTCACTAAATTTCTGAATGTACCGAAGAGATTGTAATGTCATTTCTTCTCGCAGGTTCTTATCATGTATAATCTGTTGAATCGCTTTAGCTAATCCATCTGCATCATCAGGTGCAATATATCTGGCATGCGGTCCTGCTGCCTCGCTAAAGCAAGAACCAGTTGATGTGATAACAGGTGTTCTGCATGCGATAGCCTCCACTAAAGGAATACCAAAACCTTCGAAGATAGATGGGTAAACAAAAACCTCACTGAGGTGATAGATAATCGGAAGATCCTTAAAATCAACTTTATGCAGGTAATGAACGTTAGCCGTTAATTGGTTTGCTTCAGCAAAAGCTTTAAGGTGCTCAACATACTTGGTAGCTCTGCCTACAATAACCAAAGGCAATCGCTCCGATTCAGGCAGCAAGGCCATTGCTTTTAAAATAAGTAAAGCATTCTTACGCGGCTCAATCGTGCCTACATTCAAAATAAAGCGCGCTGGCAAAGCATATCGTTGACGCACCTCTTGCTTATTTACCTCACTAATTTCCTTGTAGAAATTAGGATGACAACCCTGATACACCACCTTAATCTTTGCTGCCGGTACTTGTAAAAAGTCGATAAGGTCTTGTTTTGTTTGTTCGGAGATAGCAACTATTACATTGGCTGTTGAACAGGCATACTTCAACTTTCTGGTGTAAATCCACCTGTCGATAGGTGAATAAAGCTCAGGGTACCGCAAAAAAATCAGGTCATGTACGGTGACTACAGATTTGCAAACGGATGAAATACCTGCCGGCAACTCGTGGCTCATCCCGTGGAAAATATCAAGCTTATGCTTGGCCGCTTCCCGCTTTAGTAAAGCTGTTCTCCAGTAACTGCCCAACCTTAACTTTGCTATCCAAGCTGGTGGCAGAATAGTTTTGTATTGGGCAGTGTCCAGAAATTCCTTTGTATCCTGATGTTGCCTGAGTCTGGGTGAAAAAAGTAGAATTTCATCATTAGGATTATGATGACGAATTGCTTTTACAATGAAGCGGCTGTAATTACCAAGGCCGGTAAAATTGTTGAACAAACGCTTGGCATCGTAACCAATTCTCACTTTCTGAATTCTTTATTGTATCGGTCTACACAGTCAAGAATAATTTCCATTGCCTTCTCCTTCGACTGGAAATCATCAACAATTACTTTTTTATTTTCAAGGGTTTTATATTCTTCGAAGAAGTGCTTCAATTCAACACGGAAATATTCAGGAAGTTCGCTCACATCATTAATATGACCAACGCTGGCATCTCCTTCTGCAACAGCAATAATTTTATCGTCAGGTTCACCTTTATCAATCATCCGCATTACACCAATCACTTTTGAAGGTATTAAACAACGCGGAACCACCGTAACCTGTGTGAGTACCATTACATCCAGCGGATCATGATCTTCGCCCAATGTTTGGGGTATAAATCCATAATTTTGTGGATAGTACATAGAGGCATAGAGCACGCGATCAAGCATAATTAAACCACTATCCTTGTCTATCTCATACTTCGCCCTTGATCCCTTGGGGATTTCTATAATAGAATTAATGTATTCTGGAGGGTTCTTGCCTACTGCTACTTCGTGCCACGGATGCTTTACCATACTTATAATTTATGGCAAAGGTAATAAAAGCAAGTGATTGAAAAGAAAAACGTCTTTGTTCCCATGGGAACAAAGACGTTTTTAGTAATTGAAGGGAATAAGGTTTTGGTTATGCCCTTACAGGAAGAAGATTATTTTGGTTCTTCCTTTTTCTCTTGCTTATTCGCCCGTTGAATTTTTTCTCCATCCTTTAATCGTTTAGAAACAACTAGGAAGGGACCTGTTACAACCTCAGCGCTATCAGTTAAACCTTCAACTATCTCAATGTTATCGTAATCACTGATACCTGTTTTAACTTCAACCATCTTGGCAGAACCATTGTCATTTATGAAGACAACTACTTTATCTTCCACAACCTTCTCCACTTTATCGCTGTTCTGAACCTGGCGCTGGTTATCACCTGACGGAGCAGGCGCACCCATTTTCTTATCCTTTTCAGGATTGCGTGTGGTTACAGAAGCGAGCGGAACTGACAATACATTGTCCTTTCTCTTAGTAATGATGTCTACTGAAGCCGTCATACCCGGACGGAAAGGATACTTATTTCCCTCTTTAACCAAATCATCATAAGAAGATCTTAAGATAGAAATGCGTACTTCAAATTCAGTAATGGCGTCAGCCGATAATTTATCTTTAGCAGTATTGGAAATTAATGTAACTAAGCCTTTAAACTTTTTATTCTGCGATGAGTAAGCATCAACATCAATTATGGCCGTATCGCCCTGATGAACCCTAACGATATCATTCTCATTCACATTAACCCTTACTTCCATTAAATTCAGGTCGGCAATGCGCAATAGTTCTGTACCGGTCATGGTTTGGGCACCCACCACACGTTCGCCTTTCTTTACACTTAGCTTAGAAATGATACCATTCATTGGTGCCACCACGCTGGTCAGGCGAACATTTTCAGTGGCTTCTCTTACTGTAGCTTCGCTGCTTTTAACAATAAAGCCAGCGGCTTGTAAAGATTGTTTCGCAGACTTAAGGTCATTTTCTGCCACTTTAAAATTCTGTTGCGCCAATTGCCATTCTGCTTCCGCAATTACTTTTTCCTTCCACAATTTTTCCTGACGCTGGTACTCTTGCTCGGCACGAATAAAGGTAGCCTCAGCGCGGGACAAGGCTGCTTCAGATGACTTAAGGTTAGCACGCTGCTGATTTAAGGATGCTTCAGCACGTTCTAATTGTGATAACCAGGTGTCGGGGCGAATTTTTACCAATAGCTGACCACGTTGTACTGAGTCACCTTCTTCAACAACCAACTCGCGAATCTCACCAGAAACTTCAGGTGCAATTTTCACTTCTGTTACTGGCTGTACTGTTCCGGAAGCACTTACTTTTTCCACAATGCTTACCCGTTTTACTTTTGCCAGGTCAACCTCAAGCTCTTTCGACTTACCAATCCATCCGGCAGACTTACCCACTATTACAAAAAGTAAGAGGGCTACTACTGCTCCGATTAGCCAGTATATTAATTTATTTGATTTTTTAGTTTGCTTTGCCATGAGTGTTAGTAATTAATTAGTCAAGAATGGATTTACCTTGGTAGAAGTCTAAGAGTCTTTTCTTAAAAATGAAATCATACTTTGCGCGTGCTAAATCACTTTTAGCCTGGAATAAATCGTTTTCAGCTACCTGATATTCTACAAAGTTTGCCGCGCCTATTTCAAAACGTTGTTTCGTCATACGAAAGGCTTCTTCACGAGCCTGAACCTGTTTAAGCGATGAGGAATATGTTTTTGAGGCTGCAAAAGCATCGTTGTAGGCCGTCTCTACATTTTGGCGCAGTGTGTTCTCAGTTTGCTTTAAAGTAATTTCAGCTAATTGCCTGTTAATAGTTTGCCTGCGTATACCTGCCCTGGTCTGGAATCCATTGAGAATGGGAATAGATAGGGTAACACCGGCTTGACGGAAAATATTGTCTTGTAGCTGTTCACGGATGCCATATCCATCCGTAAAATTTCTAAACCGCACATTGTAACCATAAACAAGGGTTGTTGTACCATCAACAAAACCAATTGGCGTTGTACCAGGCAAAATGTCTACACCATCCTCAATTACTGGCTGAGGTTCGTCATTCGCGCTGGAATAGTTACTATTGATCGAACCGCTAAGCGATAAACGAGGATATAAATTTCCCTTAGCTGCCTTTAATGCATAGTTGCTACTTTCAACCCTGTATCTTGCGCTTCTTACCTCAGGTAAGCTTTGTCGCGCCATATCATAAATTTGCTCACGCGAATTTTCAAGCAATAAATCCTGCACAGCAATCACTGGCACTTCAATATCAAAATCCTGTGATGCCGGAATCTGTAAGCCTTGCTTCAACTGTAAAAGCGACAAGGCCAGTGCATTTTCCCGGTTGATCACATTCAGTTCATTAGTAGCCACTTGTGCGTCCAAATTCAATTCATTTGATTTTGGTAATGCCCCAGCGGCCACTTGTCTTTTCGTGCGTTCAAGTTGTTGTTCACTTGAGCTTAACTGAAAGCGCGCATTTTCTAGTAACTCTTTGTTAAATACAACAGTGATATAAAGGTTGATCACACTTAATATCACATCATTCTTGGCTTTTTCCAGATCTGCCTCTGAAGCATCCAGGCTCTTAGAGGTCTGCTTAATGGTGTTTTGTATGCGAAGACCATTAAAAAGCGTTACAGAACTATTAGCATTAGGACTCAATGAATTAATCTCACGCGTAGTAAACTGGTTAGTTACCGGGTTAATTGAACGCCCCCAGTTAAAACCGTAAGAAGAACTTGCATTAAGGGAAGGTGCCATGCCCCACTTAGCCTGGTTGTGGTCAATTTCAGCGCCCTCCACTCCGTAGACACTCCGTTGAACATCAAGGTTGTTGGCCAACGCATAGTCAACACACTCTTTGAGCGTCCAGACTTTACCAGCTTCCTGGGCAAAGGCTGTTCCGGCTATTGCAATTAAGATAATAGTAAAACACTTTTTCATCTGTTACTAATTTTTATTTATGGTCAGATGGAATACCCACATGGCATACTATTATACCTGCAGTACATACTATGTGTGGATATTTCATGGTTATTTATCAATGTCTGGTATGTAAATGATTTGTTTTACCCAGCTTAGACTCTGCAGATAGGCTAATGTTACATCCTTGATGCCGGAATCCATTTCAATTACCTGGCAGGCTAGATCGTTCTTACCTTTTCGGGAAACACTCATGGTGGCAATGTTGCATTCATCATGTGCCAGTACGTTGGCAATAAATGCTATACTTCCTTTTACATCATCTGCAAAAATAATAAGGGTATGGAGGTTGGCAGTAAAATCTGCCTTAAAACCATTAACCTCAGCAATATTAATAATCCCTCCTCCTTTGCTCTCACCCAATACCTCTATCTGTTTATCACCCTTCTTAAGCACCAGGCGAATAGTATTGGGGTGCATGGTGGAAGCATTGCCTACAGACTTAAACTTATAGGTAAGCCCATATTCAGCAGCCAGATCAAGAGAGTCTTTAATTCTTTTATCGTCTGTTTTAAAGTCAAGTAAGCCACCAATTACTGCGCGGTCGCTGCTATGACCCTCATAAGTTCTGGCAAAAGAGTTGTAAAAGGTTATTTCAGCCTCTTCAGGCACAGCGCCTAAAAGTTTAAGCGCAGCACGGGCTATACGCACCACACCAGCGGTGTGCGAGCTTGAAGGGCCGATCATTACCGGGCCAATCATATCAAAAATGCTGCTTTTTTCTGCCATAAAACTATAAATCAGTAGCCGACACAGGCTATAAATTACATCCAACCTTAAAATTTATCCATAGAAATGGAAATCTTATATCCTTAGGCTACTTTTACAAAAGTACAACTAATCATAAACAATGACTTCTCGTTGCCTCACCCTAATCCTTCTGACCATATTCTCTAACAGTTTTGCCCAGGACAGTCTCGTTTTTATAAAAGATATCAGTTTCACCTCTCCCTTCGAAAAGAAAGTATTTTATGATTATCAGGCCAAAAAAAGCCCGGATGCATTCACCTTGTTAATGGCAAATGGGGCACTCTTAAACGAGCAGCAAATTGAAAATGCAAAAACACAGTTCTACAGCTTCCTGAGCTCATTTGAAAATCCAAAGTTTGCTGCAAAGAAGAATGATAAAAAAGTAAAAGAAGTTGTAAGTGGAATTCAAGATCGATTTTTAAAAAAGTATAAATCCGATAGTCGCTTTGAAGAAATTTTCCATAACGGTAATTTTAATGAAGTAACCGGTACAGCTCTTTATTGCCTTGCTTTTGAAAAGCTGAATATTCCTTATGAGATCCGAGAGGAGGCGGATAATGTATATGTGATGGCCTACCCTCAGAGCAATAACATTATGATAGAGTCAACGCTTTCCAGCGTATCATTCATAACGTTTGACAATATCTACAAGCAAGAGTTTGTTCAGGCCATGCGAAAGCAAAAAATTATTAGTGAGCAGGAAATACTCAAATCAAGCACTCATGAATTATTTGAACAATACTATTTCAATAATAAGCTTAATACAACCCTTGTCGGGCTTACAGGACTCCATTATCTACAGGAAGGCATGATATTACTCGAAAATGAAGAGTACGAAAAGGCCTTCTCGCAATTCGAAAAATCATATTGGTTTTCTCAAAGTCCAAAATCATCATACCTGCTGATGCAGTCCGGTGCTCAGGCTTTTTTAAAACACCCGAATCGCGACCTTGAGCATGCACGTTTGTTAGGAAAGGTGAGTCGTTATAAGGCTACCGGTACCACCGATGAAATGATTGTCGGTGAATACTTTAAAGTTATAAAGGATCTTCTGTTTGATAAACAACAAAATGAAAAGCTATCAAATTACTATGCTGTATTGTTAGAGAATGTTCATAATGTACAAACAGAACGCGAACTAAGGTTTATTCATGAATACGAACAGGGCAGGTTTTTATACAACCAGGCAAGGTTTACCGAAGCCCTACCCTACTTTGAAAAAACGCTTAGTCTGAAACCTTCTAATCAAGACGCGAGTAATATTTTCATAGGAACATTAGGGAATCTCGCAAACTCTCAAATTCAAAATGAAGACTTTTCGATTAAGTTAGCCGGTTATGAAAATACTTTTCCGAGTTTAAAAGAGAATAATTCGTTTAATGCCTTACTAGGTGCAAGCTACCTGGTTCAATTCGCTTTACTCTATGAATCCGAAAAAGTAAACGCGGGAGACGATTACCGGAAAAAATTCGAAACGCTTTACGAAGCACATAAAGACCTTAATATAAACAGCGTTCTTATTGGTAAAGCCTACTCAACGGCAGCTGTTTACTTTTTCAGAAAAGGTCAAAGTAAAAAGGCACTAGAGTATCTTTCAATCGGGTTAAAAATATCCCCAGATAACTACGAGCTATTATCCAGGCAAAGAATGATTCGCCAGTAGCCTTAGTTATTTTCAATGGCTACATTATAAGAGCGTTGGGTAAGGTAAAAGTTGCCTTGCAATGTTTTAACCTTTGCGATAATATTTACCTTCTCCATAATAAAACCGCCTACCGGGAGATAGTAAACAATATCCACTACTCCATTGGTAGCATCAGTCCATATTTTTTGAGCATCATCGCCCAAACATCCTTCTTTAGTGAGAGAACCGGTGAAATATTCTACTGCCCTTGTTTTATCAGACATGGATAAGCGCAACAGATATTTATTATCCTTTAGAAGGTTATTAATTGGCGTGACTACTATTGTAGGGTACTTCTTTTTGAGTGCCCCATCTAAAGTATATTCCTTTAAACCTGTACAGGGTATGCCGTTTGAGTAGCGGGCTATTGAAGCAAGTTTACCATCTTCTCTATACTTTGTTTGATTTCCATGTATATCATCAGCTAAGTATTCAGTGCTTTGGAATAAATTACCATTCTTATGATACATTTTAGCTAAGCCATTTTTTTTACCTCTTTTGTATTCAATCTCATGATGAATAACGCCATCCTCGTAAAAATCTTTAGCTAAACCATTTTTAACTCCGCTATCATACATTATTTCTGCTCTTACATTACCATTGCTGTGGTAAGTCTTTACTAAACCTGATTTAAGTTTACCAGACTTCCCTTTTGCTTCAGCTTTTTTCTTTGTCTCCTTTTTTTCGCTTGAACATGCCAAAAGAAATAGAAAAAAGGAAAGGATTAAGATTCTTAGGTAAGAAAAAATCATACAGCTATGGGGGCTTTTATAGATGGGTGGGCTTGATAGTTTACAATTTCGAAATCTTCGAATTTGTAATCGAAAAGTGACTCAGGTTTGCGCTTAATGATTAGTTGCGGAGTGGCATAAGGCTCACGAGTGAGCTGAAGTTTTGCCTGCTCTATGTGATTAGTATATAAGTGCACATCACCACCAGTCCATACAAATTCTCCAGGTAACAAATCGCACTGTTGTGCGAACATATAGGTCATCAACGCATAAGAAGCAATGTTAAAAGGCACACCCAGAAAATAATCTGCGCTGCGTTGATAGAGCTGGCATGATAGCTTACCTTCGGCTACATAAAATTGAAATAAGGCGTGGCAAGGTGGCAAAGCCATTTTATCTACCTCTGCCGGATTCCATGCCGTAACAATATGCCTGCGTGAGTCAGGTTTGGTTTTAATCTGCTGCAATACTTGTGTAATCTGATCAATATGGCGGCCATCCGGAGCTGGCCAGCTGCGCCATTGCGAGCCATAAACGGGACCAAGTTCTCCATTTTCGTCCGCCCATTCATCCCAGATAGATACTCCGTTGTCTTTTAAGTATTTAATATTTGTATCACCCTTCAAAAACCAAAGCAGTTCGTAAATGATGGATCTTAAGTGTAGTTTTTTAGTAGTCACTAAGGGAAAGCCCTTGGCTAAATCAAAACGCAATTGTCGACCAAATACTGAATAAGTGCCTGTACCCGTTCTATCTGTTTTCAAGGCTCCTTTGTCAAGGATTTCCTGCATTAAGTCTAAATACTGCTTCATAAAACAAAAATTCAAATCAAAGATAGGCCTCTTTGCTATCCTTGAAAAGCTTACCTATAAAAATGAAGGTATAAAAATGAGAAAGGCTGCTTCCCCGAAGGAAACAGCCTTTTCACTTTGTTTTGGTTATCTTAATTATTACCTACGTTGGTTGTAATACTCTGATCTCCAACAGTATAGGTTACTTGTCTATCGCAAGTGCCGTCTCCATAATCTATAGTGATTTGCTTACCCACTTTAGTGTATATCTTAATGCCTGACACAGGGAAGCCACAGCCTCGTTTGAAAACCAATGTTTCTTGAATGTTCATGGTGTAAGCGATACCCGTTCTGTTAGTACCTGATGCATTTCCAGTAAGACGCATCTCATCATTAACAGGATTGGCAGCGCGTATCCATTCGCGGGTAAAAGATGCCTCTCTGGTAGCTACCGTCTCATCAGGGAAGGTTGCCTTACCACCTTCTAATTCAATTTGAAATTTAGGAGACTCTTCTGTGCTACCAGTAATATTAGTTAAGGTTCTGGTGCCTTCTAGTTGTATACCGTTAATTGTGTAGTTGGTAGTAGTCCAAACCACGGTTGAGCCGGGCTGGAACCTTCTGCCATTAAAATTAACCGTAATAATACCTGTGCGTACATTCCCTCTCGGATCTGTACAACCTGCACCAAAATCAATAGTGATGGTGCCCACTGGTATAGCTGGTGTAGAGTTGGGAGACATAGTGATGGTTACTACCACCCCTGCACAAAATCTGGTGTCTGAAACTGAAATTTGTCGGTTTGAGGGTGAAGTAGCACCACCTGCTGTTGCTGCATCTGACTGGAGTGCTAGTGAAGACATATCATCTGCATCTTCAAAATAAGAGTCAGTTAAGGCATCTTCCGCAATATCCTGGCTATCTTTCAGCGTTAGTCGGTTTTCATCGTTACATGATATGACGAAAGCAGAAAAAAAGACAAGCAAAGAAAGGCTTGTAATTTTTAAAAATTTGTTAGGTTTCATAGTTGTATCGTTAAGTTCTTGGTAATTTTTGTTGCTTTGACAAGTACCTTCGTTAAAGGTTTAATGCGAGATAGAAATTTTTATTGTATGGTTCAAAATTACGTTAAACACGGTTTTTTCATGATTTTATGCCTGGCTTCGCTAAGCGGTCTGGCACAGGTTAAAATTGCGAGGCTTAAATATAATGGTGGTGGAGACTGGTACGCTAATAAAACAGCCTTACCCAATTTAATAGCCTTTTGTAATAAAGAATTGAACACTGCTTTTGTCAGCGAAGAAGATGTGGTGGAAGTTGGCAGCAGCGATTTGTTTCTCTATCCCTATGTGTATATGACCGGGCATGGTAATGTTATCTTTAATGATATGGAATCCGCCAACTTGAGGAAGTATCTATTGGCTGGAGGCTTTTTACATATCGATGATAACTACGGCATGGACAAGTTTATACGCCTCGAGTTAAAAAAAGTATTACCCGAACTTGAACTGGTAGAAATCCCTTACGACCATCCGGTGTATCATCAAAAGTTTGATTTTGCCAAGGGACTTCCTAAAATACATGAGCATGATGGTAAACCAGCACAAGGTTTGGGACTTTTGTATGAAGGCCGGCTTATCGTTTTTTATTCTTACGAATCTGATTTGGGCAACGGTTGGGAAGACCAACGTGTGCATAATGACCCCGAGGCGAAAAGACTTGAAGCCTTAAAGATGGGGGCAAATCTTATAGCCTATAGTTGCAGTTATTTTAATTGATCATTCATCTTATCCAGCTCCTCTTTTATTCTTTGGAGTCTGCCGCAGGGGATCCTGAGGAATGGATATTAGAAGTACGATAAGTTGAAATTCGATATTCTGTTTCGACTGAAGAAAATGTTTCCTCCTCAGAGTCTCCCGAAGGGGACTCTGAGGAGATACACTTAACATAAATCCTTGTAATGAACCACATTGAATAAGCGCTGAACACCTGTTTCATAAAACAATGCGCTCGAGTGAATATAATCGATAAAGCATGTTGAAAGTTGCCATCGACCTTGGACAGGATTATGGTGAATATATTGCAATTTCTGTTCAAGCATTTTTTCATTAAAACATTCTCTGGCGTCAAAAGAGAGTCTAAAAACCTGGTGCTTTTTTCCAACCTCTTTTTCATTTTTCTGTACGCCTGATGATAGTAAATTCAGCAGCTCTATTTTTTTCATATCTTTTAGTTTCTTAACTATAGAATAGGCCATGAAGCGCTTTCCGTTTGCAACAAGTTTGTTTAATGAGATAGATGGATTAGTGGGGTATAGAAGTACATGTAAATGATTTGGCATAATAACATAACCGGTGACTCTACATCCATTTTTTTCAAGATGATTAAACCAATCATATACTGCTTCGTAAGCGTTTGCCTCTTCAAAAAGTGATAGCCAATGATAACAAGCAAAAGTGCAGAAGTAGACTACATGGGTTTTGGTATGTTGCGTATGAGCTGACACTCTGAATCTTCTTGAATAACTGAGCACTACAGGTTAAAGTTATATCTCCGAATCTTCAACGCAATATTTTGAATCTCTTAGCACAATCATTGAGCTAAATATTAAGCTGCTTTTCCTCCTCAGAGTCTCTCGAAGAGGACTATGAGGTGATTAAGGAGCTATTGAGATAAAAAAAGTGCCTCCGGTTAAAGGGCGCTTTTGCATTAGTAATACTGATTGTTGATACTTAGAGTCTACTTAACTCAGAGTCCCCTGCGGGAGACTCTGAGGAGGTTTGAAAGACTCTGAGGAGTTTTTCCTCCTCAGAGTCTCTCAAAGAGGACTCTGAGGTGATTGAGGAGCTATAGAGATAAAAAAAAGTGCCTCCGGTTAAAGGGCGCTTTTGCAATAGTAATACTGATTGTTGATACTTAGAGTCTACTTAACTCAGAGTCCCCTGCGGGAGACTCTGAGGAGGTTTGAAAGACTCTGAGGAGTTTTTCCTCCTCAGAGTCTCTCAAAGAGGACTCTGAGGTGATTGAGGAGCTATAGAGATAAAAAAAAGTGCCTCCGGTTAAAGGGCGCTTTTGCAATAGTAATACTGATTGTTGATACTTAGAGTCTACTTAACTCAGAGTCCCCTGCGGGAGACTCTGAGGAGGTTTAGTAGAGGACTCTGAGGTGATCAAGGAGCTATAGGTACAAAATAAAAGCGCCTCCGGTTAAGAGGCGCTTTTGCATTAGTAATACTGATTGTTGATAATTAGAGTCTACTTAACTCAGAGTCCCCTGCGGGAGACTCTGAGGAGGTTTCGAAGGAATTTTGAATAAGGTTTATCTACCTTCTACTTTGAAATTATCTACGCGAGCAGTTCCTCCAGCAGAGGATGGTGCAGTTGAACACCTTATTCTAAATGTGACATTCGCTACATTGTCAAGTGCGGTTACATCACTTAAATCATAACTCTTTGTGGTATTAGTTGCACGTTTAGTTGAGGACCATCCAGAACCGGTTGTAGCATCTTCAAAAGTTATATTTGTGCCTGTTGATTTAACAACTGCATAACTTGGAAGTGTTGTGAAATTTGATCCATCGGTTGAATATTGGAGTTCGAAGTCACTAGGCCCTGTAGAACTTCCTGTTTGATCCCAGCTTATGGCTATATCTGAGAATCCTGTTGTACTTACAACGAATTGGTAGTAATCTCCAATCGCCCACGTATTAGAGCTGAATGATTTAGCACTACCATTACCTGCTGGACTACTATAATCAGTTGCCGCAGAAGCGTGTACTCCAGATGCAGTTGAGGTTGCTGCCTTAACTCCACTCTCAGCTACTATCCCAGAAATAGTTGCAGCATCAGTAAGTACTGGTGCAGATGTTTCAAAGGTCCAAAGAGCTAAAGTTTGAATTGGTGCAAGATTATTTCCTGACTCTGTACCAGTAACCTGTAATATAACTGGTGCTGCTCCTAATGAAGTATGTTTAATATTTCCATTAATAACCTGATCAGAACCAGTTGTTGGTGCAAAACGAACATATACAGTTGTTGCGCTATTTACACTTGCAGCCGGAATTGTTACTGAAGCACCGAAAGTGCTGTTATCTAAAGAAACAGTAAAATTAGCAGATGCTGTAATCACAATGTCCTTGCTCAAGGTTGTGCCCTGTACTGTATACTGCTGACTTGCAGACACCGCATCTTTGTTTATTGAACCAAAATCATTGAGAGTGCCTGTAGTTCCAATAGTACCTACTGCATTACTTGCAAAAACATCTTCTTCAAATACAATCGGAATGATCTGAGAGGCGGTGTTAAATTCACCTGCCAAACCTGTAATAGTACCAATACCTAATGGCATGGCAGTACCACTAAAGCTTGCGCCTGATTCCGTGCGTACAGTTGTGGTGTTGTTACCATCTGAAATAGTTCTGCTTCCGTTCATGGTGAGTGTACCATCGGCATCAACAAAACCTACGTCATTAATCCGCACCAATTTACCTTCGTAATTACCTGTGTTAAATTCCGCAACAGTTACTACCTGAGGTGTAGGTAAGGTATTATTTTCATCAATAACAGTAGCGTTGGCATTGGGTACATTCTGTACTTGCAATAAACCATTAAATACCGTGAATTGTCCTCCATTCAATTCAATGACTACTTCATCGCCACGCTTAATGGCATTGTTATTGGCTGCTGAAAAGCGTACTACTATACCTGCTGTAGCATCTTGCACCCAAATGTTGTTTGTATTTACTTGCGGATTGCTGGAAGTGACAATACCTCTTATTCGCAATGAGTTAGTTATATCCAGGTTGGCACCCTGATACAAGCCACGAACATTGGCAATG
>VFQM010000186.1_pt1 | contig 77794 bp, 75 predicted proteins | sample 3512391 | NCBI WGS metagenome assembly VFQM01 (sample SAMN10412369, study PRJNA504923) | tailings metagenome | isolation source: Replicate 1 from Balatoc abandoned mine | place: Philippines | reverse complement strand
GCAGTCGAATTCGGCTCCAGTCGCGCTTGGCTCGTCACGCCCCATGCCTAGCGCGCGTATCGCGGCGCGCCAAGCGAAATCTGGAACAAACAGGGATCACAGCCACATGATGAAGGTCGCATTCCTTCGCACCCCCCTCTGCCCTGCCGGGCATCTCCCCCTCAAGGGGGGAGATTGGCTCCGGCCGCGTCAGCGCTCGTCCGGCAACGTAGAAGATTGGCGAGAACGGCAGAGCGATTGATCTCCCCCCTTGAGGGGGAGATGCCCGGCAGGGCAGAGGGGGGTGGGAAGGATCGCGAGCTGGCAGAACTTGCATCCCGGGCACTGCCGTATCAGATGGGAATCCAACCGAGAGCCCGCCCGCATGACCGACACAGCCTCCCACGAAGCCCGCATCACCGAACTGGAAAAACTCGTCCGCGACCTTCAAGCACAGGTGGAAGCCCTGCGGCAGCAGGTAGCCCCAACAGCCAAGCCCGCCGAAAAGCCGCTGCGCTCGCGCGGCATGCTGGGCAGCCCGAAGGCGCGTTAGACCGGCAGCTCCGTCACCACGATCAGCCCCTCGACCGGCTCGCGGCGGTCCTGCCGGATCACGGCGCGCTCAAGAGACACCAGCTTCAGGCCGGCGGCGGCGATCAGGCCATGCACATAGGCCTCGGAATGGGCGTAGCGCCGCGATTCCTGCAGTTCGAAAGCGCCCTCACCCGCAAATCGCTCGACCGAGAAGGCAAAGACGCCGCCCGGCGCGAGCATCTTCATGACGCTTGAGAACACCCGGTCGAGCGCGCCGAGATACATGAACACATCCGCCGCGGTGACGAGGTCGGCCGCCTCGCCCTCGGGCTCTAGCTCCTGCAGGTCGGCCTTGACCAATCGGTCGTAGACGCCCTTGTCGCGCGCCTTGCGCAGCATCTCGGCCGAGATGTCGTAGCCGTCGAGCTTTTGTGCGACAGGCCGCAGCTTCATGCCCATCAGCCCAGTACCGCAGCCAAGGTCCACGGCATGGTCGAACTCTGTCCGCCCGGTCGCAGCGATCGCCGTCGCCAGAAGGATCGGCACGCGGTAGTGCAGTGTCTCCACCAGCGCGTGATCGAATTTGTCCGCATACTGGTCGAACAAGGCCTCGACGAAGGCGCTAGGCGGGGTGTCTTCAACCGGAGCCGCGCCGATGAGCTGGAGCTTGAGCGTGGCGCCCGCCCGGTCGGCGGGATCAAGGCGCAGCGACGTACGCCAGGCCACGGTCGCGGCGTCGAGAGAACCGGCCGCCTCCTGCATCTCTCCCAGCCTGTACCAACCCAGCGCCCAGTACGGCGCCAGTTCCAGCGCGCCGGTCATCAGTTCGGCCGCCGCCGCATGGTCGCCGGACGAGAACAGCATTTCGGCATAGTCCGCCCGCCGGTCGGCAAGCAGGTCGTTGGAAGAGAGCTGCGAAGGCGTCAAGCGCGGCATCCGTGATGGAATGGGGTGGCGCGCATTACTGCCAAACCGGGCTTCCACGCAAGCGGCAAATGCCTATCTTGATGAAGATGCGTGCACGCGACCTGCTCCACCCCAGACCAGAAGGGCTCTACTGCCCGCCCGGCGATTTCTACATCGACCCGGTGCGGCCCGTCGAACGCGCGCTCATAACCCACGGCCATTCCGACCATGCCCGCCCCGGCCACGCCAAGGTTCTGGCGACGCGCGAGACGCTCGACATCATGGCGATACGCTGCGGCCCGGATTTCGCCGGGGCGACGCAGGCGATGCGGCTGGGCGAGAAGATTCGGCTCGGCGACGTCACCGTGTCCTTCCATCCGGCGGGCCATGTGCTCGGTTCGGCCCAGATAGCGGTCGAACGGAACGGCATGCGCATCGTCGCCTCCGGCGACTACAAGCGCGCCAAGGACCCGACCTGCGCCGGCTTCGAAGTCGTGCCCTGCGACGTGTTCATCACCGAGGCCACGTTCGCCCTGCCGGTCTTCCGCCACCCCGCTGCCTCCGACGAGATCGGCAAACTACTGAAATCGATCCGGCAGTTTCCCGAGCGCGCGCATCTCGTCGGCGCCTATGCGCTGGGCAAGGCCCAGCGGGTCATGCGGCTTTTGCGCGACCAGGGCTACGACAGGCCGATCCATATCCACGGCGCGCTCACCCGCCTCAGCGAATACTACCAGGGCCAGGGCGTCGACCTCGGCGATCTTCAGCCGGCGACCGTCGAGGACGGCGACAAGGCCGATTTCGCCGGGGCGATCATCGTCGCGCCGTCCTCCACCTTCGCCGACCGCTGGGCCCGCCGCTTCCCCGATCCGCTCGCCGCTTTCGCCTCTGGCTGGATGCGCATCCGCCAGCGCGCCAAGCAGGGCGGCGTCGAGCTGCCGCTCATCATCTCCGACCATTCCGACTGGGACGAACTGACCGCCACGATTAGGGATACCGGCGCCGGCGAGGTGTGGGTCACCCATGGCCGCGAGGAGGCTCTGGTGCGCTGGTGCGAGCTCAATGGGATCTCGGCCCGGCCGCTGCATCTGGTGGGGTATGAGGACGAGGGGGATTGATGGCCGGGTTCGTGCCTTTTCCCCCAGTTACATGCCCGGTCGTGCGCTGCAAGACTGCCAGATTTGCGGGACAGCGCCCCCCTCTGCCCTGCCGGGCATCTCCCCCACAAGGGGGGAGATCGGCCGTCATCACGGCCTTGGCCAATCGCAATCGTCGCAGATCTGGGGCCGCCAGCTACGAGACTAATCTCCCCCCTTGTGGGGGAGATGCCCGGCAGGGCAGAGGGGGGCAACGTGGAGCACCGCCCTCGCCCGGAGCGGCCCTCCCATGAACCGCTTCGCCGAACTCCTCGACCGTCTCGTGCTGACGCCGTCGCGCAACGGCAAGCTGAAGCTCCTCACCGATTACTTCCGCGCCGTCGAAGACCCCGACCGCGGGCTGGCGCTGGCCGCCCTCACCGGCGAGCTCGAAATCGCCTCGGTCAAGCCGGCGATGCTGCGCCAGCTCGTCTCCGAGCGCATGGACCCCGTCCTCTTCGGCTACTCCTATGACTATGTCGGCGATCTCGCCGAGACCGTGTCGCTGGTCTGGCCTGAAGCGCCCGGACACGGCCCCAACCACGACATCACGCTCACTGAGGTGGTGCAGAAGCTCCAGTCCGCCAGCCGTTCCGACGGCCCGGCCGTGCTCGCCCGGCTGCTCGACCAGGCCGGCACCTCGGCCCGTTTCGCCATCATCAAGCTGGTCACCGGCGGCTTGCGCATCGGCGTTTCCGCCCGCCTGGCCAAGCAGGCGCTGGCCGATCTCGGTTCCGTCGATGTCGCCGAGATCGAGGAACTGTGGCACGGGTTGACACCGCCTTATGCCGGCCTGTTCGCCTGGCTGGAAGGCACGGCGCCGAAACCGGAAAAGGCCGCCCGGGCGCTATTCCGCCCGGTGATGCTGTCCAACCCGGTTGGCGACGGCGACCTCGAGAAGCTGGACCCGGCCGACTACGCCGCCGAATGGAAGTGGGACGGCATTCGCGTCCAGGCGGTGTCGGAGGGCGGCATCCGCCGGCTCTACTCGCGCACCGGCGACGACGTCTCCGGCGCCTTTCCCGACGTGGTGGCATCAATGGATTTCGACGCGGCACTCGATGGCGAGCTGCTCGTCGGCGTGCCCCGTGAGGCGACCGGCACCTTCTCCGACCTGCAGCAGCGGCTCAACCGCAAGACGGTCTCGGCCAAGATGCAGGATCGCTATCCCGCCTTCGTGCGCTGCTACGACCTTTTGCAGCTCGGCGGCGAGGACTTGCGCGAACTGCCCTTCACGGCGCGCCGCGCGCGCCTTGAAACCTTCATCGCGACGCTCGACCCCGACCGCTTCGACCTGTCGCCACTCGTCGCCTTCGACAGCTGGGACGCCCTCGAGGCCATGCGGCGCGAGCCGCCGCACCCGATCATCGAGGGCGTGATGCTGAAGCGGCTGGATTCGCCCTATCTCGCCGGTCGGCCCAAAGGCCCGTGGTTCAAGTGGAAGCGCGACCCGCACACGGTCGATGCCGTGCTGATGTATGCCCAGCGCGGCCATGGCAAGCGCTCGAGCTTCTATTCCGACTACACTTTCGGCGTCTGGTCGGGAGTCGAGGGTGCGGAAGAACTGGTGCCGGTGGGAAAAGCCTATTTCGGCTTCACCGACGAAGAGCTCAAGCAGATCGACAAGTTCGTCCGCGACAACACCGTGGAGCGCTTCGGCCCGGTGCGTTCGGTGCGCGCCGACCGGTCGAACGGGCTGGTGCTGGAGGTCGCCTTCGAGGGCCTCAATCGCTCGACCCGCCACAAGTCGGGAGTCGCCATGCGCTTTCCGCGCATCTCCCGGTTGCGCTGGGACAAGCCGCCGGCCGAGGCCGACCGCATCGAGACGCTACAGGCGCTGCTCGACTAAGCCGAGCCCAGCTATTCGGTCACAGACACCCGAATCTCGTAGATGTCCACCGCCTTGCCCTGCTTGTCGAAGTCCGGGCTGATGGAGATGGTTCCGCCCGAGGCAGGCCGCTTGTCGGGCACGTCCAGCTCGAACAGATACTCGCCACGCTCATAGCCGACCACATAGCGCTTGCGGCCGCAGTCGCCGAGTTCGCCGAAGTCGCACTCGATCGCCATTTGCGTCTCCTTGCCCTCCTCGGAGCGCGCGAAAACGTCGAAGACGGCGTGCTTGCCGGCGATCTGCTGCAGGATGCCCTGGCCGACATTGAAGACGATCGGTACGCCGCTGTCGGCCGAGCGTATCCTCAGGAAGCGGCCGGTGTCGTCCTCGGAAATTTCGGCGCTGCTGCCGTTGGGTGCGGTGACGCCGGTCGGGTCGGAGGGCACGAAGACGTTGATCCAGTTGCGCGCCTGGTCGACCTCGCCCTGTCGCGCCGGCCCGGAATTTGCGCCTTGTGGCGCGAAATCCTCGCTCTCGAGCTGCCTCGGCGGATTGCGCACCGAGGTGTCGATCTCTTCCGGCGACTTGAACAGCCCGGTCTGGAATGCCCACCATGCGCCGATGCCGGCGAGCGTGAGCAGCGTCACCGCGAAGAACATGGCGGCGAAAGGGCGGCGGCGTTCGGCGCGCCGTGCGGCCCGGTCCGCCCTGCGGCGTTCGGCCCGGGTCAACTTCTCCTTCACCGGCGGGGGCGGAATGGGCGCGTCCGGCATGATGTCCGGCACCACCGGTGTCACCGGGCGCTTGCCGTTCTCTGGCGCGGGAGCGCCGACCGAAACGCTCGGCGCCGCCCTTGCCGGGCCGTTGCCGTTGAGCGTCACTTCCGGAGCCGCCGCCGGGCGGGAAGCGCCCAGCGAAACATCAGGCGCCACCGCCGGCCCTGCCGGCATGAACTCCGACTCGATCTCGGTGATCGTCGCCTGAAGCGCCTTGCGGCGGTTGATCGCCGTCTCGACCGTCATGTTCGGGTTGGACTTGAGCGCACGGTCGAGCGCGGCGAAAGCCGCACGATAGACCTTCTCGCGAAATTCACGGTTTTCGGGATCGCCCTTTTCGAAGGCGTTCCGGATCGCCTTTTCGATCGAATCCAACCGATTTTCCCTCGCTGCCGCGCTGTGTTGCCAGATGGTTAGCGGCAGACAGGGCATCAATCAACGCCACGAGCCCCGATTTGTCGTCGATCCCGATACAATGCGGTTGATGACAGGCCCCAGCGGCGAGACGTGCCGGCGCATTGCCGCCCCGGCACGATCTGGTATAGAAGTGACGTTTACGGAAACGTCAAAATAACCGGGAGAGACGCGTGGCATTGCCTGACATCCTCAAGAAGAAGCTGCGTGTTCCCGTCGTCGGCGCGCCACTGTTCATCATCTCGCACCCGCCGCTGGTGCTTGCCCAGTGCAAGGCCGGCATCGTCGGTTCGTTCCCTGCGCTCAATGCGCGCCCCGAGGCACAGCTCGACGAATGGCTGGCCGAGGTTACCGAGGATCTCGCCGCCCATGACGCTGCCAATCCCGACCTGCCGGCGGCCCCCTTCGCGGTCAACCAGATCGTGCACAAATCCAACAAGCGGCTCGAGCACGACCTGCGCCTGTGCGTGAAGTACAAGGTACCGATCGTCATCTCGTCGCTCGGAGCGGTCGAGGAGGTCAACCAGGCCGTCCATTCCTATGGCGGCATCGTGCTGCACGACATCATCCACGACCGCCACGCCCGCAAGGCGATCAAGATGGGCGCCGACGGCCTGATCGCGGTCGCGGCCGGTGCCGGAGGGCACGCCGGTACGCTGTCGCCCTTCGCGCTGGTGCAGGAAATCCGGCAATGGTTCGACGGCCCGCTGCTGCTGTCGGGTGCCATCGCCAATGGTGGTGCTGTTCTCGCGGCCCAGGCCATGGGCGCCGACCTCGCCTATATCGGCTCCCCCTTCATCGCCACCGAGGAGGCCCGCGCTTCCGACGCCTACAAGCAGATGATCGTCGAATCCAAGGCCGCCGACATCGTCTACTCGAACCTCTTCACCGGCATCCACGGCAACTATCTCAAGGGCTCGATCCGCGCCTCGGGCATGGACCCCGACAACCTCGCCGTCTCCGATCCCTCCAAGATGGATTTCGAGGAAGCCGCCAAATACAAGGCCTGGAAGGACATCTGGGGCTGCGGCCAGGGCATCGGCGCCGTCGACAAGATCGTTCCGGTCGCCGAACTCGTCGAGCGGCTTGCCCGCGAGTACGCCGAGGCCAAGGCCAGGCTCGCCGCCTGACACGCCGCCGAAAAGCGTGGCGGGGATCGGCTCCCGCCTAGCTGTCGAAAGCCTCAGATGCCGTCTTGCAATCGCAACGCTTTGAAGCTATCAGGCACACACCGTCGCGCTGCCTTCCCGGCCGCGCTTCCTGGAAGCCGCTTTAGCTCAGTTGGTAGAGCACATCATTCGTAATGATGGGGTCGCGTGTTCGAGTCACGCAAGCGGCACCAGCCAGCTCAATCACTTACACGAAATTGCAGCGAAGCCTGACAAGGGCAGTTCGCGTAGGCCCACAGCGGGCCGCATAGACAAATCGGCTCCCAGTCTGCTGAGAGCCGATGCGGGCACATCCGGGCTGTCGGCGGCCCGACCTGAAGCAAGTCGGGCCCAGCCAGGAACCTATTTCTTGATGATCTGGCGGCCGCTGGCCTGCCAGGCGATCATCCCGCCCGTCAGGTCGTTCACCTGCGTGTAGCCGAGTTCGGCCAGACGCTTCGACGCAACCGCGCTCATGCCGCCCATCTGGCAATAGAGGACAATCTTGGCGTCCTTGTCCTTCGGCAGCTTGTCGAGATTGTCGGCGATCTTGTCGAAGGGGACGAAAACGTCCGTACCCTCGATCTCGCCCTCGTAGGGAACATGGACATTCACGAGGACAAAATCCTTGCTCTTCAGCATGCCTGCCAATTCGTCGCTGGAGACCATGGCGACCTTTCCGGTCGCATCCCCGGCGGCATGGCTGACCCCCCAGCCGCTGAACGCGACAAGCATGGGGGCCGCCAGCGTCGTCATCAGCAACCTGCGTCTCGTCGTCGACATCTAAATCCCTTTCCTTCAGCCCGACCGCACTTGAGGCGGCCCGGCCTTGGTGGCGGGCAGCCTTTCTCAGGCTTGATTCTTTGCGGTTGTCGGCAATGTGTCGTATCCGGCGATACCGGACAAATCGATCATGTTCACGATTGATTGAAGGGCGATTGGCGAGTGCCCGAACCCGACCATCTCCGACGGCATGCATCCCTGCGTTTGGTCCACGAAAGGGTTGCCAGGCAAGGAAAGCGCGACCCATCGTATAGATCGAAAGAGCTAGTACCCCTACGTCAGGTTTATGGCAGATTACCAACGTTGCGGCGGGTGTCCCTCAACATCCTCCCACCGGGCCGGCGCCTTGATGGAATCGTGATCCGCAAGCGCGCCGGCCTACGGCCGCGGGATCCGCCGGGCAGGAACATGCGGGGCCGCCCCAGTCGGGCGGCCCCGTTCGCGTTCCAGGACGACGCCATCCGAAAAGTGGCTCCTCGGTCGCACGCCTGTCTCGCCCCTTCATCCAGTCGCGCGTTTGCGGAACGGCGGGCGCAGTTGTAAGACGCTGCCGATCGGGAGGGCGGAACGTTGAACGCAAGAGATTTCGGCATTGTAGCGGGCGACATGCCCACGGGCGCACAAAACGCCATCACCGATGTCGCGGGCGTCGCGGTCGGGCACTGCACTATCCGCGACGGCGACATCAACACCGGCGTCACAGCCATCCTCCCCCACGGCAGTAACCTCTATCGGCGCAAGGTCCTGGCCGCCTGCGACGTCATCAACGGCTTCGGCAAGAGCGTCGGCCTGGTGCAGGTCGAGGAACTCGGCACCATCGAAACCCCGATCCTGCTCACCAACACCTTCGGCGTCGGCACCTGCGCCAACGCGTTGATCCGGCAGGCCATCGAGGCCAATCCCGACATCGGCCGCCAGACCGCCACGGTCAATCCGGTCGTCTGCGAGTGCAACGACGGCCCGCTCAACGACATCCAGGCCCTCGCTGTCACGGAAGAGCATGCCAGGGCTGCCATCGCCGACGCGACGGGTGGGAGCGTCCGGCAGGGAAATGTCGGCGCCGGCACGGGCATGAGCTGTTTCGGCTTCAAGGGCGGCATCGGCACCTCGTCGCGGCGACTGACGCTCGGGGCACGGGAGCATCACCTCGGCGTGCTGGTGCTATCCAACTTCGGCCGCGCCGGCGACCTCGTCCTGCCCGACGGGAGGCGCCCCTCGCCCAATTCGCCGCCGCAGGCCGAGAAGGGATCGGTCATCGTCGTACTGGCGACCGACGTGCCGCTGGAAGGCCGCCAGCTCAAGCGCGTGACACGCCGGTGCGGCGCCGGTCTGGCGCGGCTGGGTGCCTTCTGGGGCCACGGCAGCGGCGATATCGCCCTGGGCTTCTCCACCGCGGTAACGATCGACCACGACGAGGACGCGGACTTCGTGCCGATACAGGCGCTGAATGAGGGCCGCATCGATCTGCTCTTCCGTGCCGCGGCGGAAGCCACGCAAGAGGCTGTGCTCAATTCGATGTGCGCGGCGGAGGCGCTGCAGGGACGCGGCGGCCGCACCCGGCCATCGCTGGCCGACTGGCTGCGCTGACAATCAAGTCAGCGCCTCGCACGAAATGGCGGCAATGTCGGCGGCCGAGGGTTACCCAGCCGCCGCTAGGCTTGTTCGCTACCCTTGCTTTACCAGCCTGAGCAGGACAAGCAGGATGACTGCACCGATGGTCGCGTGGATGATGGCTGCAACGGTGCCGGAGCCAAGGCTTATGCCGATGACCGGGAACAGCCAGCCGGCGATCAGCGCGCCGACGATGCCGACCACGATGTTGCCGAGCAGGCCGAAGCCGTAGCCCTTGACGAGCAGTCCGGCGAGCCAGCCGGCAACGGCGCCGACGATGAGGAATACGATCAGGCTTTCGATACCCATGTGAACCCTCCTGGTTTTCGCGCACCGACACGCAGACAGGTATGGTTTCAGAAGGTGCGATGCGCCGCTTCAAAAAAAGCCTAGGGCGCCGAAGCGCCCTCGACAGCCGGTCAGGCGACCGCGGTGGTCTGGTCTTCGACGGTCGCGCCGGGCGAGTTCTTCTTGATCGACTCGATAGCCTTCAGTGCCGACGCCTTCGCCGAATAGCCCTCGGAACTGAACATCGTCTCGCCGTTTGACGCCTTGAAGCGGAAACGGAACTCGCCGCCCTTGTCCTTGTAGACCTCGAATTTGTACATCCAATTCCCTCGCAATTGCCGGAGCGCGACTCACGCCGGTGCGAAAGCGTCGCACGAGCACGCCACCGAAGTCCATGGCGGTTGTGCACGCGCTTTGTAGGCACGCATGAGGCGCAAGCGCGAGGATGTTCTCGGCGCCGGGTACGGCGTGCGTGCCGGCAATCCCAATAACAATTTCAGGAGGTTGCCGTTCCGTAGACCGGCCGAAGCCCGGCTCTGGCCGGCCGGGCAGGACGGATGCAGCCCGTCATGCCCGCTGGTAGGAGGACCCGGCGCGCGGCGCGCCGGGTACCTCGAGATCAGGCCGCCTGCTTCTTCGCCAGGCGAGCGCGGATGCTCTCGACATCGGCGCGCGGCGTCGCGGCAAACAGCGTCTTGGTGTAGCTGTGCTGCGGGTTGGAGAACACGGCGTCGCGGCTGCCATATTCGACCGCCTCGCCGAAATACATCACCATCACCTCGTCGGCGATGTAGCGCACGACCGAGAGGTCATGGCTGATGAAGACGTAAGTCAGCTTGAACTCGTCCTGCAGGTCGGCCAGCAGGTTCAGCACCTGGGCCTGCACCGACAGGTCGAGTGCCGATACCGGCTCGTCCAGCACCAGCAGCTTTGGGTTCAGCATCAGCGCACGCGCGATGGCGATGCGCTGGCGCTGGCCGCCCGAGAACATGTGCGGATAGCGGTTGTAGTGCTTCTCCTCGAGGCCCACCTTCTTCAACAGCGTCATCGCCCGGTCGCGGCGTTCGTCGGCCGGGGTGTCGGTGTTGATGACAAGCGGCTCGGTCAGGATGTCGCCAATCTTCTGGCGCGGGTTGAGCGAGCCATAGGGGTTCTGGAACACGATCTGCACCTTGCGGCGCATCTCGGGCGTGAGGTCCCCCTTGGCGATCTCGACCTTCTTGCCTTCGATCAAAAGGTCGCCCGACGTCGCCGGATCGATCAGCGTCAGGATTCGGCCGAGCGTGGACTTGCCGCAGCCGCTCTCGCCGACGATGGCGAGTGTCTTGCCCTGCTCGACGCTGAAGCTGACGCCCTTGACCGCATGAACGGTGCGCGCCTTCTTCAGCATGCTGCCGGGCACGTGGTAGTCGCGCACGATGTTGCGCGCTTCGAGAATGACGCTCATCGTGCTGCCCCTTCCATCTGGTCGTCGACGAACAGCTCGGAGATCGTCGGCAGGCGGTCGCCGGTCGCGTTGTCGGGCAGAGCCGCCAGCAGCGCGCGCGTGTAGTTGCTCTTCGGGTTCTCGAACAGCGTCAGCACGTCGGCTTCTTCCATCTTGCGGCCCTTGTACTGCACGACCACGCGGTCGGCGGTCTCGGCCACGACACCCATGTTGTGGGTGATCATGATGAGGCCCATCCTGTGCTCGGCCTGCAGCCTCATCAGCAGGTCGAGGATCTGCTTCTGGATGGTCACGTCGAGCGCGGTGGTCGGCTCGTCGGCGATCAGGAGCTTCGGGTTGCAGGCGATCGCCATGGCGATCATCACGCGCTGGCACTGGCCGCCCGACATCTGGTGCGGGAACGAGCCGAGCCGGTCCGCGGGATCGGGAATGCCGACCGCCTCGAACAGCTCGATCGCGCGCTTGCGGCGCGCGGTCTTGTCGAGGCCCATGTGCACGCGCAGCACTTCCTCGATCTGGAAGCCGACGGTAAAGCACGGATTGAGGCTCGCCACCGGTTCCTGGAAAATCATGGCGATGTCCTTGCCGATGATCTTGCGGCGCTCGGCCGCGGGCATCGTGAGCAGGTCGCGACCGTTGAAAGTCAGCTTGTCGGCCGTGACCGTGGCGGTCCAGGGCAGAAGGCCCATCGCCGCCAGCATCGACACCGACTTGCCCGAACCGGATTCACCGACGATGGCGAGAACCTCGCCCTCGTGGACCTTCATCGACACGCCGTTGACGGCCCGGAACGGACCGGAGGCCGTCTCGAACTCGACGACCAGGTTTTCGATTTCAAGAAGCGCCATCTCAGGACCTCTTCAGCTTCGGGTCGAGCGCGTCGCGCAGGCCATCGCCCATCAGGTTGATCGCCAGCACGGTGACGAGGATCGCCACGCCCGGAAGCGTCACCACCCACCACTTCGACTGGATGAACTCGCGGGCCTCGGCCAGCATCGTGCCCCATTCCGGCGTCGGCGGCTGAGCACCCATGCCGAGGAAGCCGAGGGCGGCCGCATCGAGGATCGCGCTCGAGAACGACAGCGTCGCCTGGACGATCAGGGGCGCCATGCAGTTCGGCAGGATCGTCTTGAACATCAGGCGCATGTCGCCGGCGCCCGCCACCTTGGCGGCGACGACGTAGTCGCGGCTTTTCTCGCTCATCACCGCGGCGCGCGCCAGGCGCACGAAGTGCGGCTGGTACACCAGCGAGATGGCGATCATGGCGTTGACCAGGCCCGGCCCGAGGATCGCCACCAGCACGAGCGCCAGCAACAGCGACGGGAATGCCAGGATGATGTCCATCACGCGCATGATGGCGGTGTCGACCCAGCCGCGGAAATAGCCGGCGATGACGCCGAAGACGACGCCCACGACCAGCGACAGCGTGGTCACGATGACGCCGACGAACAGCGAGAACTGGGTGCCGTAGATCAGGCGCGAGAGCATGTCGCGGCCGACGGCGTCGGTGCCGAGCAGGAAGTCGGTGCGGCCACCCTCCTGCCAGAACGGCGGGACCAGCACCGCGTCGCGGTACTGTTGGGCCGGGTCATGCGGGGCGATCAGCGGTGCGAAGATCGCCAAGAGCACCAGGAAGATGAAGAACACGAGGCCGATGACGGCGCCGCGGTTTTCGGAGAAGTAGTACCAGAACTCGGCCAGCCGCGCCCGGCGGGACGGATCGGTCGAAACGGCACTGGTTGCAGCAGCTTGAGACATCGTGCCCTCCTAGTGCCGGATACGCGGATTGATGAGGCCGTACATCAGGTCGACCGCAAGATTCACCAGCATGATCACGGCGGCGATCATCAGCAGGCCGCCCTGGATGACGGCGTAGTCGCGCCGCGACACGGAATCGACCATCCACTTGCCGATGCCCGGCCAGGAGAAGATCGTCTCGGTCAGGATCGCCCCGGCGAGCATCACGCCGACCTGCAGGCCGACCGTCGTGACGACCGGGATCATGGCGTTGCGCAGCGCATGGATGCCGACGACGCGGAACGCCGAGAGGCCCTTGGCGCGCGCGGTCCGCACGTAATCTTCCGACAGCACTTCCAGCATGGCCGAGCGCGTCTGGCGCGCGATGACGGCGAGCGGGATGGTGCCCAGCACGATCGTCGGCAGGATCAGGTGGCTGACGGCCGACTTGAAGGCGCCGGCCTGGCCGGACAGCAGCGAGTCGATCAGCATGAAGCCGGTGACGGGCGGGAAATAGTACATCAGCGAGATGCGGCCGGAGACGGGCGTCCAGCCCAGCATGCCGGAAATCAGCATGATCAGCAGCAGGCCCCACCAGAAGATCGGCATCGAGAAGCCGACGAGTGCGGTGCCCATCATCGCCTGGTCGGCGAAGGAGCCGCGCTTGATGGCGGCGATCACGCCGGCCGGCACGCCCAGCACGATGGCGAAGATGATGGCGCAGAGCGAAAGCTCGACGGTCGCCGGGAAGAGTTCGAAGAACTGGTCGACGACGGGCCGCTTGGTGACGATCGAGGTGCCGAAATCGCCGCGCACCACACCCCACAGGTAATCGAGATACTGGATGACGATCGGACGGTCGAAACCGAGCTGGGCCGAGATTTCCGCGTGGCGCTCCGGCGACATCACACGTTCGCCGGACAGGAGGGCTACGGGATCACCGGGAAGAAGGCGGATGAATGAGAATGCAATGATGGATACCCCGATGAATGTCGGGATGAGGACGGCGAGCCGCCCCAACAGGTACCGGAGCATGTCAGACCTTTAAGTGAATGTTCCGAGGACTTCGGGCAGGATAGCACACAATGTGCAGAGGGGCGCTTGCATGCAAGCGCCCCTCCAAGATTGGGCCTGTTTAGGCGACCTTACTCGGTGATGTCAACGCCATCGAAGGCGAAGTCGCCGAGCGGGCTCTGGACGAAGCCTTCGACGCCCTTGCGCATCGGCACGACCGACAGCGAGTGGTCGAGGGTTGCCCAGGGAGCCTGCTTCTTGAACACGACCTGCGCCTCTTCATAGAGCTTGGTGCGCTCGGCCACGTCGTTGGTCTCCTTGGCCTTCTTCACCAGGGTGTCGAAGTCCTTGTCGCACCACTGAGCGCGGTTGTTGCCGCCCACGGCCGTGCAGCCGAGCAGGGTGTCGAGGAAGTTGTCCGGATCGCCGTTGTCGCCGGTCCAGCCGAGGATGACGGCGCCGTCACGGTCCTTGGCCTTCGACTTGTCGAGATACTCGGCCCACTCGTACGAGACGATCTCGACCGTGACGCCAACCTTGGCGAAGTCGGACTGGATCAGTTCGGCCGCGCGGCGGGCGTTGAGCATGTAGGGACGCGAGACCGGCATCGCCCAGACCTTCATCTTCAGGTCCTTGACGCCAGCTTCCTCGAGCATCTTCTTCGATGCTTCCGGATCGTACTTATCGTCCTCGACGGCGTTGTTGTACGACCACATCGTCGGCGGGATCGGGTTCTTGGCCGGCGTTGCAGCGCCCTGGAACACGGCGTCGACGATGGCCTGCTTGTTGATGGCCATGTTGAGGGCCTTGCGGACCTCGGGCTTGTCGAACGGAGCCTGGGTGGTGTTGTAGGCCAGGTACGAGACGTTCAGGCCTTCCTGCTCCATCACCTTCAGGTTCGGATCGGCCTTCATCGCAGTCACGTCGGCAGCGTTCGGGAACGGCATCAGGTGGCATTCGCCGGCCTTCAGCTTCTGGAAGCGAACCGATGCGTCCGGGGTGATCGCGAAGACGAGGTCGTCGATCTTCTGCTTGCCGCCCCAATAGTCCGGGTTGGCCTTGTAGCGGATGACGGCGTCCTGCTGGTAGGCGACGAACGCGAACGGACCGGTGCCGAGCGGCATCTGGTTCATCTGGTTCATCTTGCCGTCGGCCTGCAGCTTGTCGGCATATTCCTTCGACACGATCGAAGCGAACGGCATCGCGATGTTGGCGAGGAACGGCGCTTCCTTGCGGGTCAGGGTGATCTTGACCGTCAGGTCATCAACCTTCTCGACCGACTTGATGACTTCCGGGAAGCCCATGCCGGCAGCGTATTCCCACGAAGCGCCGGTCACGTACTTGTTCCACGGATTGTCGGCCTTCAACTGACGGTCGAACGAGAAGACGACGTCGTCGGCGTTGAAGTCACGGCCCGGCGTGAAGAACTCGGTGGTCTGGAACTTGACGCCCCGACGCAGCTTGAAGGTGTACTCCAGGCCGTCGTCGGAAACCGTATAGCTCTCGGCCAGGCCCGGCTCGGTCTCGGTGGTGCCCTTCTTGAACTCGAGCAGGCGGTTGTAGACGGTGTGCGCGGCAGCGTCGAAGGTCGTGCCGGCCGTGTACAGACCCGGATCGAAGCCTTCCGGCGAACCTTCCGAGCAGTACACGAACGTCTTGGCGGACGCCGCACCGCTCAGGACGGTTGCAGCCAGCAACGCGGCCGCAAAGGTCGTTTTCTTAATCATTGAACACTCCCTAATGATTTCCCAAGCCCCTACCTGACAGGCTCGCAGGCGCGCATATAAGCACCGATTTTCAGGCATTGGAACTCCCTGCCTACCTGCCGTTCGGTAAGCAGAATAATTTACCCACAGATAGCTGGCGGATAGTAGTTTGTTGCACGATATCACTGGCTTGGCACGAAGTTCGACTTGGATTTGTTCTTATTAGGACGCGCTTCAGCAACAGGCACGTTGCTGTTCTTCGATTTGTGACGCGGGCTTGCGGCCTTGTTGCGCGAATCCGTCCATTCGGTGCAGAAGCTGACGTTGGGTGATACTTGCCGTTAACGTCAGCTGGCAATACAAACACCTGCAACATGCCCCGACGCGGTGCTGTTCCAGCGGCGCCGATCGAGACGAGGGCCAGGCCGGCACCACAAGCCGGTTCCATGAGAACAGCAAGGGAGGCTGATTTGGCGAAATCCACCGGCAAGGCGAGCCCGGCGAAAGCAGCGACGAAGACCAAGGCCGCGACGAAGGCGGATCCGGCGGCAAAGGCGACAGCGCCAAAGACCGAAAAGGCAGCCGCCAAGGTCTCGACGAAGCCAGCCAAGACTCAAGCCGACGCGGTCAAGCCGACCGTGCCCGCGGCCTCAATGGGCGCGCCGGCGGCAAAGTCTGGCGCCGCCACGAAAGCGGCTGCCGCAAAGACCGCCTCCGAGCCGAGGGCAAAGCCAGCAGCCAAATCGAAGGCCGCTCCCGCCAAGGCCAACGGCGTAGCTACCGCAGCCAAGCCGGCACGGGAGACTGCGCCGGCGGCAAAGCCCCTGGCAAAGGTCTGGCTGAAGAGCTACCCGGCCAACATGCCCGCCGAGATCGCGCCACTGACGCATCGGTCGATCGGCGATCTCCTAACCGACGCATGCAAGCGATATGCCGGCCGCGAGGCCTTCTCCTCCATGGGCAAGTCGCTGACCTATGGCGAACTCGACAAGATGTCGTCCGCCTTCGCAGCATGGCTCCAGTCCAAGGGCCTCGCCAAGGGCGCGCGCGTCGCCATCATGATGCCCAACGTGCTGCAATACCCCGTGGTCATGATGGCGGTCCTGCGCGCCGGCTACACTGTCGTCAACGTCAACCCGCTCTACACGCCGCGCGAACTCGAGCACCAGCTCAAGGACTCGGGCGCCGAGGCGATCGTCATCCTCGAGAACTTCGCCACGACGCTGCAGGCGATCGTCGCCAACACCAGCGTGAAGCACGTCGTCGTCGCCTCCATGGGCGAGATGCTCGGCGTCAAGGGCATCCTGGTCAACTTCGTCGTCCGCAAGATCAAGAAGCTGGTGCCGGCCTGGTCCTTGCCGGGTCACGTCAAGTTCATGTCAGTGATCCACCAGGGGGCGGCCAAGAAGCTGAAGCCGGTCGAGGTTGCGGCCAGCGACGTCGCCTTCCTGCAATATACCGGAGGCACGACGGGCATCTCGAAAGGCGCGATGCTGCTGCACTCCAACGTGCTCGCCAATGTCGCCCAGCTGGCGCTCTGGGTGGAGGACGCCTATGCGATCCGGCCGAAGCCCGATCACCTGACCTTCATCTGCGCGCTGCCGCTCTACCACATCTTCGCGCTCACGGTGAACGCGCTGATGGGCATGCAGCAGGGCGCGCTCAATGTGCTCATCCCCAACCCGCGCGACATCCCGGGCTTCGTCAAGGAACTGAGCAAGCACAAGGTCCACATCTTCCCCGGCCTCAACACGCTGTTCAACGCGCTGTGCAACAACGAGGACTTCCGCAAGCTCGACTTCAGCGGCCTGATCCTGTCGCTGGGCGGCGGCATGGCGGTGCAGCGCGCGGTGGCCGAGCGCTGGAAGAAGCTCACCGGCAACCACATCACCGAAGGCTACGGCCTGTCGGAAACCTCGCCGGTGGCGACCGCCAACAAGTGCTCGTCGCCCGACTTCACCGGCACCATCGGCCTGCCCATCCCCTCGACCGACATCGCCATCCGCGACGAGGATGGCAAGGACATGCGGCTCGGCGAAGTCGGCGAGATCTGCATCCGCGGCCCCCAGGTCATGGCCGGCTACTGGAACCGGCCCGACGAGACCGCAAAGGTCATGACGGCGGACGGCTACTTCAAATCGGGCGACATGGGCTTCATGGACGAGGCCGGCTACACCAAGATCGTCGACCGCAAGAAGGACATGATCCTGGTCTCGGGCTTCAACGTCTATCCGAACGAACTCGAGGACGTGGTCGCCCAGCACCCGGGCGTGCTCGAGGTTGCCGCCGTCGGCGTTCCGGACGAGCATTCGGGCGAGGTTCCGAAGCTGTTCGTCGTGCGCAAGGACCCCGACCTGTCGGTCGAGACCCTGCTCGCCTATTGCCGCCAGAACCTGACCGGCTACAAGCGGCCGAAATACATCGAGTTCCGCACCGAGCTGCCGAAGACCAATGTCGGCAAGATCTTGAGGCGCGAACTGAGGGGCTGAGGCTAAGCACAGTCCCAGCGACGGCGGCCACCGGGGGGAAGCGCCGGTGCCGGGCTGGCGGGAGGTCGGTTCTCCTCGCTGGGTGATGAGCCCCCAAGCCCGGGCCTTGCGGCGGCTGACGGCGGCAACGCCGAGGCGACTGAGCGGGGAAAGCGAGCGTGGCAATGAATAGGTGTGCGGACAGTATCCCCCTCCGCTCCCAGCCGAGGGGATGACGAACCGCGACCGGACCGCTCCCGCCTCACCCTTCCCGTGGTGGCAAACGCCTGACCTCAAACCCGGTCTTGGTCGTCTGGAAGCCGGCATTGCGGTAGAAGCCGAGCGTCGCCGGGTCTTTCGAGCCGGTGAGCAGCATCACCTTGTAGCAGCCGAGCGACCATGCAGCCTCCACGGCTGCAAGCAGCACTGCCTTTCCGTGGCCCCGGCCGCGGAAGTCGGCATGCGTCACGACGTTCTCGATCAGCGCATAGTTGGCGCCACCGCGGACGAAGTTCGGTACGACCACCAGCGTGCAGGTCGCCACCTGCCTGCCTTCGATGAGGCCGAGGAAGATGCCGCTTGGGCCATAGTGAGAGAACCGCTCCCAGATCTCGTCTGCATGCTCGGTGCCGACAGGCTCGTCGGGCACGAGATGTCGATAGAGTTGGAGCAATTCCGGCAGGTCCTCGCGGATCGCCCGGCGGATGACGAGCTCGGCGGCCATAGCTTGTGGGCTCGTCAGTCGCGCGCCAGGAAGGCCGGCAGGTCGGCGATGGAATCGAGAACCACGTCGGCCATCGGCGTCAGCGATTCCCGCGTGCCGGTGCCTGAAAGCACAGCGATTGCCAGAGCGCCACCGGCCTTGGCCATCTCGAGATCGTGCCGGTTGTCGCCGACCATGGCGATCTCCGACGGCTTGAGGCCGGTGAGATCGGAAAAGGCGTGGATGGCGTCGGGTGCCGGCTTGGGGTTGGCGACCGCGTCATAGCCATAGGCCGCGTCGAACATCTGGGCGACGCCGAGCGAAAGCAGCGTCTTTTCCGCCCCGCCGGTCGAGTCGTTGGTGGCGACGCCGAGCCTGAAGCCGGCACGGTGCAGGCTCGCCAGCGCGTCCTTGCTGCCCGGCAGCGCCACGGCCTTGGCCGCGCCCTCCTCCGCCGTCACCTGGTCGAAATGCTTGATCATCGCCGACCGCTCGGCTTCGTCGGCCTCCGGATACCAGAGCTCGACGATGTCGGCATTGGTGCCCGCGGCGAACACCGAGTCGGCCTTGAAGCAATGGGCGTCGAAATCATAGCCGGCAGCCGTCATCAGCGCGTCGGCGCGCTTGCGGTCGCCGCCCGCCGCCTTCATCGCCATGTGATCACCGATGGCGAACCACGTCGCCTGGAAATCGACCAGCGTGCCGTCCTTGTCGAAAAGAATGCCCTTGATGCCCCGCAATCCACTTACTCCCGCGCCTCGTGCATCGCGCCGGCAATCTGGACCGATTGCCGGCGCGATGCGAAGTCAAAAATTGATGAGCGCCGTCGCGCCTACTGGGTACGCGGCCCTCTCAGCCGGTGAATATGCTCCACCAGCCCGGCTGTCGAGGCGTCGCTGCGCGCGGCATTTTCCCGCCCCTGCACGACAGGCAGGAGGCCGGTGGCCAATTCCTTGCCGAGTTCCACGCCCCACTGGTCGAAGGCGTTGATGCCGAAGAGCTGCGCCTCCACGAAGACGCGGTGCTCGTAGAGTGCGATCAGCCGGCCGAGCGTGAACGGGTCGAGCTGGCGGTAGACGATGGTGACCGACGGGCGGTTGCCGGAGAAGACGCGGTGCGGCGCGATCTTGTCCACCTCCTCCTGCTTCATGCCCTTGGTCAGCATCTGCCGCCTCGCCTCCTCAAGCGTGCGGCCCTTCATCAGCGCCTCCGATTGGGCCAGGCAGTTGGCGAGCAGCAACTCGTGATGCTGCTGCAGCTCGGGTTCGTGGCCCTCTGCCGCGGCCAGGAATTCCACCGGGATGAAGTCGGTGCCCTGGTGCAGCAGCTGGAAGAAGGCGTGCTGGCCGTTGGTGCCGGGCTCGCCCCACACAAGCGGGCCGGTCGGCGTCACCACGCCGATACCAGCGATCGTCACGCTCTTGCCGTTCGATTCCATGTCGAGCTGCTGCAGGTAGGCCGGCAGCCGCGACAGGCGCTGGTCATAGGGGATGACCGCACGCGCCGGATAATTGCACACCACCCGGTGCCAGAAGCCGACGAGCCCCATCAGCACGGGGATGTTCTTGAGCAGCGGCGCCTCGACGAAATGCTTGTCCATGGCGTGCGCGCCGGCCAGGAAGTCGCCGAAATTCTTCGGCCCGATGGCGATCATGATCGGCAGGCCGATTGCCGACCACAGCGAATAGCGGCCGCCGACCCAGTCCCAGAAGCCGAAGACGCGGTCCTTCTCGATGCCGAAGGCGGCGACCTTGTCGAGGGCGGTGGAGACGGCGGCGAAATGCTTGCCCACGGCCTCCGCCCCGAGTGCGGCCTGCACCCAGCGCCGCGCCGTCTCGGCATTGGTCATCGTCTCGATGGTCGTGAATGTCTTCGAGGCGATGATGAAGAGCGTCGTCTCGGCGTCGAGCCCCTTCAGCGTGTCGTGGATATGGGCGCCGTCGACGTTGGAGACGTAATGCGAGCGCGGGCCATCGTGGTACGGCGCGAGCGCCAGAGTCGCCATGGCCGGGCCGAGATCGGAGCCGCCGATGCCGATGTTGACCACGTCGGTGATCTTCTTGCCGGTCGCGCCCACGGCCTTGCCGGAACGGATGGCGTCGGCGAAGGCCGCCATGGCGTCGAGCACGGCATGGACGTCCTGGCTGACGTCATGGCCGTCGAGCAGAACCGGCTCGCCCTTCGGCTTGCGCAGCGCCGTGTGCAGCACGGCGCGGTCCTCGGTCAGGTTGATCCGGTCGCCGCGGAACATCGCCTCGCGCTTGCCAGGCAGGTCCACCGCCAGCGCCAGCTTTTCCAGGAGCGTCATCGTCGTCGAATCGACCGCGCATTTCGACCAGTCGAACAGCAGGTCACCCTCGGCGACCGAGAAGCTCTTGAACCGCTTCGGGTCGGAGGCGAACGCCGCCCGCATGTTCTTCGGCGCCTCCTGATGGTGGTTGCGAAGCGCGGCGAGCGCCGCCTGGAAGGGTTGTTCGATCACCTTGGAACTCCGGATATTCGTTTGCCCGCACCGACCTGCGCCTCATCCTAGCAGAAGGGTCAAGGAGAAAGCGCGGCGGCGGACTATCGCGGCAAAATTCAATCGATTCAATAGTGGCCGGCCACAAGCACTGCGCGAAAGTTCACTGGCATAAATCCATAGGATTAGAAAAATTGATTGGTGCAAACGCTTGTGCCAAGGATAGCTTTCTATGGTCCAGCAAAATCAAAAAGACTGGACATGCGGGAAACGTCACTATGCCACAGCGAAACGACACGGCCATCTGGTCCGGCCTGTTCCGGATATCTGCGGAATCCGGCCAGACGCTCCAGGCCCAGATCAGGCAGGCCATCGTCGCGGCCATCCTCGACCGCCAGATAGCGGCCTCGATGCCGTTGCCTTCCTGCCGAATCCTCGCCGAGAAACTCGGCGTGGCGCGCGGCACGGTGGTTCTCGCGTTTCAGCAACTGGTCGACCAGGGTTTCCTCGTCGCGCGCGAGCGCCGCGGCCACTTCGTCAATCCCGAAGTGCTGGCCACGCCGGCCAAGCCGCAGCAGAAGAGCCCCGACCAGGCCAATGAGATCGACTGGAAGGCGCGCCGGCAGATCGCGGCCAGCGACATGCCGCCGCCGGCCAAGCTGGAGAACTGGATCAAGTCCTCCTACCCCTTCGTCTACGGCCAGTTCGACCCGTCGCTGTTCCCGACCGCCGAATGGCGCGAGTGCAACCGCATGGCGCTGGCCGTGCTCGAGATCCGCAACTGGGCGGCGGACATGGTCGACCGCGACGATCCGCTGCTGATCGAGCAGATCCAGGCCCGCCTGCTGCCGCGCCGCGGCATCTTCGCCAATCCAGACGAGATCATCGTCACGCTGGGTGCGCAGAACGCGCTCTACATGCTCGCCTCGCTGCTGATGACCAAGGGGTCGAAAGTGGCGATGGAGGACCCGGGCTATCCGGACGCCCGCTCGATCTTCCGGCTCGCCGGCGCCAACATCGAGCCGGTGCCCGTCGACCACGAAGGCATCGTCACCTCGGCCATTCCGTCCGACGCGGGCTTCGTCTTCGTCACGCCGAGCCACCAGTGCCCGACCATGGTGCCGCTGTCGCAGGAGCGCAGGCTGGACCTGCTGGCGCGCGCCAACCGCAACAACCAGATCATCATCGAGGACGGCTATGACAGCCAGTTGCTCGACGAGTCGCCGCAGCAGGCGCTGAAGAGCATCGATCGCTCGGGCCGAGTGGTCTATGTCGGCTCGATGTCGAAGACACTCGCGCCCGGCCTGCGCCTCGGCTACATCGTCGGCTCCGCCGGACTGATCGCGGAGCTGCGCGCGCTGCGCCGCTTCATGCTGCGCCACCCGCCGGCAAACAACCAGCGCGCGGTCGCGCTGTTCCTGTCGCTCGGCCACCACGAGGCGCTGGTCCGCCGTCTGTCGACGGCATTCGGCGAAAGGCGCAAGCGCCTGGTCCAGGCGATTTCGGCGTTCCTGCCGGACTGGCAGTCGACCGATGCCGCCGGCGGTACGTCGCTGTGGCTCGAAGGGCCGCGCGGCACCGACTCTCGCGGGCTTGCGGCGGCAGCGGCCGCGCGCAGCGTGATCATCGAGCCGGGAGACCGCTTCTTCGAGCACAGCGAAAAGCCGACCCGCTTCATGCGCCTGGGCATATCCTCGATCGCGCTGCAGCACATCGAGCCCGGCATTCGGGAACTGGCGACGGCGGCCGGGCGACGCCCCGCGGCTGCCTGATCCCTCCAGCATCGCGCCCCCTCCGGGGCGCGTTTCGCGTTGGTGACGACCCTGAAATCGGTTCGATTTTCGGGGCCGTCCGTCCGCCGGCAGGTCGCCCCGGCATATATCAGCAATCTGGCATATCCAGCCGAATCCGCTGGCCCATGGTTTGGGCCAGTGGACGCGGCATAGTCCAGCAAAGGGAACGAGCGGAACGACGGTGGCATAATCACTGCGGTCCAGCTTCATAAGATTTGCGGAGGACTGCATGTCAGTGGCCGTCGAGAATCAAGATTCTTCGGCAGATCAACGTTCGCGCCGTTCGGGAGGCCGGGAAGCGCGGCGAGCCCTGCGCTCGGCCCCGCTGGCCGAGGACATAAGGCCAGTCCGGGCCGGTCTAGAGGGCGGCCACTTCAAGCCGCTCGGCCAGAACGACCTGGAGCGCATCCACGAGGCGGTACTCACGCTCCTCGAAACCGTCGGCTTCGCCAACGCCATCCCAAGCTGCATCGAAGCTCTCACGCGGGCCGGCGCAAGCTATGGCGACGACGGGCGCATCCGCTATCCCCGGGCGCTGGTGCTGTCCACGATCAAGAACGCCGCACGCAACTTCACGCTGTGCGGCCAGGATCCCAGGCACGACATGGTGATCCAGGGCAAACGCGTGCACTACGGCACCGCCGGCGCTGCGGTGCATCTGGTGGACGTCGAGAAGCGCGAATATCGCGAGAGCCTGCTCCAGGACATCTACGACGCAGCGCGCATCGTCGAAGGCCTCGACAACATTCATTTCTTCCAGCGCCCCATGGTGCCGCGCGACATCCCCGATCCGCTGGATATGGACTTCAACACGCTCTACGCCTGCGTGTCGGGCACGTCCAAGCATGTCGGCACCAGCTTCACCGTGCGCGAGAACGTCGCCCCGGCACTTGAGATGCTCTACGAGATCGCCGGCGGCGAGGAGAATTTCCGGGCCCGCCCCTTCGTCTCCAACTCCAACTGCTTCGTCGTGCCGCCCATGAAGTTCGCCGAGGACGCCTGCGGCGTGCTCGAAGCCTGCGTCGAAGGCGGCATCCCGATCCTGCTGCTGTCCGCCGGCCAGGCAGGCGCAACCGCACCCGCGGCGATTGCCGGCGCCGTCGTCCAGGCAGTTGCGGAGGTGCTGGCCGGCCTCGTCTACGTCAACGCGATCAAGCCCGGGCACCCGGCGATCTTCGGGACATGGCCGTTCGTGTCGGACCTCAGGACCGGCGCGATGTCGGGCGGCTCGGCCGAACAGGCCCTGCTGACGGCCGCCTGCGCCCAGATGGCCCAGTTCTACGACCTGCCCGGTGGCTCGGCGGCCGGCATGGCCGATTCCAAGCTGCCGGATATCCAGTCGGGCTACGAAAAGGGCATCACCAACGTCATGGCGGGCCTTTCGGGCCTTAACCTGATCTACGAGTCCGCAGGCATGCACGCTTCGCTGCTCGGCTTCTGCCTCGAAAGCCTGATCATCGACAACGACATGCTGGGCCAGTGCCTGCGCTGCGTGCGCGGCATCGAGGTGAGCGACGCAGCACTGTCGATCGCCACCATCTCGGAAGTATGCCTCAACGGCCCCGGCCACTATCTCGGCAACGAGCAGACACTCAGGCTGATGCAGACCGAGTATTTCTATCCCGCCGTCGGCGACCGCTTCTCGCCAAAGGAATGGAACGAGAAGGGCAAGCCGGACATCCTCGGCCGGGCGATCGCCGAAAAGAAGAGGATCCTCGCCGAGCGCTTCCCGCGCCACATTTCGAAGGCGCTGGACGACAAGCTGCGCGCGCGCTTCGGCAATCTCATCCACCTGCCGCGTAGCGGCATGGGCGGGTGAGCGAAGCTACTCGCTCGACAGCCCGAAGCGCTCGACCACCACGGGGTTGATCAGCCTGGCGTGCAGGGCGAGCAGGATGAGCTGCGCATCCAGTCCGTGCGATGCATCCAGCGCGGCTTCGATGCGGCGCTCCACGTCGGCCGCGAGCTGGCCGCCGTTCACGCCCTCGAACGCCTCGGGGCCGTTGACGCAATAGGCGAACAGTTGCGCGACCGGAGCGTAGGCGCGGGCGGGCGGTTCGTCCGACCAATGGTCCTTCATCAGGTTGACGATGGTGAGCTTGACGCCTTCCGGCACGAGCGCCGGATGCAGGTCGACTGCCCGCAATGCTTCGTCGAGCTGACGCAGGTCGCCCGAGCGTCCAAACATTCCGAGAAAGCCCAAGGATGAGCGGCGTCTGGCCATTGATGATCCCTATCCCAACCCGCTCCATTTAGGCCACCCGGGCTCGACATGCAAAGTTTCCACTGTCGCAGCGTCAGCAGAAAATCTTCCTGCAAGTGGAATATGACGGCGCAAGCACCGTTACTCCTCCGCAATCAACGAGATTGCCGTACAGGAGATCACAAATGAAAAAGGTATTTGCCGTTCTCGGCGCAATGCTGGTCGCCGCCCCCATCGCGCAAACACCTGCGCATGCGGACGACAATGTTTCGAAATTCTTCAAGTCCGTCATTTCCGGCGGGAAGAAGACCACCGGCGGCAAGAGCTGGTCGAATTCGAGCAGCAACAGTTCTTCGAACTCCTCCGATCGCTCCGGCTCGAACCGGTCATCCAACTCATCGAACAATTCGAGCTCCAACAGCTCGTCGAACTCGTCCAGCAATTCGAGCTCGAACTCGTCCTCCAACTCCAGCTCGAATTCTTCATCGAACTCCAGCTCCAACGGTTCATCGAACAGCTCGTCGAACTCCTCGTCCGACGATTGATCTTTCCGCATCGAGACAAGGGGCCGGTGGTTCGCCACCGGCCCCTTGCCGTTTGTGGCCGAACGAACACCCCTCCCCGCTTCCATAGCCATAAGCCGCCAGACTTCGTTGTCGTCGATGAGCTTGCCGGCGTCGGATCCCGCCCAGCAAAAAGGCCGGCGAAGAAGCGCCGGCCGATCAATCACGCCTCGCCGACCAGACTTTAGCGCTGCGCGCGGGCGAAACGGCGATACCAGCCATCCCCAGAGATGGTGTTGCGGAACACGCGCCGCCGGTCTTCCTTCTCGTCGCCCCGTTCGGCGCGGATGTCGGCCTTGAGCTCGAGCGCCCGCCGCTCGAAGGGGATGACCTGCACGAGCGGCGCGCCCTTCTCGATGACATGCAGCCCGTCCTCGCCCGTGGCGAAGAACGGGAAGTGGATCTCGGCGGCATAGGTATCGGTGTCGACCACGCCGGACACGATCTCGAATATACCGTTGGGGCGGTTGAGCGGCTGCACGAACAGGCAGCTCCAGCCCGGCGGGGTACGCACCGTCCAGTAATTGTGGAACTTGCACGGCGGCGACGGCTCGCGCGGATTGCCGGCAACCTGGTGGCTGCCGTGGTTGCTGACGAGCGTGCGGTCGAAATCCCAGGCGCAGTTCACAGTCTTGCCGCCGTCCGCGGTCTCCATGCGCACCGTGGCCGCAAGCCGGATGATCCAGCCGGCCGTCATGGCATCGAGGAAGGGCATGCAGCGCTTGATGGTCAGGCCGCTGTCGGACGTCGACAGCTTCGAAGCATCGACCGCCGGCAGCTTGCGGAACCAGTCCGGAAGAAAGGTCTTGGCCGGAACCGGCGGCGGAACGACGCCGTCATCCTCCGGGCGGCACAGAAAGCGTATCGAGCGCGGCTGCGGTGAAAAGCGGAACATGGGATTCTCCTGCGGTGATGGCGGGAGAACGGTCGGGCAGCGCTTCTATTCCATCCCAAAGAGTCGCGAACTGCCTTCCGGGAGGAACTGCTTGACAACCCAGGTGTTCGGCTGTAGTTAACAACTATGTTAATTAACAGACTTGCTAAATAATATGACCGAAGATCGCCTCGACGCCACTTTCGCCAGCCTCGCCGATCCGACCCGGCGTGCCATCCTCGCCCGGCTCGCGCAGGGAGAGGCGACGGTCAACGAACTGGCCGAGCCGTTCGAAATGAGCCTGCCGGCGATCTCGCGGCACCTGAAGGTGCTGGAGCGCGCAGGCCTGATCAGCCGCGGCCGCGAGGCGCAATGGCGGCCCTGCCGGCTGGAAGCAGGACCGCTCAAGGACATCGCCAACTGGGTCGAGCGCTATCGCCGCTTCTGGGACGAGAGCTTCGACCGCATGGCCGACTATCTCAAGGAACTGCAAACGCCCAAGGGAGATCCGGATGACCGCAAGAACTGACACCGTTGCCGCACAGTCGCTTTTCCTCGAATTCTCCAGGGTCTTCGATGCGCCGCCGGCCCTCGTCTTCCGCATGTGGTCGAGCCCGGAGCACCTGACCCGCTGGTGGGGGCCGAAGGGCTTTACCTCGAGCTGCAAGAGACACGAGTTCCGCAAAGGTGGCAGCTACCACCTTTTGATCCACGGCTATCTCGACAACGGCATGACCGGCACCTTCCGCGAGATCGTCGAGAACGAGAAGATCGTCTTCACCTTCGCCTGGGACCATGACCCCGACTGGCAGACCCTGGTGACGGTGACGCTCAGGGCGGAGGGCGACGGCACGCGGCTGACTTTCCGGCAGGAGCCGTTCCTCGATGTCGAAACGCGCGACTCGCATCTCGGTGGCTGGGGCGAATGCCTCGATCGCCTTGGCGACGCGCTCGCGGGGCGTCCCGTCATCTGAGAGTTCGCGCGCCGGCCAGGCGCGGCGACGGATCTGCATTCTGAAACCAGCGCCCAGCGCTTGCCGAGGATCCAGCGATTTTCGGGCCGATGGGCCATGCCCGGAGGAAGACGATGCTAAGGACATATCGCGGAAGCTGCCATTGCGGAGCCGTCCATTTCGAATGCGATCTCGATCTCGCGCCGCAGGGCAGCCGCTCGAAGCCCGAGCTTGACGGCGTCTGGTGGACGTCGAGCTTCCGCTGCAACTGCTCATGGTGCGCCAAGACGCGTTTCTGGAAGGCTTTTGCCCGTCCCGCCGGCTTTCGCATCATCTCCGGCGAGGACGTGCTCACCGAGTACCGGTTCGGCGAGCGGGCCATCCGCCACAACTTCTGCAGCCGTTGCGGCGTTCACCCCTTCGCCATGGCCAGCTTCGAGCCGATGGGCGGCGACTTCGCCGCCATCAACATCGCCTGCCTCGACGACGCCACCCCGGAGGAACTGGCCCTGGTGCCGATCACCTATGAAGACGGCCGCAACGACGCCTGGGACAGGCCGCCGGCGCAGACGTCGTACATGTAGGCGCCCGGGCGCCCTATCGGAAACTACGGCCGCAATGGTGCTGCCGCAGCGAAGTCCCAACGATGGAGAGCATGATGCAGCATGAAATCGTATCGCAAGACGAATGGCTGGCCGCCCGCAAGGACTTGCTGGCAAAGGAGAAGGCGATGACCAGGGCCCGCGATGCATTGAGCGCCGAGCGGCGCGCCCTGCCCTGGGTCAGGGTCGAAAAGCACTACTCATTCGACGGCCCGGATGGAAAGATGTCGCTGGCGGACCTTTTCGCCGGCCGCAGCCAGCTGTTCATCAAGCACTTCATGATGGGTCCGGGCCAGGTCCACCACTGCGTCGGCTGCTCCTTCGAGGTCGACAACGCCCAGAGCATCATCGTGCACCTCGAAAACCACGACGTCAGCTACGTCGCCGTGGCGCGGGCGCCGATCGCCGAGATCGAGGTGCTGAAGACGCGCATGGGCTGGACGTTCCCCTTCGTTTCGTCGTTCGGCAGCGACTTCAACTACGATTTCAACGTTTCCTACACGCCCGCGCAGTTCGCCGCGAAGCGCGCAGTCTACAACTTCGCCCCGCTCGATTTCGTGATCGAGGACCTGTCCGGCGACAGCGTCTTCTACAAGGACGAAGACGGCCAGATCTACCACACCTATTCGACCTTCGGCCGCGGCGCCGAACAGTTCCTCGGCGCCTATGGCTTCCTCGACGTAATGCCGAAGGGGCGCAACGAGAATGGCCCGTTCCACCTTCTGGCCGACTGGGTACGGCCGCACGACATGTACGGCAAGGGCGGAACGGTCGAACTCACCGGCCGCTACCATCCGGCGGACTGCGGCTGCGGCAAGCATGCCTGAGAGAAGACTCCGCGCGGCGGCGGAGGTCAGTGGTTGTCGCGTGGCACGCCCTTGGTCTGGGCGACTCGCTGGTACTTCACGGCGGGCTTGAGCACCATGCCCTCGGACAACTGGTCGACCATGCCGCGCTGGATTTCCTGCCAGGGCGTCTGGTGCTCGGGATAGTGATAGCCGCCGTGGCCGTTCAGTTCGGCCCGGCGGCGGGCGATCTCCTCGTCGCCGATGAGGATGTCGGCCGTCCCCTTGCGCAGGTCGATGCGGACGCGGTCGCCCGATCTCAGCAGCGCCAGACCGCCGCCGACCGCGGCCTCCGGCGAGGCATTGAGGATCGACGGCGAACCCGAGGTGCCCGACTGGCGGCCGTCGCCGATGCAGGGCAGCGAGTGCACGCCCTTCTTGATGAGGTAGGCGGGTGGCTGCATGTTCACGACTTCCGCGCCGCCCGGATAGCCGACCGGACCCGCACCGCGCATGAACAGTACGGTGTTCTCGTCGATGCCCTCTGCGGGATCGTCGATGCGGGCGTGGTAATCCTCAGGCCCGTCGAACACCTTGGCCGTGCCTTCGAAGGCCTCGGGGTCCTTGGGGTTCGACAGGTAACGGTCGCGGAATTCCTTCGAGATCACGCTCGTCTTCATGATGGCGCTGTCGAAGAGATTGCCCTTGAGGTTGATGAAGCCGGCGTCCTTCTTGAGCGGGTCCGCGACCGACCGGATCACCTTCTCGTCCAGGTTCTCGGCCGCCGCGCAATTGTCGCCCATCGTCCTGCCGTTGGCGGTAACCGCATCCGGATGCGGCAGGAGCCCCGCCTTCATCAGTTCGGCGACGACCGCGGGCACGCCGCCGGCGTGATGATAATCCTCGCCGAGATACTCGCCGGCCGGCTGCAGGTTGACCAGCAACGGCACGTGGTGGCCGAGCTTCTGCCAATCGTCATTGTCGAGCGGCACGCCGAGGTGACGGGCGATGGCGTTGAGGTGGATCGGCGCGTTGGTCGAGCCGCCGATGGCGGAGTTCACGACGATGGCGTTCTCGAACGCCTCGCGCGTCATGATGTCGGACGGCTTCAGGTCCTCGCGGACCATTTCGACGATGCGCTTGCCGGTGTCGTAGGAGATCTGGCCGCGCTCGCGATAGGGCGCGGGGATCGCCGCCGAGCCCGGCAGCTGCATGCCCAGCGCCTCGGCAAGGCTGTTCATCGTGGTCGCGGTGCCCATGGTGTTGCAATAGCCGACCGAAGGCGCCGACGAGGCCACGATGTCCATGAACTGATCGTAGTCGATCTCGCCGGCGGAGAGCTTGTCGCGCGATTCCCACACGATGGTGCCCGAGCCGGTGCGCTTGCCCTTGTGCCAGCCGTTGAGCATCGGCCCGACCGAAAGTGCTATCGCCGGTATGTTGACGGTGGCCGCCGCCATCAAAAGCGCAGGCGTGGTCTTGTCGCAGCCGATGGTGAGCACGACGCCGTCGAGGGGATAGCCGTAGAGCACCTCGACCAGGCCGAGATAGGCGAGGTTGCGGTCGAGCGAGGCGGTGGGCCGCTTGCCGGTTTCCTGGATCGGGTGGCAGGGGAATTCGAACGGCACTCCGCCTGCGGCGACGATACCGTCGCGCACCCGCTTGGCGAGTTCGATGTGGTGGCGGTTGCAGGGCGACAGGTCCGATCCCGTCTGGGCGATGCCGATCAGCGGCTTGCCCGACTGAAGCTCCTCGCGAGTCAGGCCGAAATTGAGGTAGCGCTCGAGATAGAGGGCGGTCATGCCGGGGTTGTCGGGGTTGTCGAACCACTCCTGCGAACGCAGCTTCTTCGTCGTCTTCTCGCCGGCCATGTGGTCCTCCCGAAATCGGTTCCGAATGGTTATGGCAAGGACGAAATCGCTGCAAGAGCAACGCGCGGCCCGGCGTCGTTCAAGGCACGTTCATTCGCACCCGACGCGGCCGATGGACAGGCCAATCCGGCTGCGCTACGCCTTTGCTGGAGAAATCAATGGAGGGGATTGCTCATGGCACTGGTGATCGAAGGTGAGGAGAAGATCGCCGCCCCCATCGACGTGGTCTGGAAGGCGCTTAACGATCCCGACGTGCTGAGGGAGAGCATCCCCGGCTGCGAGAGCCTCGAGAAGACCTCGGATACAGAAATGGCCGCGAAGGTCGTGCTCAAGATCGGCCCGATCAAGGCGACCTTCACCGGCGAGGTCACGCTCAAGAACCTCAAGCCGCCCCACTCCTACACGATCGAAGGCGAAGGCAAGGGCGGTATCGCTGGGTTTGCCAAGGGCGGCGCCGACGTGACGCTGGCCGAGGACGGGCCTGACGCCACGATCCTCAAATACGCAGCCAAGGCCGACGTGGGCGGCAAGATCGCCCAGCTCGGCAGCCGGCTGATCACCTCGACCTCGAAAAAGCTCGCCGGCCAGTTCTTCTCGACCTTCGGCGAGAAGGTGGGCGGCTAGACCGCCCTCCCCCAGCCGGCGACTTTCGGCCTATTCGAACACGATTGTCGGCGTGGCGGCCGCGGCAGCGCCCGTCTCTTCCTGCAGGCGCGCCCAGACCTTGGTGGCGATGTCGCGATAGACCTTCGCGCTGGCCCCATCCGGATTGGACACGACGACCGGCTTGCCTGAATCCGAGGTTTCGCGGATCTGCATCTCGAGCGGGACCTCGCCGAGGAAGGTGACGCCCAGGCGCTCGGCCTCCTTCTTCGCACCGCCATGGCCGAAGATGTCGTAGCGCTTGCCGGTGTCTGGCGCGACGAAGTAGCTCATGTTCTCGACGATGCCGAGCAGCGGCACGTCGACCTTCTTGAACATGTTGAGGCCCTTGCGCGCATCGATCAGTGCCAGGTCCTGCGGCGTCGAGACGATGACGGCGCCCGCCAGCGGCACCTGCTGAGCCATTGTCAGCTGGGCGTCGCCGGTGCCGGGGGGCATGTCGACCACGAGCACGTCGAGCGGACCCCACTCGACCTCGCGCAGCATCTGGGTCAGCGCCGACATGACCATCGGCCCGCGCCAGATCATCGGCGTCTCCTCGTCGACGAGGAAGCCCATCGACATGACCTTGAGGCCATAGTTCTGCATCGGCTTGAGGATCTTGCCGTCGACCGTTTCCGGACGGCCGTGGATGCCGAGCAGCCTCGGCATGGACGGGCCGTAGATGTCGGCGTCGAGCACGCCGACCTTGAGGCCGTTGGCAGCAAGGCCAAGCGCGATGTTGACGGCCGTCGTCGACTTGCCGACGCCGCCCTTGCCGGAGGCGACCGCGATGATCGCGGCGATGCCCGGCACGCCGCGCTTGCCCTGCGTCTGCGAGGCGGGTGCTGGCCGCGGAGCCGGCGCATGCGCCGGACGGGGGGCTGCCGGCTTCGGCGGCACCGGAGCCTCCATGCCGCCGCCCTTCTTCTCGGCAGTCAGCGCCACGACCGCGCCGGTGACACCCGGAATTGATTTGACGACACGCTCGGCTGCGGCCCGCAGCGGCTCCATCTCCTGGGCCCGCGCGGCAGGCACCGTGATCGAGAAGAACACCTTGCCATCGGCGATGAAGATTTCGGAGACCAGGCCGAGTTCGACGATGTTGCCGGTGAAATCGGGCCCGTTGACCGTCTTCAGGCGGTCGAGGACGGTTTCCTTAGTGAGTGTCATATCGAGAACCTGCTGCACTGTGTTGAGCTTGAGATAATGCAGTTTGCCGGAAGAACCAAGCTACCCGAAATGGCAGCCGGCAGTGCCGGTTGGCAAAGAGCCAAACTGCCGCATCTGTTCAAGACGACATTTTCTTCGACCGGCATGTCGGGACCGACTGGGCTGCAGCGTCCTTGGAGCAGACACCAACGAGGCAGCGCCATCATGCATTCGGCAATCGAAACTCCCGCCATCTCCAATTCCGCCCTGTGGACCGGTCGCGTGCTCAGCGGCCTGGTCATCGCGTTCCTGATCTTCGACGCGGCAATCAAGCTCGTGCCGCTGCAAGTTGTGATCGACACTACCGCCGCGCTCGGATTTCCGCCGGAACTCGCCCGCACGCTCGGCGTGCTGACGCTCGCCTGCACGGTGCTCTATGCCTGGCCCCGCACCGCGGTACTCGGCGCAATCCTGCTCACCGGCTATCTCGGTGGCGCGATCGCCATCCATATGCGCATCGGCAACCCAATGTTCACGCATACGCTGTTCGGCGTCTATCTCGGCCTGATGGCCTGGGGCGGCCTCTACTTGCGCGACGAGCGGGTCCGGGCTCTGATCCCGTTTGTCCGATAAGGCACATGTCCGGAGGCAGCTGACATGACCATACTCGCCGTCATTCTCGGGGTCATCGTTCTTGCTATCTTCGCCATATTGGCACTCGCCGCCACCAAGCCCAACAGCTTCGTCGTTCAGCGCTCGACCGAGATCGCCGCGACCCCGGAAACAGTATTCGCGCTGATCGACGACTTCCGCAAATGGCGTGACTGGTCGCCGTGGGAGGGGCTCGACCCAGATCTCAAGCGTAAGATGAGTGGTACGGACTCCGGACGTGGCGCGGTCTACGAGTGGGACGGCAACAAGAAGGTGGGCTCGGGCCGCATGGAGATCGTCGAGGCCTCGGCCCCGAACAAGCTCGCCATCAAGCTCGACTTCCTCAGGCCATTCGAGGCGCATAATATGGCCGAGTTCACCATCGCACCGCAGGGCCGGACGACCCATGTGAACTGGACGATGCGGGGATCGGCGCCCTTCATGACCAAGATCATGCAGACGGTCATGAACTTCGACAAGATGATCGGCAAGGACTTCGAAAAGGGCCTCGCCAGTCTCAAGGCAATTGCCGAGCGGAACTGAACGTCGTCCGCCCGGGTGAGGCAGGCACTCTGTCGGCGCACACGCAATCCTTGCGAAGGAGGAAGACATGCTTGGTCACACCAATGCCATCGCCAACATCGCGGTCAGGGAGCTTGGCCGCGCCAAGAACTTCTACATCGGCACGCTCGGCCTCAGCGAAGTCGAGGGCATGGGCGATGAGGTTGCGGTGCTGAAGAGCGGCAGCTCGCTCGTCAACGTCTACCGCTCCGATTTCGCCGGGACCAACAAGGCGACTGCCGTAACCTGGGCGGTGGGCGGCGACATCGACAGGCTGGTCAAGGAGCTGAAGCTTCGGGGCGTATCCTTCGACCACTACGACCTGCCCGATACCAAGCTCGAGGGCGACGTGCACGTATTCGGCGACTTCCGCGTTGCCTGGTTCAAGGATCCGGACGGGAATATCCTGAACCTGATCAATCAGTAGGTTGGCGGGCGTCAGATCGACGGCCAACTCGACGGCAAACAGTCACATGTGCCACCGGCGCAACCAGTCTGGCGCAAGCTGTCGGCTCCAGATAGCTTCGCAGGATGATCGACAAGCTTGAATTCTTCATTGCCCTTGCCAGGGAAGAGCATTTTGGACGCGCCGCCGAGGAATGCCGCGTCACCCAGCCGACGCTTTCAGCCGGCATCAAGCAGCTCGAGGACATCCTCGGGGTGATGCTGGTGCAACGCGGATCGCGCTTCCAGGGCCTGACGCCCGAGGGTCGGCAAGTGCTGGAATGGGCGCGGCGGATCGTCGGCGACACCCGCGCCATGCGCGAGGAGATGCGCGCCGCCCGCCACGGCCTGTCGGGGCGCATCCGCATCGCCGCCGTGCCGACCGCGCTCGCCATGATACCGCAACTGACCACGCCGTTCCGCGACAAGCACCCCGGCGTCACTTTCTCGATCCTGTCGCGCACCTCGATCGAGGTGCTGTCATTGCTCGGCAACTACGAGATCGACGCGGGAATCACTTACCTCGACAACGAGCCGCTAGGACGTGTGACCAGCGTGCCGCTCTATGCCGAACGCTACCAACTGATCACGGCGGCCGGGAACGAATATTCGGATCGCGACAAGGTCACCTGGGAGGAAGTGAGCACGCTGCCGCTCTGCCTGCTCACGCCCGACATGCAGAACCGCCGCATCATCGACCAGCATCTCGCCGAGGCCGGCGTGCAGGTGCGACCCACACTCGAATCGAATTCGATGATCGTGCTGTTCTCGCACATCCGGACCGGCAAATGGTCGTCGATCATGCCGCTCAACCTTGCGGAAACCTTCGGTTTTGCCGAGCCGATCCGGGCTATTCCGATCATCGAGCCGGACGCGAGCCACACGGTTGGACTGGTGGTGGCGAAGCGCGATCCGAACACCACGCTCGTCCAGGCGCTGCTTGACGAAGCCATGGCGCTGGCAGGCGATTTTCGCCGCAAATCGGAGTTATAATAGCCCCCCTGTTCGTCCACTCGATAGAAAATTTTTATCATGCGACGAAACAGCTTTATTGATTCAGGTCCGCAGGATCGGGTTCAATAGGGCAATTGCATCTGAGAAGGTGCCAGTGTCAGGGAGGGCGCTGCGTGGTTATGCAGCCTGCAAGTACCGAACTCGCAGCCAGGACGGCAGCGGTCATCAGCGAGCTGAAGGACCTCGAGGGTCCGCTTATCCCCATTCTGCATGGGCTGCAGGAAGAGTTCGGCTATGTGCCGCAGGAAACCCTGCCGATCATCGCGGACGCGCTGAACCTGTCGCGCGCCGAAGTCCATGGCGTCGTTTCCTTCTACCACGATTTCCGCAAGGAGCCCGCCGGCCGCCACGTGCTGAAGCTGTGCCAGGCGGAGGCCTGCCAGTCAGTGGGCAGTGACGCCATCGCCGCCCAGATCAAGCAGAAGCTCGGCATCGGCTTCCACGAGACCAGCAAGGACGGTGCGGTGACGCTCGAGCCGGTCTATTGCCTCGGCCTCTGCGCCTGCGCGCCCTCCGCCATGCTCGACGGCGAGGTGATCGGCCGTCTCGACGCCGACAAGATCGACGAGATCGCCGAGGAGGTGCGCTCATGAGCGTGACGATCTACGTTCCCGGCGATTCCGGCGCGCTGTCGCTCGGCGCCGACAAGGTCGCCAAGGCGATCGAGAAAGAGATTGCCGCCCGCGGCATTGACGCCAAGGTCGTGCGCAACGGCTCGCGCGGCATGTACTGGCTGGAGCCGATGGTCGAGGTTGCGACCGCATCCGGCCGTGTCGCCTACGGCCCGGTCTCGGCCAAGGACGTCGCCTCGCTGTTCGACGCGGGTCTGGTTTCAGGTGGCCAGCACAAGCTGTCGCTGGGCGACCCGGAAAAGATTCCCTTCCTCGCCAAGCAGACCCGCCTGACCTTCGCCCGCTGCGGCATCACCGACCCGCTGTCGCTCGCCGACTACGAGGCCCATGGCGGCCTCGTCGGCCTGCGCAACGCGGTCAAGATGGCGCCCGCCGACGTCGTCAAGCAGGTGACCGAATCCGGACTGCGCGGCCGCGGCGGCGCAGGCTTCCCGACCGGCATCAAGTGGAAGACCGTGCTCGACACTTCCGCCGAGCAGAAATACATCGTCTGCAACGCCGACGAGGGCGACTCGGCGACCTTCGCCGACCGCATGATCATGGAGGGCGACCCCTTCGTGCTGATCGAGGGCATGGCGATCGCCGGCCTCGCGACGGGCGCCACCAAGGGCTACGTCTACATCCGCTCCGAATACCCGCATGCCATCGCCGTGATGACCAAGGCGGTCGACGTGGCGAAGAAGGCCGGCGTGCTGGGCAAGAGCGTTCTGGGCGCGACCCAGGGCTTCGACATCGAGATCCGCTCGGGTGCGGGCGCCTATGTCTGCGGCGAGGAAACCTCGCTGCTCAACAGCCTCGAGGGCAAGCGCGGCGTGGTCCGCGCCAAGCCGCCGCTGCCGGCGATCGAGGGCCTGTTTGGCAAGCCGACGGTCATCAACAACGTGATCTCGCTCGCTTCCGTGCCTGTAGTCATGGACAAGGGCGCGCAGTACTACAAGGACTTCGGCATGGGCCGCTCGCGCGGCACCATCCCGATCCAGATCGCCGGCAACGTCAAGCATGGCGGCCTGTTCGAGGTGGCCTTCGGCCTGACGCTGGGCGAAATCGTCGACGACATCGGTGGCGGCACGCGCAGCGGCCGTCCGGTGAAGGCAGTGCAGGTGGGCGGCCCGCTCGGCGCCTACTTCCCGCGCGCCCTGTTCGACACGCCGTTCGACTACGAGGCCTTCGCGGCCAAGGACGGCCTGATCGGCCATGCCGGCATCACCGTGTTCGACGACAGCGCCGACATGCTGAAGATGGCGCGCTTTGCCATGGAGTTCTGCGCCATCGAGAGCTGCGGCAAGTGCACGCCCTGCCGCATCGGCTCGACCCGCGGTGTCGAGACGCTCGACAAGCTGAAGCAGAACATCGAGCCGGAAAAGCAGCTCGCACTGGTGACCGATCTCTGCAACACGATGAAGTTCGGTTCGCTCTGCGCGCTTGGCGGCTTCACACCTTATCCGGTGATGAGCGCCATCAACCATTTCCCCGAAGATTTCCGGCCGGCAGCGGTCGCTCAGGCAGCGGAATAGGAGACAGCATCATGGGTCTCGTACACGAAATCGACTTCGGCACCCCCGTTTCCAAGTCCGAAAAGCAAGTCACGCTGACTGTCGACGGCTTCACAGTCACGGTGCCGGAAGGCACCTCGGTCATGCGCGCTTCGATGGAGGCCGGCATCGAGGTGCCGAAGCTCTGCGCCACCGACATGGTCGACGCCTTCGGCTCCTGCCGCCTCTGCCTGGTGGAGATCGAAGGCCGCGCCGGCACGCCTGCCTCGTGCACCACGCCGGTCACGCCGGGCATGGTCGTGCACACCCAGACCAGCCGCCTCAAGGACATCCGCAAGGGTGTCATGGAGCTCTATATCTCCGACCACCCGCTCGACTGCCTGACCTGTGCTGCAAACGGCGACTGCGAACTGCAGGACATGGCGGGCGCAGTCGGCCTGCGCGACGTTCGCTACGGCTATGACGGCGACAACCACGTCTTCGCCAAGCGCAACGGTGGCGAGAACTTCAACTGGATGGCGAAGGACGAGTCCAACCCGTACTTCACCTACGATCCTGCCAAGTGCATCGTCTGCTCGCGCTGCGTGCGGGCCTGCGAAGAGGTCCAGGGCACGTTCGCACTGACGATCGAGGGCCGCGGCTTCGGCAGCCGTGTGTCGGCCGGCATGCAGGAAGCCTTCATAGACAGCGAGTGCGTGTCCTGCGGTGCCTGCGTGCAGGCCTGCCCGACGGCGACGCTGCAGGAGAAGTCGGTCATCCAGATCGGCCAGCCCGAGCACTCCGTCGTCACCACCTGCGCCTATTGCGGCGTCGGCTGCTCGTTCAAGGCGGAGATGCGCGGCGAAGAGCTGGTGCGCATGGTGCCGTGGAAGGACGGCAAGGCCAATCGCGGTCACAGCTGCGTCAAGGGCCGCTTCGCCTATGGCTATGCCACGCACAGGGAACGCATCCTCAACCCGATGATCCGCGAGAAGATCACCGATCCGTGGCGCGAAGTGAGCTGGGAAGAGGCAATCTCCCACACCGTCAAGGAATTCCGCCGCATCCAGTACCAGTACGGCCGCGGTGCCATCGGCGGCATCACCTCGTCGCGCTGCACCAACGAGGAAACCTACCTCGTCCAGAAGATCATCCGCCAGGGCTTCCGCAACAACAACGTCGACACCTGCGCCCGCGTCTGCCACTCGCCGACCGGCTACGGTCTCGGCCAGACCTACGGCACTTCGGCCGGCACGCAGGACTTCGATTCCGTCGAGCACACCGACGTTGCGCTGATCATCGGCGCCAACCCGGCCGCGGCTCACCCGGTCTTCGCCTCGCGCCTCAAGAAGCGTCTGCGCGCCGGCGCCAAGCTGATCGTCATCGATCCGCGCCGCACCGAGATGGTCAAGTCGCCTCACATCGAGGCCGCCCATCACCTCGCGCTCAAGCCGGGCACCAACGTTGCGGTCGTCACCGCGATGGCACATGTCATCGTCACCGAAGGCCTGTTCAACGAAGCCTTCATCCGCGAGCGCTGCGACTGGTCCGAATTCCAGGACTATATCGAGTTCGTCGCCGATCCGCGCCATGCCCCGGAAGAAGTCGAGAAGATTTCCGGCGTACCGGCCGAGACAATCCGCGGTGCAGCCCGCCTCTACGCCACCGGCGGCAATGCCGCGATCTACTACGGCCTCGGCGTTACCGAGCACAGCCAGGGTTCGACCACCGTCATCGGCATCGCCAACCTCGCCATGATGACCGGCAACATCGGCCGTCGCGGCGTCGGCGTGAACCCGCTGCGCGGCCAGAACAACGTGCAGGGTTCGTGCGACATGGGCTCGTTCCCGCACGAATTGCCGGGCTACCGCCACATCTCCGGCGATGCGGTGCGCGACATCTATGACAGCCTGTGGGGCGTCAAGCTCGACGAAGAGCCGGGCCTGCGCATCCCGAACATGCTGGACGCCGCCGTCGACGGCACGTTCAAGGGCATCTACATCCAGGGCGAGGACATCCTGCAGTCCGATCCCGACACCAGCCACGTTTCGGCCGGTCTCGCCGCGATGGAATGCGTGGTGGTCCAGGATCTGTTCCTGAACGAGACCGCCAACTATGCCCATGTCTTCCTGCCGGGTTCGACCTTCCTCGAGAAGGACGGCACCTTCACCAACGCCGAACGCCGCATCAACCGCGTCCGCAAGGTGATGACCCCCAAGAACGGCTATGCCGACTGGGAGGTGACGCAGATGCTCGCCCAGGAGATGGGGCTGAACTGGAACTACCAGCACCCGTCCGAGATCATGGACGAAATCGCCAAGACCACGCCCTCCTTCGCCTTCGTCTCCTACGACCGTCTGGAGAAGCTGGGCTCGGTGCAGTGGCCCTGCAACGAGAAGGCGCCGGAGGGTACACCGATCATGCATATCGGCGGCTTCGTCCGCGGCAAGGGCAAGTTCATCCGCACCGAATATGTGGCGACGGACGAGAAGACCGGTCCGCGCTTCCCGCTGCTGCTGACCACCGGCCGCATCCTCAGCCAGTACAATGTCGGCGCCCAGACGCGCCGCACCGAGAACGTCGCCTGGCATCCGGAGGACCTCCTGGAGATCCATCCGCACGATGCCGAGAACCGCGGCTTGCGCGACGGCGACTGGGTGAGGCTGCAGAGCCGCGCCGGCCAGACGACGCTCAGGGCACAGATCACCGATCGCGTGTCGCCTGGCGTGGTTTACACCACCTTCCACCATCCGGACACGCAGGCAAACGTCATCACCACCGACTTCTCGGACTGGGCGACCAACTGTCCGGAGTACAAGGTGACGGCGGTGCAGGTGGCGCCGTCCAACGGCCCGACGGACTGGCAGAAGGACTACAACGACCAGGCCCGCCAGAGCCGCCGCATCACCGGCCGGATGGAAGCGGCGGAGTGACTGGCAGCCGCCTGATATTCTCCCCCATCGAGGGGGAGATGTCGCCAAAGGCGACAGAGGGGGTAGCCTCAGGAGGCACCACCAAGATGTCGCGCACTGCCGAGACGACCCCACCCGGCCGCTTCGCGGCCACCCTCCCCTCAATGGGGAGGGAGAGGTCCTGCCCATGACCACCCGCCCTGCCATTACCCAGACCTCCCGCCTCGCCCGCCGGGCGAGCGGGACCTCGGTCGCCAACCGCATGGTGCCTGAGGAAACGCCTGTGGCGCTGTCCTATGGCGGCACCACCCATGCCGTGATGATGGCGAGCCCGGCCGATTTCGAGGACTTCGCGCTCGGCTTCTCGCTGACCGAGGGCATCGTCGGCTCGGTTGCCGAGATCGAGGAAATCGAGGTGCTCGACGTCGAGGCCGGCATCGACATCCAGATCAGGCTTCGCGACAAGGCCAACAAACGCTTCGAGCAGCGCCGGCGACGCCTCGCAGGGCCCGTCGGTTGCGGGCTGTGCGGCATCGAATCCATCGAGGAGGCGATGCGTTCGGTCTGCGACGTGCACAGGCCCCTGCTGGGACTTTCCGCCGACGACATCGTCCAGGCGGTCAAGATGCTGTCCAAGATGCAGCCGCTCCATGCCGAGACTGGCGCGGTGCACGCCGCCGGCTTCTACGTGCCCGGCAAGGGCGTGGTCGCGGCGCGCGAGGACGTCGGCCGCCACAATGCCCTCGACAAGCTGGCCGGCGCGCTGAACCGTGCCGGCATCGACGGCGGCTCGGGCGCGGTCGTGGTGACCAGCCGGGTTTCCGTCGAGATGGTGCAGAAAACGGCGGCCATCGGCGCGCCCTTCATCATCGCCGTCTCAGCGCCCACGGCCCTTGCTATCCGCACCGCCGAGCAGGCGGGCATGACGCTCGTCGCGCTGGTGCGCGGCGACGATTTCGACATCTTCACCCACCCCGACCGTGTGAATACCGGAGCCGCGAAAAATGTCGCATGACGACGAGAACAGGATGAGCACCAAGCAGAAGCTCGTCTACATGGCGAACCAGATCGCCACGTTCTTCGATTCCAAGCCGCACGACGAGCGCGTGGAAGGAATCGCCGAGCACATCAACAAGTTCTGGGATCCACGCATGCGGCGCCAGTTCCTCGAGATGCTCGCCGCCGGCGGCGCGGGAATGAAGCCGACCGTGATCGAGGCCGGAGCCAAGATCAGGCCTCCCAAGCAGGACGCCGCCTGAAGGCAACGGGACCGTTTCGACAGGCCGTTCCCCGCCGCTGAACATCTGCTATGTTAGTCATCCCTAATTGTCTCTGCCGACGGGATGGCTCCGATGAGGCCGATCGCGACCCGGTATGCGCGTAGCGGCGACGTACGCATTGCCTATCAGGTGGTCGGACAGGGGCCGTTCGACCTCGTCTTCGTGCCGGGCTTCATCTCCAATCTCGACCTGCATTGGGAGGACGAGGGCTACACGCGGCTCCTGTCGCGGCTCTCCGCCTTCTCCCGCCTCATCCTGTTCGACAAGCGCGGCACCGGCCTCAGCGACCGCGTCGACGCCAATGCCCTGCCGAGCCTCGAAACCCGCATGGACGACGTACGCGCGGTGATGGATGCCGTGGGCAGCACCCGGGCGGCTTTGCTGGGAGCCTCGGAAGGCGCGCCGATGGCGATGCTGTTCGCCGCCACCTATCCCAAGCGGACTCGCTCGCTGGTCCTCTATGGCGGCTATGCGCATTTCCACAAATGGGTGATGCCTCCGGATCGCCTCGACGCCTTCATCGACGCCACCGAGACATGCTGGGGCACGGGTGCGACCCTTGCCAACTTCGCGCCGGGGCGCGTGGACGACACGCGCTTCGCCAGCTGGTGGGCCCGTTTCGAGCGCCTGTCGGCCAGCCCGACGGCGGCCGGCGCGCTGGCGCGCATGAACGCGCAGATCGACGTGCGCGAGGTGCTGGGGAGCATCATGGCGCCGACGCTGCTGATCCACCGCCGCAACGATGCGCGCGTCGATCCCGACGCCAGCCGCTATCTCGCGCGCAAGATCCCGCACGCCCGGCTGGTCGAAATCACCGGGCGCGACCACCCGATCTGGACCGGCGACGTCAACCGCGTCGCCGACCTGATCGAGGAGTTCCTGACCGGCACGCATGCCCCGCTCGACACCGAGCGGGTGCTGGCGGCCCTGCTCGTGACGCGCATTGCCGACACCGCCCGGATTGGCGACCGTATGTGGAGCGAGCGCAGCCAGCGCTTCCAGGAGACGTGGCGGCTGCTGGTCGGGCGATATGGCGGCCGGGTCGTGGCCATGCACGGCGAGACGCTGGTGTCGCGCTTCGACGGCCCCGGGCGCGCGATACGCTGCGCGGCGGCGCTGCGCGAGGCCGCCAACGACATCGGCATCGCCAGCGCCCAAGGCGTGCATGTGGGCGAGATCGAGGCCCGCGGGCCGCCTAACGGGCTGACCATGCGGGTTGCCACCCAGATCGCCGATCATGCCGGACGCGGCGACATACTTGCATCGCGGCTGGTCGCCGACCTCGCGGCCGGTTCGGGCCTGCACTTTGCCGACGCCGGACGCATGACGATCGACGACCTGGAAGAGCCGCTGCCGCTCGTCAAGGCCACCTCGGAACAGCATCTCGAACCCGCCTGCCGCAGCAGGGTGATCGCTGCGGAACCCTCGGCGCTCACGGCGCGAGAGAATGAGGTGGTCGTGCTGATCGCCGACGGCAAGAGCAATGCCGCGATCGCCGCCGAACTCAACCTCAGCGAACACACGGTGAAACGCCACGTCGCCAACATCCTGTTGAAGCTCGATCTCCCCTCCCGGGCGGCGGCAGCCGCCTTCGCCGTCCGCCAGACTGGCCCGGACGGGCCATAGCGCGGCTGGTCCTTTCGGGCGAAGCGGCCCCGGCCCCGGCGGGGCTAGAGTCCCCTCCCATGCAGGCCCGAACGGTAGGTGATCCGGGTGCTGCGGATGGAGGAAGACATGTCGAAGGGAAACGGAGTGTTCGCATCCCTCGCGATGGCTGCCGGACTGGCGGGGCTCGTCGCATCGAACGCCTTTGCCGAGGACGGCTCGGCACAGGCGACCTACAAGGACATCGAGGCCACGCTCGGCTCGGTGCCCACCTTCTTCAAGCAATTCCCGGAGTCCGGGATCGCCGGCGCATGGGGCGAGTTCAAGGGTTTCCAGCTCAACCCCAAGACCGAATTGAACGGCAAGACCAAGGAACTGATCGGCCTCGCGGTGGCTGCACAGATACCCTGCCAGTACTGCATCTACTTCCATACGGCCGCCGCCAAGGCCAATGGGGCGACGGACGAGGAAATCCGCGAGGCAGTGGCGATGTCCGCGACCGTGCGACACTGGTCGACGGTGCTGAACGGCATGCAGACCGATTTTCCTCAGTTCAAGCAGGAAGTCGACACGGTGATGGCGGCCGCCAAGGCGAAATCGCAGTGACGCGAAGGTGATGCGGTCCCTTCCCGGGGGCCGCCACCCTTTGCCAGGATCAACCGACAGGAGGAAACGATGCTCGCAACCAAGGAAGCCGTAACCGGCGCCTCGATCAAGAAGGCGATCGAGGGCCGCGACGGCAAGCTGCTTTCCAGCTTCTACACCGACGACGCGCTGGTGCGCGTGGTCGACCGCAACAACCCGCCCAGCAAGCCGCGGGAAATCCGCGGGCGCGCCGCGATCACCACGTTCTGGGACGACATCTGCTCGCGCGCGATGACCCACCGCGTCGACACGACGATCGCCCAGGGCGACCACCTCGCGTTCTCGCAGGACTGCACCTACCCGGACGGCACCAGGGTGTTCTGCGCGGCCATGCTCGAGCTCAAGGACGGCAAGATTGCGCGGCAGACCGTCGTGCAAGCATGGGACGAGTGATAAGATCGCGGCTGGCGCGCCCGGCGCGCCGGAGGCCGCCCAACCCTTATGGGAGAGAAGCATGTTCGTGGCACGATGGAAGATCGACGCCCGCTTCGGGCACAAGCAAAGTGCAATCGACCTGATGCGCCAATGGGAGCGGGAGATCGGCCCACAGGCCGGTGTCGACAAGATGGCGATGCAGATCCTGAGCGGATCGGTCGGCGCCAAGGAAGCCACAATAGAGGTCAACCATTCAGTCGAGAGCCTGGCGCAACTCGAAGAGATGTTCGCCAAGATCTCCAAGATCGACGCCCATGCCCAGTGGGGCAAGAAGCTCGAACCCTTGGTGGTCTCGGGCTCGTCCTACTGGAATATCTACAGGGTGGTCGGGGATTGAACCGGCGCCTCGTCCGGAGAGCGGTCGGCGGGCGCTCTCCGGGCGATCGCGGATAGTTTCAAGGCGAGGATGAACAGCACCTCGACGGCCACCAGGACCAGGATGATGCGGAAGCCGAGCGCCACGGGGTCCCGGCCGCTGTCGCGCATGAGATAGCCGCCGGTAAGGAAGGCGACGTTCCAGATCAGGCTGCCGCTGAAGGTGGCCACTGCGAAGGGCACGAAGGCCAGGCGCAGCACGCCTGCCTCCAACGCCAGATAGGTTCGCGCCACCGGCACCAGCTGGGCAATCAGCGAAGCGCGGAAGTTGTTGCGGCGATAGGCCTGGGCCAGCCGCTGATAGGTGGCGTGCTTGAGCAGCACGTACTTTCCGAAACGCCTGACCAGCGCATCCGCGCGCTCATGGCCGAGCCAGGCACCGACCGCATACCACAACATCGAACCGCTGCCAGAGCCGAGCGTGGTCGCCAGTATCAGTGCCACCAGCGTCTGCCAGTCCGGCGCGGCCGTCATGCCGAAAAACAGCAGCAGCACATGCGACGGCGGCACCGGCAAGAGCTTCTCGGTGAAGGAGAGCGCGCCGGCGCCAAGCACGCCGAGTCCGAATAAGGATGGTATCATGCAAAACGCCAGTCGTAGCTCTGGGCCGGCTTCATCCGCCCAATCCGGTAGACCGCGGCCGGGGGGATGTTCCGGAACGTATGGCCGACGCGCATGACCTCGAGGTCGAGGCGGTCGAGCATCGAGCTGTCCAGGGGACAGCGGAAACCGTAGGTGAAGACGTACATCCCGCCGTCCGGCCTGAGGTTCTGGAAGGCGCCCTCGAGGATGGAACTTGCCTGCCTGGGCGGGATGGACAGGAACGGCAGGCCGCTTATGACGGCACCCAACTGCCGCCCCTCGAATTCGGGCAGATGGCGCAATGCCGCAGCGTCCACCTCGAGAACGCGCGCCTTGGGAAAACGGTACCTGAGCAGGCGGGCGAAATCGGCGTTGAACTCGACCAGCGTCAGATCCTGCTCCTTGACGCCGCGGGCAATCAGCGCCCGTGTGAACGAGCCGGTCCCTGCCCCCAGTTCAAGCACCTCGCCGGTATCGGGGCCGATGGCGCGCGTCATCATCTGCGCCAGGCTGGAGCCCGACGGCGCGACCGCACCTATCCTTAGGGGCGAAGTCGCCCATGCCTTGAGAAAAGACAAAGTATCGCCTGCAGCCATCGTAACCCTCGTTCGCATATCGTCTGCCCGGCGAATCGCCGCCGGACCTTGGCGAAGACTGATTTGCGACGCTCGCATTACACCTGCATTGCGCGAAATGGCAGAATTGAGGCATGCATTGATTGCAACGGCAGGCTCGATTACTTCGCAATGTTCTCGCAATGTTGCCGGGCTAGCCGGGCATCTCGCTGCATTTCCGGAGAGACAGATGCGCATCCTCCTGGTCGAAGACGAACCGGAACTGGCTTCCGCGCTGCGCACGGCGCTCAGGCGCCACGACATGGTCGTGGATCACGCGTCGTCGTTGCTCGAAGCCGAGGACTACGCCGAAGCCGAGGGCTACGACGCCATACTGCTCGACCGGCAGTTGCCCGATGGCGACGGCCTGACGCTGGTGCCCAAGCTGCGCGGCCGCGGCAACGCCACCCCGGTGCTGGTGCTGACCGCACGCAGCGACACCTCCGACAAGGTTGACGGGCTCGACATGGGCGCCGACGACTATCTGGCCAAGCCCTTCGCCTTCGAGGAACTGCTGGCACGGTTGAGAGCCCTCCTGCGCCGGCCGGCGAATGTGCAGACGCAGGTCATCCGCGCGGGAGACCTCGCCTTCGACTTCGGCCACCGCGAGGTTTCCGTGCGCGGCGAGCCGATGACCCTGCCGCGCCGCGAACTGCTGGTGCTCGAAGCTCTTTTGAAGCGGACCGGCCGCATGGTGCAGCGGACATCGCTGATGGAGGCTGTGTTCGGGCTGGATGACGAAATCCAGTCCAACGCGCTCGACACGCATGTGTCGCGGCTACGCCGCAAGCTCGCCGAAGCGGCGTGCGGGGTCGAGATCAACGGCGTGCGCGGCGTCGGCTACCTGCTACGCGAGACCTCATGAGACTGAAGCGGCTTCCCCTGTTCGTCAGGCGTTTCTTCCGGCCCGGCTCGCTGAAATGGCAGCTGGTGTGGCGGCTCGTGGTGCTGCAAGTGGTCATGCTGACGGTGCTCATCGCCGTGCTGTTCGGTGCGCTCACCGTAACGGGGGTGATCCCGGAGAACTACGAAGGCCGCGCGCTCGACGTCCTGCGGAATTCCGTTCGCAGGGACGCCGCGGGCGAACTCGTGCTGAAGAGCGGTCCTGCCCTTGCCGACCTGCGCGTGGAGGTTCCCGATCTCTGGTTCATCCTGCGCGACGAAAGCGGGAACACGCTTTCCGAGGGCACCGTGCCGCCCGAGTTCACCCGGATGGCTACGGCGCTCGACCACATCGACAATGCCAAGCTGGTCTGGAAGAAGGGAACTACGCTGCCGGCCGCGATCGTGCAGTGGCACGACACCGATGCCGGGCGGGTGCAGATATTCACCGGCGCGCAGGGACGGTTCCGGCTGATGGCGCTCTTGGCGGTGACGCCCGAGCTGTTCCTCGAAGTCATCCTGCCGGTGGGCGGCATCATGGGCCTTGCGACGCTCGTGGTCATTCCCCTGGTGGTTCGCAACGCCTTCAAGGGAATGCGCCGGGCTGCGGCCCACGCAGAAAAGATCGACATCGAGGATCGCGGCGTGCGCCTGCCCGTCGAGGGCATTCCCACCGAGATCTCGCCGTTGGTCAAGGCCGTCAACGGGGCGCTGGACCGGCTCGACAAGGGGTATGAACGGCACAAGCGCTTCCTGGTCGACGCGGCACACGAGTTGCGCACGCCCGTCGCCATCCTCAACACCCGCATCACCTCGCTGCCGCAGACACCTGAGCGGGCGAGGCTGCTGCAGGACACGGCGCGGCTGTCGATCCTCACCGACCAATTGCTCGACATCCAGCGCCTCGGCCGCCAATCGGAGCATCTGGTGCGCGTGGACCTGGTTGCGGCAGCCCGCGGGGTGGTGCTCGACCTCGCGCCGATGGCGTTCGCGGCCGGCTACGAGATGTCGTTCGAGCCGGCGGCGGAAGAACTGTTCGTCAATGGCGACCAGACGGCGATCGAACGCGCTGTGACCAACCTCGTGCAGAACGCCATCGAGCATGGCGGCAATGCCGGCAGGATCGCGATCGCGATCAAGCGGCCGGCCACCGTGGAGATCGCCGACGAAGGCGCAGGCGTGCCAGATACCGAGCGGGACAAGATCTTCGAGCCCTTCTATCGCCTGCGCCAGCGTGGCCACGGCGCCGGGCTCGGGCTGAACCTGGTGCAGGAGATCATGCAGATGCATGGCGGCCGCATAGAACTCGCCTGCGGCGAGGAGAAAGGCGCGTGCTTCCGGCTGGTCTTCCCGGCGGCGTGAGCGTCAGCCCCCCGCGACGGTGAGCTCGGCGCCCGCCGCCGCCAGTGCCTCGGCGAGATCCGCAGGCGGCGCGCGGTCGGTGACGAGTTCGCCGATGCCCGCAAGCGCGCAGACCTGGACGAGGCCCTGGCGGCCGAACTTGGTGTGATCGGTGACCACCACCGCGCGCTGGCCCCGCGACAGCACCATGCGGGCGAACTCGGCCTCCTCGAGATTGTAGTCCATCACGCCGTTGGCGACGTCTATCGCGCCTGCGGTGATCACCGCGTGAGTGACGGCGAAGCGGGAAACGAACTCGATCGCCGACACGCCGAAGGCCGCACCGCTGTCGCTGCGCAACTCGCCGCCCGCCATGTAGACCTTGTTGCCGTTGATGGTCGCGAGCGTGCGGGCGATGTCGGAGGAATTGGTGACGACGGTCAGCCGTCGGTGGCCCAGCAACTCGCGCGCCAGGTAGCTGGTGGTCGTGCCGGTGTCGAGCATGACGGAGTCGCCGTCGCGGATCGTGGCCGCGACCGCCCTGGCGATGACGCGCTTGGCGTCGGCGTTCTCGCGCATGCGCCGCTCGAAGGGCGCCTCCCCCACGACGGCGGGAAGGCCGATAGCCCCATGCATCTTGAGAATGGAACCGTTGGCCGTGAGCGGCTTGACGTCGCGGCGAACCGTCTCGAGCGAGACGCCGAGCTTCTCGGCAAGGTCGGCGATGGTGATCGTGCCCTCGTCGTTGAGAAGGCGGAGGATTTCGCTGTGGCGCTTCGAATGGTTCATTGCAAGGGCCTGGATCCGACGGCCCAGCATGGCCGTTCCTGCGGTTTATTTTGACCGAGTCTATCGCGAATTGGCAGAACTACTCAACAGATACGGTCAAGAACGCAATTAAAGCCACAGAATCGCATTGACACTGCCGCTTCCGCTGCGTGAGACTGCCGCTCAACAAGACCAAGGTGCGGCGAGGAAACGCGCCTGACACGGCAAGGAGGGGCTGGATGTCAACAAGCGAGGAGCGCATCCGCGCCGTGCCGCTATGGAGCGGAGCGGTCACGATCGCACCGCTCAAGGGCGGCATCAGCAACGAAAGCTGGCTCGTCGAGGACGGCCACGGCCGCCATGTCGTGAGATTCGGCAAGGACTATCCCTTCCACCATGTATTCCGCGACCGCGAGGTGATGGTGGCGAGGGCCGCGTGCGAGGCGGGCTTCGCGCCCGAACTGCAGTTTGCCGCGCCGGGCGTGATGGTGACCGAATATCTTGGCGCCAAGACCTATGGCGCGGAGGACGTCCGGGCGAACCACGCGCGCATCGCCACGCTGATGCGGCGCTTCCACGAGGAGATGCCGCGTCACGTCTCGGGGCCCGGCTTCATGTTCTGGGCCTTCCACGTCATCCGCGACTATGCGCGAACACTCGAGGCCGGCCAGAGCCGGATGACGGCGGAACTGCCGCGTTACCTGGATCTGGCCGAGCGGCTGGAAGGGGCGCAGGCGCCACTGCCTATCATCTTCGGCCACAACGACCTGTTGCCGGCCAATTTCCTCGACGATGGCGACAGGCTCTGGCTGATCGACTTCGAATATGCCGGCTTCTCGACCGCGATGTTCGACCTTGCTGGTGCGGCATCGAATGCGGGCATGTCGGCGGAAGAATCGGACGAGTTGCTGTCGGTCTATTTCGGCTCCAGGCCGGATGCTTCCATCCGGCGGTCGCACGCGGCCATGCAATGCGCCTCGCTGTTGCGCGAGGCGATGTGGAGCATGGTCTCGGAACTGCATCTCGCCGCCCCCGGCGTCGACTATACCGCCTACACCGCCGAGAACCTCGAAAAGCTCGAGGCCGCACTCGAAACCTACCAGAGCACTTACGGGAAACTGTGATCATGGCCCTCCCCTCGCATGCGCAGATCGTCGTGATCGGCGGCGGCATCATCGGCTGCTCGACGGCTTATCACCTCGCCCGCGACCACAAGGCCGACGTGATCCTGCTCGAACAAGGCAAGCTGACCTCGGGTTCGACCTGGCATGCGGCGGGACTGGTGGGGCAGCTGCGCTCGTCGGCCTCGATCACGCGTGTGCTCAAATATTCGGTCGAGCTCTACAAGGGGCTTGAGGCCGAGACCGGGCTTGCCACCGGCTGGAAGATGACCGGCTGCCTGCGGCTCGCCACCAACCAGGACCGCTGGACCGAATACAAGCGGCTGGCAACGACCGCGAAGAGCTTCGGCATGGACATGCAACTGGTGTCGCCCGAAGAGGTCAGGCGCATGTGGCCGCTGATGGAGGTCTCGGACCTCGTGGGCGCTTCATGGCTGCCGACCGACGGCCAGGCGAGCCCGTCCGACATCACCCAGTCGCTCGCCAAGGGCGCGCGCATGCATGGCGCCAAGCTGTTCGAGAACGTGCGCGTGACCGGCTTCGAAATGAAGGACGGCCGCATCCTGAAGGTAAAAACCGACCAGGGCGACATTTCCTGCGACAAGGTGGTGAACTGCGCCGGGCAGTGGGCGCGGCAGGTTGGCGCCATGGCCGGCATCAACGTACCGCTGCAGCCGGTGAAGCACCAGTACATCATCACCGAGAAGCTGCCGGGTCTCGCCACCGACGCGCCGACCATCCGCGACCCCGACCGGCGCACCTACTTCAAGGAAGAGGTCGGCGGGCTGGTGATGGGCGGCTACGAGCCGAACCCGCAGGGCTGGACGACCGGCGACGTGCCCAACGACTGGGAGTTCCGACTGTTCGACGACGATTTTGATCACTTCGAGCAGCACATGGTGCAGGCGATCGAGCGCGTGCCGTCGCTCGCCAATGTCGGCGTCAAGCAGATGATCAACGGCCCGGAGAGCTTTACGCCCGACGGCAACTTCATCCTCGGCTCGGCCCCGGAATGCTCGAACATGTTCGTCGGCGCCGGCTTCAACGCCTTCGGCATCGCCTCGGGCGGCGGGGCCGGCTGGGTGCTGGCGCAGTGGGTGGTCGATGGCGAGGCGCCGCTGGACCTCTGGGTGGTCGACATCAGGCGCTTCTCGGGCCTGCACCGCGACCGGCAGTGGGTGTCGGACCGCACGCTGGAGGCCTACGGCAAGCACTACACGATCGGCTATCCGCACGAGGAATACGAGAGCGGCCGGCCCTACATCGTCTCGCCGCTCTATGAGCGGCTGAAGAAGCACCGCGCGGTGTTCGGCTCCAAGCTCGGATGGGAACGGCCCAATTGGTTCGCGCCGGAGGGCATGGAGGCCAGGGACGTCTACGCCATGGGCCGGCAGAACTGGTTCGAGCCGGTGGGCGACGAGCACCGGCACGTGCGCGAGGCGGTAGGCGTGTTCGACCAGTCGTCCTTCGCCAAATACGAGATATCAGGCAAGGACTCGCAAAAGGCGCTCGACTTCATCTGCGCCAACGATGTGTCGAAGCCGGCGGGCCGGCTGACCTATACGCAGTTGCTCAACACGCGCGGCGGCATCGAGGCCGACCTCACCGTGGCGCGGCTTGCGGACGAGAAATTCTACATCGTCACCGGCACCGGCTTCCGCACCCACGACGTCGCCTGGATCAGCGACCACATTCCTTCGGGGCTGGATGCCAAGCTTGTCGACGTGACCGAGCAGTTCGGCACGTTGTCGCTGATGGGGCCGAACGCGCGGAAGGTGCTCGAAGCGGTCACCACGGCCGACGTCTCCAACGCTGCCTTCCCCTTCGGCCACGTGCGCGAGATCGAGATCGCCGGCGCGACCGTCCGGGCGCTGCGCGTCACCTATGTCGGCGAGCTCGGCTGGGAGTTGCATGTACCCATAGCTGCGACCGGCGAGGTGTTCGATGCGCTGATGGCGGCCGGAAAACCTCATGGCATCCGCCCCGTCGGCTATCGTGCGCTGGAGTCGCTGCGGCTCGAAAAGGGCTACCGCGCCTGGGGCTCCGATATCACCCCCAACGACACGCCGTTCGAGGCAGGTCTCGGCTGGGCCGTGAAGCTGAAAAAGGACACCGACTTCCTCGGCCGCAAGGCGCTGGAGAAGCTTGGCAACGCGCCGATGACCAAGCGGCTCGCCTGCTTTACGGTCGCCGACAGGAGCGTGGTGCTGGTCGGGCGCGAGACGATCCTGCGCGACGCCCAGCCGGTCGGCTACCTGACCAGCGGCGGCTATGGCTACACGGTCGGCAAGAACATCGGCTTCGGCTACGTCCGCAATGCGGGCGGCGTCGACGACGCCTTCCTGACCGGCGGCCGCTACGAACTGGTGGTCGCGACGGAGCGGGTTGCCGCCGAAATCCATCTCGAACCGCTCCATGACCCGGCCGCAGCGAGGGTCAAGGCCTGATCATCCGCCAAAAAGCCATGATCTGCCCTATCAAGGCTTCATCTAGGGCGGGCTCGAGACGAGGACTTGATCATGGCGATACGGATGACCGGCGCAGCATTGCGCGCAATCGCACTGGGCGGCCTGCTTGCACTCGCTGCCTGCCAGACGGGATCGAAAATTGCCGGCGAAGGCTCGGGCGCCTCTCAGTCGGGCGTCGCCTACATGCAGGCGGCACGCGCGGAGTATGGCCTGCCGCCGCTGCGCCCCGACGCGACGCTCGAGGCCGCAGCCCTGCAACAGGCCAAGTACATGGCCAGCGCCGGCAGGATGTCGCACACCACGAGTTGGGGCCGTGACTTCGCCACCCGCATGCGGGAGGGCGGCGTCAACGGCAGGGCGGCCGAGAACATCGCCTTCGGCGGAATGGATACCGCCAAGGTGTTTTCCATGTGGATGAATTCCCCGGGCCACCGCCGCAACATGCTGAACCCGGCCTACAGCAAGTTCGGTCTCGCCTACGTCCGCGAGGGCGGCGGCGACCGGCGCTACTGGGCGCTCGTTCTGGGCAACTAGCCCCACCGGCTTAAAGCAGTTCCGCATCCTCGATGAGATACCCCCACCGGTGGGGGTACTGGTGAAAGGCTGCCTCAGTGCACGCTGGTGGGCACGGTCTCCGGCTCGGCCTTGTCCACCACCTTCTGGCGATGGAAGATGAACAGGCCCGCAAACACGATGATGCCGGAGCCGACGAGGATCTGCGTATCGGGATAGTCGCCGAAGAAGGCGATGCCGAACACGACAGCCCAGATGAGCAAGGTATATTGCAGCGGCGCGAGCAGCGATGCGGGCGCGAGCTTTAGCGCGCGCGTGATCATCAGATGGGCCGCGCAGGCGACCACGCCCAACAGGAGCATGGCCGACCAATCTACCGCCGGGGCCGGCCGCCAGTCGGCGACGGACATGACGCCGCCCATGAGGAGCGCGCCAATGGTCTGCCAGGTGACCAGCGTGGTGTCGCTGGTGGCGCGCAGCTTGCGGCTGAGGATCAGCGTGATCGCGAAGGACAGGCTGCCGACGACGGCGAACAGCGACGCCCAGGACAGCGACGCCGAGGACGGCCGGAGCGCAATGACCACACCGCAGAAGCCAAGAATGATGGCGAGCCAGCGGCGCCAACCGACCTTCTCGCCCAGGAAGAAGTGCGAAAGTGCCGCGATGTAGATCGGCCCGGCCATGTAGAACGTCATCACGTCAGCGAGCGGCAGATAGGCGACCGCCGCGTAGAAGAAGGCGGTATCGGCGGTGGCGAGCACGACGCGCAGCACCTGGAGGCCGGGGCGCTCGATCTCCACAAGCGGTCCCAGGCCCTGCTTGACGATCATCGGACCCAGGATGACGAACGCGCCGATGGATCGGATGAGAAGCACCTGGCCGACGGAGTAATTCTCGACCAGCCATTTGCCCATCGCGTCGTTGAGCGCGAACATGAAGTCGCCCAGGAGCATCAGCAGGACGCCCGCGAGGACGAGATTGCTCTTGGGGAGCGCAAGGGCTTGGCGGAAGGTCATTGGCAAGGGATCCGTCGGGCCGACGGGCCCGGATGGCGCCTATCTATGTCCGGACTTCAGCCAAAGCGAGCGATAAGTGCACTGGCCCATGCGTTTCTACGTCACGGCTCATCGCCTGGGGGCAACTATAACGGGGTGATAGACCACGATCGGCCGGTCCCAGCCGTCGAAATCATTGCGCTGGCGCCATTCGGCCCGGCGATCGAGGTCGATCCGCTGCATACACTCGGCGAAGGCGTCGTTGCGCTTGGTGAAGCCGTAGGAGCGGCATTTCTCTTCGTCGAGCGCACGTTGTTCCTCGGCCGAGACGCAACCGGCAAGCAGCGTCGCCATGAAGAGCAAAGAAACTGTCCTGATCTTCATGGCCATGCCCTCCGCCGCACCGGAATCTGGAGTTCTATTGTAAGCTTTTCATGCCGCACAGAAAAGCGGGCACGCAAATGCTTCAGTTCGACTGCGGCGGCACGACGTGCCGGCGGTTGATCGTCGCCGGACGGCCCTTGATCGACAGCGCCGTGTCGCGCTTCGGGCGCTCGGCGACGACCTTGCCCTTGGCAACGACGCAGAGCCTCTCGGCGCGCAGGCGCACCGCCTCGATCGGATTGCCGGCGTCGAGCACGACGAGGCTCGCCGTCTTGCCGACTTCGAGGCCGAGATGGTCGAGGCCCATGATCTCGGCATTGACCTTCGTGACCATGTCGAAGCAGCGGCGCATGTCGGCGGGCGAGGACATCTGGGCGACGTGCAGGCCCATGAAGGCGACGTCGAGCATGTCGGCGGTGCCGAGCGAATACCACGGGTCGAGAACGCAGTCCTGGCCCCAGCCGACGCGGATGCCGGCCTTCAGCATCTCCGGCACGCGCGTCATGCCGCGGCGCTTGGGATAGGTGTCGTGGCGTCCCTGCAGCATGATGTTGATCAGCGGATTGGGGATCGCCGAAACACCTGCTTCGGCGATCAGCGGCAGGAGCTTGGAGACGTAATAGTTGTCCATCGAATGCATGGACGTGAGGTGCGAGCCGGCCACCCTGCCCTGCAGGCCCAGACGCTGGGTCTCATAGGCGAGTTGCTCGATATGGCGCGACAGCGGATCGTCGGTCTCGTCGCAATGCAGGTCGACCATCAAGCCGCGTTCGGCGGCTATCTCGCACAGTTCGGTCACCGAACGTGTGCCGTCGGCCATGGTACGCTCAAAATGCGGAATGCCGCCGACGATATCCACACCCATGTCGAGGGCGCGAATGGTGTTCTCGCGCGCATTGGGCGAGCGGTAGAGGCCGTCCTGCGGGAAGGCGACGAGCTGCAGGTCGATGTAGGGCGCGATCTCCTTCTTGACCTCGAGCAGGGCTTCGACCGCAAGCAGCCGGTCGTCGCAAGTGTCGACATGGGTGCGGATGGCGAGCAGGCCCATCGACACGGCCCAGTCGCAATAGGCGAGCGCGCGCTCCTTCACCGCCTCGTGGGTGAGCAGCGGCTTGAGCTCGCCCCAGAGCGCGATGCCCTCGAGCAGCGTGCCCGAGGCGTTGATGCGCGGCAGGCCGTAGGACAGCGTCGCGTCCATGTGGAAATGCGGGTCGACGAATGGCTGCGAGACGAGGTTGCCCGAGGCGTCGACGACACGGGACGCGGCAGCATCGATCCTGGGTTCGATCGCGGCGATCCTGTCGCCCTTGATGCCGATGTCGGCAACGGTTCCATCGGGCAGCGTGCCGCCCTTGACGATCAGGTCGAAGCTCATCTTTCGCCTTTCTGGTAAGGTATCATCAGCGCCTTGGGATAGGTGGCACGGCGAGCCACCAGTATCAGCGCAAGGATGGACAGGGCATAGGGCATCATCAGGAAGACCTGATAGGGCACGATGCCGCCCGAAATCTGCTGCAGGCGCACCTGGTAGGCGTCGAATGCAGCGAAGAGGATGGCTCCGAGCAGCGCCTTGCCGGGCCGCCACGAGCCGAACACGACGAGCGCGATGCAGATCCAGCCGCGGCCATTGATCATCTCGAAGAAGAACGAGTTGAAGGCCGACATTGTGAGGAACGCGCCGCCGACGGCCATCAGCGCACTGCCGACGACGACGGCCCCCATGCGGATGCCGGTAACGGAGATTCCTTGCGCCTCGACCGCGGAGGGGTTCTCGCCGGCGGCCCGGACGGCGAGGCCGAGCGGCGTGCGGTACAGAACCCAGGCGACGACGGCAACGGTCACGAAGGCCAGATACGTCAGCGGCGTCTGCGAGAACAGCGCCTCGCCGAGCACGGGAATCTTCGACAAGCCCGGAATCGGCAGCGGCTGGAATGGCTCGATCTTGGGCGGCGAGGTCACTTCGGGCAACGCCAGGCGATAGGTGAAATAGGTCAGGCTGGTGGCAAGCAGCGTGACACCGATGCCGACGACGTGCTGCGAGAGCCCCAGCGGCACCGTCAGCGTCGCGTGCAGCAGGCCGAACATGCCGCCCGCGAGGGCAGCCACCAGAACGCCGGTCCAGAGGTCGCCGCCGGCGTAGACGGTGAACCAGCCGGCAAAGGCGCCCGCGGTCATGATGCCCTCGATGCCGAGATTGAGCACGCCGGCGCGCTCGCAGATCAGCTCGCCCATGGTGGCGAAGATCAGCGGCGAAGCGATGCGGATGGCGGCGACCCAGAAGGAGGCGGTGAAGAGGATTTCAAGCGCGTCCATGGTCACCTCCACCTCACCCTGAACCGCGTCAGCAGGATCGCCACCACCATGGTCAGCAGCGACGTGGCCACCATGACGTCGGCGATGTAGCTCGGCACCTTGGCGACACGGCTCATGGCGTCGGCGCCGACGAAGATGCCGGCGACGAAGATGGCGGAGGCGATGACGCCGAGCGGGTTCAGCATCGCCAGCATGGCGACGACGATGCCCGAATAGCCGTAGCCCGGCGAAAGGTCGAGGGTGAGGTTGCCCTTAAGGCCCGACACTTCGGAGAAACCGGCGAGTGCCGCCAGTCCGCCGGAAAGCAGCGCGGTCTTCATCAGCACGCGGTTTACCGGGATGCCGACGAAGCGCGCGCCTTCGGGGTTGTGGCCGACGGCGCGCATCTCATAGCCGAGCACGGTCTTCTTCATGATGACCCAGACGACGATGGCCGAGACGATGGCGATGACGAAGCCGTAGTGCAGGCGCTTGCCCTGGATGATGCGCGGCAGCTGCGCGTCGGCGATGACCTTCTGCGACTGCGGCCAACCGAGGCCCATCGGGTCCTTGAGCACGCCCTCGAGCAACATCGACACGAACAGCAGCACGATGAAGTTGAGCAGCAGCGTGGTGACCACCTCGTCGACGCCGAAGCGCGTCTTGAGCACGGCCGGCCCGAGTAGCAGCAGCCCGCCTGCCAGCATCACCACGATCATGATGGCGGGAATGAGGATCGGCGCCGGCAGCGGAAGAGCGCCCGTGCCGAGCACGACGGTGACGACGCCGCCGATGTAGAGCTGCGCTTCGGCGCCGATGTTCCAGAGCTTGGCGCGGAAGGCGACCGCCACGGCGAGGCCTGTGAAGATCAGCGGGGTGGCACGGGTCAGCGTTTCGAAGAGTGCGAACTGCGAGCCCGCAGCGCCCTTGGCAACAAGATAGAACACCGAAAGCGGCGAGGCCCCGGCCGCAAGCACCAGCAACGAGGTGAACAGCAGCGTCGCCGCGATGGCTGCAATCGGGAACAGCAGGGTGACGCCGATCGAGGGTGCGGGTTTCGGCTCAAGCCGCATGATCGCTGCGCTCCTCGCCGTGTCCGGCCATCAATTCCCCCAGTTCGCGAATGGATCTTTCGCCACGCGCGGAAGGCGGCGAGAGCCGTCCCTTCGACATCACGACGATGCGGTCGGATAGGGCCAGGATTTCCTCCAGGTCCTCGGAGATCAGCAGGATCGCTGCCCCCCGTTCGCGCGCCGCAAGCAGCATGCGATGCACATAGGCGACCGCCCCGACATCGAGGCCGCGCGTCGGCTGGCTGGCGAGAATGACGGCCGGTTCCGGATCGAGCGCGCGGCCGAGGATCAGCTTCTGCATGTTTCCGCCCGACAACAGACGGATGCGCGCCTCCGGCGACGGACATTTGACGTCGTAGTCGGCGATGATCTCTTCGGCGAAACGGCGAGCGGCCTTCCAGTCGAGGAAGCCCATTCGGCTGAAGCGCGAACTGCCATAGAGTTCGGCGATCACGTTCTCGGTGACGCTCATGTCGCCGATGGTGCCGACGGCGTGGCGGTCCTCCGGGATGCGTGCGATGCCATGGCCGAGGGCTGCACGCGGAGACCAATCCCCGACCGCCTGGCCGGCAATGGATATGCGGCCGCCGGTCGGGCGCTGGGTGCCGGCGATGAGTGCGGCAAGTGCCGCCTGGCCGTTTCCGGAAACGCCGGCGAGGCCGGTGATCTCGCCGGCACGCAGCGTCAGCGAAACTTCGTCGAGGCCCGCGCCATTGTGGCGCGCCGTGGAGACGCCGTCGAGCACGAGCAGCGGTTCGCCCGCATGAACCGGCGTCACTTCGGCCGGCTTGACCTCCTGCCCGACCATGAGTGCTGCCAGTTCCTTGCGGTCGGTCGAATTCGTTTCGCGCTCGCCCGAAAGGCGGCCCGACCGCAGCACCAGGACACGGTCGCTAACCGCCATCACCTCGTGCAGCTTGTGCGAGATGAAGATGATCGAAAGGCCCTTGGCGACCAGCAGCTTCAACGTGCGGAACAGCGCATCCGTCTCGGCCGGGGTCAGCACCGCGGTCGGCTCATCGAGGATCAGGATGCGGGCGTCGCGGTAGAGCGCCTTCAGGATCTCGACACGCTGGCGCTCGCCGACCGAGAGTGTGGAGACGGTGGCGGCCGGATCGACGGACAGGCCGAAATCGGCGGCGAGCCGTTCGATACGCTCCCGCGCCGCCGCACGATCGAGACGCGGGCGCCACAGGCTCTGGGTGCCGAGCGCGATGTTCTCCAAGACCGTCATGTTGTCGGCGAGGGTGAAATGCTGGTGCACCATGCCGATGCCGGCATCCAGCGCCGCACGTGGATCGCCCGGCGGCAACTGCTTGCCGAACGCCTCCACCATCCCCTCGTCGGCGACATAGTGGCCGAAGAGGATGTTCATCAGCGTGGTCTTGCCAGCGCCGTTCTCGCCCAGCAGCGCGATCACCTCGCCGCGCCCGAGTTCGAAAGAAATGGCGTCGTTGGCCACGAGCGGACCGAAACGCTTGGTGATGCCGGAGAGGCGGAGGACTGTGTTGGTCACGTTGACGATCGGGAGCGACGTTGCGGACAGGGATCCTCTCCCCGTTCACGGGGAGAGGATGGCGGCAGCTAGGTGAGGGGCAGCGCAAGCCATCGAAGTTGGCTCCGCCCCTCATCCGGCCCTTCGGGCCACCTTCTCCCCGTGAACGGGGAGAAGGAAAAAGTGCTAGCTCGACTTCGGCTCGGCGTCGTTGATCTCGACGGTGAAGGAGCCGTCCTTGATGGCCTTTTCCTTCTCGGCGACCTTGGCCTTGATCTCGTCCGGCACCTTGCTCTCGAAGGTGCCCAGCGGCGCCAGCGACGAGCCACCATTCTTCATGAACGAGTAGACGCCGTAGTCGTCGGCCTTGAACGTGCCGGCCTTGACCTCGGCAATCGCCTTGTCGAGGGTCGGCTCGAAATGCCAGAGCGCCGAGGCAACGACGGTCTCGGGATAGTCGGCCTGGGTGTCGATGACGTTGCCGATGGCCAGTACCTTGCGCTCCTTGGCCGCGTCCGAAACGCCGAAGCGCTCGGCGTAAAGCAGGTCCGCGCCACCGTCGATCTGGGCGAATGCCGTTTCCTTGGCCTTGGGCGGGTCGAACCAGGAGCCGATGAACGCGACCTGGAACTTGGTGTCGGGCGCGACTTCCTTCACGCCGGCCATGAAGGCGTTCATCAGGCGGTTGACCTCGGGGATAGGATAGCCGCCGACCATGCCGATGTTCTTCGACTTGCTCATCGCGCCGGCAACGAGACCGGACAGGTAGGACGCATCCTGGATGTAGTTGTCGAACACCGCGAAGTTGGGCACGGCGGCGTCCGGCTTGAAGCTGGAGCCCATCAGGAAGGCGACGTCCGGATAGTCCTTGGCGACGGTGCGGGCGGCGTCCTCCACGCCGAACACCTCGCCGAGGATCAGCTTGTAGCCGGCCTCGGCATACTCACGCATGACGCGCTCGTAGTCGTTGTTGGCGGTATTCTCGGAGTAGACGTACTCGATGTCGCCGCGATCCTTGGCCGCATTGGCCGCCTTGTGAATTCGGCTCACCCACTGTTGCTCCACGGGCACAGTGTAGACGGCGGCAACCTTGAGCGGTTCGGCGGCGAAGAGCCGCACGGGCAGGCCCGCGGCGGCAACCGCGGCGGACGCACCCGCCGCCTTGAGCAGGGTACGGCGGGACAAGCCTAAGCTGCTGGAAATTCTGTGCATTCGTTCCACCTCTGGCTGGAGTCGTGTTGACTGCGATGGCGTCTTTTTATCGATTGGTCAACGGTAAGCGAAATCGCATATAGCGGCAATCGGCTGCGGCACGCCTGTCCACCGGGTCTTCACAATCTGCGACCGAACGTCCAAGAGCAGGGCAAGACCGGTTCCACTTCCTTCGCGGGTGCATTATATAGGCCCTCGCGGGGGGAGGCGGCCCAAGGGACCCATTGTTTTGTTTCGATTTTATCGCCCGACGCAGAATCATCGCCTGATCTGGAGGCTGGTGCGCGAGTCATTCCGCCGGCACGCCTTCGGCTATGCGATCTCTATTTCAGCCATGCTCGTGGTCGCCGGAATGACGGCGGCCAGCGCCTGGATCATGAAGGACATCACCAACGAATTCGCGGTCGGCAAGGACATCAACCGTGTCTACCAGATCGCCGCGATGGTGGCCGGCATCTTCATCGTCAAGGGGCTGGCGACCTTCCTGCAAAGCCTGTACCTCAGCCGGGTCGGCAACGCCATCATCGCCGAGCGCCAGCGCAAGATCTACGACCGCATTCTCGCCCAGGGCATCTCCTTCTACCATTCGATCCCTTCGGCCGACCTGATCACCCGCGTCACCCATAACGCGCAGGCGGCGCGCGCCGTGCTCGACCTGATCGTCACCGCCTATGTGCGCGACCTGTTCACCCTCATCGGCCTCGTCGCGGTGATGGTGATCCAGCAGCCGATGCTGTCGCTCGTGGCCTTCATCGTCGGCCCAATCGCCATCTACGGCGTCAACCTGATCCTGCGCCGCGTGCGCAAGATCATGGAGGCGGAATTCCTGTCGCTGGCACAGATCGTGCAGGTGATGCAGGAGACCACGATCGGCGTGCGCATCGTGAAGTCCTTCAACCTTGAATCGCTGATGCGCAGCCGCATGCACCGCGCCGTCTCGGACGTTGAGCGCCGTGCAAACACGATCGCAGCGCTCGAGGCGGGCACCAGCCCGATCATGGAGACGCTCGCGGGTCTCGCGATCGCCGGCGTCGTTCTGGTCAGCGGGTTCCTCGTCGTACAGGGCGGCCAGACGCCCGGCTCGATCATGGCCTTCATCACCGCTCTGCTGCTCGCCTATGAACCCGCCAAGCGCCTTGCGCGCATGCGCGTCTCGCTGGAAAGCGGCCTCGTCGGCGTGCGCATGATGTTCGAGCTGGCCGACCGCCCGCTGACGCTGGCCGAACGGCCGGGCGCGGTGCCGCTGACCGAGGGCCCCGGCCTGATCAAGCTCAAGGACGTCAACTTCTCCTACAAGGACGGCGAACCGGTGCTCTGCGACCTCGACCTGACCTTCCCGCCCGGCAAGATGACGGCGCTGGTCGGCCCGTCGGGCAGCGGCAAGTCGACGGTCATGAACCTGATCATGCGCATGTACGACCCCGACAGCGGCGAGGTGCTGTTCGACGGCCAGGACATCTCGCATGCGACACTGCACTCGCTGCGCAACCGCATCGCCTATGTCAGCCAGGACACCTTCCTGTTCGCCGGCAGCATCATGCACAACATCAGGCTTGGCCGCGAAGGCGCCAGCGACGAGGAAGTCATCGCCGCAGCCAAGGCAGCCAACGCGCATGACTTCATCTCCGCCCTGCCAAGAGGCTACGAAACCGACGTCGGCGAGAACGGTGCCTTCCTGTCGGGCGGCCAGAAGCAGCGCCTGTCGATCGCGCGCGCCATCCTGCGCAATGCCGACGTGCTGCTGCTCGACGAGGCCACCAGCGCGCTCGACGCGGAATCGGAAGCCCTGTTCCGCGATGCACTGGAAACGCTTTCGGAAGGACGCACGACGATCGCCATCGCGCACCGTCTGTCGACCGTGCACCAGGCCGACAACATCGTCGTCATGGACAAGGGTAAGGTGGCCGAACAGGGCCGCCACTCGGACCTGCTGGAGCATGGCGGCCTGTACCGCAAGCTCTACGAATACCAGCTGATGCGCTGAGCAGCGCCGGCGGTCGCCTGGCCTGTCCCGTTCATGCGCGGTTAATCGACGCGCATGAACACGCCCTTCGTGTTCAGATATTCGTCCAGTTGCTCGGCGCCACCCTCGCGGCCGTAGCCGCTCATCTTGTAGCCGCCGAACGGTACTGCCGGGTCGATGGCGTGGTAGGTGTTGACCCAGACGGACCCCGCCCGTAGCCGACGCGACAATTGGTGCGCGGTCGACAGGTCGCGCGTGAAGACACCGGCCGCGAGCCCGTAGGGCGTGTCGTTGGCGCGCCTCACCACCTCATCCAGCGCATCGAACGGCAGCGCCGAGATCACCGGGCCGAAGATTTCCTCGCGGGCGATGCGCATGCCGTCGGACACCCCCGCAAAGACCGTCGGCGCGACGAAGTTGCCGGCGGCGAGCGCCCCTTCGACCAGCCGAGCGCCACCGGCGACGAGACGGGCGCCCTCCTCCGACCCCGCGCGCAGGTAGCCTTCGACGCGTTCGAGCTGACGCGGCGAGATCAGCGGGCCGATTTCGGTTTCCGGGTCGATGCCGTTGCCTATGCGCAGGCCGCCGGCATAGGCGGCGAGCCGCTCCACGAACTCGTCGTGGATGCTTCGCTCCACGAACAGGCGCGAGCCGGCGATGCAGATCTGGCCGGAATTGGCGAAGACCGACATGGCGGCGACCGGTACCGCCCGCTCGAGGTCGGCATCGGCGCAGACGATGACCGGCGACTTGCCGCCGAGTTCGAGCGAGACGCGCTTGAGGTTGCCCGCGGAGGCCCGCACGATGCTCTGGCCAGTCGCGGTGGATCCGGTGAAGACGATCTTGTCTACACCCATATGCCCGGCCAGCGGCGCGCCGGCTTCCATGCCGGTTCCAGTCACGACATTGACGACGCCGTCGGGCACCCCGGCCTCGGCCATGAGTTCAGCGATCAGCAGCGGCGTCAGCGGCGCCTCCTCGGAGGGCTTGAGCACGACGGTGCAGCCGGTGGCGAGCGCTGGGCCGATCTTCCACACGGAAGCCGCGGTCGGCGCATTCCACGGAATGATGGCGCCCACGACGCCGACCGGCTCCTTGCGCGTGTAGGAGACGATGTCGCCCGGCAGGGAGTTCTCGATGGTCTGACCATGGATGGCAGTCGCCATGCCGGCATAGAAGCGCAGCATGCCGAGCACCCGGTTGGCGTTGGCGCGCGCCCGGACGATGGGCAGCCCCATGTCGGTGGTGTCCGACAGGCAGATCTCCTCCCAGTGGCGCTCGAACAGCTCGGCGATGCGCAGCAATAGCTTCTGGCGCTCGTGTGGATTGAAGCGGCTCCAGGGTCCCTCGAAAGCCGCCCGCGCTGCAACAACTGCACGGTCGACGTCGTCCCTGCCCGCACGGGGAACCGTAGCGATGATCTCGCCCGTCGCCGGGTTGCGTGTTTCGAAGCGTCCTCCGGAGGCCGCATCGACCCACCGGCCGCCGATGAACATCTGGCGGTGCCTGCCGTCGAGCGGACGGCGCATTGCCCTCGGTGTCGGGACGTTGGTCATCTTTTTCGCTCCTCGCGCCGGCAGGGCAGTCTCGTTGCTCGATCTTCGAAGCCTAGGCCGTGAGGCGGCGGGCATTCAAGCCTGTCACGTACCGCCATGGGTTGCATTTCAAACATGGAGAGCAACAAGAGCTTCGACATAAGCAAACTGCTATACTTTACAACAACTGGAACTGTTGTGTGGCCTCGCAACCACATCTTCATCCAAACATTCGGCCAATCCCACGGCGCGATTGACACACTCACCCGCCAATCTAAACTCCCGGTTGCACGATCGAGGGGGTACACATGAAAATTCTGCTGCTGGCGGGGGTTTCGGCACTGGTCCTGTCGCTTGGTCTGGCGCGGGCGCATGCCGCCGATCCGGCCGCCGTTGACGATCCGGTCCGGGCCGAGGACCTCTGGTATGTCTCATTGTTCGGCGGAGCCAGCTTTCCCTCCGGCTTGGAGACCGAAAGATCGGGAGTCCAGTTCGATCCAGATCTCGATACCGGCTTCCTGGTCGGCGCCACGGTGGGCCGCAGGATCAATGACGCGTTCCGGGTTGAGGCCGAACTCTCCTATGCGCGTTACAAGACGGACCGGGTCAACTACAGCAACGGCAGCTACGATCTTGCCGGCGGAGACCTTTCCGCGACATATCTGCTCGCCAATGTCTGGGCCGACATCACACGCCTCGGCGAGGCGAGCGTGTATGTCGGCGGCGGCCTGGGCGCCGCCTATGTCGACGGCGACATCTACTTCAGCGATCCCAGTTCACTCGGCTACGGCAGCAGCGAATGGGGTTTCGCCGGACAGTTGGGCGCAGGCGTGACATACGCGGTCGCGCAGAATGTCGATCTCGACTTCGGCTATCGCTTCAAGGCGGTCACCGGCCTGGATTTCCAAGACCGCATGGGCGGTGCCGACTTCGCGGATGGCGACCTCTATACGCATAACCTGCAGTTCGGCGTGACGGCGCGTTTCTAGCCGGACCGTCGAAACTCTCCTCATCCCTGGCGTTGATTTTCCGCACGAGGCGTCTTGTTGCACAAGGCGCCTCGTCGCATCTGCTTGCCCCGTTCGACCCGACGGGTGCCGAGAGCCCAAGGTGACGTGAACACACGCGCTCCAGCCAATTGTTGCAGAATTCTTGCAATAAATATATTTGGTTATTAGAAATAGAAAGAAAACGTCAATAGCAATACATATATCAATTTCAGTATTTGACTCGACTCGACAAATTCGCTCTAAACTCGACTGTCGATCGAGGAATTTTACATGAAGTCATACATTCTTTGCGGCATTTCTGGACTTATGCTCCTTTCAACCGTTGCTGTTGCACAGGCTGCCGATCCGATTTCGACAGCCCCCCGGCCCGAAGACCTCTGGTATGTGTCCCTTTTTGGTGGTGCGAGCTTCCCTCGCGAGGTCAGGACGACCAGGATGGGCCACTACGAAAACTATCCGGTCGAATTGGACCTCCGTAACGGCTTTCTGATCGGCGCCACGCTGGGCCGGAAGATCAACGACGCCGTCCGCGTCGAGGGCGAACTGTCGTACTCGCGCTACAAGGCGCGCGCTTCCACTTACAACAACCGCCCGGCTTCCGAGGCAACAGGCAAGCTGTCGGCGACATACTTGCTTGGAAACGTCTGGGTCGATCTCGCCAGGATCGGGCAGGCCAGGGTCTATGCGGGAGGTGGCCTTGGCGGAGCTTATGTGACGGCGCGCACGTCATTCCCGGAGGGCGGCTACGGTAAAGGCAAGACAAGAGCCGCCGGGCAACTGGGCGCAGGCGTGACCTTCCCTATCGCCAAGAACTTCGAGGTCGATTTCGGATATCGGCTCAAAGGCGTGACCAAGGTGGACTTCAAGGACACCCAGGGCGGCGAGCCATTTATTGGGGGTAAGCTGATCACCCACAATCTGCAATTCGGACTGACCGCCAAATTCTGATCGCGAGATCGCTGACACGTTTGCGCACGTTTGCGGCCCTGTGCCTTTCGCTCAGGGCCGCTTGCGTTTTAGATGAGGCCGAGGGGAGTTTTCGTCCATGCCGCTGATGCCGCGCAAGCAGCCCTTTGCCGATCCCGCGCAAACTCCGGCGCCAATGCCGACTGCTGCGTCCGGCGAGCCGGTCGATAGAACGCTGCAGCGCGGCATAGACCTGCAGCGGCAAGGCCGCTTCCGCGAGGCGGAATTCTGCTACCAGACGGTGCTGCGCCAGCAGCCGAAGAACGCCATGGCGCTGAACCTGATGGGCACGCTGGCGATCGAGGCGAAGCAAGAAGCGATTGCCATCGACTACATGGAGAAGGCGGTCAAGCTCGACCCCGACAACGCCATCTTCCGCAACAATCTCGGCAACGCCTACAACGTCAAGGGCGACGTCGAGAAAGCCCGCAAGCATCTAAGGAAGGCCGTCGAACTGGACGGCCGCCTGGTCGAGGCGCTGTGCAATCTCGGCCACTCCTATCGCGCCGAACTCAAGGGCGACATCGCCGAGGGTTTCTATCGTCGGGCGCTCGAGGTCGACCCACGCTCGCTGGCCGCACTCAACGGGATGGGCGATGTCCTGATCGAGATCGGGAGGCCCGCCGACGCAGTCGGCTGTTTCGAGCAGGCACTGGCGATCGACAAGGCCAGCGTAGAGGCGCTGGCCGGCCTTGCCCAGGTGCGCAAGGCGCCGAAGGGCGACCCGACGCTCGCGCTCGTTCATGCTCGGCTCGACCTGCCCTACACGAGCAATACGGACCGCGTGATCCTGCATCACGCGGCTGGCAAGATACTGAACGACCAGGGCGAATATCCTGCCGCCATCCGCCACTTTGCCCGGGCCAAGACCATCTCCGGCAACGACTTCGACATTGCGCGCCACAGCGAGCTCTACGACAGTTTCATCGAGCACTTCGATGCCGATTTCTTCGCCGAGCGCCGATCCCTCGGCGATCTCTCGGAGCGGCCGGTATTCATCGTCGGCATGCCGCGCTCGGGCACGACGCTGACGGAACAGATCTGTGCGAGCCACCCGAAGGTTCATGGCGCCGGCGAATTGTCGATGATCCGGGGGCTGGCCGCCGAACTCGACTTCGACAAGCTCGACCCGACGGCCTTCGTCAAGGCGATGCGTTCCTTGAAGCCTGCAAAGGCGAAGGAGTTGGGCGCAAGATTCCTGAGCTACCTAAGGCTGCGCGACGGCAAGGCATTGCGGGTCATCGACAAGATGCCGCATAACTACGAGCTCCTTGCACTCATCAGCCTGATCCTGCCCAATGCGCGCATCGTCCACTGCCGGCGCGATGCCATGGACAATTGCGTCTCATGCTTCACACACAATTTCTCCGAGGCGCACGGCTACAATGCCGACCTGACGAAGCTTGGACTCTACTACCGGCAATACGATCGGCTGATGCGGCATTGGGCCAACGTCATCCCGCTCAGGATGCATGACATGCCCTATGAGGAGACGGTCGCGGATCTCGATGCCCGCGCCCGCGCGCTGATCGGCTTCCTCGGTCTGGAGTGGGACGATAGATGCCTGCGCTTCCACGAGACGGAACGCACGGTCAAGACGCCGAGCCGCTGGCAGGTGCGCCAGCCGATCTACGCATCTTCGGTCAAGCGCTGGAAGCTCTACGGCGAAGCGCTCGATCCGTTGCGCGAAGCGCTCGGGCCGCTGGCGTCGGAATAGAGGCAGTTGCTCAGCCGATTGCCGGCCGCTCGAAGTCGCCTGTGTTGCGGTCCATGACCCAGAGTTCGCCCGTCGAGATGTCGAACCAGGCGCCGAAGAGTTCCAGCTTGCCCTTCTGCTCGAGGATCTTCACGCATGGGAACGTGCGCAGATTGGCGATCGAGTAGCGGATCGAGATTCGTTCGAGAGCCGTCTGGCGCTCGGACTGGGTCATCATCGTGTTGCCGGAGACCGTTTCGGCGGCAGGTCCGACGAGGCTCATCCATTTGCCGATGAAGTCGCCGGGCGAAAGCGGGCTCGAGTTCGGATCGAGCGCCGAGCGGATGCCGCCGCAGCGGCCATGCCCCATGACGACGATGTTCTTGACCTTCAGCGCCTGCACCGCGAACTCCAGCGCGGCCGAGGTGGAGTGGAACTCGCCGTCCGGCGAATAGGGAGGCACCAGATTGGCGACGTTGCGGACGACGAACAGTTCACCCGGGCCCGCCTCGAAGATGGTTTCGGGTGCCGCGCGCGAATCGCAGCAGGCGATGACCATAGTCTCCGGGGTCTGGCCCTCTCGCGCCAGGGATCGATAATGATCCGTCTCGGCCGGATAGCGGCCGGTCATGAAGTTGCGGTAACCGGCGAGCAGTTTCTCGGGCAGGTGCAGCATGAGCTTGGCCTTAAACGGAAATGGTCCGCGCGGCAATGCAAAAGCACCGGCAGCGTCGATGCGCTTTACCTAAGGCGAGATTGCACTATTCTCTCAACCATCGGCGCTCGCCCGCCAAGCGCCGGCGAGGGTAAGAGTCGCATCTTCGGTTGCGACCCTTTGGCGGACGCCAAGGCACCCAAGCAAGGAGAGTGACATGCGCCTGCTCCTCTTAGCCCTATCAACGGCGGTGCTTTTGGCCGCTGCCGGTGCCGGCACGGTGGCGCCCGCCCGCGCGGCAGGCGAGGAATGCACCGGCGCCAACTGCCCGCAGCCGAGCGGACAAGGCGGCGGGAGGGATTGCGAGCGCCGGAAGGAAAATACGGTCAGCTAGGCTGCCGAGCGACCGCCCCTCACCAGCCGCCTCTGGCCGCGTCCCGTCGCGCCTGAGAACTCGCCTATAGCCAGCCTCCGGTGAAGCCGGCACGGCGCAAACCGGTGACCAGGGGCTGGCAGTTGCGCATGATGTTCCAGAGCAGCCCCGTTCGATAGTTCTCGATCATCAGGACGACCGGTCCCTGGTCGATACCGAAGTGATACGGGCTGACCCACCAGCCAGTGGGGCTGTCTTCCACCGCGAAAGTCCGGTTGAACGACGGCCTGAAGCCGTAGAGCTTGGTCATGTCCAGCTTCATCCGCGCGAAGTTCTGCACGGTCGGCACCACGATCTCCGGCGCGAAGGGCAAGGACGCGACGACCACCCAAGGCGAGATGGTGCCGTCGTCGGGACCGAAGGGTGCGCCTCTGGCAAGGTAGTCGTAGAATGTCCGCTCGACCCCATCCACCTCGCGCGTGATCCAGCCCGGTCCGTCGCTTGCGGTGAAGCCCCAGCAGTGCTCGCCATAGCCGACGAAATTCAGCGGGTTGCGGATCGCATATTCCTGCTGGACGAATGTCGCGTGGCGGCTGTTCTGGAAATAGTCGCTGTCGTGATCGCGCATGAAATCATCACGAATGCCGCGAAAATCCACCCACATATGGGACAATTGGTGGGTGAACAGCGGCCCGGAATGCAGCAATTCCCGACCGTAGATGTTCCGCCACTCGTAGCTTTCGGTGTAGGCGGCGTAGGATTCGGGCGGCAGCGGGTGGGTCGGCGAACCCAGGCCAAGCAGGTAGAGCAGCAGGCCCTCGTCGTAGCCGCGCCAGCGGTAGGGGATGAAACCGCTTTCCGGCCTCCAGCCATGAGTGAGGGTAAGCCCGTGGTCGCACGCCCAATTCCAGTCAGCCCGTTGGTAGAGTGCGTTGGCGAGTTGCCGGATTTCGATCTCGTCCGCGGTCTCACCATCGAAATAGGTGGCCACGGTCAACGTGCCGGCGAGCAGGAATGCGGTATCGATGGTCGAGAGTTCGCATTCCCAGACCCGGCGGCCCGTTTCTATGTCGAGGAAATGGTAGAAGAAGCCCTTGTAGCCGGATGCATCGGGCTCCGGTCCCTGCGGGCACTGGAGCAGGAACTGCAGCCGCTTGCGGGTTATCTTCGCCGCGAATTTGCGAATGATGATGCCGCGCTCGACGACGACGGGGATCGTCGCAAGCGCCATGCCGATGGCCGAGATGCTTGCCGGCGCATCCTCCTGGGTCTTGTCGCGCACGAGCCCGTTGTCGGGATTGGTGCAGTGCAGATAGTACAGCAGCGTCGTGAACTGCAGCCGAGCGAGATCCTGCTCGGTCGGCATTCGATCGAAGTCGGGATCAATCGAGAACATCCACGCTAACCAGGCATCGCAGCCGCCCTGTCGTCAGGCGTTATCCCCCTCGGTCGAAGTTCCTCGAGGCGCTTCGCCGGTAGCCCTGCCGCCCCATTTCCAGTCAACGATCGACGGCATGTCGTCGCCATGCTTCTCGATGTACTGGCGATGCTCGATGAGCTTGCCGTGGATCGCCTGCTTGAAGTAGGCGGCGCGGGAACCCAGTTGCGGCAGCCGGTCGATGACGTCCTCGACAAGATGGAAGCGATCCATCTGGTTCAGGACCACCATGTCGAAGGGTGTCGTCGTCGTGCCCTCCTCCTTGTAGCCCCGAACATGCAGGTTGCCGTGGTTGGTGCGCCTGTAGGTCAGCCGGTGGATCAGCCAGGGATAGCCGTGGAAAGCGAAGATGATCGGCTTGTCCTTGGTGAACAGCGCATCGAAATCGCGATCCGAAAGCCCGTGCGGGTGCTCTTTCTCCGGCTGCAGCTTCATCAGGTTCACGACGTTGATCACCCGCACCTTGAGCTCCGGCAGGTGCTCGCGGATCAGGTCGACGGCGGCGAGCGTCTCGAGCGTCGGGACGTCGCCGCAGCACGCCATGACGACATCGGGTTCGGTTCCCTTGTCGTTGCTGGCCCATTCCCAGATGCCCAGCCCCTCGGTGCAATGCTTGATGGCCTCGTCCATCGTCAGCCATTGCGGCGCGGGCTGCTTGCCGGCCACCACCACGTTGACGTAGTTGCGACTGCTCAGGCAGTGCGCGGTGACGGAAAGCAGCGTGTTGGCGTCGGCGGGCAGGTAGACGCGGATAACGTCGGCCTTCTTGTTCACCACGTGATCGATGAAGCCGGGGTCCTGATGGCTGAACCCGTTGTGGTCCTGCCGCCAGACATGCGAGCTCAGGAAATAGTTCAGCGAGGCGACCGGCCGCCGCCAGGGGATCTCGTTGCAAACCTTCAGCCATTTGGCGTGCTGGTTGAACATCGAGTCGATGATGTGGATGAAGGCTTCGTAGCACGAGAAGAAGCCGTGCCGGCCGGTGAGCAGGTAGCCCTCCAGCCACCCCTGGCACTGGTGCTCGCTGAGCACTTCCATCACCCGCCCATCCGGCGCGAGGTGATCGTCCTCCGGATAGATTTCCGCCATGTAGCAGCGATTGGTGACTTCCAGCACGTCCTGCCAGCGGTTGGAATTGTTTTCGTCGGGGCTGAACAGGCGGAAGTTCTTGTTGTCCATGTTCAGCTTCATGACGTCGCGCAGGTATTTTCCCATCACGCGCGCGGACTCGACCGATGTCGCACCGGGGCTGGGCACCTCCACCGCGTAGTCGCGGAAGTCGGGCAGATTGAGGTCGCGCAGCAGCACGCCGCCATTGGCATGCGGGTTGTCGCTCATGCGGCGGTGTCCGGAAGGGGCGAGCGCCGCCAGTTCGGGCTTGAAGCGGCCGGCGCTGTCGAAAAGCTCCTCGGGCCGGTAGCTCTTCATCCACTGCTCGAGAATGCGGATGTGTTCGGGCTTGTCCATTTCGCCCATGGGCACTTGGTGCGACCGCCAGTAGTCCTCGCTCTTCTTGCCGTCGATCTCGGGCGGGCAGGTCCAGCCCTTCGGCGTGCGGAAGACGATCATCGGCCATGCCGGACGCTTCAGGTTGCCGCGTTCCCTGGCGTCCGCCCAGATGCGCTTGATCTCGGCAAGGGCTGCGTCCATCGCGCCTGCGAGTTGCTGGTGGACGTCGCCGGGGTCGCGGCCCTCGACGAAGATCGGCGCATAGCCCATGCCCTCGAAGAATTTCTGCAACTCGTCCTTCGGGATGCGGGCCAGGAAGCAGGGATTGGCGATCTTGTAGCCGTTCAGATGAAGGATCGGCAGCACGCAGCCGTCGCGCGCGGGATTGAGGAACTTGTTGCCCTGCCACCCCGTGGCGAGCGGTCCGGTCTCGGCCTCGCCGTCGCCGACCACGCAGGCAACGATCAGGTCCGGATTGTCGAAGGCAGCGCCATAGGCGTGGCTGAGCGCATAGCCGAGTTCTCCGCCTTCATGGATGCTGCCCGGTGTCTCGGGAGCGACGTGGCTGGGGATGCCGCCCGGGAAGCTGAACTGCTTGAACAGCCTCTGCATCCCCTCCTCGTCCTGGCTGATGCTTGGGTAGACGTCGCTGTAGGTGCCCTCGAGGTAGGCGTGCGCGACCAGCGACGGCCCACCGTGGCCCGGGCCGATGATGTAGATCATGTTGAGGTCGTCACGCTTGATCAGCCGGTTCAGGTGAACGTAGAGCATGTTCAGCCCCGGCGAGGTGCCCCAGTGGCCGAGCAGTCGCGGCTTGATGTGCTCACGTTTCAGCGGCTCCCTCAGCATCGGATTGTCCAGAAGATAGATCTGGCCGACCGAGAGATAGTTCGACGCCCGCCAATAGGCATTCATCAACTGGAGTTCTTCAGCCGACAATGGCCCTTTGGCGTCAAGGCTATCGTCGAGGGTAACTGCTGCCGTCTTGCTGGAAACCATGAGTGCCTCCACGATTGAATTCCGGACCTGGCCGCTGCTTTATCAATTCAGTCGCATGACTATGCGACCGTCAATCTTGCCTTCTTCCATGCGGCGGAAGATGTGGTTGATGTTCTCCAGGTCGTCCCAGGAGAAATGCGAGGCAACCTTTCCCTCCGCCGCGAACTCCAGCGACTCCTCGAGGTCCTGACGCGTTCCCACGATGGAGCCGCGCACGGTGATCCGCTTCAGCACGGTGTCGAAGACCGGCAGCGAGATCATTCCGGGCGGAAGACCCACGAGCGACATCGTTCCCTTGGAGCGCATGAACCCGAAGGCCTGCTCCATGGCCGCGGGCGAGACGGCGGTCACCAGCACCCCGTGCACGCCTCCCGTCGCCTTCTGGACCTGCGCGACGGCATCCTTGTCCTTGCCGTCGACGACGACGTCCGCGCCGAGCTGCTTGGCCAGCGCCAGCTTGTCGTCGAAGATGTCGGCGGCAACCACGTGCATGCCCATGGCCTTGGCGTATTGGACCGCCATGTGGCCCAAGCCGCCGACACCAGAGACGGCGACCCACTCGCCGGGCCGCACCTCGGTTTCCTTGAGGCCCTTGTAGACGGTCACCCCGGCACAGAGCACGGGCGCAGCAGGGCCGAATTCGAGCTTGTCCGGCAGGCGACCGACGAAGTCGGGATCGGCAAGGCCGAACTGGGCGAAGGTGCCGTTGACCGAATATCCGGTGTTCTGCTGGGCCCCGCACAGCGTCTCCCAGCCCGTGCGACAATACGGGCAGTAGCCGCAGGCAGTGTGCAGCCAGGGCACGCCGACGCGATCGCCCTCCTTCACCCGCTTCACCCCGGCGCCGACCGCGGAGACGAAGCCCACGCCTTCATGCCCGGGAATGAACGGCGGATTTGGCTTGACCGGCCAGTCGCCATTGGCGGCATGCAGGTCGGTGTGGCAGACCCCCGTGGCTTCGTACTTCACGAGTATCTGGCCGGGACCCGGTGTCGGCACTTCGACCTCTTCGATGACGAGTGGGGATCGGAACGCCCGAACGACCGCCGCCTTCATGGTTTTTGCCATGACTACACCTCCTACCGTTCAGTTGATTGCCACCACGTGGCCGCGTAGCGCCACGTCAAACGGGTCGTCGCCATGCTCTCTTGCGTGAGGCCGGCGCACCTTACTGTGCCGGCTAAGATTGCGATGCTTGGACCGCAATTGGCATGGTCGCGAGTTCTTCTACCGCCATCTGGTTCAACTGGCATCTCGGTGCCAACTCCGATGCAGAGGGGTGCGCGGGACTTTGCTGGCGACAAGTTAGCCCTGTTGTGACCGTTCGACAACCGAGGCGAACGAGGCAAATGCGCGCGCGTTTCGCGGGCCGAAATCCATCCCTGGAGCGCCTGTGCCGGGATCTCCCGGCGGCAGCGACGAGTCTCCGGGAACCTTTTGCGAAACGCAGCATCCAATGGTTTGCCTCTGCACCTCGAGGCGTTGGCCATGGAGAGCTACCGATGAAAACAATACCGATCGCATTGACGCTGATGCTTGCCGGTTCCGTGCCGGCATTCGCCCAGGATGTCACCAAGTCACCGCCTCCCGGCGCCTTCAAGGCCGTGAGCAGCCTGGTCAAGCTGCCCGACTTCCTGCCGGGAATGGGCCAGCTCTTCGTCGACCCGGCAACGCTGCCGGCAGGCCCGTTCCTCGCCTACGACCACGACGGCAAGCTCGTCAGCACCATCTTCATGCTGCCGATCAAGGACCTAAGTCCGGACAAGCGTTTCGACGACCTGGCTGCACCGGGCGGCGTGGTCGACCACGTCAGCGTCTACTACAACGCCGGCCACCCCGGCGTGGAGGAACCGCACGCCCATGTCGTGCTCTGGCACGTGTCCAAGGCCGACGAAGCCCGGGTAGCGAAATGACGATCACCCGAAGGGACGTGATCGGGATCGGCGGGGGCATTCTCCTCGCCGCTCTTCCCCGCCGACATGCCCGCGGCGCCGACGTCGTCGATGTCGAGATGCGCGGCAAGGACGATGGCGCGCATGTGTGGTTCGACCCGATAGGCATCCGCGTCCTGCCGGGGCAGACGGTACGGTGGACGAACCGCGATACGGCGAATTCGCACACGACGACATCCTACCATCCGGCGATCTTCGAGCGCCCGTTGCGCATCCCGCCGGGGGCAAGGCCGTGGGACTCCGACTACCTCCTGCCGGGCCAGTCCTTCTCGGTGACCTTCGATCGCGAAGGCGTGTATGATTACTACTGCGTGCCGCACGAGCATGCCGGAATGGTGGGGCGCATCGTCGTCGGGATGCCGACGCCTCCGGCGCCAGGCGCGGAGGCAGGGTCTGCGAACCCGCTGCCGGACGTGGCGCTGAACGCCTTCCCGGCGGTCGAGGAGATCCTGGCCAAGGGCATCGTGCGGCGGGCATGAGAGGAGGCAGGCATGCGACCACTGGCCTTGCGGCACCCGATAGATCACGAGGCGGCCCGCGACGACGAACTGGTGGCCCTCGCCCGCCATGCCGATGAGGCGGCGATCCGCGCACTCATCAAGCGCAACAACCAGCGTCTCTTCCGCGTCGCCCGCGCCGTCGTGCACGACGACGCCGAGGCCGAGGACGTGGTCCAGGAGACCTATGTCAGGGCCTTCACCAGGCTCGACGGCTTCAGGGGCGATGCGATGTTCTCGACATGGCTCACGCGCATCGCGCTCAACGAAGCCCTGGCACGTACAAGGCGCAAGCGCCCTGTTTCGCTGCCGCTCGAAACCGCGACCGAACTGGAAGGAGGCCAGATAGTCATGTTTCCGACGCCGCCCACACCAGCCGGAGCCGATGCCGAGGCCGGTCGCAGCCAGGTGCGCCAGATGCTCGAGGTGGCGATCGACGAGCTGCCGCAGGCGTTCCGCATCGTCTTCGTCCTTCGCGACGTCGAGGAACTCAGCGTGGAGGAGACCGCAGCACAGCTCTCGATCAAGCCGGAAACCGTCAAGACGCGGCTGTTCCGGGCGCGACGGCTGATGCGATCGGCAATCGAACGTCGGGTTTCGGCCGGCTTTGCGGAGCTGTTTCCGTTCATGGGCGTTCGCTGCGAACGCATGGCCGACCGCGTGATCGCGCGGCTGCGCCGCGCCTAGTGCATGACCCTGAAAATCGGAACGATTTTCGGAAAGGATCATGCACAAATTTAAAAGTGCTACAGCGTCCTTTGCGCGTCCAAAAGGACGCGCGGCGCTGTAGAATTCTCGCCCCTGCCACAGCGGCCGCGTCGCCACCCTGCCCCAAGGGAAAATTCGTCCCAAACATGGGACCGCAGCAATCTTCAATTGCACGCGGCACTCATGTACACCACCGACCGGGATCCCGTCACCTTCTAACAGGATGAAATCATGAGAAAATTCAATTTCGCTCTGGTGCTGTCGGCGGCGGCACTGAGCATATCCGTGCCGGCCCAGGCCGAGGATCTCGTATTCACGCTCAAGAACGGGACGCAGTCCGTTTTGACGCGCTTCTATACCTCTCCCGTCGGCGTCAACAGCTGGGAGGACGACGTGTTCGGCCGCGACGTGCTCAATCCGGGCGAGAGCATGGAAATCACCATCGCCGACGGACGTGACGTCTGCAAATACGACATGAAGTTCGAATTCGAGGAAGGCTCGGACCTCGACACCACGACCGACACGCAGGATCTGTGCGAAATGGGATCCTACACGATCCACGAGTGAGCCAATGCGGGGAGCCGCTCAGCGGCTCTCCGCATAAGGCCCGGCGGCCAGTTCATATGCTACCCCGGCCGCCATGGTCGAGCCCGCGCAGGCCTCTCGGAAAGCCTGCGAGACCGCCGCAAGCTTGACGGCCTGCCAGCGCCGATAGGCTTGGACGAGTTCGGGAGAGACCCAGCACTCGCCCCTGTTGCTGCTCCTGTCCCAGCCGACCAGCCCAGCCTCCCGAGCCAGCCCGAAGAGCCGGGCAGTGTGCGTCTTCGAAATGCGGTATCGCTGCGAAAGCGCATTGGGCGATACCTTTCCGACCGCGATCGGCGACGTCATGTCGGCGGACAACGCAGGGACGCCCTTGATCAGGTCGTGCAGGACGCTGCTGCCGGAATCGGAGCGCACGAATTTGGCAATGCTGTGCGGCGGCCTATGCCAGTCGTCCTGCGCGAGCAGAAGCCGCGCGAAACAGGGCTGCGCTTGGGACAGGATACCGGGGTCCCGGCAGGAGATGGCGTAGCGCTGCCCGCCGTCGACGACGTCGAGAGCCCGCAGGTGGATATCGAAATAGCGGCGGATCAGCCGTTCGCTCTTTTCGGTCGCCTGGGAAAACCTTTGCCGCCTGTCGTCCCCCGGCATCGGTACGACGAAGCCGTAGCGCCGCATCTCCTGGAGAAAGGTATAGACCGTGTTGCGGCTGGCGATGCCTGCGCCCTGCATCGCCCTGATCAGGTTCATGGGGGAAATCGGCGGAGCGGTGGGATCGAGCCGGTTCTCGAAATGCAGGGCAACGGTCATCTGGCTGAGTAGCCATCGCTGCAGGTCCGCGACGTAGTGAACCTCCCGCGGCAGGGCGAGATGCGTTTCCAGCAGTTCCCGCGCCGCCGACGCAAGCCCATCCCGGAACCGCTCCATCCGGACGAGAGCGTCCGCGGTATAGGCAAGTGGCGCTGTGGCCAGGACGGGCAGACACATTGGCTTTGACCCGCGAATCGGTGCGTTGGGCAAGACGCTTAGGGGTCAGGGCGTGCCAGGACAAGCCCAGCACGCTTCCGCCAGCGGCGGTGCAGCAAGGTGATTGGTTAGATTGGCAGGCAGGCCCGTTTGACGGCGAATCATATCGACTATGACGCCTGGCGGGCGCATCGTTCATTTGTCGTAAACGGGGATATGAACGCGAACCCAGGAGCCGAAAATGTCTGCTACCAGCACTTTTCTGGCCACCACCTTCCTTGCTTGCCTCACAATCAACATTCCCTCGATCGCAGCGGAGACACCAAAGCTCCAGCCGATCAACATTTCCAAAGAATGCAGCAAATACACCGGAGAAACGCCAAGCTTCTGTACGATAGTCGAATCCGACTTCAAGGAAATACCGGTCGGTACGGATGTCTTGTACTATGGACCGATGCTCAATAGCCCGCTGTTTTCGAGCAGCTCCGTCGTCCTCGCGGTGGGGCCCGGCAATACGGCCGTTGGACACTGCATTGTCTACGATACTGCGAGCCCGCCTACCGGACATTGCGCTTTCTCCGCTGGAAGCGGAACCCTGGCGGGCTTTCAGGCCATCTTGAACGTAACGGTGGATGCCAAGCAGATTTGGCATTGGGAGGGTGGCTATCACATTGCACCGCCGGCCAAGTAGCAGCCGCCGTGCTACCGCGCCGAATGCGGCGCGAACGGGGCGCGAATGCCCCGTTTGGTACCCGTCAGGAGCGTGGTCTGCCGGATTTCTGGAAGAAACCGCCCAGCCGCCGGTTTGGCCGGTGCCTAGCTTTGCTTGGAGTGGCGAAAAACTGGCGCGCCCGAAAGGATTCGAACCTCTGACCCCCAGATTCGTAGTCTGGTGCTC